>ERZ827150.729-NODE-729-length-46657-cov-4.215677_pt1 | contig 46657 bp, 37 predicted proteins | sample MGYA00519779_ERZ827150 | MGnify/ENA primary metagenome ERZ827150 (study PRJEB31778, sample SAMEA3449267) | human gut metagenome | biome: human gut; feature: human-associated habitat; material: faeces | place: United Kingdom | collected 2010/2012 ...
TTTTTCTCTTGTTGTGCTTTCTTCAAGGCCTCGTCAAATGTACCTTTAAAAAGTGTCATTTGAGCCGATAAGTTTCCCCATGTTCCTAACATTAGGAACACCATCATGTAAAATATTTTTTTCATGTAATTCTTTTTTTTATAAGAGGCTGTTTGAAAAGTCCTGTTAATTTTACCAACTACCCCCACCAGCTTCCCCTACACGGGGGGAGAGCTGATTACCAAGCGGTTTCCCCTCCTGTGTAAGGAGGGGGTAGGGGAGGTAGTTGTTTTAACTTGGCTTTTTAGACATCTTCTAAAGTAAAATTTGTCGTTATTCTTCTATGGGTGTTTCTTGGATGGGGGCATCCACCACGAAAGTGAACATATCATTCAGTATTTTGGTTCTTCCTTCATTCTCTACTTGCAACGATACCGTGTAATTTCCGGGAATAACATCCATGTCCAATTCCACGTAAATCGTTCCGTCGCCCAGCACACCGACATGATTCATAAACTTTTGGGCTTCACCCGTGTTTGCACTTTTCACTCCGATAACCGTGAAGAGTAAAGGTTGGGTACCTTCAACACCTTCTATTTTGGCTGAGGTCCACGGGAGATTATAGTCTATTTTTTGCTGATATTCTGCGATTTGCTTTTTTAGAATCTCCAGAGAACCTATACCCATCTCCACTGCGAGATTTTCCAAAGTTGCTTGCGCTTCTTCTAGACTCTCTTTGAGAGGTGTAATCCCAAATCTATCGTCTAGTTCTTTGAGCACTTGATCTATAAGTTCCGTGTATTCTTCGAAACTAATTTCATCATTCCAAAATTGATCCTCGATATCGGTTCCACCTAGTTCGTCGTAAGCATCCCAATATTCGTCACTCCCTTCTAATTCATACTGTAAATCCTCAAGTTCTTCTTCTAAACCGGCTATTTTGTCTTGAAGTGTCGAGGTGTTTGTGTAAAAATCCGTCTCGATGCCTTCCAATCTTTGTAACTCGTTCGTGGCATTTGCGACAATATGCATCGTGTCGACCGAGTATTTTGCCGCATCTGTTTCCAAGTAACCGATGGTAACATCCTGACAAGCGGAAAACAGCCAAGCAATGCTTGTGGCAATTAAATATATTGTATATCTCATCGTGGCTTCGTTTTAAAAGTTTATCATTTTGAAGTCATACCCTAGGGCTTGAACCACGCCGTTGGTGGTCTGAATGTCCGAGGAAGCAATTCTCCAGTTATCGGAAGTTGACAGGCGGCGTGCAATCCACAATTGTTTCTCTCCTTTTTTGCTCATACCTGCATAGTCTTCGCTGAATACCCAGCTAAATAATTCTTCTTGCATGAAAAGAGACGAGAGTACTTTACCATCCGTTTCAATGTAAGTCGATCCTTCGGGATCTTTCAAGCGTTTCCCTTCCGGTATGTCTTTCAACATAATCCTTTCGGGGATAACCAATCTTTTCAAAAATGCCGTGCAAATTGCAGGCGGAATATCCGTCACCCGATACCAGTAATCGCTATCTTGAATATCTTCCCCTTGTTTTTTTGCATCGTCCATAGCTTTATTATGATCGAGTAGGTATCTTACGATACAAAGATCTGTTATTCCGAAGAAGGTGATTTGTTTGTATTCTCCGCTACCGTCAAAGAGTGATTTTAATCCGGCGTGTTCGATCATGATCATCGTGGAATCCCAATCATAAGTCTGATTCTCGAAATATTCCCACATGGTGCAGTCGTGAATGCCGTTTGCTGTTCCCCCGTCAATATAATTATAGTCGGTACACGAGCAGATATTGATCATGACCAATATCAAGGCTCCATAAAATAAGTTTGTTAATTTTGATGCCATAACCAGTAAATATTCTGTGTCATTAATGGATTGTTTAAAAATGCGTTACTGCCTACCGGGAGATAAAGAGCTCCTTTTTTCACGTCATCGTCTGTCAGAGTTTGGTAATTCCCTATCAAGACATCCCGGAAATACCCGTTTCTCACGATGTCGTAATAGTGATGTCCTTCTCCGAAAAGCTCTCGTTCCCGTTCCCGGAATATCTCTCTTAATAAAATCTTTTTATCCGTGAAGCCCCTGTAGGAGTCTAATCCGGCACGCTCCCGAATCCGGTTCAGGTCTGTTACCGCTTCAGCCATTCCGAGATGGGCTCGGCATTCTGCCCGAAGAAGAATAAGGTCTGCCAGGCGCCAGTATACACGATTTCCTTCCATGGCGATTAATTTCGAATTGGAACCTTGCGTTGTTTCCGGGTTCACGGCGTAAACTTTATCTCGCCATTTATTAATGAATGCATGTTTGGAGATATAAGATTCGGGTTCTCCTTCAATCGGGATTGGCTGTCCGAGATTCCACCAATATTCTTTGCGGCGTAAATCTGCTTTTTCGGGATATAAGGCATACACCGAATCAACTAGAATGCGAGGGATATCATTTTTATCTACATTACGGGGATCGGTTTCGTCATACGGGTAATTGATTAACGCAAATCCAGGGTAGTACATTTCAAAGTTATTGGTAACATACCAGTTGTCATCTTGCTCGTTTTTCTCGATGGTGAAAATTACTTCCGTTACGTCACGGGCTTTGCCGAATGTTTTTTCCACGAGGTCTTTCATACTCACCAAGTCATAGAAACCGGCTTTCCCTTCAATTACGAGGGAAGCTTCTGCCTCTGCTTTTCTCCAGTATTCCTCTTTATCGTAAAGTCCGCCCATCCATGCGTAGATATTTGCGAGTAAGGTATGAACTGTTCCCAAGCTGGCATATTGTCTGCTGTTGATATGATTGCCTTGCGTATTTACCAATTTATCGTAAGTTGGTAAGATAAGGGCGGCTTCTGCCGCACGGATGGCTTCCGCGAGAATCGTGTCAACCGGACTTTTAGCCAGTTGAGAGGCATCTTCCGTGCTGGGTGCGACAACGGCTTCTCCCCAGTCCTGTGCCAGTCGGAAATACATCAATGCTTTCACGAAGTCTGCTTGTGCTAGCCAAAAGTCAGTACGTTCTTGTGAGATATTTTTGAAACGGAATTGATTTTCATGCAGGAAATTCGCCAGGTAGATCGCCTTGTAGTGAGTATCCCAGCCTGTGCGTTTATCCATGTCCCAGATTGCGGCTGGTTCCAGTTTGCGATAGGGTTCTCCGAATGTTCCTGCGTTACTGCAATGAAGTGCGCTCCAATCAAAAAATCCCATCATCGTAGGAGCAATTACTGCTTTCTCACATACCAATATGGTCGTGAAAATGTCTTCCACGTCTTGCTCGCTATTAAAATAGTTTCTGAACGTAACGGCTTCTTCCGAATTCACGTCAATCCAGTCATTACACGAGAACAAGGGGAAAAATAAGATAAGGATAAATATCTTCTTCATAGTCATTAAAAATTAACAGTTAGACCAACAGTGAATTTCCGGGGAAGAGGATACCCGGACAAATAGTCGCGTCCCGACGTGAGATTCACAATCTCCGGATCGAGACCGGAATAATTCGTCCACAAGAGTAAATTTTCTCCCGTGATAAATAGACGTGCTCCCGAAAGTCCCAATTTCTTGGCGATCCTTTCATGCAGGTTATAACCCAGGGTAAGTTGTTTCAAGCGAACCATATTTACTTTTTCTATATCACAGTCATATAATCCCGAGTATTGTTCTCCGAGATTCTTGTAAAGGATAGCGCGAGGGTAATCCGGGTTTTGGCTGTCCGGACCCGTCCATGCGTTTATCTTACGAATGTCAAACGTGATTGGTCCACCGTTTATATTGGGTTGAACAGCGTTATCGTCATAAATCTTCAAGATATGTCTGCCTAAAGAATAAGTGAAAAATATATTCAAATCAAACTGTTTCCATTTGAGTTCGTTTATAAAACCACCGTGAGCTACGGGTAGAGGACTGGCTGCGTAGTATTGATCTCCGGGATTAATGATCCCATCGTTATTTAAATCGACTAATTTTCTTGTACCGCCAAAGAATACTGCATTATCGAATTGCGTGCGAAGCGGCATTGGTAGCCCGTGGGGTTGCACGTAATAGGGAACCTCCTCTATTGAATTATAATATCCTGCAGTTTTATAAGCCTTGATATTGTACAGTGATTTTCCGATGACATTTTCCAGGAAGTCTCGACCGTTATTACTCTTTTCAAATCGATTCCAGTTACGGGATGTATTGAATTTCATCCGCCACTTCACGGCGGTTTCTCGGAATATATCGGCGGTTAGTTCTACCTCCAAACCTTCATTGGATACGGCTAGAGCGTTTTGCCATTGGAATCTCAGGTAATTCCAGTTACCCGGCATATCCATCTGTTGTAATTGGCTTTTCGTGTAACGATAATAATAATCGCAAGTCAATTTGAATCGATAATCTAAAAAATTCAGGTCTAGCCCGATATCATATTGGTCTGTTTTTTCCCAGCTCAATGTTCGGTTTAACACACCACCTTGGGGGGACGGTTCCATTCCCTGATTGCCTAGGAAAGAAATACCTGAGCCACTCATTAGCCCGTGGGCAAGATAAGCTTGGGAGAATTTCTGTCCCGATTGTCCCCAACTAACCCGGATCTTTCCGAAGCTTAGCCAATAAAGCGGTTTCACGAACGATTCTTCCGTGAATATCCAGCCCACAGCTACAGACGGGAAGGTAGCCCACCGGCAATCTTCTCCGAATACGGATGAACCGTCTCGTCGGAGCGTTGCTTCCAACAGGTATTTTTCTTTATAGTCATATCTTAATCGACCGAAATAGCTGTTCATCCGTTGTTCTTCCAAGCTGGATTTGTAGTTGAAGGCAGATTGCCAAACCGGATTCGTGTCTTTATCCGAATCGGTATTCATGTTTATCAAACCGCTACCGTTACCCCACAGACCTGCGGCGTAATGCACATAGTCATTGGGACCGTCCGTGGCGTCTCCTTCGTTCAGGAAAGATTGCTCTTTTTGGAAGGATAACCCGAATAATAAATCAACGTGATGATCTTGTTTTATTTTGAAATTGTAGGTCAATAAATTTTCGTTCAAGAGCGAGATGCTTTTCGTGATGGTACCTTTCGTGAATGAACGATGAAAATAAGCATCTGATGTACTCGGTGAGAAGTTGTTTTGGTTTTGTTGATTATAATCGATCGAACCGGATACCTGTAATCTGAGGTTACGAATAATCTCGTAATCCAAGGAAAGGTTATAACGTAAAGAGTAACTTTGGTTTTTCTCGATACTGGCATTTAACTCTTCCAGTAAATATTTTTGCACGTATTCGTTACCCGGTAACAAAGAAGATACTTTCATCGGGCTTACCGTGATGCCCTCTATTTTGTTGCCTGCTGCGCCTTTCCCTCCGCGGCTTCGGTCACTGTAGGAGAGGGATATCTGGTTGTTTATTTTGAGGCGTTTGGTCGGGGTTGACGAGAGATTCGTGAGTACGTTGATACGTTCAAAATCACTGCCTAACGCGATACCTTCCTCTTTATAATAACCGGCTCCGATCATGTAGCTCATCGTCTCGCTTCCGCCACTAGCCTGTAAGTTGGCGTTGTACACGTTTGCCGTGCGATACGTGTATCTCCACCAATCCGTGGAGTTATTGTAAAATTCATTTAAACTATCTTGTAGAATATAGGCATTTTCTCCTTTTTCCCGGTTTCCGAAAAAGTAATTGTAACTAGGATAATACCCATCTTTGGTATAATTGTACACGTCTTCGTAGGAATTCGGCATAACCCATTTCCCGTTTGCATCTTCGTATGGCTGTATTGCGTTGCGCAGTGCCCGCATATTGTATTGACGTACCAGTTGCCCGCCGCTACACGTGGGGGTCTCCGGCAGCCAGGAAGCGGAATACGATACGTTGGCGGTGAACCGGGCTTTTCCTGCACGTCCCTTTTTAGTGGTGATCAAGATTACACCGTTTCCTGCACGTGAACCGTAAATGGCTGCTGAGGCGGCATCTTTCAATACCTCTATGGATTCAATCATGGAGGGATCAAGATCAGAAAGCGTATTCGATCCGGTGATAGGAGAGGTAAAAGCTTGCATCGGAACTCCGTCCACGACGTAAAGCGGAGTCCCGTATTCCCGGTCTTCACCTTCGTCACCCGCACCGACATTTCCTTTCGTGAAGAACGAGTTGTACCCTCGGATAGCCACGATGGAACCACCGCCACCGGGAGCCCCGGAAAGGTTGTTGACTTCCACGCCCGCCATGTGACCTTGCAACAGGCTTTCCAGGCTGTGTGTCGGGAGTTCTTTCATCTCGTCGGCTTTAAGAGAGGAAATGGAACTGATTACCTTGCGGGCTTTTTGTGTACCGTAGGCAACAACTTTAACTTCGTCTAAACCGGATACATCGGGTTGCATCTTTACGATCACCAATTTACCATCCGTGTATTTTACTTTCTGGGGCTTATAGCCAATAAATGAAAATACGAGGGTACCTTTTGCTTGTGGTAATGGAAGAACGAAATGTCCGGCTGTATCCGTGGCCGTTCCAACTTTTGTGCTATCCAAAAGTACTGTTACCCCAGGCATCGGTTTATTGTTTTCATCCACGACTTTTCCTTGAATGATGAACGATTGTTTTTTATCGTCTTTCACTTGTTCCCGGAAAAGAATAATTGTTTTGTCCAGTACCCGGAACGAGAATCCCGTGTTTTTCAAACAAGTCGTCAACACTTCTTCAATCGTGGCTCCTTGCAGATTCAGCGTAATATTCGAGATCTTTTTCACGGCTACATCATCGAAAAAAAAGCTGTACTCCGATTGTGCGCGGATGTTGTTCATCACACTTTCGAGGGAAGCATTCTTAACCTTTAAATCTAGCCGTGTATCTTGTGAATAGGTGGCTGCTGAAAGGTGCATGATGCCGATAAATGTCAAGATAAAGCATAACTTCATAACTCTTACTTGTTTTTGCCATAATCCACCCGAGGAATGGCTGTTTTTGTCCATTTTTTTCATACATTTGTGATGTTTTTAATGAGAACTAGAAAATAGTTTGGGCATTTGATGTTGCGAGCGTCAGATGCCTTTTTTATTTTGCTTGAATAAAAACTGTGCGTTGATTTACTGTAAATATTACTCGTTCATTTTGTTCGATTATTTTTAGAATGGATTTGAAATCATCCGTTTTGTTCAGGTCTCCCGTGAACCGGATGTCTTTGGCTTCCGGGGACTGGTAGAAGACACTGAGATCATACCAGCGGGCGAGGATGTTGAACAAGTCTTCCAGCCGTGCATCACGGAAAGCGAAACGCCCGTCTTTCCATGCTGTGTAGAGGTACGTGTTCACTTCTTGTTTCATGAGTTTGGCGGAATTCTTTTCCAGCACTCCCTGTTCACCGGGAACCAGTTTGATTTGTTGTTTGTATTTTTCCGATTGCATGATTACGGAACCGGAAACAAGCGTTGTCTGCACGTCCCGCTCGTCGGGATAAGCCCGGAAGTTGAATTGTGTTCCCAGCACGGATACGCTGGCATGAGTGGAGACAACCGTGAAGGGCTTGTTCTTGTCTGGGGCTACGGTGAAATAGGCCTCCCCATCAAGGTAAACGACTCGTTTGTCACCCGTGAATTGTACTGGGTAGCGAATTTCCGTTTCGGCATTTAACCATACTTCTGTGCCGTCAGCAAGGGTAAGGAAATATTCTCCGCCACGAGGAATTTGTAAGGTGTTGAATATCGGGCTTCCTTGCGTACATAAACTATCTTCGGGTAGGATATAGGAGACCTTGTTGTTAGTGACGTTCACGATCATCCCGTTTTGTTCCTGTATCGGGGATAACGTGCTATCCGATAACGTGATTCGCTCGCCTCCACCCGTGATTAATACTGCCTTATGCTCTCCCGGCTTGATGACTTCTGAAATAGAGACAATAGTTTGCCGATCATTCTTTTGGAGTAGGAAAATACCTGCCGCCACGATCGGGAGAGTGAGTATTGCCGCGTAACGAATGATCGTTTTCATCCTTCTGTTCTTGCGGGTGCGTTGCCGTTTGGTGATGAAATGTTGATAATCGTTTTTCCAGTTGATTTGTTGGGATTCGACTATTTTTTGTTCTAGACGCTTTCCGTCTTTGAACTCGTCATAAATCTTTTTGTTTCTTGTAGAAACGGATAACCATTCCCTTAAGGTGCGTTGTTCTTCATCATTTGCATTCCCTTTAAGAGACGCTGCGATGATGCGGGCTAGTTGAAATATATTTTTCTCTTTTTGACTCATCTTTTCGCTCATTTGATAGTAAGTCCCCTTGAGCATAAAAAAGAGTGAGTCAAAAATGAATTATTTTTGAAAATATTGCAATATTGTGATTATAGTGATGGTAGTTTTCTTGTAAAGATGAGTGTGTTATTCGTTTTTAATCTTCCATTCCCCGATATTTCTTTTTTCGGCATTGAAATTAACTCCGACTTTCACGAGTTGTCGGCTGTCTGCCGTGTACGGAATCAAATAGCCCCGATCATCGATTTGTTGCAGGGCTTGTTCTGTGCTGCCATCTAGTTTGAATTCAAATACGTAGATGTATTTGGGAGTTTTAACCACGGCATCAGCCCGTCCGGTGGCACTACGTACTTCTGCATCTACAAACTGTCCCATGAGTTTGAAAACGAGATAGAACACGACTTGATAATGTCGTTCTGTCTGGGCATTTAACTCATAGGGGAAATCGGCAAAGAAGGCTCGTAACCGGGTCATGAAAGCATCGATATTACCTTGTCGGAGTTCTTGTACAAATTTTCCTATGTAAAAGCCGCGTTCTTCACCGGGTAGAGTGGTGTAGAAGGGCAATAAAAAACCAAGGAAACCGTATTTCACTTCTTCGTTTGGGAACCCTAGCATGTAGTTCCTAAATTCTTTATCGTATTCTTTAATCGTCAAGTAGCCGCTTTGATAAATCAACGGGATAGGATTATCGGTATTCATCCGGTATTCCGTGAAAGAAGATGCAGGTGCTTCGATTCCGTCAATTAATAAGCGTAGGTCATAATCACTCTTTTTCAGTAGTTCCACGAGGAATGTCGGGGTACCCGTTTGAAACCAGTAGTTACCGAATTCCAGTTTGTCGAAAGCGTTTAGCACGCTAAAAGGGTTTAACACACCCTCGCCATCCGGGTGGAAATGATAACCATCATATTGCCGGATCATTTCGTTCACAATTTCTTCCTCTGTTGATTGGTTTCTTTGTGCCATTTGATGGATTTCCGGTTCAAAAACAGCGGTTAATTCATTCGGAGTAATCCCACACAACGTTGCGTAGGAAAAATCCATACTGATGTCGTTTAGTTGGTTCAAGTCGCTGAACACGCTGACTTGTGAGAACTTGGTAACACCCGTCAAAAACACGAACCGCAGGTATCGGTCGGCACTTTTCAGTACACCGTAGAAGGCCTTCAGCGTCTGCCGATAGTTTTCCGTTAGTTCCGGGTTATTAATGGCTTGCAACAGTGGTTTATCGTATTCGTCCACCAACACTACAACCCCACGTCCTGTTTGTTCATACGCTCGCTGAATGACTCCGGCAAAACGTCTGGAGAGTGTAATTTCGTCTTTCCCTTCCCCGTATATGGTTTCCCATTGTGTGAGATAATTACTCAATATGGCGTGTAATTGTTCCGGGGCATCGTATCTCTCCGCATTCAGATCAAGATGCAGTACGGGATAAATTGTCCAGTCATGTTCCAGTTGCTCGATAGCCAACCCTTTAAATAAATCCTTGCGTCCATTGAAATAGGATTCGAAAGTTGAGAGTAATAAACTCTTCCCAAAGCGACGCGGGCGGCTAAGGAAACAAGGAACACTTTTCATTGCAATGTTCCACACTAGAGCCGTTTTGTCCACGTACAGAAATTCTCCTTGTCGTATTTTTTCGAAGGTCTGGATTCCGATGGGTAGCTTTCTGGTTATGCTGGTATTCATGGTCTTTATGTATTTAGTAACAAAGGTAGAGAATAAATTGTAAACGGGCAAACACAAATAATGGGATGAGGCTGTCTAAAATTCCAGTAAGAAAATGAGAATCCCGACGGGAATAATGTGTTTCAGTTGATCGTAAAGCAACTTTTTTCCGACCTGCTTGTGGGATTTGACGGTTTCGATGTTTAGTTGGAGTTGATAGGCAATCTCTTGATTGCTTTTGCCTTCTAAAACAAGCAAGTACACTTTTTGGCATTGTTCCGGTAAGTTCTGAATGGCTTTTATCAAGAGAGCGTAAACCTCTTCTTCAAGAACACGTTCTTCGTAAGTTTTGGTTTCATCCGGAACCTCGCTTTGCATGTATTTCTGGTAGCGTCTTTTTACCTCTTCGTGGCGGAGATATTTCAGGCATTTGTGCTTGACCGTACCGTATAGATAGGCTTTTAGATTATCCACGTCATTGAATGTCTCTTGGGATTCGATTAACGAGAGAAACACTTCCTGCACAACATCTTTGTCTGTGTCCAAGTCGGGAATATAGCCTTTTGCAAATAACACCAAGGGCGTGTAGTGCTGTTCGAAAAGTTCCCGAACGATTTTTTCGTCATAGATGGAACTAGAATTTAAAGGTGTTATTGTTGCCACGTGTTATTATTTTACCGATATGAACGTGAATCTTTTTATTTATTAGTTGCAAATATAAACTAAATTGGGATATTTACAAAATATTGAATTCGTTTCTGCAACGGTTTCTGCTAGGCCGTATCATTAAAATTGCACTGGGACTACCTTCGTGTTAGGCTATCCTCATTTTACTTTTTCTTAATAGTTTCCTGATAGTTCATTTAGACCACGGAGCATTCATCCTGCATTCCTCTTGCATTCTTGTTCGATAAAATTGATTTTTGATACGATTATATTTGCCGGATGGCTCGGTCGTGTAGTATATTTATTTATTGGAGAGATATGCTTGCGTGACAGTGTACGTATGACGAGGGGATGACCAACTTATACGGAAATAGCGACAATTATTTTCAAATGAATAAAATATGTGTATCTTTACATCATGTTAAAAACTAGATTACGATCGGATTTGGTGTAATAAACAATCTGTATTTCTGATACAGGTTGTCCCTTCGCTTGCTTTCGGAAAGCTCTTTCCGGGGGTAATTTCTCTATTATTATAATTTGAATTTTTAATCCGTGTACAACGAGAAAAGTAAAATTATGCTTTTACGTGTATGCTTTATATTGATCAATCATGAGTAACGAAAATAATACCATTCTTGGAATAGACGTTAATTTAATTTGCGAATTCTTCTTGAATACAGAACGGCAGGGACCCGGAAGTCCCGAAGTAACGCTTAAAGCGTTAAGCTTTATAGACCATCTTACGGATCATTCCCGGATTGCAGACTTGGGATGCGGGACGGGAGGACAGACGATGACGCTGGCACGGCACACTCCGGGGCAGATTACAGGACTCGACTTTTTTCTGGGATTCGTGGAGCGTTTTAATCATAATGCTAGGGTGTTGAATCTCCAGGAACGGGTGAAAGGCATTGTCGGTTCAATGGATGCGTTGCCTTTCGAGGAGGAAGAATTAGACTTGATCTGGTCGGAAGGTGCTATTTATAATATCGGTTTTGAACGAGGATTGAACGAGTGGCGCAAATATCTGAAGACGGGAGGATATGTTGCTGTTTCCGAGAGTTCGTGGTTTACCGAAGAACGTCCGGCAGAGATCCATGATTTTTGGATGTCCGTTTATGCGGAGATCGACACGATACCTAATAAAGTCGCCCAGATTCAGAAAGCGGGGTATATCCTCGTGGCGACTTTTATCCTGCCGGAGTATTGCTGGACGGAGAACTATTTTACCCCGTTAGTTAAAGCTCGGGAGATATTCAGCCGGAAATATGCCGGGAATAAAACAGTCGAGGAACTAATAAGTTTTCAGCATCACGAGGCTGAACTATACCGTAAGTACAAGGAGTTTTACGGTTATGTATTTTATATCGCTAAAAAAATGAAGTAATGATAGATTTAAATTATTATGGTTGGAATGATAAGTTAAACCAACTGAAACAGGAATCGACGTATGGAACTCTCACGCATGGGCGTGTCACTATTGTACACCGGACGTGTTATGAGGTGGTTGCCGGGAGCGGAGTGTTCCGGTGCGAGTTGACAGGAAACATGATGTACGGGAAGTCGGATTTCGAATTACCCTGTACTGGGGATTGGGTAATCTTTCAGCCGTTTGATGAGGGGATGGGGATTATCGTGGATATGTTGCCTCGGTCACGTACTTTGTGTCGTAGGAAAATCGGAACGGTTGCCGAAAAACAAGCCATAGCGGCTCATGTTGACAAAGCCTTTATTGTGCAAAGTCTGGATGATAATTTCAATGTCCGTCGTGCCGAGCGCTTTATGGTTCAGATGCGGGAAGAAAATATTACTCCTGTACTGGTACTTAATAAAGCCGACTTGGGTTTTGATCAACAAAAAGTGGAAGAGCAAATACAGCACGTTATCCGGCAGATTCCGGTGTTTTACACGAGTATTCACGAGTCTCGGACGATTTCTCGTTTAAGGGAATTTATTGCGGAGGGGGAGACGGTCGTGTTTGTCGGTTCTTCGGGTGTCGGGAAAAGTTCTCTGGTGAATGCACTTTGCGAGAAATCCGTGTTACTCACGTTCGGAATAAGTCAATCCACGGGAAAGGGGCGCCATACTTCGACCCGTCGGGAGATGGTGTTGATGGATGGAGGCGGTGTCTTGATTGATACTCCCGGGGTTCGGGAATTCGGTCTTGCGGTTGATGATCCCGGTGCGCTTGATGAGATACTGGAGATTGCCGACTATGCGCAATCGTGTCGTTTCAAGGATTGCGAGCATATCAATGAACCGGGTTGTGCCGTGTTGGATGCGGTGAGTCGTGGCATACTAGATCGTCAGGTTTACGAGAGTTATTTGAAACTTTGACGGGAAACGTGGCATTTCTCTGCCTCCGAACATGAGAAACGGAAAAAAGAGAAATCTTTCACGAAACTCGTGGATGAAGTGAAGAAACGTAAGGATCATTTCTGATCCCTATTCACCTTCTTTCTGAATCCCTAGTTCTGTCGCTACTTGGAACATGTATTCCCGGGCTTCGGTAGGATTATTGCCGATAATGCCATCAAGGATTGCCTCTTTGATGGCATTTTTAATATCCCCGATTGCCTTACAGGGGGGGAGTTGGAATGTTTCCATAATCTCTTCCCCGCTGATAGGAGGTTGAAAATTCCGGATGGCATCCTTTTCTTCGACTTCTTTCAGTTTTTGGCGCACGATCTGGAAGTTTGCCAGAAATCGACGCACTTTCTCTTCATTTTTAGAAGTGATGTCCGCCTCGGCAAGAGTCATCAGATCGTCGATATCGTCCCCCGCATCGAAAAGCAGGCGGCGTACGGCTGAATCCGTTACAATGTCTTCCGAGAGAACGATCGGGCGCATATGCAGTCCGACCAGTTTTTGCACGTATTTCATCTTCTCGTTTTGGGGAAGTTTCAAGCGGTTGAATAATCTTCCGACCATACGTTCGCCCACGTGGTTATGCCCGTAGAAAGTCCACCCTTGTCCCGGAATGAATTTCTTGGTGACCGGTTTGGCTATATCATGCAGTAAGGCTGCCCAGCGTAACCACAGGTTATCGGAAACACGACTTACCGAATCCACGACAGTCAGCGTGTGGTAAAAGTTATCTTTGTGTCCGATGCCATCCACGTGTTCCACGCCTTTTAAAGCGGATAGTTCCGGGAAGAAGACTCTCAACAGGCCGGATTGTTCCAGTAATTTTAATCCCACGGAAGGTTTCGGTGAGGCCATGATCTTGTTGAACTCGTCCATGATGCGCTCTTTGGAGACGATTTTCAATCGATCCCGATTTGCGATGATACTTTCAAATGTCACGGGTTCGATCGTGAAATTCAATTGTGAGGCAAAACGGACGGCCCGCATCATACGCAAGGGATCATCCGAAAACGTGATAATCGGATCGAGGGGAGTTTTTAATATTCCATCCTCTAAATCCTGAAGTCCCCCGAACGGGTCAACCAGTGTCCCGTAGTTCTCTTGGTTCAAGGATATGGCCAAAGCGTTGATCGTGAAATCACGCCGTTTCTGATCGTCATCGATGGTTCCTTCTTCAACAATGGGTTTACGAGAGTCCAGATGATAGGATTCCTTGCGGGCTCCCACGAATTCAATCTCAACTCCTTTATAGCGGAACATGGCAGTTCCGAAGTTTTTGAACACGGAAACCGTTAAATCACCGAGTTGCTTGGCAGCTGTCTCAGCCAATTCTATTCCGCTCCCCAACACGACAATATCAATGTCCTTGGAGGGGCGTCGTAATATCAGGTCGCGCACGTATCCCCCGATAACGTAAATTTCCAACCCCTTTTCTGCCGCGATTCCGGATAATATTTTAAAAATAGGATGAGTTAACTGCATATTATTTATTTTGTGTGCAAAATTATCAAGTTATCTTGTACAGACCAAATAAATTGTTTCGGATTTGTCCGGATTACCCTTTTTTCGATATTTTTGTGACCTATGTATTATTGAGATGAAAGATTATGGATAGAGTGAGACGATTTGCGGCATTATTCGATATGGATGGGGTGGTGCTTGACACGGAGGGGCAGTACGATAATTTCTGGCGGGAACAGGGGAAACGTTACCATCCGGATATGCCGGAATTTCATAAAGTAATTAAAGGGCAGACGACTGAACTGATTTTGAAGAATTATTTCGAAGGTGATGTCGCTTTACAACAACAGGTTTCACGGGAACTTGACGAATTCGAGCGTTGGATGAATTTTCCTTACTTCCCCGGGGTGGAACAATTTATCAGGACGTTACAGAAACATGGGGTGAGAACGGCCTTGGTTACCAGTTCAAATAATAAGAAAATGGCTTACGTTTTGAGGGTTCACCCGGAGTTTGCCGAGTTATTTGAATGTATGATCACGGCAGATAAGATTACCCGGTCTAAACCGGATCCGGAGTGCTATTTGTTGGCAGCACGAGAGTTACAGATAGAACCGGATGATTGTTGTGTCTTCGAAGATTCTTTTTCCGGGATAGAGGCCGGACAGCGTGCGGGGATGAAGGTTGTCGGTTTGGCAACCACGAATCCGAGGGAGAAGATACAGGACAAAGTCGATCGGGTGCTTTCCGATTTCACGGGATGCGTGTATGACGAGTTTGTTAGCTTGATGGGGAAGTGAGTCGAAGGTTTATAAACCTTCGACTTATTATACGATCCCCGAGAATCCCATAAATGCCATGGCCAGTAATCCGGCTGTAACCAGTGCGATAGGGGTTCCTTTCATTCCTTGAGGAATGGAGGATAGTTCCAGTTGTTCCCGGATTCCGGCAAAGATGGTTAAGGCTAATCCGAAACCTAAGGCGGTTGAGGCTGCAAAAACAACGGATTCCAGTAAGTTATAATCTTTTTGAATCACCATGATGGCCACACCAAGCACGGCACAGTTCGTCGTGATCAAGGGTAGGAAAACTCCCAATGCTTGATAAAGCGACGGACTTACCTTTTTCAGAATGATTTCTACCATCTGAACGAGGGCGGCAATGATTAGGATAAACACGATGGTTTGCATGAATCCGATGCCGAACGGGTCAAGTACGGTTTTCTGTACGATAAACGTTACCAGGGTTGCCAGAATCATCACGAACGTAACGGCTCCTGTCATACCGAGTGCCGTGGGTACGCTCTTGGAAACCCCTAGGAACGGGCAGATTCCCAAGAATTGTGCCAACACGATATTGTTGACAAATACTGCGGCTATAAATATAAAAACGTATTCCATGTTTCTAATTTTAGATTTTAGATTTTAGATTTTAGATTGCTTTTTCAATTTACAATTTACAATCTAAAATTTACAATTAGTTGGTTTTTCTTATTCTGTTGATAAAAGCGATCAGGTAACCTAGGGCGATAAACGCTCCTGGGGCCAAGACGAAAACGAGCATTCCGTAGTTTTCATTGTAGAGAGTCATGTTGAAGAACTTTCCACTACCCAGAATTTCACGGATTGCTCCTAATATTGTTAAAGCCATGGTGAAACCGAGACCGATGCCCAAACCGTCCAGCATGGAAGGAAGGGCTTTGTTCTTGGATGCGAATGATTCAGCTCGTCCCAACACGATACAGTTCACCACGATCAACGGAATGAATAATCCCAACGATTCGTGCAAGCTCGGCAGGTAAGCTGCCATACACATATCGACCACAGTAACGAATGCAGCAATGATCACGATAAAACCGGGAATCCGGATTTTGTCGGGAATCAGGTTTGCCACGAGCGAGATGGCCAAGTTGGATAGTACCAGAACGAAAGCCGTGGCTAATCCCATCCCCAAGCCGTTAATGGCGGAGGTGGTCACTCCCAGCGTGGGACACATCCCGAGCAGGAGTACGAAGGTCGGATTTTCCTTGAAGAACCCTTTGGTAAAAGTTTGCCAGTTGTTCATATCTTTATTCTTTCATTGATTTTACGTGTTATTTTGCGGATTCAGTCAATGCCTTTGCTGCCCGGTTTACTGCATCTAGGAAGGCTCGTGATGAAATCGTTGCGGCCGTGATGGCATCCACTTTTCCGCCGTCCTTTGAAACCTGAAGTCCTTGCGTACCCGGGGTTTTTCCGGTAATATCCCCTTTGGCACCTTTCACGAACCATGTGTCCATTTTGGAACCTAATCCCGGGGTTTCTTTGTGGCTTAGCACGGAGTAGTTATATATGCTCCCGTCCGGGGTGAATCCTACCATAAGTTCAATAAGCCCGCCGAACCCGTTATTCGTGAATGTTTTAATGGCCGTCCCCACGAGTTGCCCGTTTGCTTTGGCCGGATAGAATTCTAATTCACCTCCATCTACTTTCACGATCTGTTTTTCCGTCATCGGGTCATTATCAAAAGCGGGAACCACGGCACGAATGGCTTGTACCTGTTTTTCAATTTTTACTTTTTCAATCAACCCGGACGTGAGTGAGTTCACAACTCCCACGGCGGCAGAAGAAACCAGTGTTACCAAGAATAACACCAGTACCATATTTTTGAAGCTTGATTCTAATTTCTTTCCCATCAGTTTAGATTTTAAATTTTAGATTTTAAATTTTAAATTCCATTTGTAAGCAATTTACAATCTACAATTAGTAAATTTAAAATCGTCGGGGTTTACAATATCTATTTATCAGCGGTGTGAATCCGTTCATGATCAGGATGGCGAAAGACATTCCTTCCGGGTAAGCCCCGAATACACGGATGATCACGGTCAATAGTCCGATACCGACACCGTAAATAAGCATTCCTTTATGTGTCATGGGTGAGGTTACGTAATCCGTTGCCATAAAGATCGCTCCTAACATCAAACCTCCTGTAAAGAGATGGAAAACCGGGCCGGCAAATTGTGCGGGATCGGCTAGATTCAGTATTCCGGAGAATACGATAACCGTGGCAAAGATAGCTACCGGGATGTGCCAGCTGATGATCTTCCGGATTAACATATAAGCAAATCCTAGTAAAAGTCCGATAGCGGCTACTTCTCCTAAACTTCCCCCGATGTTACCGAGAATCAGGTTGCCGGTAGTGATTCCAACTGAAGATAGTGTGTCACCGACGGCTTGTCCGTTCTTGACGGCTTCTTTCACGAGTGCCAGAGGGGTAGCTCCGGTTACGGCATCAGCCGTGGCGAACCCGTTCGGTACGGGCCAAGTGGTCATTTGTACCGGGAAAGAGATCAATAGGAAAACACGACCTACGAGAGCCGGGTTGAAAATATTGTTTCCTAATCCTCCGAAACTCATCTTACCGATACCGATGGCAACCAACGCCCCGATCACCACGATCCACAAGGGAAGGGAGGATGGAAGGTTAAATGCCAGCAATACTCCCGTGATGATGGCTGATCCGTCCCATATTGTGGGGCGTTGCTTCATGAGGTATTTTTGAATAACGTATTCGAATACAAGGCAGGCAGCTACCGAGGTGAGGGTTACCAGAATGGCGCCTAACCCGAAAAATACGATAGAAAAGATAAACGTAGGTACTAACGCGATAAGTACGCCGTACATGTTTTTTTCTATCGAATCCCCGCCGTGAACGTGGGGGGAGGGGGATATGGTGAAATTACTCATATAAAATATTTTAGATCTTACGAATTTTCATTCTAAATTAATTTTTTATTTCTTTCTCGACCGAATCATTTGACCGGTTCTGGCTTTTGCCAGACGGATCACATCAAGCAACGGACGATTTGCGGGACAGGTAAAACTACATGAACCGCATTCAATACAATCCATGATCTTTTCCGATTCCAGCATCTCCAGCTTGTTGTGTTCTCCAAGCACCATCAAATAATAGGGTTCCAATCCCATGGGGCATACGTTAACGCATTTCGAGCAACGGATACAGTTGCGATATTCTTTGCGGGTAGATTCCTCTTGACGCATCAGTAGGATGCCGCTCGTGCCTTTTGTAACGGGAATGCTTGTGTTGGTTAGGGCTTTCCCCATCATGGGACCTCCTCCGATCACTTTACCCGTGTCTTCAGGTAATCCCCCGGCGGCCTCGATCAGTTGTGAGATCGGGGTTCCGATGCGGCAAAGGTAGTTACCCGGTTCTTTTAATGATTTTCCGGTAACCGTGACTACCCGTTCGAACAAGGGTTTGTGTTTCATAACAGCTTCGTACACGGCATATACCGTTCCCACGTTTTGAACCACGGCTCCGACAGCAATAGGTAGTCCGCCCGATGGTACGAATTTTCCCGTGGTCGCTTGTATTAATTGTTTTTCACCTCCTTGCGGGTATTGTATTTTTAACGGGCAGATTTCGATTCCGTCCGCCAGTCTGGCAAGCTTACCAAGTTCTTCAATGGCGTCCCGTTTATTATTTTCGATTCCCACGATCGTGCGTTTCACGCCGAGGGCTTTCATGATGAGTTCTATACCCATGATTAATTCCTTCCCATGTTCCAGCATTAAACGATGGTCAGCCGTGAGGTAAGGCTCACATTCCACACCGTTTATGATCAGTACTTCGGCGGTACTTCCGGGAGGGGGGGATAGTTTTACTTGTGTCGGGAAGGTGGCGCCACCCATACCGACGATTCCTGCTGCACTGATGGCTGCTAGTATTTCTTCTTTCGTGAATGTACCGGGTTGCTTGTTGATGGGTTCTTTTAGGATATTTTCGTCCCATTCGTCACCTTCCACCTTAATGGTAACAGCCGGGCGGGGATACCCGCTGGCATCGATCACGGGATCAAGTGACATGACGGTTCCGGATACGGAACTGTGTATGTTTGCTGATATGAAACCGGCAGCTTGACCGATGATTTGTCCTACTTTTACTTGATCTCCTTTTTTCACCGTGGGAACGGCGGGAGCCCCGATATGTTGTGATAATGGTATACTTACTTGTTCGGGGAGGGGAAGCGTGATGATTTCCCCTTGTGCTGATAATTTATTTTCTGGTGGGTGAACTCCCCCAATTTTAAATGTCTTGAGCACGGTGTATTAGTTTTAGGTGTTAGATTTTAAATTTTAGATTGAAAAACTAATGAACTTTTTAATTTTAGATTTATGATTTCTTGATTTTAGATTTATTCATCGTTAATCGTCATTCATAAATCGTCAATTAATTCGTTGCAGTTTTCAACTGGTCTGCAGGTTCGGTGATTTTCCGGGGAGGGAAATTAACCTCGTGGATCGCATGTGTCGGACAAACACTGACACATTTCCGGCAAAGTCGGCACTTGCGGAAGTCAATGTATGCCAAGTTGTTTTCTAACGTGATGGCCTCGAATGGACACTCTTTCACGCATTTCCCACATCCGATGCAAGCTGCTGTACAGGCTTTACGGGCAATGTTCCCTTTGTCCTTGTTCACGCAACAAACGAAAACTCGTCGGTCTTTTACTCCTTTGTTCCGCAATTCGATGATATTTCTCGGGCAGGCCTTCACGCAAGCTCCACATGCCACGCATTTCTCCTCGGAAACGACCGGGAGACCGTTTTCGTCCATGTGAATGGCGTCGAACGGGCAGGCTGTTACGCAATCTCCACACCCGAGGCAACCGAATGTACAATCGGTTTCTCCCCGGTAAAGGGAATGTTCGATGGCGCATGATTTGTAACCGTCATATTGACTGGTACGTTGACGATGGTCACACGTGCCGTTGCATCTTACCACCGCGATTTGTGGAGTTTGTGCAGTTACTTCCATACCCAAAGCAACGGCAACTTTCGTCATGGTTTCCGCACCTCCAACCGGACAAAACAGTCCATCCAATGAAGTCGCCTTTACCGTGGCTTCTGCAAATCCCCTACACCCGGGTTTGCCACATCCTCCGCAATTAGCTCCCGGTAGTATGCTTTCCACGGTATCAATTCTAGGGTCTTCCTCGACCTTGAATTTTTGTGCAACAAAATAAAGAATCACGGCAGACGCGATTCCAATAGCGCACAAAGAAATAATGGTGTAAATAATGGTAGTAGTCATCATAAAGGTGTTTGTTTTGTCTCCTCTAGTTTGTAATAACGCCCGTAAAGTTATTATTTTTTTTCTAGGTTATGCTATTTTAACCTTGAATTTTATTTTTTTGGCAAACTTGTTTCTTAATAAATAAAGAACAATAAAATATACTGTTGTAGTCGTTAGAGACAGCGTTGCAGCTAGGACTTCACTGGTCCCGGCAAGAATTAACAAAGCCAGAACGGCGATTATAAGGATGGAAGGAACGATGTATGCCAGTAGGACGGAAAGCATGGCATTTTGGGTACTGGCACTGACGATTACTTTATCACCGATTTTCACATCTTCATTTGGTTTTTCCGCCGTGATACTTTTCAGTGCCATTTCCGACATGCCGCAAGCTCCTTTGGCGTGGCATCCTGCACAAGCTGTTTGGCTTTGTATGGTCACAATAATAAAGGTTTCAGCCACCTGCGTCACGATTCCATCATGTTCTATTGTATTTTTTGCCATAATATGATTTTTTGAATAGAACAAATATAATGATAAAATAAAAACCATCCTGCAGCGAGGATGGTTTTCATTTTTTTATTTTTTACGCATGAAAATCTGAATCGGTACACCCGTGAACTTCCAGTGTTCCCGGATTTTGTTTTCCAGGAAACGCTTGTAAGGTTCTTTCACGTATTGCGGTAAGTTGCAATAAAATGCGAAAGTTGGGGTTTTTGATGGTAACTGTGTCACGTATTTTATGCGGATATATTTTCCTTTCAAGCTGGGGGGAGGGAAGTTTTCGATCTCTTCCAGCATGATGCGGTTCAGTTCGGATGTTTTCAGTTTTTGTTTTCGGTTTTCGTAGGTCTGGATGGCTGATTCAAGCGCTTTCAACAGACGTTGTTTTGTGAGAGCCGAGGTGAAAATGATTTCCACGTCGTTGAAGGGGGCCATTTTTGCCCGCAGTTCTTTCTCAAAATTGATCGTCGTTTTGTTATCTTTCTCAATCAGGTCCCACTTGTTTACGAGGACTACCACGCCTTTCTGGTTACGCTCGATGAGATGGAATATGTTCAAGTCCTGAGATTCCATTCCCCGGGTAGCATCAATCAGTAGCATGCACACGTCACTGTCTTCGATGGCACGTACGGAACGCATCACGGAATAGAATTCCACGTCTTCACTGACTTTCGCTTTCTTGCGTAATCCGGCAGTGTCAACTAGTAGAAAGTCGTGTCCGAAACGATTGTAGCGGGTTGTAATCGTGTCACGAGTTGTTCCGGCAATATCGGTTACGATATTACGTTCTTCCCCGATAAGGGCGTTAATGGTGGAGGATTTTCCCACGTTGGGACGTCCTACGATGGCAATTTTAGGAAGCTCTTCCATGTTTTCAATCGGGTCGGTGGTGAAGTGTGAAACCACCTTGTCAAGCAGATCACCGGTTCCCGAACCGTTGATAGAGGCTACGGGAAAGATTTCTTCTCCGACTCCCAGTTTATAGAATTCGTGTATATCGTAAAGACGTTCTCCATTGTCTACCTTGTTTGCCACGAGGTAGATGGGTTTGTTGACTTTCCGAAGCATACGGGCGAAACTGTGGTCCAGATCGGTAATACCGAGTTCCACGTCGCAGACGAACAGGATCACGTCGGCCTCGTCCATGGCGAGTAATACCTGTTTGTTGATCTCCTCCTCGAAGATGTCCGAACTGTTGGAGACGTATCCTCCGGTGTCAATCACCGAGAATTCTTTGCCGTTCCACTCTGATTTTCCGTAATTCCGGTCACGGGTCACCCCGCTTTCCTCGTTTACGATGGCTTTCCGGCCACCGACCAAACGATTGAAAAGTGTTGATTTTCCCACGTTGGGACGTCCTACTATTGCAACAATATTACTCATTGGAAAGATAAAAGTTAAAAGATAAAAACTAAAAAATTAAAGTTGTTTGTAACCGAAGCGTTTCAGGTCGTTTTCCTTGTTCCGCCAGTCTTTGAGGACTTTAACGTATAGGTTCAGGAATACTTTTTTCCCGAAGAAGGCTTCGATGTCAACACGGGCTTCCGTGCCGACTTTTTTCAATGCGGCTCCTTGATGCCCGATGATGATACCTTTTTGGGAATCCCGTTCCACGTTGATCACAGCCATGATGTTGATACGTTTGGCTTCTTCCTTGAATTCCTCCACGACAACCTCGACGGAATAGGGAATTTCTTTATCGTAGTTCAATAAAATCTTTTCCCGGATAATTTCGGTTACGAAAAAGCGTGCCGGCATATCGGTCATTTCTTCTTTGTCGAAATAAGGTTCTCCCACGGGTAACAACTCCAGAATTCTCTTGTATAGATTGTCCACGTTGAAATTCTCGGTAGCCGAGATCGGGAATATTTCAGCTCGCGGAATGATCTCTTTCCACTTGTCGAACAAGGCATCCAGTTTATCCGGAGTGGTCAAGTCAATTTTGTTCAACACCAGAAGGATGGGGACCTCGCTTTGCTTCACTTTCTCGATAAAGTCCGCGTTCTTCTCGATATTCTCCACCACGTCGGTGACGTAGAGGATGATGTCGGCATCGATAATGGCGCTTTTCGAGAAATCAAGCATATATTCCTGCATCTTGTAACTGGGTTTCACGACACCCGGGGTATCGGAAAACACGATCTGAAAGTCCTCCCCGTTCACGATCCCCTTGATCCGGTGACGCGTGGTTTGGGATTTGGACGTGATAATCGATAATTTCTCCCCGACTAGTCGATTCATCAAGGTTGATTTCCCCACGTTGGGGTTTCCTAAGATATTGACAAAACCTGCTCTGTGCTCCATTTATTTAAAAATTAATTGGGCACAAAGGTACGATAACTAATTGAAAATTGAAAGCCTAAACGAAAATGTGCGGGTCTATTTTTTGTTTTGCTTGTAGACATAAGTGATTTTCTCGCTGTCCGCCGGGTTCGTCTTGCTCGTTTTACTGGTCCATGCTCCGGTTTGGTCGTAAGTATATTGGTAATTAGGATTGATCGGGTTGCCGAATTCATCGTAAGTTAGAGTCATATTACTTGTTATTTTTTCATTTTGCAGATTCTCTTTCACGTAGGAAATGCTTGTGAGGTAACCGAATGAGTCGTAAATATAAAGTGTGGCTTGTTTCGTGGCGGGATGGTCGGTATCCGGTCGGGTGTTTATCCATGTTTTACCGGAGAGACGCCCTTGTGGGTCATAAGTGTAGTCTGTTTGGGCGCAAATCAGCCCGTTCCGGTATTCTTGGGTTCGATTGACCTGTCCTCTGTGATTGTAATAGTCAATAGTGTTTTGCCCGTGACTCCACTTGGTCGTTTTCATGACGGGATGGGAAGTCGTGTCATACTGATAATTGATCAGGCATATGGTTGCTTTAGCGAGGGAATCAATGGTTTCCTCCTCGTAACATTTACCGAGGTCATTATACTTGAATGTCGTGACAATCAAGTTTAACGGTGTGGTAGTTGTGGAATCTTTTTGCAGTCGTGTGCTTTGAATGATCCGTGTCAAAAGCCCTTGAGGGGAGTAATGGTATGTGGTGATTGTGAGCGAATCATGGTGAATTCTGGTTTCCCGAGTGATGTTAATTCCGGAGTAACAACGGGTGATGGTAGGGGATATGTAAGTCATCGAGTCGATAAATTGTTTCCTTAACTGTTGGGCTTTATCCCGAAATGGCTTGTATTTATGTGTTTGGAGGTAAGTCTTGATCAACGGGAGGCGTGGGAAAGAATCAACTTGCGAAACAAGGAGGAGCAGGTTTATGCTGTCGTTCGTGTATTCCACTTGTGGCAGGTATTTGCGGTTACATCCTGCCAGATAGGGACATTCGATATAAGCATGGATACAATGTTTTTGTGAATCCGGAGAAGTGGCCGTTTGTATCGCTTTGAACAGGCAGTCGTCATAGAGTTTTTGTACTTCAGCTAGGTAGGGACGCGGTTCCTTGGAGTTGGCGTAGAATGTTTTTAGCGTGGTGTCATTGAAATAACAGAGAATGGTTGAATCGTTTTGTTTGTTGAGAATGGCTTTGTACAGCAGATCATTATATATGTTGGCCACCTCGACATAATTGTATTCGTTAGGGAAGTCTTTGAAATAAGTGTTGCATTTTACCTGTGTAGGGTGGGCTTTCAGGTCTGCATATTGTACTTTTTCCTTTAGCCGGACGATGGCCTCGTAAACGTCGGGGTCCATATTGTAATCGTATTCTTTTATTTGTGCAAGTACTGTACGGGAATCTTCAAGTTGGTCCTGGGAATAGGTAAGCAAAGCAAGGATCGTGGAGTCTGCTTTGTGACGGAAAAGGTTGACATTCAGGTTTGCTGCTTGGCAGAATGAGCGTAGTCGGGCGCCCCCGTCCTGTTGCTGGACGGCCATACTACTTTTCAAGTATGGCTCGATGGCATTAACACGAGGAGTCAGTAACAGTTGCCTAAGGGCATCGGCCAGAGAGATTTCATTTTTGTAGGCATCCATGCTTTTGGTGTCCATCCGTTCTCTCAATCGGTCGTACTTGTCTCCTTCGGACCAGGCGATGTGTTGATATAGTCTTTCCACGCGGTTCTGTTTTTGTGCCCGTGCATTGGTGCAAAAAGCGATGGTAAAAATCGTGAAAACGATCATCGTAAGGTATGAGTTTTTCATAGTGATTAAAATTTATGTAGTTCTAATATAACGTTTGGCCTAGAATATGATGGAAACCGGGCAGTGTACACATTTTTTAGAAGAAAATGTGCGTTGTTCTTGCTTGGTTTTCTTGTTGTTAACGTATTTTCGTTATCTTTGTTGTATAAAAAAATTGAAATAAAATTATGATTGTAGACGTATTGGCTAATAGCGAACGAATTGAGGGGTTAAACCCGTATTTTAAAGTGGTCTTTGACTATATAAAAACACATGATTTGTCAAGTATGCCCGTGGGACGAATTGACATTGACGGGGATAATGCCTATCTCAAAATTGAAGATGCCAAAGGACGGAAAACCGAGGAAGCCGTGTATGAACGGCATGATAAGTATATCGATATTCAAATGCCTTTGAGTATGCCGGAAAGCTATGGTTGGAAAGCTCAAAGTTTATTGGGCGAAGAACAGGCACCGTATGATGTCGCGGGTGATTTTACTTTTTACCGAGACCCGGTGGAAATGGTGTTCACGTTATCTCCCGGTGAGTTCGTGATCTTTTTCCCGGAAGATGCTCATGCTCCTTGTATCGGGGAAGGGGTAATTCGGAAGATGGTGGCGAAAGTCAGGAGAATTGAGAATTGAAAATTGAGAATTGAAAATGAAAAAAAGATATAAGATACTTTTGACGGTTGTGGTGGTGCTGGGGATTGCTTATTTCTGTCTGCCTTATTATGCACGGCAGGCGTTGTTGTACTGGTACCCGTCGATAGATGATTTGTCGATGTTTGACAAGCATACGGTGAGGAAGGCTGATACGTGTTGGACGTGGGGGATTGCCAAGGATTATAATACCTATGAGTTGAGCCCGGAGGATGATGCCTACTTGAATGATTTTCGTACAGTTTCTTTTCTGGTGATTCAGAATGATAGTATCGTGTACGAGGAATATCGGTCCGGTTGGAATGACACGAAGACATCCAATATATTTTCATCGACCAAGAGTATCGTGGGGTTGTTGGTCGGCATTGCTTATGACGAGGGGAAAATTACCAGTCTGGATGATCCGGTAGGGAAATATATCCCGGAATTTAACGAAGGAAAAAAGAAAAATATCACGATTCGCAATCTGTTAACCATGAGTGGCGGGTTGAATTGGGATGAGGCTTACGCATCGCTATTTTCGGTAACTACACATGGCTACTACGGGAACGATCTTTATGATTTAGTGACTACGTTGAACGTGATCGAGGAACCGGGGAAACAATTCTCATACCGGAGCGGGGACACGCAGATTTTGGCTTTTGTCGTGGAGAAAGCGACTGGAAAGAGCATTAGTGATTATGCCGAAGAGAAGTTATGGAAACCGATGCAAGCCTGTCAGGACGCTTATTGGTTGCTGGATAAAAAGGACGGGGACGAGAAATCTTTCTGTTGTTTTCACACCACGGCGAGGGAAATTGCTCGTTTTGCCCGTTTGATGTTGCATCACGGGAATTGGAACGGGAAACAGTTGGTTTCGGAAGAATATATTAACGAGGCCATGAGTCCGGCGGGGTATCTGAAGGACGAATGGGGTAAGGATTCTTTGGATTATTATGGCTTCCAGATTTGGATGATGAACTATAAAGGGCAACAAAATCCCTATTTCCGGGGAATGTTGGGACAATATATTATCGCAATTCCCGAAAAGAATGCCATTATTGTCCGGTTGGGGCATAAAAAGGACGAGGAACGTATCCGGGAGACCACCCGGGATGTGTATCGCTACATGGATATCGGGACGAAGATATTGGATAGTAGAAAGTAGGAGGGTGACTTGTTGATTGATTCATAAAGAGAGCCTAAAGAGTTCCTAAGGAGAACCTAAGGAAATAATCCCACATATTCGAACCTTTCTCGTGGCTCATTCGGAGCTTACACATGCCGTAATGCATGAGCAACGACTAAGCAACGAGTAAGCTCTGAATAAGTAGGATTATTTGGGTAGGATTACTTCTTTATTTGGGTTAGATCTGTGTGGGAATAGCTATATCTGTAATTTTGGTTGTTTAATCTGTAATTTGTATACAAATTGTTGGTAATTATTCTATATTTTTGTAATGTTGAAATCACTAAAATAACATTTTATGCTACGAAAAATCAGATTAATAGTAGCCCTTGTATCATTTGTAATGATCACCTTATTGTTCCTTGATTTCACGGGAACATTGCATACGTGGTTCGGATGGTTGGCGAAAATACAGTTCTTGCCTGCCGTGTTGGCCTTGAATGTCGGGGTCATTCTTTTGTGGGTCGTGTTGACGCTCGTGTTCGGACGAGTATATTGCTCGGTGATTTGTCCGCTGGGCGTGTTTCAGGATATAGTGTCTTGGTTTAGCGGACGACGCCCTAAAAAGAAATACCGTTTTTCTTACTCTCCCGCGGTATCGTGGTTACGGTATGGCGTCTTGGGGGTGTTTGTGATCGCCGTGATCGCCGGAATCGGCTCGGTGGTAGCGTTGTTGGCTCCTTATAGTTCTTACGGGCGAATAGCCTCGAATCTTTTTGCCCCGGTATATCAATGGGGAAATAACGTGTTGGCTTATATTGCCGAAAGGAGTGATAGTTATGCTTTTTACGAAACGACGGTGTGGTTGAAGAGTTTGCCGACTTTTATTATTGCATCGGTTACGTTTATCGTGCTGGTCGTGTTGGCTTGGAGAAACGGGCGGACGTATTGCAACACGATTTGTCCGGTGGGTACGGTGTTGGGATTTTTCTCCCGGTATTCCTTGTTCCGCCCGGTGATTGATGCGGAGAAATGTACGAATTGTAGTTTATGTTCCCGCAAGTGCAAGGCGGCTTGTATTAATCATAAAGAGCATCGGATTGATTATAGTCGTTGCGTGACGTGTATGGATTGTATCGATACGTGTCAGCATGGGGCTATTCGTTACGAGTCCCGTTTGAAGAAAACTGTGGAAGTTTCGGGTGAAAAGAAAACGGATAATGCTCGCCGGAGTTTTTTGACGGGGATGGGACTTCTTTTTGTTTCGTCAGCAGTAAAAGCGCAAGAGAAGAAAGTGGATGGTGGTTTGGCTGTCATTTTGGATAAAAAAATACCCGAGCGGATGACTCCGATTGTCCCCCCGGGGGCCCAAGGATTACGCAATATGCAGAATCATTGCACCGGGTGTCAGCTTTGTGTTTCGGTGTGTCCCAATCAGGTATTACGGCCCTCGACGAAGTTGTCGACGTTGATGCAGCCGGAGATGTCTTATGAACGGGGATATTGTCGTCCGGAATGTACAAAATGTTCGGAGGTGTGTCCGGCTGGGGCAATCTTGAAGATCACGCCCGCGGATAAATCTGCCACGCAGATCGGTCATGCCGTATGGGTGGAGAAGAATTGTGTGCCGTTGCGTGACGGAGTTGCGTGTGGTAATTGTGCCCGGCATTGTCCGGTTGGAGCTATCTCGATGGTCGCTTCCGATCCCGATAATGCGAATTCTTTGAAAATTCCGGTGGTGAATACGGAACGTTGTATCGGTTGCGGGGCTTGCGAGAATCTTTGTCCGGCACGTCCGTTCAGTGCGATTTACGTGGAAGGGCATGAACTTCACAGAACGATTTAAAATTACGAGTACATGGAAGAACAAGAGAAGAAAAAAGAGATAAATCGCCGTGATTTCTTGAAAATCGTGGGAATTAGTGCGGCGACAACCACGGTGGCTTTGGCCGGTTGTGCCCCGAAAAACAATCCTGTCACGGGTGATCTTGCGGCTCAAGGAGAGATCCCGACGGACAAAATGACTTACCGCACCAACCCGAAAACGGGGGAAAAGGTATCGATCTTGGGGTATGGGTGTATGCGTTGGCCGACACTTCCCGCCCCTGACGGAAATGGGAATGTGATTAATCAAGAGGAGGTGAACAGGTTGATAGATTACGCTATTGAACATGGGGTGAACTATTTTGATACGTCACCCGTGTACGTGCAGGGATGGTCGGAAAAGTCCACGGGGATTGCCTTGAAGCGTCATCCGAGGGAGAAATTCTTGATTGCGACCAAGTTGTCGAATTTTTCCAATTATACCCGGGAGAATTCGATGGCCATGTACCGGAAGTCATTCGAGGATTTGCAGGTAGACACGATCGATTACTATTTGTTGCATTCGATAGGTAACGGTGGTATCGAGACCTTCCGGCAGCGTTACATTGAAAACGGGATGATCGATTTCCTGATGAAAGAGCGGGAGGCAGGGCGTATCCGTAACTTGGGATTTTCATTCCATGGTACGGTGGATGTGTTCGATGAGGTGTTAGCCATGCATGAATCCGTGCATTGGGATTTTGTGCAGATTCAGCTGAATTACGTGGATTGGAAACATGCTTCGGGGAGAAACGTGAATGCCGATTATCTTTATGGAGAATTGGAGAAACGGAATATTCCGGCTATTATTATGGAACCGTTGTTGGGTGGACGACTTTCGAAGGTACCCGATCATATAGCCACGCGGTTGAAGCAACGTAAGATGGGGTCGAGTGTCGCTTCATGGGCATTCCGGTTTGCGGGAAGTTGCCCCGGTGTACTGACGGTTTTGAGCGGGATGACTTATATGGAGCATTTGCAGGATAATTTACGTACGTATTCACCTCTTGAATTGTTGACAGATGAGGAGAAAAATTTTTTGGAGGAGACGGCACAGTTGATGCTTCGTTACCCGACAATTCCTTGTAACGATTGTAAGTATTGTATGCCTTGTCCTTACGGGTTGGATATTCCGGCTATCCTGTTGCATTATAACAAGTGTATTAACGAAGGGAATGTATCAACTTCCTCGCAGGATGAGAATTATCGCCAGGCCCGGCGGGCTTTTCTTATAGGGTATGACCGTTCGGTACCACGGTTGCGTCAGGCCAGCCACTGTATCGGGTGTAATCAATGCGTGCCTCATTGTCCGCAAAGTATCGATATTCCTAAAGAGTTACGGCGTATTGACCGTTACGTGGAAGATTTGAAACGGGGAAGGACGTTTTAGAAAATGAAAACAGAGATATGAACCAACAACAGTTAAAAGAGCGTTTGCTAGCGGAACAATGTTCTTGCGTTATTTATAATCAGGGAGAGGTTCGGATATTCCGGGAACGGGGAGTAAAGGATTTATACCGTTTGTTGAAGGAGGAACCGGAATTTCTTGCGGGGGCATCCATGGCCGACAAGGTGATCGGTAAGGCTGCTGCGGCGTTGCTGGCATTGGGGGGCGTGAGAGAGGTGTTTGCTCTTGTGATCAGTCTTCCGGCTCGTGAACTGTTGGAGCGGGCCGGGATAGCCACGGGGTATTCGGAAGAGGTGCCGCATATTATAAATCGTACACGGACGGGATGGTGTCCGTTGGAGACTCGGTGTTATTCCTTGGAAACTCCGGAAGCGTGTTTGGTTCAGATCGAGGAATTTATAAATATAATGAGTAAAAAGTAGATGATTAAAATATTGATATTTGTTTTATTGTTTCTTTTGGAATTGACCTCGCTACGGGCCGAAGAGGTACCTGATAGTTTGGCTGTACAGAGAAAGGTGGCGCTTGGTGAAGTCGTTGTGACGGGAACACGCAACGAGACGGATGTACGTCATTTACCCATGACGGTGTCCGTGGTGAACCGGGAACAGATTGAACAAAGTAATGAACCTTCTTTATTACCCCTTTTGACGGAGAATATTCCCGGTCTTTTCACGACTTCCCGCGGGATGTTGGGATATGGAGTGTCAGGAGGGGCTGCGGGAGGAATGAGCTTGCGCGGGATTGGGGGGACTCCGCAACCGGGGGTGCCAACCACGGGAGTGCTGGTGTTAATTGACGGTCATCCCCAGTATATGGGATTGATGGGGCATCCGATATCAGATGCTTACCAGTCGATGTTGGCGGAACGAGTGGAAGTGCTTCGGGGACCGGCTTCCGTGTTGTATGGTTCCAATGCCATGGGGGGCGTGATTAATATCGTTACCCGGAAGATGAAAGAGGATGGTGTCCGTACACATACTAACGTGGGGTATGGTTCTTATAACACGTTGCAATCGGAGGTGAGCAACCGTATTCGGAAAGGGCGTTTTACGAGTATTCTTAGCGGCTCGTATAACCGTACTGACGGGCATCGGAAGGATATGGCGTTTGAGCAATATGGCGGTTATGCCAAGCTAGGGTATGAGATCGCGGACCATTGGGACGTGTGGGCGGATGTGAATGTAACCCGTTTTAATGCTTCAAATCCGGGAGAGACGTTTGATCCTTTGCTTGATAATGACCAGCGAATTACTCGGGGAATGACTTCTTTCGCTTTGGAAAATAATTATGAAAAGACTTCGGGGACAGTGAGTTTCTTTTATAATTGGGGAAAACATTGGATTAATGACGGGTATCATCTCGACGAGGAACCATTGGATTACCGTTTCGAGTCCCGGGACCAAATGTTGGGGGTGTCGTGGTACCAGAGTGCGCAACTTTTTGAAGGTAATCGTTTGACCGTGGGGTTTGACTATTTCCATTTCGGTGGAGAATCGTGGAATCAACCGCTGGAGGGGGAGCGTGAACCGCAAGTGGATAAGACGCAGGATAACGTGGCCGGGTATATCGATTTTCGACAAAATATCAGTGATTGGCTTACTTTTGATATTGGGATGCGTGTCGATAATCATTCTCACGTGGGTACGGAGTGGATTCCTCAAGTAGGACTTTCTTTCCGCTTGCCGCGGGATAGCGAGATCAAGTTGATGGCAAGTAAGGGATTCCGTTACCCGACGATTCGCGAGTTGTATATGTTTCGTCCGGCTAATGCCGATTTGAATCCGGAGAAGTTGTGGAGTTACGAGTTGTCTTATTCTCAGCGGTTGCTGCAAGGACGGTTGTCATACGGGGTGAATGCTTTCTATATAGACGGGAAGGATTTGATTATGCGTGTACCGGTGGATGGGCGTCAGATGAACGTGAATACGGGGAAAGTGGAGAACTCAGGGGTAGAGGTACAGGTTGCTTATCGTTTGGCGTCAGCATGGTCGCTGGATGCTAATTACAGCTATTTGCATATGGATAATCCCGTGCTGGCTTCGCCCGAACATAAGTTGTATGCGGGAGCTGCTTTTTCGAAGGGACGTTGGTACGTCTCGACAGGTTGCCAGTATGTTGCCGGACTTTACACGGAGGTGAAAGTAGCGGGACAAGGTGATTACGCGACGGAAGATTTTGTGCTGTGGAATTTGAGAGGTTCGTTCCGTGCTTCGGAGTGGTTGAATATTTGGGTGAGAGGGGAAAATCTTTTAGCCCGAAAGTACGAGATTAATGCGGGATTCCCGATGCCGAAAGCAACGGTGATGGCAGGGGTGAATGTGAGATTTTAATAATTGAATAACTAATATTATGGATATGAGAAGGAACGTGTATATGATTTTGTTTTGTTTGCTGACCTCTGTTATGGGAGCGGATTGTGTCCGGGCTCAGGAAAAAGCATCTGAAAAAAATATGGAAGTGCCGAAGGTTTATATGTTTACGAAGATTTCCGCGGAGAATCTCGTGAAGATTTACGAGGCTTTAGGCCGTGAGGCCACGGGGAAGGTGGCCGTGAAATTGTCCACGGGAGAACCGGGAGGACATAATTTTTTGCAACCGGCTTTGATCAAAGATTTGGTGAAAAAGGTTAACGGGACAATCGTGGAGTGTAATACGGCTTATGGCGGGGGACGTGCCGATACGGAAAACCATTTGAAAGCAGCCAAGGAGCATGGGTTTACGGCTATTGCCCCGGTGGATATTATGGATGCTGATGGTGAGGTTGCTCTCCCCGTGAAAGGAGGAAAACATTTGAAGGAGGATTTTGTCGGTTCTCACTATCTAAATTATGATTTCACGATTATTCTTTCGCATTTTAAAGGTCATGCTATGGGAGGATTTGGTGGTGCGATTAAGAATATGTCTATCGGGATTGCTTCCTCGGGGGGTAAGGCTTGGATTCATTCTGCCGGGAAAACGAAAGGGGATCCTTGGGGAAATTTACCTCCTCAGGATGATTTTCTGGAATCAATGGCCGAGGCCGCAAAAGCGGTAGCCGATCATTGCGGGGATAAAATACTTTATATTAGTGTTGCGAATAATTTATCCGTAGATTGTGATTGTGATGCCTCGCCGGAAGATCCCCAAATGGGGGATATCGGTATTCTGGCTTCGCTTGATCCCATCGCCTTGGATAAGGCATGTACGGATTTGGTGCGGGCATCGGAGGATCACGGGAAAATTCATTTGATCGAGCGCATTGATTCCCGTCACGGGATGCATACGTTGGAGTATGGAGAGAAACTAGGAATTGGAAGCCAGAAGTATGAACTGGTGAAATTGGATAAATAATTGAGTTATGAGAACGACAACGTTAAGACTTTATTCTTTGGAGTATAAGCAGGCAAAGACGTACTTGGCAGTGGCTTTGTTCGTGGCGGGTAATATTTTGTTACCGCAGTTGTGCCATTTGGTGCCACAGGGTGGGATCCGTTGGTTGCCTATTTATTTCTTTACTTTGGTAGGTGCCTATAAGTATGGTTGGAAGGTGGGATTGCTGACGGCGATTGTTTCGCCTTTGGTAAATTCGGCTCTCTTTGGAATGCCTGCCGTGGCGGTGCTGCCTGCCGTATTGTTGAAATCGGTATTATTAGCGGTTGCCGCCGGGTATGCCGCCATGTATTTTCGCAAAGCTTCTCTTTTGTTACTTGTGGCCGTCGTACTTTTTTATCAAGTTGTCGGTACGCTGGGGGAATGGATCATGGTTGGAGATTTTTATAAAGCGGTACAGGATTTTCGTATCGGTTTGCCGGGTATGTTCCTGCAAATCGTTGGCGGTTGGTTGTTTATTAATCATATAATACGTAAATAAGATGATAGTTCCATTATTTATCGGTGGCATTGGAATGCCGGAAATTTTGTTGATCGTGCTGGTCGTGTTGTTATTGTTTGGAGGCAAGAAGATCCCCGAATTGATGAAAGGACTTGGTAAGGGAGTTCGTTCTTTTAAAGAGGGGATGAACGGTTTGGAGAAAGACGATACTTCGGAAGGGAAAAAGGAGTAATATGGAGCAGGCGAGCGAGTCTGAAAAACAGAGTTTTTGGGACCATCTGGATATACTACGGGCTTCCTTGGTAAAGATTGCTGCCGTGACTGCCGTGTTCGCGGTGGTGGCATTCTTTTTCAAGGAGGCGCTGTTTTCTGTTATTCTTGCTCCCAAGGACGCTGATTTTATTACTTATCGGTGGTTGTATTTTTTTAGCGGGTGGGTGACTGACGAGCAGGCACAGGATTTTTACGTGAAGTTGATCAACACGGGGTTGGCTCAGCAGTTTATGATTCACATGAAAGTTGCCATGTGTACGGGAGTTTTGTGTGCCTCTCCCTATATTTTGTATCAGTTGTTTCGCTTTGTTTCCCCGGCTTTATATGCTAATGAACGTAAGTATGTCGTGAGGGTTGTCGGTTATGGATATATCATGTTCATGGTGGGGGTGCTGATCAGTTATTTTTTAATCTTTCCTTTAACGTTTCGTTTCCTTGGGACGTACCAGGTGAGTGACCAGGTCGAGAATATGATTTCTTTGCAATCGTATATCAGTACTTTGTTGATGATGAGTCTTGCGATGGGAATTGTTTTCGAGATTCCGATTCTTTCGTGGTTGTTTGCTAAATTAGGATTTATTTCTGCTGATTTTATGAGGCGTTATCGACGTCATGCCGTGGTGATCATCCTTGTCGTGGCTGCAATTATAACTCCGACATCAGATGTATTTACCTTGTTGTTGGTGTCGCTTCCGATGTGGTTATTGTATGAGGTGAGTATTTTGATTGTGAAACGGTCTGTTTGACGAGATAGATAACAATGAGAACGTATTATTCTATCTATCTAGGAATAAGATTTATATTTTAGTGTGATAATATAATTTATTTGGTTTTTGAAAATCATTTTATACTTTTACACGGATAATTGTGTGTAAAAGTATTGAGTTATGGCTTTTGTTGAACAGGATAAGGAAAAGACTTTCACGATGATTTTCGATAAAAATTACGAGGCTTTATGTTTGTATGCCGTAAAGTTTACCGAGGATTTTTTGGAGGCGGAGGACATAGTACAGGAGTCGTTTGTACGTTTTTGGGAAATGTATCGAGATCGTTTGACCACAGAAAATGCACGGCCTTTATTGTATCGCATGATACGAAATATGTGTGTGGATCGAGTCCGAGAGAAACCGAAGAGTACTGTGGATGTGGAGGTAATGACAGACCAGTTGGTATATTATTTTTCTCCGGAATCAGAAAATGATTCTAAGATTGATTTGTTGATGGAAGCCGTTAAAAATTTACCTGTTAAATGTCAGCAAGTGCTCGTTGCGATTTGTTTTAATGAAAAAAAATATAAAGACGTGGCGGAGGAAATGCAAGTCTCTGTTAATACCGTTAAGACCCAGCTGGCAAGGGCTTTAAAGTTGTTGAGGGAAAACCTGAACAGAGAGGATTTTGAGTTATTTCTTACTTTTTTTGTATTTTCTCACTAATTCTTTTCACCCATTTTCCGTTTTTTCCGTTGTATTAATAAACGATCATTTAATAATAACTCGAATTTAGCTGTATAAACAGTTATTATTCAACAATCCTAATATCTTTTACACTCATAATCAGTTTATTGTAAAAAAGTCTTTTTTCTCACGTCTCTTTCTCAATAAATGATCATTTATTTAGATTTTATATGAACGAAAATTGGGAAGAAATTGTATGGAGAGCCTTGCGAAACGAGTGTTCATCGGAGGAGCTGATGAAGTTGCAGGAGTGGCGTAATGAGGCTTCCGAAAACGAACAGATGTACGAGGATATAAAAGGAATTATGGGGATGGGAAACTTTTTGAAGGGGATGGATTCTTTGCATAAAGAAAATGCTTTAGAGAATATTCTAAAACGGACAAGACAGAGATCATTTGGGTATTCTCGAATACTGAAATATGCAGCGGTACTTCTGTTGCCATTATTGCTAGGTGGCACGTTATTTTATGTTCTTACGTTTAAACGACAAGCTGGTGAGGTACTTCCTGTGTCTGTGATGAAACAGATCCTACCTGGAGGGCCTAAGGCAATTCTTTACCTTTCAGATGGTCAAGTGATTGATTTGAATCGAATCGTTGATTCGGTTATCGTGGATAAGCATTCTGGACAGGAAATTGCGTTATCAAAGGATATAAATGAACTGAATTATAGTGGCGTAACGAGGGACATCGGTCAATCAAAAGAATTAGCATACAATCGAATTGAGGTTCCGAGGGGGGGCGAGTATATGTTAGTGTTATCTGACGGAACAAAAGTATGGTTAAATTCAGAAACTTGTTTAGAATACCCGCTTGCATTCGGCGAGCATAGTCGGGAAGTACGTTTAAGTGGAGAGGCCTATTTTGAGGTGACAAAAGATGAGGCAAGGTGTTTTAACGTGATCATGGAGGGTGCGACAATCGAGGTTATGGGGACTTCTTTTAACGCATCTTGTTATCCGGGAGAGGGACAATGCTGGGCCGTATTGGAAAGTGGTAAGATTAATTTGAGAACTGATCATGGGGTGGCAGCCGTTAACGTGGGCGAGTGTGCCTCTTATGATATAGCTTCGGGTAAAGTGACCGTAGAGACTGTCGATTTAAAATATTTCACTTCGTGGCGATACGGTACATTTTATTTCTACAATACCCCCTTATCCGAGATCGTGCAAAAATTGGGGCGTTGGTATGACGTGAATTTCAAGTTTGCAGATGAATCCTTGCGAGAGGTGTGTTTCTCCGGGGCTGCTCTACGGAGTAAACCGATTGATTTTATGTTAGAATTGTTGTCGAGTACGCAATCATTAAAATTTGATATACAGAGTGATGGTGTGATTATAATATACAAAAAATAAAAGAGGAAGAATTGGCTCTCTTCCCCTTTTCTATTTAACTAAATCTCTCCGGCAAGAGAGAATTAATAATTAATGGTACACAAATCTATGAAAAAAAAATCAAAAGATGGCACTTCCCGGTGTGGGAAAGTGGCATGCAAATTTTGGAAAGTTATGCGATTGCAGCTATTAATGATTCTTGTGACACTATTTCAGCTGCATGCTGAGAATAGTTACACGCAGCAGAAGGTGAGTATCCTGTTTAAGGATGCCGCGATCGAAGAGGTAATCAAGGCGGTCGAGGCCCAATCCGGTTACGTGGTAGTGTATAACAATACACTATTGAAAACGGTGAAACGGGTTACCGTGACTTTACGGAATGTGAATGCCGTGGAGGCTTTGAACGAGGCTTTAAAGGGAAGCGGCTTGCATTGCAAGCTAGTAGAGGATTTCTTGGTAATTGCCAAGGATAATGTGAAGACGGCTCCGGAAGATGATAAGGGGAGAAAGATTGAGGGAAAGGTGACGGACAAGGATAAACTGCCGCTTCCGGGAGTAACTGTTTTGATAAAAGGAACTACCGGGGGAGTCGTGACGGACACTGACGGAAAGTTTCAGTTGACATTGCCCGGTAATAAGGAGATTACCTTGCAATTTTCTTTCGTGGGGATGAAGACGAAAGAGGTAAAAGTTACGGATGATAAACCGCTTCAGATTGTTTTGGAAGAGGACGTGACAGAAGTGGAAGAGGTTGTTGTAAATGGTATCTTCCAACGAAAAGCAGGAAGTTTTACCGGTTCGGCTTTGACCATGAAAGGGGAAGATTTGAAAAAGGTAAGTAATTCAAATGTGTTTGCCAGTTTAAAAAATCTGGACCCGTCATTGATGATTTTTGATAACTTGGAATATGGCTCGGACCCGAATAAAATGCCGACTATGGCATTACGAGGTAAGACGGCCTTTGACATCAGCTCGGATGATATAGACCTGAAGGGTAGTTATGCCAATGACCCGAATGCTCCTTTGTTTATCCTAGATGGTTTTGAGGCCTCGATCCAGAAAATTGCGGATTTGGATATGAATCGGGTGGAATCGTTGACCATCTTAAAGGATGCTTCAGCAAAAGCTATCTATGGTTCCAAGGCTGCTAACGGGGTGATCGTTATCGAGACAATCAAGAATACGGATGCCTCTTTGCGTATATCGTATAACGGTAGTTTGGAAATTCAAGCCCCGGATCTTTCTTCTTACAATTTAACGAATGCAGCCCAAAAGTTAGAATTAGAGAAAGATGCGGGAATGTTTTATGATAAAAATCCGGATACCTATTATAATTTGCAAAGAGAGTATAACCAAAAGTTAGCAGCCGTGGTTTCCGGGATTGATACGGATTGGTTATCCAAGCCTTTGCGTAATGGAGTTGGTACGAAACATGGCCTTTCGTTTGAAATGGGGAATGAACGTTTGAATTTGATTGTCGGGTTTAACTATAATAACGTGCAAGGTACGATGAAGGGATCCGACAGAACCAATTACGAGGGAAGTGTGTCGATCTCTTATCGCTATAAAGGATTGAATTTTAGAGATAATCTCACGATTACTTCTAACGTGGCGAATGATTCTCCTTATGGAGCGTTCAGCGAGTATGCCGCTATTAATCCTTATCTTTCTCCTTATGATGATAAGGGGTTGTTGGTGCAGAATGCCAATATTATTCCGGGGGCGGATAACTTTGTGGCCAATCCGTTGTATAATGCTTCTTTGAACACGAAGTTACAATCAAAATATATTGACGTGACAAATAACTTGAGCGTGGAATGGATGATCGTGATGGGATGGAAGGTGACGGGACGTTTTGGAATTACAGAAAAGCGTGTACGTGCGGATGAATTCTATCCGGCCAATCATTTAAAGTTCAGATCCTATAAAGATGATGAGTTTTTCCGTAAAGGAAGTTACCAGATTAACGAGGGGGAGGAAAAAAGATTGAGTGGAGACGTGAATATGCAGTATTCCAAACAATTCGGAGAAAAACATTACGTGTTTGCCAACGTGGGCTACACCTTATCCGAAGCTTTCTTCGAGGAAATTATTTACAAGGCAGAAGGTTTTCCGCATGATCGGATGAACGATATTATTTTTGCTCGTCAGTATGCAAAGGATGCCATCCCGACAGGACGTGAATCCACGATTCGGGACATGGGTATTTTATTTGCAGCGAACTATGCTTTTGACGATCGTTTTTTGGTGGATGGTTCTTACCGGACGAGTGCTTCCAGCCAGTATGGAAAGAACAATCGTTGGGGCTCATTCTGGAGTGTCGGTTTGGGATGGAACATTCATAATGAGGCTTGGTTAAAGGATTCTAAGATTCAACAGTTGAAGTTGAGGGGGTCTTTGGGATATACCGGGTCTCAGAGTGCGGATGCTTACGAGTCTTTGGCAACTTACGAGTACGATTTGCAACGGGTTTACGGTGGATTCTTGGGGGCCATGTTGAAAGGAATGCGCAATGATGATTTGAAATGGCAAGAGAAATTTGATTACAATATCGGGGTCGATTTTAATTTAGGACGAGTATTGGGATTGAAGTTCGATTATTATATCGGTAAGACGAAAAATAATTTGTTGGATTTTGATATCCCGACTTACACCGGGTTTGAAACCGTGAAAGAGAATATCGGAGACGTGGAAAACAAGGGATTTGATATTCGATTGAGTGTAACTCCTTGGAATATGCCGAAAGAAAGAGGTTATTTCACGATTACGACGGCAATATCACGTAATAAAAATAAAGTGACGGGCGTGTCTTCAGCCATGAAAAATTTCAATACCAAACAGGATGAACTTGTTTCAGATGTATTGAATAATAATAAGCCGGTTCAGAAATATTATGATGGTGTTTCACTGGATGCAATTTGGGCCGTTCGGTCTTTAGGAATTGATCCATCAAACGGGCAGGAAATTTATTTGGATAAGAATGGTAATCGGACTTACACGTATCGGGTGGCGGATCAAGTCGTTTGTGGTGATGAGATGCCGGATTTCCAAGGAACAGCCGGATTCATGTTCAGCTATAAAGGGATAGAGCTGAATGCCACTTTCCGTTTCCAATACGGGGCTCAGATGTACAATCAAACTTTGGTGGATAAAGTGGAAAATGCTTTACTTACAGGGAATGTGGATAAGCGTTTGTACTCCGGAAGATGGAGAAATCCGGGAGATATAAAGCCATACAAGACATTACCTAATCGCTGGGTGGAAGAAGAGCGCGAGTATAAGGATGAGAAAACCCAACCGACTTCCCGTTTCGTGCAAGATCGTAACGAGTTTAGTCTTTCTTCGTTAAGAATCGGTTATGATTTCTGGAAATACGATTTTATCAAGAAACTTTCTATGGAGCGTTTGCGGGTAGAGTTTTATATGAATGACGTGTTTATGCTGTCTTCTATCAAGACAGAACGGGGTACTTCTTATCCTTTTGCCCGGTCATTTAATTTTGCGATACAAGCTACATTTTAAATTTAATGATTATGAAGAGATTATGTAATATATTATGCGCATTGTTACTTTTAGGAACAATGACATCATGTGAAGATTGGCTGGATGTGGACCCGAAGTCGGAGGTAAAATCCGATGTGATGCTTCAATCCGTGAGTGGTTTTAAAGATGCTTTAACCGGGATCTATCTTTTGATGAGTGATCAGGATTTGTACGGACGGGAGGCCACTTGGGGATTCGTGGATGCCTTGGCACAACAGACAGATGTGAGAGGAGGAGAGGCTTCTGCTTGGTATAACGCAACTCGCTATAATTATTCGGCGACGACAACTTCATCTAATGGAATTTGGAGTAAAAGTTATAATATCATTGCCAACGTGAATTTCTTGTTGGAAAATCTGGAGAAGAAAAAAGAGATGTTTTCTCCTGCCATGTACGCTGTTATAAAGGGGGAGGCTTTAGGATTACGGGCATTTCTGCATTTTGATTTGTTACGTCTGTTCGGATGGGGGGATCTGGAAAAACGTCCTGAAAATTTAGACCGTTTGTGTTTGCCTTATGTGAGTGAGTATTCCCGGGAGTTACAAAAGCAGTTGACCGTGGGAGAAGCATTGGAGAAGGTGGTTGCTGATTTGCAGGAGTCAATGGAACTTTTGAATGATAATGATCCGTTTGGGTTGACTCCTAAACCGGATGATTATGATTTACCGAATGAGGATAAATTTTTCGAGGATCGTCACAAGCGTTTTAACTACTGGGCAGCTGTTTGTACATTGACTCGTGTGTATATGTGGATGGGCAACAAAGCTGAGGCATTGCCATTAGCCGAGTTATTCGTGAAAGAAGGTGGTGAGACCTCTTGGATTAGTTCTTACGTGATTGATGCTTATGATCCGGCTGACCGGGATTTAACCTTCACGACCGAGCATGTGTTTGCACTGGATGTTACCAAGCTTTTTGAGAATATGCAGTACTATATGAATCCGAAAGCGAATGATCCGAATGAAAATACCGATTTGTTGTATCATGCGAAGGCAAGAGCCTCCGGTTTGTTCGAGTCGACGGACTATCGTTTGGCACGTTGGTATGATCAGACGGGAAACGAGCATTATGACGGATGGGCTTTCGTGAAATTTTGGGAAGTAGAAAAATACAAATATGGTAGTACCATGCCCTTGATTCGGAAGTCAGAGATGTATTATATTGCAGCAGAGTGCTTGCTGGCTACCGGGAAAGATGCAGACCGTTTGTTAGCTATCGAGAGATTGAATACCGTTCGCGAGAAAAGAGGTATGTTCGGTTTAGGTAACGATTTGACAGTAGCTTCGGTACAGAACGAAATTACGAAAGAATACCAACGTGAATTTATTAACGAAGGGCAGTTGTTTTATTATTACAAACGCTTGGGATTCGAGAAAATTCCTTATGCGACGAAAGCCGCGACCGATGCTGTTTACGTGGTACCGTTACCCACGTGGGATGTGGATCTAGGAGGAATGGAAGATTATAAGAAATAAAAAGAATGGATATGAAAAATATAAAGAGAATGATTAGCGGATGGGTGACGGGCGCTCTGTTTTTAGGTCTTTTGTCCGCTTGTGAACAGGAAAAAACATTGATGTACGAGCAGGAAGCCGGAGTGTATTTTTATGGACAGGCGGCGAGTGAGTACAGTTTCGTGACCAATTTAGGAGGAGATGTTTACGTGAAGAATATCCGGGTGGCAACAACGGGTGATTCGGTGAATTATGATCGAAAAGTTATGATCGCTGTCGTGGAGGGTGATACGAACTACGTGAACACGGCACGTCCGGAGCAATATCGATTATTGGAGGGGATTGTGCCTGCCGGTAAGTTTGAAGGTTCCGTGGCTGTTGAACTTCATCGCACGAAAGATATGAGTGATAGCACTTTTATCGTTCACGTGAAGTTGGTACCTAATGAAGATTTTCCCTTGGCTGGCTTCGATAGGCGTTACTTTACCTTGTCTGTAACCGATCAATTAACAGAACCATCTAATTGGAAAGATCTTTCTTGGTATTTTGGAAATTTTTCAGTCAGTTGGTATCGTTTCATTTTAGGTGTATTAGACTTACCGTTAATTCCTTTTTATATTGAGGTTCCGGATGGAATGGTCGAGTGGACTTACACGGAGTTAGATGCTGCTGTGGCTCAAGTGAGAGTGGCCTTGTATAAATATAATCGGGAACATCCCGGGGAACCCTTGCGACATGAGGACGGTAAGTACGAGGGAGATGAAGTCGTGATGCCTTAATTGATGATGTTTAATGTGATAAAGAAAGAAATAATGAAAAAATTATCCATATTCTTCTTATTATTCATGACGATCGTGGCGACTTCTTGTTATGATGACAAGTCATCCACGGATTTTGAAGTCGTGAAACCCATCGTGATCGATTTTGGAGATGCGTCGACCTCGGTGAATGTTTTTCAATTCGATACGTTAAAGATTAGCCCAATCATCTATAAAAACGGGGTAAAGGATGAGAATTTGACGTACGAGTGGAAAATACAGGGAGACAAGTATCCGGAAACGGTGTTATCACACAAGATGACATTTAGTGAGCCGATTTCTGTGGTTCCGAATAGTAAAGCGTATAATTTGATTTTGACTGTGACGGACCAAACAACCGGGATTCAAGAGTTTGCCCGTATTTCAGTCTCCGTGCAGGCATCTTTGGGAACAGGATTATTCGTGGCAGACACACGTGACGAACAAACCTCGGATATTTCCTTGATCATGTCAATGAACTTTTCTACGCGTAATTTTACGGATAAGGATACCCGTATTTTCAGAAATGTCTATTCTTCCGTGAATCAACATTTGTTGGATGGGGTTGTGACAGGTATGTCTTCATTGATTAGATCCGGTGATTGTCGTACTTTGACTTTCGTGACGGCAGATGATGTTTATCGGGTAGATCCTTACGAGTTGCTCGATAAGGAAAAAAACAATGATATTTTTGTTTTCCCGATCGATGAATCTGAATTTGTGCCTAAAGGGATTCTTCTGTGGAATTACAAAGGGTTGGAGTTATTAAATTTAGATGGTCATGTTTATCGTAGAACAACTAACTGGGGAAATTTGACGTATGATTTTTATCTTTTGCCACCGGATTTTGATGAACGGGATTATTATGTCACGATGATGGGTGTTTGTGGTTCGTATTATAATGAATTGCCTTATGTTTTTGATAAAAAAAATCAGCGAATTTTGACCGTGAGTAGTTGGTATGATTCATTCCAACAATTCCCGAAACAGAGTTCCGGAGCGGCTTTTGACGTGAATAATATTGGAGCTTATGATGCCATATGGATGGGAGAGGGAGAGAATTCTCAACTGTTGACTGTTTTTAAGGCTGAACAAGGAAATGAAAGATGGTTGGGGATGATGAAATACGATCCTTACGGTTCAAATGAAAAAGTTGGAGTCAAAAAAATTGATTTATCTCATTGCCCCGGAATAAACGAGGCGGTTGGTTTTGTCTCTTCTCCGGTATCTCCTGATTTCTATTATGCGACTAAAGATCAAATTTATACTTTTTCGTTGGGAAATGCAGGTGAAGTTGTTGCAGAATCTCGTTATGCAGTGGATAAAGAAAGGGATGGAGATATTACTTCTATGAGGTTGTGGCGTGAAGAGTATTCCCGGATGAACGTGTCAAATTCAAGTTCTTCTACCGGGGTTTCCACGCAAAGTGCACAGAATCGGTTATTGGTGATAACAACTTACAAAGAATCAACGGGAGAGGGTAAAGTGATCACGATCCCCATCACGCAGTTGAGAAGTGGGATGTTGGAACCCAATCGTGACGTTCATGGAAGATACGAGGGTTTTGGACGAATTACGAGCGTGACTTATAATAATACGAGTGGTTATTAAAATATATTGATTATGAAATTGATGTTGAGAAATATAGGATGTCTGTTGTTGCTTGTTGTTGCCTGGGTTTCCTGTAATGATGACGATGATGTCAAGATGGGCAAGCAAATTGTTAATCCGGTTCGTGTTAAAGAGATCGTGGGGCATAATGAACATTGGGGGGATTACACGTTGAAATTGGCGTATGAAAATAATAAGATTTCTACCGTAGAGCGTTTCGATAAGAACGGACGTCAGAAAGGTGAGCTTGTGATCACGAAGGAACAGGGTGTGATGACCTATTCTCTGGATGATTACGTGTATAAGATTGATGCAGATGCTATCGCAGACCTAGATCAAGAATTAACTTTGAAATATGGAGCCGGGAATTATTCCTTAGAAGATAGCATTCCGTTGGTTGCGAAAACGATTTACGAAGTGGCACTTACGCTTGATGAGGAGAGTATGGTTACTAGGCAGAAAATCTCTTATTTCACACCGAAAAAAGATTTTGGTGTTGGAGAGGATTTTAATAACGATTTTCCTTTGGAACGGGTTGAGACTTACATATACGAGTACGATGAGAAAGGAAACGTGTTGAATGTTCGTTTGTTTGTTGATAAGTATAAGCCGGAAAATGCGAAAGATTACGTGTCTCGTGAACTTTATAAATATGAGTATGAATATCACGGGGGAAAGATCGTGACGAATCGTATTTACACGGTGAATGATCAGAGCGAGGAAAGTTGGGTTCTGATGGAGGACAGGAATTACACGTATTCCGGCAACAATTTGGTTTCGGTAAAGGGTGATGGTTATTCATTAGACAGGAATTACAGTGATGCCCGAACTTTGTCATTGAATCTGAATGGAGAAATTACGTCATATGTATTGAATGAGTATAATTTTTTGATTAAGAGTGATAATGGTAAGGGTGAGGTGATGAATGTGACTTACGAGCCCGGTAACGGTAATTTTTATCATATGTATCGTTTGGATCGGGAGCAGGAAGGTTTCCCGGTTATAAAATAGTAATGTGTGTAGTTTAGAGGAGCTGCTTGCAGCTCCTCTTCTATTTTAAAAGGAAAAATATGGCGAATTGTTTAAGATGGTTGATTTTGTTCTTGTTCTTAGGGAATGTTGTTTTTGCAGACGAGAATAAAGTGCGCTGTGTTGTTCATGGCAAGCTAGTCGGGATGGAAGTGGAGGATGTGCTTTTGGTAGATGCTACGTTGGATTCCCGTTATCATGGGACAACGGTTACAGTGAAAAATCATTGTTTTGAATGTGTGTTGGAATTGCCACATGCGGAAGGGTATAATTGATATTTGTAACCCGGAAACCTTGGGAGTGGTATACGGTTCCTTTCATTGCAGAAGATGGGAAAGTGGATATTACGGTGAATGTTGATAAAAATTACATGGTGAAGGGCGGAAAGTTTAACGAGAGATATCAAGAATACCGAGAGTTGCAACAACAGGAAATAGGTTGGAAACGATACTCTTTTATGCATAAGTTCTGTGAGGGGCAATGGGATGAGTTGTATTATTTTTTAGTGATAGAAGAATTACAGCGACGACAAATGTATCAGTCTGAATTAGATGAGGAATTAGAGCATGCTTATCATGTTTTGGCAGAAAAATTTGTTTCTAGCGACTATACTCGTTTGGGGAAAATATTACTTGACGGTTTCCATAATGTCAGATCGGGTGGACATTATGTCGACTTTGAGGCTCCTGATCTTGAAGGGAATAAGGTGAGACTTTCGGATATTATAAAAGGAAAGGTTGCCGTTATTGATTTGTGGGCTTCCTGGTGTATGCCTTGTCGGGCAAAGGCGAAAGCGATGATTCCGATTTACGAGAAGTATAAAGATCGAGGCTTCGAGATCGTTGGCGTGGCACGGGAGTTCAAGAACACGGATCGTCTGAAACAGGCTATAAAACTGGACGGTTATCCTTGGTTGCAGTTGGTTGAGTTAGATGATGGGTGTCGAATATGGACTCAGTATATGTTGGGAAATGCCGGGGGAGGCGTATTTTTGGTCGATAGGGACGGGAAGATTTTAGCCGTGAATCCGAAACCGGAAGAGGTGCTGAAAATTTTAGAGCAGGAATTAGGAGAGTAGTTTTATCCATGAATAAAGCCGAAACATTTTTCGTTAGTAGAAAAAGATTCGGCTTTATGATTTGATCAATATATGGGGTTATTTGAATTAGTCAAGACTTAATCTGACAGTTACGTATAAAAAGAATAAATTTGTAAC
>ERZ827150.732-NODE-732-length-46572-cov-15.436894_pt1 | contig 46572 bp, 34 predicted proteins | sample MGYA00519779_ERZ827150 | MGnify/ENA primary metagenome ERZ827150 (study PRJEB31778, sample SAMEA3449267) | human gut metagenome | biome: human gut; feature: human-associated habitat; material: faeces | place: United Kingdom | collected 2010/2012 ...
CATATCTAAGGAATCTGAAGGCACCTCCCCAGACACACTTTTTGAAACACTACCGCACCGTACGGCCGCAATAGTCGCACCACGGATCCCGCCCCGCGCGGTTCACGCCCGCAACATAACACTGGTTCTCGATGGCACGCGCCCGCAGAAGCGTATCCCATACAGCGATGCGCGGTGTCGGCCAGTTGGCTGCATAGACGATCATGTCGTAGTCGCCGCGGCTGCGCGCAAAGACCGGAAAGCGTAGATCGTAACATACCTGCAGCAGTATCCTCACGCCGCGCCACTCGACAACAACACGCCGACGTCCAGCCGTATAGTGGTCAGCCTCGCCGCCCATGGCAAACAGATGCCGCTTGTCATAATGTTCCACACAGCCGTCGGGACGCACGAAATACATACGGTTAAAGTATCTCTCCCCGTCGGCTACCGCCACACTTCCAGTAACGGCCGCATCATATCGTTCGGCCATGCGTCGCATCCACGCCACGGCCGCAGCTCCGTCATCAATCACACCCTCCGCATGCGACGGATCGACACAAAACCCCGTTGTGAACATCTCCGGAAGAACGATAAGATCGACACGCCCCGCATCACCCGAAACCACCTTAGACGGCGTTTGAGACAACGACGTTTTAGTTACCGGTACATCTCCCGATATATCGTTCACACTACATTTTTCCTGATTATATGAGGCATTATCCTCGCCGCAACCCAAAGCCTCAGCCAAGGCCGTCTCTGCCCGCCGCATGTTCTCCTGCGGCGAACCCCACACGATATCCTGCTGAAAAAGCGCAACCTTCATTGCAATACATCTTTTTTGCGGACACGGTGGCGGCAAAGCACCGGTCGACAAAGGACATAGTCCGCATCCGCACTGTAAAGATACTAAACAAATCGCGATTTCGAGCTCCACCGTCCGAAACGGCTCCCGCGTTATACGCATTACAAACAGTTACCGCACTCTCGATTAACCCCGATAAGACAAATCGGCATTCATAAAATACCCGACAGTGCGATACCGACACGATATTTACGCTACATTTGCCGACGAATTAAACACTTGTATCATGAAACGAGGTCTAATTGCAATAGCTGTCAGCCTGCTGTCGCTGACATCATGTGCCGACTACCTGACACCCGACGGCGAGATCACGGAACGCGAGATCGAGATACCCACCGCAGCCGAAGGCATAGAGATAACGGACGGCATGCGCCTTGTGCTGGATGAGACCATACCCGCAGGTACGGCCATAATACGCACACACGGCAACATCCAGTCCTATATCAAGGCCGAGACCAACCGCAACCGTACAATCTTCACGGTCGACGCCCGCCGCTTCAAGAACCTCGACGTCACCATCACAATCTCACCTGCATCATATAACACATTTACGGCCTCAGGCGGCAGCGAGATATACTCACCCGAAATGCAGAACCTTGCCAAGGCCTCATTCATCATAATATCGGGAGGTTCTCATGCTAAGATATCGGCAACATGCGACACGGCATCCATAGAGTGCTCGGGCGGGTCGGAGCTGACTCTCACGGGCGCAAGCGCCAATGCCAATATCATCTGCTCGGGCGGCTCGCGCTGCTACGCCTATGATTTTGCAGCACAGACGGCGAAGGTAGACATCTCTGGCGGCAGCAACCTTGAGATCACCGTAACGGAGTCGCTCACTGGCGACAACTCGGGCGGCTCACACATCCGCTACAAGGGCACCCCCTCGTACCTGAACATCAACAACACCGGCGGCTCGACAACTTCTGCCGTGGAGTAACTGTAGATGAGGCTGAAGGGAGGAGGTATCCAATTACAAGACGCGCGTTAAACACCTAAGCATTCGGCATTCTTACAGAAACCAGCCGTGAATACTTCTCCGACAAGCCTTCCATCGACTTATTTATTAACTTCTTAAGATCTCTTGCTCGCAGGCCGGCTAGCGGCTGGAATATGACGCGACAAGATTTGACGACGCTACAAACAGGCACGCCGGGAAGGAATTCTTCCCGGCGTGCCTGTTCTACTATCCAGTCGTCTCACCCCAAACAATATACAAGAGGATAAATTACTCTCACTCCTGTTCTACACAGAATACAAGCAAGCGACATTCTATAATTTCAACGATTTGGGTTTCATCAGATGACTTCTTAACTGTACAAAAAACGTCGACACCAAACCTTCTCTGTAAACAATACGATGCTTCCAACGGTTCGCCCACCAACGGCGGAATTTATAACTCAAAGATCGCAATATACCGGCATTCTGAGGTTTCGTCTCAGAAAACTCTGGTGCAAAAATCTCCGCAAGAACGCGCTTCTCTAAATTTACATCTCGCTCGAATGAAGGCAAAAGGCCATCAGACATACCAAGATAATCAATGCATATACCGTTTAAACAATGCAGAAACTTATGCATATTCAACTCTTTCGCAAACGTCTCCAAAGACACCCAATCTACACTCGCCGAATTTCGCTCGACAAAATACTTCCAATCCAACAGATGCCTGAGTCCTATGTTCTCTGCCGCAAAATGCGCTGCCGCATGCCGCAACAGAAAAAGAGCATTGAAATCAGCCGACGGCAGATATACTGTCTCGCCATCGACCATAACACTCTCCATTCTTCCTCTTACGAGAGACTGTAAACGTTTCTCAATAACACGATTTGAAGCGTGCGCATGAACGTTCAGAAAATCATAATGATTCTCGACCATAACACCATCAAAATAAAAGACCGTATGATGGTGTTCATCCTCATCTATTTTAATCTTTAGCTCATTACGCAGAAGATCATCAGCCTTTGTCTGGACATTGACAATATGCGACTTACCTGTGGAATCAATTTCAACACCGAAAAGCCAAATATCGATATCACCACATGGCCTATGTTCGGGGATCGGATAATTAAGGCTTAATCCGTATCCCTTCAATATCATCAGACGAATGCCATAACTCGCAAAGAAATGAGCCATGGCAGCTATGGCCGCCTTCTGCTTGGCATATTTCTGCTCTATATGTTCGACATTTATCGCCCAACGAAGCTTCAAAGGACGATCCGACAAAAATGCCGATCTTACTTTTCCTGACTCATCATGCAAAATAGCATCCCATACAACGGCAAGAACTCCTTGTTCGGATGCTATGCTGTAAACGTCAATACATAATTGACATGGAATATCTTTCAAAGCTGAAGATCGTCCATGCCCTGATAATAATGATAATAAATACCTATAGTCTGGATCCATTTACACACACTATCATTCACTTCGGAATATAATATCGTCTTTAGGCGGATTCACGAACTCAAAAGTTAACGTACGCGCCAATCCTTCACTCAAAGTATACGGAGCCTTGAAACCGCAGTTGTGAACCTTAGTAGCATCAAATTGCGTGGTCGCACAGAACTTCTTTACGCGGACGGAACTTATTGTCAACTTTTTGCCTGTTATATGAGCCAACATGTCGAAACAATATCCACCCAACATTCCGAGCCAATATGGGAAATGCGTCGCTGGAATATGTTTACCCAAAACATGACTGACATGCTCAACTAGATCATTCATGGTATAGTCCGGCTTATCGATATAATTAAACACGTTATATCCAGTTGTAACATTGTCAATCAAATATTTAATAAATGTAACAATATTTCCTACATAAGCCATAGATTTTTTGTTATCCCCATCACCAACCATTAAAAACCGTCCACTGGAGATCTGTTTTAATAGATTATAAACATTACCTCTATTACGTTCACCAAAAATGACTGTGGGACGCAAAATATTTATATTCCAGTCCGGATGTTCTTTATACCAACTTTGAAGGACTTCCTCGGCCTGCCATTTGCTCTTACCATAATGATTAAACGGATCTGCCGGATGTGTCTCCGACGGATTATGTTTATTCAAACCATATATGGCAACAGAACTGGTAAATACAATTCGTTTGATACCATTAACATGCATAGCCTCCAAAACATTTCGCATTCCGCCAACATTGACATCATAATATAAGGATGTCGGGGTAACATCATCCCTGTGCTCTGCGGCCAGCAACACAACAACATCGACATTTTTCAGCCGATCCTTTAACATCTGTACGTCCCTAACGTCACCAATTTCTGTCAACTTCGGGAAAAAATGACTTTGTTGCTTGTCAATATTCCACAAAGAATAATTTTCTAGGTTTTCGTTTAACAATCCCAAAAGGCGGGTACCTACAAATCCGGAACCTCCGATCAATACAATATTATTCATTATCGTTTGTATAATTTTTGATATATTTTACCATATTCAGCAGCCATTTTATCAACGGTAAAACTCTGCTCATACATTAAACGAGCTCGTTCGCTCATCAATTTATACCTTTCCGGAGTCTCTAGCACAACTCTAATTTTTTCAGCAAATTCATCCGCATCATTTCTAACAGCAAACCCATTTCTGCCATCCAACAACTCAGATATTCCCCCCACATCAGATGCAACTACAGGCTTTCCCATAGACATCGCCTCTATTATAGACATCGGTAATCCTTCAAAATGAGACATCAATACAAATAGATCTGCATAAATTAATAATCTATATCCCATAGGGACCGGGCCAACAAAGAATGTATTCTCAGTACCATTATATTTACGCTTATTACCAACCCATACAAATGCTACTCCATCTCCATTAAACATTGCAGCTACACGTAAAAACAAATCGACATCTTTTGGTGGATCATCACGAGCTATACACATAACAATCTTATTGTACTTACTTCGTATAACAGATATTTGCGCTGCATATTTCTGTGACCATACATCGTCAGGTGTTGTCAAATATTTCAAATCGCGTATTCCATTATATATACATATAACATTATTTTTAACCCCCTCTTCAGCCATCATTTTCACATCATACCGAGATACTGCTACTATATAAGAACAATACTTTTGCAGGAACTGTTCAATACGAAGGAACTTTCTGTTGGCCACTCTTATAGAATCAAAACCATGCACAGTATACAGAGTTTTCTTGGTTGGGAAGGCCAAACGGCCAATAGCACCCATTTTTGAAGAATGTAAATGAATTACATCTGGTTTATATTTTATTCTATAATATAATAATTTAGCAAATACAATCGCGTCCCGCCATGATATATTACGTCTTAGCTCCTTTATTTTTATGATATGTATCGAATCGGATAATTCCGCCCATGCTTCTCCGTTTGACGATGATAAAACATACACATCATGATTTTTAGACTGTTCATTAGCCAAATTAACAACAACAGACTGCGCCCCACCTAAAGACGAGAGTGTTATAACATGAAAGATCCGCATATAGGAATTACATTTATCTCTTTTTAAACAAAACTATTTATCTCCAACGATATATCTATATAAACGATTATAAGAAATAACCATTCGATTGATATCATATACCTTGGCTCGCATATAGCATTCTTTTGCTACCTTATCATAAAAACTTCTGTCCTCTTTCAGTCTATTTATATTATCAGCTAACTCTTTTGCATTTCCACATTCAAACAACAGCCCAGCCCCTTTTACCACCTCTCGTAATCCATCCACATTTGTTGCTATAAATGGCTTACCAGATGCCATCCCTTCTATTGAAGATAAAGATAATCCTTCATATTCTGAAGATAATACTATAACATCAGAGGCTTTAAGCACAGATGGTACATCATCTCTTATTCCCAAAAAATAAACTCTATCCTTGACTCCAAGATCTTCCGCCAATCCTTTAAGTTCCTCCAATTTACCACGTTCTCCATTTCCGACCAACATCACAAAAACATTAGATGGTAACATAGTCAATGATTCTATTAATGTATCTTGGCGTTTTGGATATGCCATTCGCGCGACCATTGTTACTATAAAAGGCCTATCAACGCCTATAACAGACGATAAATCAACCGGTTTTGCATCTTTCACTCTTTCTATGTCTATACCATTCGGTATTGATATTGCCTTAGCCTTGGGAAATTTACAACAAAATGCATTAAAAGCTTTATCTGAACAGCAAACCGTAGTATTATATATATATCGATAAAAAAAGTTATCAATAGCCCTAAATATTAGATTATTACGACGTCTATTCATTGTACTATGTTCTGTCGTAACCATTGGAATATTCCTAAAACTGAACATCTTAGCTATACCAGCCCAATATTGGGCTGGAAATAAATGAACGTGCACCACGTCAAATTTACGTATATATCTAATTAACTTAAATATATACAACGGATTATACACACTCATATTTTTAGACAACGCGATATAAGCCACACCGTTAGACAATATCTTTTGCTTATGCCCAGAAACACAATCCTTCAATACGATAATGCTTACATCTGTACCATTACGTTTTTGAATACAAGCCATATCCGAGAGCAAACTCTCCGCACCTCCATATTCAAGACTATTAATAATGTGTAATATCTTCATATACATACAATAGTTTTAAATGATTTCAAGGTACCTAGCCACAAATGCATCTTTTGATAATTTCTCTATAGCTATTTGTCGGCTGTTTTCACCCATCTTTACCCTCTCCGCAAATGTAGTTTGTGAAAAAGCTATTATTGCATTACAGATGTTTTCTGGCGAAGAAGGGTCAAATAAAAAACCATTAACTCCACATTTAACATAAATCGAATTATCGCAAACATTGCTACACAATATAGGTAATCCGCAAGACATAGCCTCTCCAATTGTATTTGGACATCCCTCAAACAAAGAAGGGAGACAATACACATCGTATTTATTATTAACATATATCGCATTAATATTTTTCACCGCATCATAAAAAGATATATGTTTCTCTAAACCTAATTCTTCTAAATGAGACATGCAAATTTCAAAATATTTAAGAGACGATCTCCCATACCAATCCACATGAAAAGAAAAACCTTTTTTACGAAGGATATTCAAGGCATCTAAAAAAAGCAATACATTCTTTTGTGGATTAATCCTAGCTACAACCAATATTTCTAATTGTCGTTTGTCAATATACATAAGAGGTTTTCTATACTGAAAGACAGCTGTATCAACAAAATTTGATATTGTACATACCTTGTCTGCCAAATACGGATAATTATTCTTAATAAATCTTTCTTGAGAATGGGCATTGGGAACTATTAGATCAGAAAACCTATATAACCAAAATTTCACCTTTTCTTTAAAACTTATACTTTGTGTAACATTCCTTTCAGATACTATAAGACGGAACTTGCCTCCCAAAGCTTTTATAATACAACAAATAGAAGTTGGGCCATCAATATAAGCGATAACCGTATCTGGCTCAAAATCAGCAATAGCACGCTTAACACCAATAAACTTATCAAACATACTGTTTGCTTCATCCAAACATATATTTACGACACCATTATCCTCCAAATATGGCTCACACGATACGTCTGGAGAATTTTTATAATACGATAATGTAGCGACATCGTGACCTCTTGATTTTAGCATGACGGCCAAACCAGCCAATTGAGTCTGCGCACCTCCTCCAATTCTAAATGTATCAATAACACACAATATTCTCATATCTCAGTGTTTTATATTAAAACTACATTAAATATAATGAAGAATTGCAGGCCTCAAATAAGGTCTGCCACGTTCTCGCTTATAAATATCAATTCCTGGCTATATTCATATAGGACAATCTTCTTAATCATTTATCATTATTTTTTACAATATTACGTATATAATCATTCCATCGTTTTGCTATCTTATATTCCGCATACTTGCTAGAGGCTGCGGGAGCATTTCTCTGCAACATGGATCTAAGGTCATCATCTAAAATCAAGTGCTCCAGTTTGTCCTCCAAATCAGCTTTATTATCAGTTTGACACACTATACCAGTTTTACCATCTGTTATAATCTCTGATTGTCGTCCTTTATAGTCACACGCTATACAAGCGCAACCTTGCGACATAGCCTCAATAAGCACCAATCCAAAGCCCTCATATCTACTACTTAATACAAATATTGAAGCGTCTCTATATTCCATCTCAATATCTTCTGTATATGGCTTTATCTCAAACTGGCAGGGATTCTTCATAAGACTTTTCAGGTACATAATATTATCACCATTTCCAGCTCCCACTATACGTAATTTCCAGTCGGGATACTTAAATGCAATATCATTCCAAACCGATATAAGAATGTCAAAACCCTTGCAGCGCCATGCATCTATACGACCGACAGCCAGAATAGTCTTGTGTTTAGGAGGAATAACATTCACTGGTGGCAAGTATAAAGGATTAGGCATTACTTCAACGTGCCTAAAACGTCCATTTAGATAGATTCGGTCAGCGTCGGTTAGAACAGTAATATACTCATATAAATAATTCAACCAAAATTTTTTCAATCTCTGTCCTAAAGAGAATGGCTCCGATATTGGTCTTTCAAACGAATTATGCTCACTCTGAATAATAGGGCAATAATATGACGTCCAAGTTGCAATTCTAGCTTCCAAAGCCATAAATGATAGAATACTTATAATCACATCAGGACGTTCTTTTTTTAATATTGTTATGATTTGCCTAATTCCTTTTATAAATCTCAACAGAGGATTCGAACTCTTTATAACTTGGATTCTTTGTATTGTACTATTTGTCTTGTAAGTTACCGGCTGAGTAAAATCTGATAATAAAATCATACCATTATCTAGACTACTCAATCCATTTAACAAACTTGCAGCGACTCGCTCTGCTCCGCCACCTGTAAGGTTATGGCAAATTATTAATATTTTCATTTGAACTCACTTCTATATTACCAATACAACTTTTTCAACCGCTATACGTTTAACAAACAAATCTAATCGCCCCCATATCACATATATTAGATAATCATACACGCTTTAATCTTTGTAATACATAGGCCATAAATGACTTCCGCTCCTCGTTATTAAATATTAAAAAGAATGAGCATGCCAACATCACAAGAATTAAAACTGCACAACCCATTAACACCAACACAATATTGTTAACATTTGCAGCATATGGGAATATCACACATATAATAAAAACTGCGCACACTATCATTTTTATATATGGGAATATCACTCCTCTTATATAAATCTTATAATTAAACTTGTATAAATGCACAGCTATAATAATTATTGCAATAAAATTCATCAATTCTAATATTCCCATAGCTATAAATACTGACCAAAACGGGAATCTTCTACTTAACAACAAATATGCAATGGGAATATTAATAATCATAAAACATAATTCACATAGCTGATAATATTTCATTTGCCCAACAGAATCATAATATGAATTCATAACGGAATGCAAACTTCTAATCAGCCCATAAAACATAATTGCACGAACAAACTCTATGGTATATACTGGCACACTTTCCAACCAAAAATGCAGTATTTGAGGAACAAATATAAATAAAGGTACTACTATAATAATATACGACGCAAATAATATTTTACCATTATAGATTAATAGATTATAAAACTGCAAATGATCTCCACTACCATATACTGAATTAATCTGAGGTTTAAACGCTATAGATACGTTCCCGATTAAAGTATTTACTGCCGATAAAATTTGATAAGTAATTCCCTTAGCCGCATTAACAATCACGCCTCCAAATAGATTCAGAATAAAATTGACACCTTCGTGCATCAATGAATATCCTAGATTGCCACAAATATTCCATCCAGCAAATGTTATCATATTTCTCATTAACTTTTTATCGTGGTACTTCATTGCTCGCGACTCTGCAAATGACATTTTACAGTAAATTATATTTATACATCTAATAAATACACAAACTAAAAAAAACAGAAAAGCATAAAAAATAAGCCTATCAAAAGGAATTATAGATACAATATATATAATACACAATTTTAATACGGCCTCCGCGATTGACATCATTGCAAAGAAATCCATTCTTTCATTTGCTATTATGAGAGCATCATACGGAACAGCAAGAATTGAGACTATTGTTGTAAGAATAGATAATTGGAATGTCCAATAGGCAGCATAAAGTCTATCAGGATCAATATTTAACTTTCCTATTAATAACAAACCAGCAACCTCACATATTACAAAAAATATTACAGCTACCCATTTGTGTATATATAGACCAATGTTAAATATTACACGAACTTTATCTAAGTTTCCCTGTCCCCGCTCATAATTTATAAATCGTTGTATAGCATTGGACAAGAATATTCTTAAAGATGTAAATATAGCAACTATTCCTCCTATAAGATTATAAAGTCCAAAATCTTCAACTCCTAAGATTTGCAATAATATCCTGGATGAATACAACGATATAAATATCGTCAATATAGTTCTAATATATAAAAAAATAGCGTTTTTCGCAATGGTTGTATTTGACATTAGTAAATTATATGTACCTAGATTATCTTATATTTCTTGCTGATAATGTAATATAATCCACCAAAAAGGATTACAAAATATGTCGGCGCATACACATGAGGCCGCTGATATAAACTAATAAAGAAACAACACACAAAAAATAAAGCTTGCATGTTCTTTCTAGCAATAAATAACGCAACAATTAATAAAGGCATAAATAAAATGAAGTAACCGACCAAACCAAACCTAAAAATATAGGTCTTATATGAAGCCACATCGAAATTTCTACCAGACAAAGATGAAGTTCCCATTCCGAAAAGGGCCTTACCTTCTTCGAACATTTTATGATAACGTATGTCAAATTGTATGCTTGTTCTATTATCACCACTTAGCTTTCCGTCCTCCACATCAAATCTTTCTATCAAACTTTGAATAGCAGGATTCTCTACTCGGATATTAGATATAGACATTAAAAATATAGATACGAATAATATAACCGTAAATAATCTAACCGGATGCTTTATCTGATGAATTATAAAATACAGAATAATTAATACGAAGAACGCCAATGAAAGAGTGAACATTCCTGCGACAAAAATTGCTAAATTACCCCATTTCCTAAGATTACATTCGTCGGCTATCAACACCAACGCAGAAACAGTCCCCATATAGCCCGGTTCATTAAATAAACCGCACAGACGAGGTATTTCTCCATTCAAATAAACATACGATAACGTAAAGTCAATATAAACAGCATTTTCGCTGTTTCCATAGTAAGGGACTATTTTATATGGAATGCCGATTGGTAAAAATACAGACATACATGTCAATATTCCTATACATGACATTATAATAATATAAATCCTATATTTCTGAAATATTTCTTTCTTACATTCAGAACTCATCAAGCAATAAAGGCTCAACAATAATGGCATCAATATATTAAGATCAATATTACCCGACCTTTCGTTAAAAAATAATACGATCCAATATATAACAGGTAGAATGCATAAATAAACATTTCGTTTCTGTATTCCAAACTTACATAAGAATGGAATAATCAGCATTGCAATAATATATTTTACGTTTACCAATAGTGAAGGCACATTTGCACTCACCAATGTCGTGTCTCCTGCAGCTATCGCCAAACCATCAATTATCGTTTCAGCCAAAAACAACCATACAAGGATGCTATCTATATATAATCTATTACAAACCAGCATTCTATCTATAATCAATTCATATAATTCTTCTTTATGAACATTGCATCATCAGCTGATAGCAAAAATGCCTTTTTATTCTTAATTGACATATTCTTTGAATTCATATTATATTTCAAATTTCTCTCTCTATATTCATCTATTGTACATATTATTTTTGCGGGATTACCGGCTACAACAACTCTGGCAGGAACACTTTTGGTCACAACAGAACCTGCGGCTATTAAAACATTATCTTTAATAGTTACGCCAGGCATTATCAAAGAATTAGCACCAATATATACATAGTTTCCTATTTTAATTTTTCCAAAAGAATCGTAATCCGGAATTTCATCTCTTAATACCTGTCCTCCTCCGTGAGTAAGAAATTTCACGCCCGCCGTAATTTGGCAATTAGACCCAACCTCTATAAGATATCCCTCACTACTCCAAAAATGCGATGCAACAAAATTATTATCACCCAACCTAACGCCGGCAATCCTAGCCTGCTTCTCAATAGGTAGTAACCGCAGAAATACCCTTCTACACAATCTGACAAGTTTAATTAAATACATATCTATGATATTATTTACCCATAATCGAATGGAAATGCTTTGAACAAAATACTATTATGGGATAGAATGTTACCAAGATTACAACAGCGATAACAAAACCTACCCATGAAGACATAACATCATGATGGAAGAACAAATCATACCCCCTTTTTGCTATATCTATAGCAAATAAATTAAAGCCCAGGATCAATATTGTTCCTGAAGAAATTACCTTCACGAAACATGGAACACGTCTCATCAACTTACACAGAAATATAACACATAAACTCCCAATATCTCCACAGATATAATAAACAAGTATGTTATTTCCATAGTTACATGTATTTATATCTGCCCTACCATTAAATAAAGATAAAACCAATGTACATAATAACATAAATGCAAATATTATAATGCAACTTGCTTCTTTAATCTGTTTATGCACAACATCCTTCATATATAAACCAAAACAAAAAAACGGATAAGACATTAAAGCCGAATCTATAGGCAAACATGTATCTATGTTGAATGCTGAAAATGTAAAAACAATAATAATTGATAATACTGACGCTATTAACGGAATATACCTATTATTAGTCGTCAAAGATTGGAATACATACACATAAAATAAGACCACAAGAAACCATGTAGGAGTATCGACAGGAATTAAGTCACAATATTGGTAACCAAGACCTATTACAATAGCCCCGATTCTATTTAAGAGGAACGGCAATGAAAACAATCCGTTTTTAATAGCTACTAACCCAACAATCGTTAAGCACGCGCCATTCATTATTAAATATGGTATTATCAACCTATGGAAATACTTTTTAATGGTTATAGTAAATGACACAGGCTTATATAATAAGCCTGAAATCATAAAAAAAAGAGGCATATGAAAAGAATATATAAATTGGCGTATTGTTTCATCAACCAATCCACCATGCCCCAATATAACTAAGAATATACCAATTGTCTTAGCCCAGTCAACCCATGGATAATAAACTGACTTCACTTATAATAATTATTATACCATTTAACAAATTGCTCAATGCCTGTTTTCAATGATGTTCTAGGCTTATATCCGACCGCTCTTTCCAATTTGCTTATATCAGCATATGTCTGAGTGACATCTCCTTGCTGCATAGGCAACATTATTTTATCTGCTTTTTTCCCTATGGCATCTTCCAATATTAAGATAAAGTCCATTAGTTTAACAGGGTCTGAACATCCAATATTATAAACCGTATGTCGTCTATTATCAACCGCTGGTTCAGGAATATGATCAACAACTCTTAATGTTCCTTCTACAATATCATCTATATATGTAAAATCTCGCATCATATTACCATTATTGAAGACCTTTATCGGATTTCCACTTACCATTGCCTTTGCAAAAAGCATTGGTGCCATATCTGGTCTTCCCCATGGGCCATAAACAGTAAAGAAACGTAATCCTGTTGCAGGAATATCATACAACTTTGAATAACAACTAGCCATCAATTCATTTGATTTTTTTGTGGCTGCATATAAACTTACAGGATTATCCACTATGTCATCCTCAGAAAAAGGAACCTTAGTATTTCCTCCATATACAGAACTAGATGAGGCATACACAAGGTGCTTAATATTGTTATGTCGACAACACTCCAAGATATTGGCAAACCCAACTATATTACTTTCTATATATGCATATGGATTCTCAATAGAATATCTGACTCCGGCCTGAGCCGCCAAGTTTACTACAACATCTATATTTTCTTTCGAAAAAACAGATGACAACAAAGATTTATCTACCAAATCACATTTTATAAACTTATAATGTGTATATTGAGTACTTGATATATCCTTACCGTAATCTATATCTGATTCCGAGATGCCTGTCATTGACAAGCGTGCATATTTGAGATCAACAGAATAATAATCATTTATATTATCAATACCAATAACATCATCGCCACGCTCGAGTAATTTTACAACAAGATGATAACCTATAAATCCAGCAGCACCAGTAACAAGTATTTTCATTTATCCAATCTTATAATATGTAAAACCATTTTCTTTTAATTCCTCTCTGTCATATATATTTCGACCATCAATTATAACCTTATGCCTCATCGTCTTCGATAATACCGAATAACTCGGAATACGAAATTCTTTCCACTCCGTCACAAGCATTAATGCATCAGCATCAACAGCGGCATCGTACATATCATTACAATATACAACACTATTTCCAATACGTCTTTTACACTCAGACATTGCAATAGGGTCATAAACTTTGATATTACAACCTGATGATATCAATTTATCGATAAGTACCAAAGACGGAGCTTCTCTCATATCATCAGTATCTGGCTTAAAAGCAAGGCCCCATATAGCAATCGTCAAACCACGCAACTTCCCATTATAATGTTTACTCAACTTATCATATAAAATACCCTTTTGCCTATCGTTAACCTCCTCGACAGCTTTTAAGACTCGCATAGAATAACCATTTTGCTCTCCAGTTTTAATCAAAGCCTTAACATCTTTCGGGAAACAAGATCCTCCATAACCGCATCCAGCATACAAAAATTTCTTGCCGATACGATTATCAGCACCGATCCCCTTACGGACCATATTAACATCAGCCCCAACAATTTCACACAAATTAGCAATATCATTCATAAATGATATTCGTGTAGCCAACATTGAATTAGCTGCATACTTTATCATTTCTGCCGAAGGAATATCTGTATATATCATCCGATCACCACTTAACATGAAAGGCTTATATAGTCTCGATATAACATTCTTAGCCCTATCCGTCTCCGTTCCTACAACAACCCTATCTGGTGTCATGAAATCTTTAATGGCTGCTCCTTCTTTTAGGAATTCTGGGTTTGAGGCTACATCAAACTGAATATTCTCACCTCGTTTATCAAGTTCCTCCAGTATTACTTTCTTTACTTTACTCGCAGTACCTACAGGGACTGTTGATTTTGTTACAAGGATGGTATACTTTTTTATATTACGTCCAAAAGTACGAGCGACCTCCAAAACATATCTTAAATCAGCACTGCCATCCTCATCTGGAGGGGTCCCTACTGCAGAAAATACGACTTCCACATCCTCAATACAAGAGATTAGATCAGTAGTAAAATGTAATCTGCCAGCATCTACATTACGTTTTACCATACTATCCAGTCCGGGCTCATATATGGGAATTTGTCCATATTTCAAACTATTTATTTTTTTCTCATCAATATCGACACAGAATACATTAATACCCATTTCTGCAAAACAAGTACCCGAAACAAGCCCTACATATCCAGTCCCTACAATCGCTATATTCATAATTTAATAAATTTAATAGTTAATGCACTCCCTTCTTCAAGTAGCTATCTATTTATAGAACCAAATACATATTAAAGAAAATAGTATTACATTTTATAAATACTTCTTTTCATCGCAAAACAATCCGACAAGCCGATAATATGCAACCTATGACATTATTACAATGTTCCAATATTTAACTCGCATTTGGTCTCTTCGTAACGTTCATTGTCCCCCATCAGGTAGTAGCTGGCCGCCAGCAGTGCCGACACCTTGGCTCGCATCTTCGCCGTCGGGATCTCGGCAAGGCCAAAGCGCGTGATGAAGTAACTTACGGCTGCCGCGTTCGTCACGTCAAGGTCGCCATTGCGTTTGTAATAGTCCATTGCCCGCCGCAACTTGGGCTCGTAGCTGTCAATCTTGTCGTACATGCGTCGGCTGCCCTTGGCAAAGGACAATACGCTGATATACTTGGGATTTATATCGAGCGTCTGCACTGCCATAAGTTCTCCAACCTTGATTATGACACGGCCGCCGTCACGCCCCTGCTGGCTTACGAGGTAGCCCTCCACACCCGCGAACTCGCCGCCAACGATACGTACCTTGTCGCACGCCACCAAGTCCACTTCCGAAGGGCTGAAACACGGCATGTTGTATTTGTATGCCAGAGCCATCGACCTGAAGGCCGACATATCCTCGTCCGACAGGTGCAGGTATGACGTTTCGGACTCTTTGTCAGCCCTGTCGTATACCAGATTATACCCTTTGTTGCGCGACCGGAAATCCTTCACCTGAGACAGCCGCCCGCGGATAAAGAAATATTGGCACGCCAGCGGCAGCATCCTGCGACGCGGAGACTTTGCTTCGTTGTAAACCTTGACGAATGTCGGGGCAAATACCTCGAAGTCGGAACCATGCTCCGCGTTGTATTTTTCAACCTGTGCCGCGATAGACATGCCACGTCTTTTGTCGAGCGCGTAACCCGTCATTACATACCAGCGAATCTGCTCGGTTTCTGCGCCCATTCTATTTGCGGTCCCCGATGCGGGCGATGGCTCACTCCTTCCGGTCATTGCATATCTTCTCCTCAGCACAATGAATAAATGTGCGTATAAATCAGATAGTTATACCACTACACCTGCATAACTTCCGAAAAATTTCGGTTCCGGATATCACTCGAATGCCGACCTGTATTTCTTACCCGACGGCACTCGGAAGCAGGGATAGTACGCCGCAAATGTACGAAATAATAAGATCATTAACAACACAAAACCGCTTTTTATTACATTCACGCGTCCTTATGGAACATATTAAAAAAATTTGCTTATTTTACCATACATCCATGTCACGCAACATGTTATCTTAACGGTTAAACTGACCGTCAGATCGACTTCGGCAGACCCTTATCCGCTTATGTGCGGATGGTTACGGAGTTATTCCCCGCTCACGGTTTGATTATTGGGACCCGGCGGCCACAGGCATGTGCAACGGCTGCAAATTCAAAATGGAAGAGGATAAAAGCTGTCGGAGTTTCACAAAAAATAAGAAACGAACCCTCTCTGCATCGAAAAGGTTCGTTCATTAGAAATAATGTGAGCGGTAAGCGGGACTCGAACCCGTGACCCTTGGCTTGGGAAGCCAATGCTCTACCAACTGAGCTACTACCGCATTACATTCGGGGACGGCGACCACATGCGGCATGCGTCGGCACACTCCCCGAGTGCAAATATACAAAATTTAGCGTAACGCCGAACCGGCATCACATTTTTTTCACTATCCGTTACCGCAGGCTGCAACCTACGCAGGCATAAAGCCCGGCCCGGCGGTCCGCGGCAGCCGACAGATAATGAGACAAATACATCAATCCATCTTCAGCACGGCGAGGAACGCCGACTGCGGCACCTGTACCTGCCCTATCTGACGCATACGTTTCTTGCCGGCCTTCTGCTTTTCGAGCAGTTTGCGTTTACGCGATATGTCGCCGCCGTAGCACTTCGCCGTCACATCCTTACGCACGGCCTTCACCGTCTCGCGGGCGATGATCTTGGCACCGATGGCGGCCTGTATGGCTATGTCGAACTGCTGGCGCGGAATCAGTTCCTTGAGTTTCTCGCACATCTTGCGGCCGAAGTCGTAGGCGTGGTCGGCATATATGAGCGACGAGAGGGCGTCGACGGGCTCGCCGTTGAGCAGGATGTCGAGCTTCGCCAGACGGCTCGGCTCGTAGCCCGTGCGGTGGTAATCGAACGACGCATATCCCTTCGATATGCTCTTCAGCTTGTCGTAGAAGTCGAAGACGATCTCCGACAGTGGCATGTCGAAGTTTATCTCGACACGGTCCTGCGTAATGAACGTCTGATTCTTCATCACGCCGCGCTTGTCGATGCATAGCTTTATCACGGGGCCCATGAAGTCGGACTTGGTGATTATCTGGGCGAGGATATAGGGCTCCTCGATCTTCGCCACCTTAGTTATCTCGGGCAGGCCCGACGGGTTATGCACCTCGAGCACCTCGCCCGACGTAGTGGTTATGCGGTACGAGACGTTGGGGACGGTAGTTATGACATCCATGTCGAACTCGCGGTAGAGGCGCTCCTGTATGATCTCCATGTGCAACAGTCCGAGAAAACCGCAGCGGAAACCGAATCCCAAAGCGAGCGAACTCTCGGGTTCGAACGTCAGTGAGGCGTCGTTGAGCTGCAGCTTCTCGAGCGAAGCGCGCAGATCCTCGTACTGGTCGGCCTCGACGGGATATACGCCCGCGAAGACCATCGGCTTGACATCCTCGAAGCCGGCGATGGCCTCGGTGCAGGGGCGGTCCACCGAGGTGATAGTATCGCCCACCTTGACGTCGGTCGAGGTCTTGATGCCCGAACATATATATCCCACGTCGCCCGCACGCAGCTCCTCGCGCGGCTGCAGCTTGAGCTTCAGAACGCCGATCTCGTCGGCCTCGTAGTCGCTGCCCGTATTGAAGAACTTGACATGCTCGCCCTTGCGCAGCGTGCCGTTGAAGATGCGGTAGTAGGCTATGATGCCGCGGAAGGGGTTGAACACCGAGTCGAAGATAAGGGCCTGCAGGGGGGCGTTGTCGTCTCCCTTCGGAGCCGGTATGCGCGCCACAATGGCCTCGAGCAGCTCCTCGACACCCTGTCCCGTCTTACCCGAGGCGAGCAGTATATCCTCCTCGCGGCAGCCTATGAGGTCGATGACCTGATCCTTCACCTCGTCGATCATGGCCGACTCGACGTCTATCTTGTTCAGCACGGGGATGATCTCCAGATCGTGCCCTATGGCCAGATAGAGGTTCGATATGGTCTGCGCCTGAATACCCTGCGTGGCGTCCACCACGAGCAGCGCCCCCTCGCACGAAGCGATGGCACGCGACACCTCATACGAGAAATCGACATGTCCCGGCGTGTCGATCAGGTTCAGGACGTACATCTGGCCGTCGCGGGCGCGGTACTCCATCTGTATGGCGTGGCTCTTGATGGTGATGCCCTTCTCGCGCTCGAGGTCCATGTCGTCCAGCACCTGATTCTGCATTTCGCGCTGGTTGAGCGTATTGGTCTTTTCGAGCAGGCGGTCGGCCAGAGTCGATTTACCGTGGTCGATATGAGCTATGATACAAAAGTTGCGTATGTTTTTCATCGTATATACTCAATAATGCACGCAAATTTAGCAATTTTCAATTGCCCGCACAAATTGACAACTTGCCACACATATTTTCCATCTAAAAATATTTTATTGAATAGTTAAATACTACACAGATTCATAATAGTCAGCCAAGTCAGTATCATTTACATCATTCAAATCCAATAATTTATATATAGCATTTCCCAATATGCCCAATTTTATATTACCAATTTCCTCTCCTAATGTGTATGGGGGGACCTTTTCTATCAAATCAAAACGCACTAATTCCTTCATCGAATGATACACATCTAATCTTTTAAGATTGTTTATATTAATTTCCTTTCTTATTATTCCATCTACATTAATGACGCCAACAGTATTAAGAAATTTAATGCCACAAAGATTATAATAAGTCAAGCCTTCAACTATTTTTCGTATATGAATTGCTGTTCCATATCCTATTTCTGGCGCAAACGCTAAATTTGCAACAAAATAGCCATAATATATGGATTTTTTGTGTTCTGTATCGTTTATAGAATCTTTCAATACGCCCTCAATTATATCATCCGCTTTTGCATAACCTGATTTGTCACGAGAAAACATATCATCAGAACGCAAAGGCAACCCTTGGGCTATATTCTCATTTATTTTTGACACTGCCGCTCGATATGATACTCCAAGTCTTTGACATTCTCTTTGAGTCATATCTTTCTTGCTAATTATGTTTAGCATGTTTTCAAATCCATATCTCACAACAGGTTCAACTGCAGAAGAAAGCAAAAGCGAAGCCACATCACCCCCTAACACAGATATTACAGAAGAAATTAAAGATCCCCCAATTTCTGACACCATTTTAATTTTATCCATAGTATTATTCCATACTTGCCAATTACAAATATACGTAAACACAGCCTAAGTCATGCAAAATACACAATAAAAAAGGCCGCCCGCAAAGCGGACGGCCCACGCAAAAACTCTATACAATTCTAATAAACCCACTCTATATCGTCGATATAAAGTTCGTTGTCGGGATTGCCGCAGAGGTAGTCGCCGTACTTGCTCGAGGCGAATGATATGACGAGCGAGTAGTTGCCGTCGGCGGGACACTTCTCCGTGTCACGGTATATGAGGTGAATCGTCTTCTCGATCCAGCCGTTGCTGTTCTCCTCTATGGTCGACGTGCCGAACGCAATCACGGGGCCCTCGTCGGTCGAGGCATCGGTAACAGGATCGAAGGCGTTGATCTGATCGACCGTGACGCCGAGGCCCGAATGTACCGAGTGACGTGCCGTCCAGTCAGTTATGCACACATATATCGAGGCGGGATCCACATCATCCGTAGTAAGTTCGCCCTGCTTAAGTCCGAGCGAAGTGATATTGCCCACGTTGGCCTTGTAACGCAGGCGCAGCGCACGGGGACGTGCCGTGAAGGTATATTTCTGACCGAAGTCGGCATAACCGGCGATGCCGCTCATACGGAACGCTCCCGTGAAGAGATTGCCCGCGGCAAAGATGCCGAATGTGCTCTTGCCCTTAAGCAGTGCAGAGGTGTTGTCGCTGCCCTGCTCGGTGTAAGGGGTGCAGAGCGTCTGCGTGAAGGCGTTGTTGCCGTTGCTCCAGAAGGCCTCGTCGGCCGACGCGTTGGGATAGTACACGGCACTGCCCGCAGAACCGTAACCTACATACTGGCTCCACGCCTGCATGTCTCCGTTGGGGATCACGTCACCGGCGGCAGTCTCGAAGGTCGAGGTCGCAACCTCCTCGCCGCCAACCGTTACGCGGCACTCGTACTTCTGACCGGCGAATACGCCCGTCATGCCGTCCGTCTGCCATACGCCCGCGGCATCGTCCGACATCCACTCGGGGGCGATGGTGCCTGTATAGAACCCGTTGCCGGCATCGGTCACCGTTGCCGTCTGCCACGTCTGCTCACCCGCACGGCGATACTCGATGGCTACATTGCCGCCGTCGGGCACCTCGGCCGTAAGGGTTGCGGTGTTGAGCCACAGATTGGCGTCGTTGTTATATACGACCGACGGCTCGGCTCCCGAGATATGGAACTTGAGCGTCTCGCGCGCCATCTGGTTCGCGGCGTCGGTCACCGTAAGCTCGAAATTGTGGTTCGAATCGCGCTCGTGGCCGTTGTAGAGCTGCTTGATCAAGGGCACGAACGACGAGATGTCGAACGAGAGCTGCTTTGCGCCCGTCACGTCGGCACCGACGGGGAAACCGAGCATAGTGAGCGCCTGCGACATGTCATCGTTTGCGGGTGCCGTCAGCTCCATCTCGGCCGAGAGGCCGATACCCGAAAGAAGCTCCTCGGTGAGCAGCGGCGAGGTGATGCGTATGGCGAAGGTCTTGATGCCGGCGTCGGCCTTGACATTCACCTTGACGGTCATGGGTTCGCCCGTGATCTCATGTACCTGTGTAATATCGAGGCCTTCGAGTGCAATCGTCGGCCCGGCCGGCGTCGGGGCATCCTTCTTGCCGCACGATACCAGCGATACGGCTGCCAGAGCCGTCACCATGATTGTAAGCAATCGTTTCATAACAATATAATTTATTAAGCAATAAAAATTTTCTCACATGGTTTTCGGCAAAAATATCGCCCTCGGCAACCGTTTCAAAATATTTTCAACGAACGTCGGATATTCAATCACCAACCGGACGTTTTCACCGATGAAAATATGGCTGACGGGCGGCAGGCCAGCCCCGAATTACGAAGAGACACGACATACACGCCCCTGCCCGACCCGAAAACAGTGCTTTCGATTTGCCCCTGCGCCCCGCTTTGCGTATCTTTTCGTATCTTTGCAGCCGCAAATATAGTTCTCATACATCACAAGTCATGAATCCCATATCGAAATATGCACATCTGGTGAGGTTCTCGCATACGATCTTCGCCATGCCATTCGCCCTTACATCATTCGTCTACGCCCTGCGCGACATCGGCTTCGGCGCCGAGAACTCCGCGCCGGTGTGGTGGCTGTCGCTGCTGGTGAAGGTGGTCCTGTGCATGGTCTTCGCCCGCAACGTGGCCATGGGCTTCAACCGCTGGGCAGACCGCCGCATCGATGCCGAGAATCCCCGCACGGCCGACCGCGAGATCCCCGCAGGGCGCATCTCGGCACGCGCCGCACTGTGGTTCGTCATCATCAACGCCGCGCTGTTCATCGCCGTGGCCGCATCGATAAACAGCCTGACGGCGGCACTCTCACCCGTGGCGCTCATCGTGATCATGTCGTACAGCTACTGCAAGCGCTTCACCTCACTGTCGCACCTCGTACTCGGACTCTCGCTCGCCATAGCCCCCGTCGGCGCATACATCGCCGTCACGGGCCGCTTCGCGCTGGCGCCGTGCGTGCTGGCGCTGCTGGTGCTGACATGGTGCGGCGGCTTCGACATAATATATGCGCTTCAGGACCGCGACTTCGACCGCGCGCACGGCCTGCACTCGATACCAGCACGCTTCTCCGTCAGCACGGCCCTCAACATAAGCATCGGCCTGCACGCGGTGAGCATCGCGGCCCTCGCGTGGTTCGTGGCGATGCTGCCCGCGAGCGTTTGGACGTGGGGCGGCACCGCGATATTCACCGCCCTGCTCGTCGCCGAGCACATACTCGTAACACCCGGACACCAGAAGAACATCGGCATAGCCTTCGGTACGCTCAACGGTCTGGCCAGCACGCTGCTCGCCGCATGCCTCATCGTCGGCATGCTCACCGCATAGCCCCAACGTAAAACGTCCTCACCATGTGGTTGATACTCGCATTCCTCTCGGCCCTGCTGCTGGGATTCTACGACGTGGCCAAGAAACAGGCCCTGCGCGACAACTCCGTACCGGCGGTGCTGCTGCTCAATACATTCTTCTCGTCGCTCATATTCCTGCCCTCGATCGTCTCCACGCTCAGCGGCGGCGGATGGTTCGACGCCACGGCATACCGCATACCCCTCGGTACGGCACATGACCATATACTCGTGGCATTGAAGGCCGTGATCGTACTCTCGTCGTGGGCATTCGGATACTACGGCATCAAGCACCTGCCCATCACCATCGTCGGCCCCATCAACGCCACACGTCCAGTGATGGTGCTCATCGGGGCTCTTCTGATCTTCGGCGAGCGTCTCAACGCCCTGCAATGGATCGGTGTCGGGCTGGCCATCCTGTCGCTCTTCATGCTCAGCCGCGCCGGACGACGCGAGGGCATAGACTTCAGCCATAACGTCTGGATCGTGTGCGTTGCCGCCGCCGCACTGCTCGGCGCCGCCAGCGGACTCTATGACCGCTATCTCATGCAGCGCCTCGAGCCCATCTTCGTGCAGGGGTGGTACAACCTCTACCAGACCATCATCATGGTCGTCGTCATGATACTCATGCGCCTTTTCGACAGCCGTTCCGCCACGCGCTTCCACTGGTCTTGGGCCATACCCATGATCTCGATCCTGCTCACGGCCGCCGACATGGCCTACTTCGTGGCCCTGAGCGATACGGATGCCATGATATCGGTCGTCTCGATGATACGCCGCGGCTCGGTGGTCGTGTCGTTCGCATGCGGCGCGCTGCTCTTCCGCGAGCGCAACCTCAAGGCCAAGGCACTCGATCTGGCACTCATAATCATCGGCATGGTCTTCCTCTACTTCGGCAGCCGCTGACGCCAAGAGACATAGGACAGAGAGTCTGCTCGCACCGTCATTTTACCGACAATCAAAATCATTTCAGACAGTCGGCAAACGGAATTATTTGCGTATTTTTGTGAACAGTACCAACCTGAACATAAAAACACGCAACATGATGAAAAAACAAATTCTGCTGTTCGTCGTACTCTCGTTTCTGGGATTGGGGCTTACGGCCTCGGCGGCCGCACCGGCACGTACGGAGTGCCTGCTCGTCGATATGAAGAGCAATCCCGAGGGTATCGAATCACCGCGTCCCCTCTTCTCGTGGACCATCGCGTCGGATGCCCGCGACGTCACCCAAACCGCATACCGCATACAGGTCGCAACCTCGGAGGCCGACCTCAAGCGCGGCCGCAATCTCGTCTGGGACTCTGGCGAGGTCGTCTCCGACCGCTCGATCCTCGTCGAATACGAGGGACAGACGCTCCGCTCACGCACACAATATTTCTGGCGCGTGAAGGTGGACACGAATCTCGGTCAGGGACGCTGGAGCGACATCAGCCACTGGTCGATGGGTATTCTCGACGCAGCGGAGTGGCAGGCCGAGTGGATCGGCGAGAATGCCCTGTCGAACAAAGGCGAGACCGATCAGGGCAATACGCGCCTCGCGGCCCGCTACCTGCGCAAGACGTTCGACGTCGAAGGCAAGGTCAAGCGCGCCGTCCTCTATATCAGCGGTCTCGGCTCGTCGGAGTCGTACATCAACGGCGAGCGTATCAGCGACGACGTCCTCTCACCCACCCCGTCACTCTACTCGACCCGCGTATATTACAACGTCTATGACGTAACCGACATGCTCAACAAGGGCGACAACGTACTGGGCGTGATGCTCGGCAACGGACGCTACTTCACCATGCGTGCGGGCGGCTTCATGCACTTCGGGCTGCCGTCGCTGCTTGCGCGGCTCGAGATCGAGTATGCCGACGGCACCACCGAGGCCGTCGTGAGCGATACCTCGTGGCGCGTCACCTCGAGCGGCCCCATCGTCGCCAACAACGAGTTCGACGGCGAGGAGTACGACGCCCGCCTCGAACTGACGGGATGGAGCACCACGCAGTACGACGACTCGGCATGGAAACAGGCCGACCGCATGAAGGATCCGGGAGGCAAGCTCCACGCACAGCCCAACCCCAATATCACCATACAGGATGAGATCAAGCCTCTGAGCGTCACGGCCCGCGCCGACGGCAAGATCATCGTCGACATGGGACAGAACATGGTGGGCTGGCTCGGTGTCAGCTTCAACGGCCGCGCCGGCAAACCCGTGACGATGCGCTTTGCGGAGATTCTCAACCCCGACTCGACGCTCTACACGGCCAATCTGCGTTCGGCCCGTGCCACCGACATCTACACACCGGCCCGCGACGGGGCCTTCGAGTGGCATCCGACATTCACCTACCACGGTTTCCGCTATGTGGAGATCGACGGTCTGGACTATACCCCCTCGACAGACGACATGACGGGCTACGTCATCTACGACGCCATGCCCACGACGGGCACGTTCGAGAGCTCTATACCTCTGCTCGACCGCATCCACCGCAACGCCTACTGGGGCATACGCGGCAACTACCGCGGCATGCCGACCGACTGCCCGCAGCGCGACGAGCGCTTGGGCTGGCTCGGCGACCGCGCCACGGGCTCTTACGGCGAGGCCTACATCTTCAAGAATGCCATGGTATATGACAAGTGGCTGCAGGACATCGAGGACTCGAGCAGCCCCGAGGGATGTCTCTCGTCGGTATCACCCCGATACTGGACTCTCTACAACAACGAGGTGACTTGGTCATCGGCCTTCTTCTACTGCGCCGACATGCTCTACCAGCACTACGGCGACGACCGCGCCATACGGCGCCACTACGACGCCATGAAGAAGTGGGTGGAGTACACATGCGAACATTCGATGCGCGACGGCGTAATCGTAAACGACACCTACGGCGACTGGTGCATGCCGCCCGAGTCGCAGACGCTAATCCACTCTCAGGACCCCGCACGCAAGACTGCGGGCCCGATCCTCAGCACCACCGTCTTCTACGACATACTGCAACGCATGGCCCGCTTCGCCCGCATCTGCGGCAAGGAGCAGGACGTGGAGGGTTACCTCCAACTTGCCGAGCGCATAAAGAAGGCCTACAACGAGCAGTTCTTCGACCGTGAGACGGCCCGCTACGGCAACAATACTGTTACGGGCAACCTCCTCTCGCTGCGTCTGGGACTTGTGCCCGAGGGATACGAGCGCCGCGTCTTCGACAACATCGTCAACAAGACCGAAGTCGAGCTTGGCGGCCACGTCAGCACGGGCGTATTGGGCGTGCAGCACCTCATGCGCGGCCTGACCGAATACGGACGCAAGGATCTGGCGCTGCGCATAGCCACCAACGAGGACTACCCGAGCTGGGGATACATGATCGCCAAGGATGCCACAACTATATGGGAACTCTGGAACGGCGACACGGCAGACCCGGCCATGAACTCGGCCAACCACGTCATGCTGCTCGGCGACCTGATAATATGGTATTACGAGGATCTTGCGGGCATCAAGTGCGCCGAGGGCAGCCGCGCCTTCAAGAAGATCGACATGTCACCCGCCTTCCCCGAGGGTCTCGACCACGTGAAGGCCACGCATGACTCCTCTTACGGCACCATCGTGAGCGACTGGAGCCGCAACGGCGGCAGCTTCGAGTGGAACGTGACCGTCCCGTGCAACACCACCGCTACGCTCCGCATACCCAAAGCCTTCGGCGTCAAGGCCACGGCGGGCGATGGCATACACTCGGTCAAGGAGCAGGGCAACGACCTCGTCATCGAGATCGGCTCGGGAAGCTACCGCTTCACAAGCGAAAAATAGACCATAAAGGTCGGAAACGGATAACCGCCGCACCCTTCGGGATGCGGCGGTTGCCGGTTTAAGGGGCCGACGGCTCACATTTCGGCGTGCGGAGAGTCATATTACGTGAAATCTTCGTATATTTGTCCGTATTTTGCGCAAACAAAACTAAAAACACATATATCATGGAGATATCTTTCAACTGGTTGAAAAAGTATATCGACCTCGACATCTCGGCCGAAGAGACGGCGAAAATACTCACCGACATAGGCCTCGAGGTGGAGGATTTTCGCAAGGTGGAGACCATACGCGGCGGCTTGGCCGGTGTTGTCGTGGGTGAGGTTGTCGAGTGCGAAGACCATCCCGACTCCGACCACCTGCACGTCACGTCGGTAGACGTCGGCGCCGAGGCTCCGCTGCGCATCGTCTGCGGCGCCCCCAACTGCCGCAAAGGGCTCAAGGTTCTCTGCGCCACCATCGGCTCGGTGCTCTACCCCAACGGCGGCGACGAGCCCTTCAAGATCAAGCGCAGCAAGATCCGCGGCGTCGAGTCGATGGGTATGCTCTGCGCAGAGGACGAACTCGGCATCGGCACCGACCATGCCGGCATCATGGAGCTGCCCGCAAATGCCCCGGTGGGAATGCCGGCACGCGAGTTTCTCCATATCAAGGATGACTATCTGATAGGCATAGGCCTCACGCCCAACCGTATCGACGCCGCCTCGCACATAGGTGTTGCGCGCGATCTGGCGGCCTACCTCCGCAGCCGCGGCAAGCAGGTGAGCCTCAAGCTTCCCTCGGTGGACGCCTTCGCCGTCGACAACCACGACATGCCGATCGAGATCGTCGTCGAGAACAGTGCCGCAGCGCCCCGATATGCGGGCCTTACGGTCACGGGGTGCAAGATAGCCCCCTCGCCCGAGTGGATGCAGAACGAACTGCGCGCCGCGGGCATCAATCCCAAGAATAATCTGGTCGACATAACCAATTACGTCCTCTTCGAGCTGGGACAGCCACTGCACGCCTTCGATGCCGACAAGATCGAGGGACACAAGGTCGTCGTGCGCAACTGCGCCGAGGGCACGCCCTTCGTCACGCTCGACGGCGTGGAGCGCAAGCTCTCGTCGGAGGATCTGATGATATGTTCGGCCGTGCGTCCGATGTGTATCGGCGGCGTCTTCGGCGGCCTCGACTCGGGCATCAGCGACACCACGACGAACGTATTCCTCGAGAGTGCATACTTCAACCCCGTCTCGATCCGCAAGTCGGCCAAGCGCCACGGCTTGAATACCGACGCCTCGTTCCGTTTCGAGCGCGGCATCGACCCCAACATACAGGTCTACGCCCTCAAGCGTGCGGCCCTGCTCATGAAGGAGCTCGCCGGAGGCAAGATCTCGAGTGAGATCACCGACATAAACCCCACACCGGCACAGGATTTCGTCTTCGACATCTCGTTCACGCGCATCGACTCGCTCGTGGGCAAGCATATACCCGAACAGACCGTACGCACGATCCTCGACGCTCTGGAGGTGAAGATCCTCGCGCAGAAGGACGACACGCTGACGGTAGCCGTACCTCCGTACCGCGTGGACGTACGCCGCGAGGCCGACCTCATAGAGGACATACTGCGTATCTACGGATACAACAACGTCGAGATACCGCAGCGCGTAAGCTCTACGCTCTCGTACGCACCCAAACCCGACAAGACCCGTCTTGTGAATATCGCGTCGGACTTCCTCTCGGCCAACGGTTACACCGAGATCATGTCCAACTCGCTCACCAAGGGGGCCTACTACGATGCGCTGACATCATATCCGGCATCGGCATGCGTACGCATACTCAACCCCCTGAGCGCCGACCTGAACGTATTGCGTCAGACACTTCTGTTCAATGCGCTCGAGGCCGTGGAGCTCAACATCAACCACCGCAACGGCGATCTGAAACTCTACGAGGTGGGCAACTGCTACTACTACGACCAGAGCGTCGAGACCGACAACCCGCTCAACCATTACAGCGAGCGTTACCGTATGGGCATCACCGTCACGGGTGCCGACGCCGCCCCGTCGTGGAACCGCAAGCCCGCGCCCGTGTCGTTCTACACGCTGCGCGCCGCCGTCGAGAAGCTCCTGCGCCGCTTCGGCATTGACATCTACTCGCTGCATTGCGAAACGACGGATTGCGACCTCTTCGCCGACGCCGTCTCACTCACGCACGGCAAACGCGAGATCGTACGCATGGGTGTCGTATCGCCCAAGCTGCGCCGAATGTTCGACATCAAGCAGGATGTATATTTTGCCGAGATCGAGTTCGACAATCTGATCCGCCTCGCCTCGAAGCAGCACATCACGGCCGAGGAGCTGTCGAAGTTCCCCGAGGTGAAACGCGATCTGGCGCTGCTCGTAGACAAGGGCGTCACCTTCTCGCAGCTGCGTGACATAGCCTTCGCTACCGAAAAGAAACTGCTCAAACGCGTGGTTCTGTTCGACGTATATGAGGGTGACAAGCTGCCCGAGGGCAAGAAGTCATACGCCCTGAGCTTCACGCTCGAGGACAAGACCCAGACGCTCAACGACAAGACCATCGAGAAGACGATGAACAATCTGGCCCGCCAGCTCGAAACACGCGCCGGAGCCCAGATCCGTTCATAGTGCACATGCACGACAAAACAAGAAGGCCGCACCCGGATTCGGGTTGCGGCCTTTTGTTTGTACGTTATTCTAACTATTCCAACACAGGATATACCCACGGCGACTGAAGCGTAACGAATGCGGCGCCGTTTCCATCCTTCGTCGAGACTATGCGCACGGCCTTGATCGCATGGCGCGGGGCATCCACCACGCCTATGCCATTCTGCAGGTCGCATACACGGCGGAAGGTCTCCCCGTCCTCGCTCACCTCCATGTATCCCTGCTCGAAGATACAGCGCGGCAGTTGTATGTACCCCGTGCGTATCTCCATACGGCGGCAGCGGACGGGTTCATCAAAGGTATATAAAATCCAGTCGCCGTTGTGGCACGTGCGGCCCGTGTAGGCTATGCGGCCGTCATACGAGGCGGCGTTGGTATATGGATATTTCGTACTCGGCGGAATCGACGAGGTGACCGTAACCTTCGGCTGCGACATGCGGAAACGAGCCTCGACACCTGCCTCGGGACTCACGGCCTCACCGAAGCGGCTGCGGAAGACATAGAGCTGCGGTTTGCCGGTCGTGATCGGGCCCGTATATTCATGCTCCGTACCATTCTCTTCACCTACGACCGTATAATATATACGCGAATGGTCGTCGGTCGATGCCGTCAGACGGCCGTCGGCATACGACACCTTCGGCGGGAAGAGGCGGAATCCGACGCCCATGGCGGCCAGACGGCTGTAATGCCCCGCCGTGAGACGCCCGTAAAAGTCGTCCCACGCGCGGCCGTCACCGCACCACCCGATCTCGCTCAGAGAACAGATACGCGGATAGGTCATATAGTAGAGGTAATCGGGCTTCATGTCTCGGTGCGAGATGTATGCCTCGCTGAAGAAGCTCGCCTCGACACCCTGCACGCTGCGCATCTCCTCGGGGGTGAATCCCTGCTCCGCAAAATCGAACGAATAGCACTTGCGGGCGTCGAATATCGCGGCCCAGATATGTCCGTCCTCACGCGCACTCTGGCGCATGTCGAAGTAGAAATATTGTCCGGGCATCACCACCGTAGGGTATCCCTCGGCTGCGGCCTTGCGCGCCGCGGCAATGCTCTCCCAACCGTAGACCTGCGAGTTGCGTGTAAAGCGGCTGCCGGCAACGGCCTCGTTCCATACGCCCGGCACCTTGCCCAGCTCCTCCACCATTGCGGCCACGCGTCCCATGAAATATGCCTGCAGCTGCTCGCCTTCAGTCATTCCGCGGGCCTGCATCAGGGCCTTGCAGTCGGGACACGACATCCACTGCGAGAAGTCGACCTCGTCGCCGCCGATATGGAGGTAACGCGAAGGGAAGATTGCGGCAATCTCACCCAGAATATCCTTTAACAGAGCATAGTTCGACTCCTTGGCCGCACAGAGGACATTGCGCGTGTCGTAACCGTCCGATGCGGCAAGCGAGGGTGTATAGTTGCACAGCACCTCGGGCATCACGCGCGCCATATCGCGGCTGTGGCCCGGGAGGTCGATCTCGGGGATGATCTCGATGTTGCGCACGGCCGCATAGTCGACTATATCGCGCAACTGCTGTTGGGTATAGTATCCGCCGTAGCGTTCGCCCCACTTGCCGTATATGGCCGCCACGGGCGAGTCGCCGCCACGGAAACCCCCGATCTCGGCAAGTTCGGGGTGCGAAAGTATCTCCACGCGCCAGCCCTCGTCATCCGACAGGTGCAGGTGAAGTTTGTTGATCTTGTGGTGCGCCAGCACCGAGATGAAACTCTTCACCTCGTCGGCCGTCATCCACGTACGGCATACGTCGAGCATGAAGCCGCGGTACGTAAAGCGCGGGGCATCCTCCACCTCGCAGCACCCCACCATCACCGGCAGCGGCATATTGCCCGAATAGACCTTCGCGGGCAGCAGCTGCAGCAGTGTCTCCACACCGTTGAAGGCTCCGCCGTAGGCTCCGCCCTCGATCACAATGCCCTCCGTCGTGACGCTGAGGCGGTACTCCTCGTCGGCCAAATTTTTATTCAGACGCAACACAATATCGCCGCCCGACTCTCCGTTATATTCACGAAGCGAGAGCGGAAGAGATTCCGCCAAGTACTTTGCCAAGGAACGGAGTTCAGGGTAGTGTGTAATCTTAGTTGTTGTTAGTATGGTAAATACTCCGTTCCTTTTTTCATAGTCTCTGACTGCGGGCACGATATTCTGCGCCGCGGCACCTGCGGGGCCACCGACAAGCAGCAGCGTCGCAACGAGCGTCAAAAGATGCCTGATCATCATAATTTTCAAATTTATCTGTTACAAAGTTAACATTTCGTGTCGAAAAAATGGTAACTTTGTAAGCGGATAATTATGTTTTCACATGAACTACGACAATAAACTCAAAGCCGCAGAGCGCCTGCTCGAGGTGATGGACACGTTGCGCGCCAAGTGCCCGTGGGACCGCGAGCAGACATTCGAATCGCTGCGCAACAACACCATAGAAGAGACCTACGAACTTGTCGACGCCATCGCCGACCACAACATGGAGGGCATACGCGAGGAACTGGGCGACCTGCTGCTGCACGTGGTCTTCTACTCGAAGCTGGGCGAGGAGGCCGGGGCCTTCGACTTCGCCGACGTAGCCAACGCCGAATGTGACAAGCTCATATACCGCCACCCCCACGTCTACAGCGACATCCATGCCGACACTCCGGACGAGGTGCTCAAGAACTGGGAGGCGCTCAAACTGCGCAAGAAGAACCGCAAGGGCGGCATTCTGGGTGGCGTGCCCCGCTCGCTGCCGGCAATGGTCAAGGCATTCCGCATAGGCGAGAAGGCGTCGAGCGCAGGCTTCGACTGGGGCCGCAAGGAGGATATATGGGACAAGGTCAAGGAGGAGACCGCCGAAGTCGAGGCCGAGATGCGCCGCGGCGACAATGGCCGCACGGCCGAGGAGGTGGGCGACCTCTTCTTCTCGCTGGTGAACATGTGCCGTCTCTACGGTATAGGCCCCGAGCTGGCACTGGAGCGTGCAAACAAGAAGTTCATCACACGCTTCAGCCGCATGGAGACCGAAGCCGAGCGTGACGGAGGCCTCTTCACCGACCTTACACCCGAACAGATGGAGGAGCTGTGGCAGAAGGCCAAGCAGGCCGAGACGGAGCAGGCCACAAGCGAAGGGAAATAACAGCCTTTTCCACAGAAACTCCGAGATATCAATACGGACGAGATATCGATACGGAGTAGAAGAAACGGAAGCCGATTCCGGATTTTATAATAGGAACGTAAAGATTACACAGACATGGCATACATAAAGGAGGTACGGGGACACACCCCGTCAATAGGCGAAGGCACATTTGTAGCCGATACGGCCGTTATCGTGGGTGACGTCACCATCGGGCGCGACTCGTCGATATGGTTCAACGCCGTGCTTCGCGGCGACGTGAACACCATCACCATAGGCGACCGTACAAACATTCAGGACGGCGCCGTCATCCACACCCTCTACGACGGCTCGCCCCACCCCTCGCAGACGCACATAGGCAACGACGTCTCGGTGGGTCACAACGCCATCATCCACGGCGGCATCATCGGCGACAACTGCCTCATAGGCATGGGGGCCATCATCCTCGACAATGCCGAGGTACCGTCGGGCTGCATCATCGCCGCAGGCGCGCTGGTGCTCTCGAACGCCAAGCTCGAACCCGACTCGCTCTATGCCGGCATACCAGCGCGCAAGATACGCACCGTGACGCCCGAGCAGCGCGAGCAGATCATCAAGCGCACGGCGCACGACTACCGCATGTACGCCTCGTGGTACGAGGAGTAGCCGCCGCGCCCCGACACAACAACCTGCCCACAGAAAAGACCACGCCCTCCGATGGAATGGATGAACATAAAAATCGGATGACATGACCAAATTCAAACTCAAGCAATCGGCCACAGTACTCAACATACTGATAGCACTGGTGGTAACCCTCGTGGTAAACTTCTCCTACCTGCTGTCGGTGATGGTTGAGCAGCGCGAAACCTCCGAGCAGCAGAAACTGCGCAACGAACGGCCATTCTTCGTCAAGCCGCACCGCAAGGGTGTGCTGCGCATCTCGCGCGACGGCTACGGCTATCTAATATGCGAGCGGCACTTCTCGCCCGAGGAGGGCGTCGACTCCGTGCGCACGGACAGCGTCTACGCCACAAACCGCAAGATCCGCTGGTACAATCTCCACGACGGAGACTCGCTTGTATGCACCATATTCCCGTCGAAAGGCGACTCCAACCCCGTCATGGACGAGGTTCTCATGCAGAACGGCAACGAGATAACCGCACCCATGATCTACGACCGCCCCAAGCGGAATCAGGACATGGCCGTGCAGCTGCTCTACTACTTTGTACTCTCGTTCCTGCTCATGACCATCATCACCGCACGCGTGGGCAAGGACAACTACTCAACCAAATCATACCTGCAACGCTGTGCGCTGGCGCTCGTTGCGGCATTCGTATGCTATTTCTTCGCACCCTTCATCGAGTGGCAGACGGGGCGCGTTCTGATGATCTTCCAGAACAAACACATGCCGCTCGACCTTATCGTCATCCTGAAGTGTACGGTGGTGCTGGTGGTAGCCGTACTCTACGGCCGTATCTACGGACTCATGTCGCAGCAGCAGCAGATACTGCTCGAGAACGAACGTCTGCGTAACGAGAACCTCCAGACCCGCTACGACATGCTTATGGGTCAGATCAGCCCCCACTTCTTCTTCAACTCGCTAAATTCGCTCTCGATGCTCGTGCGCGAGAACGACTCCGAGAAGGCTCTGGCATACATCGACCAGCTCTCATATACCTTCCGCTACATCATCCAAAACGGACAGAACACCTCCACAACGCTCGAGGAGGAGATAGCCTTCGCCAAGGCCTACGGCGAGCTGTTCAAGGTGCGGTATGCCGACAAACTATTTTTCGACATCGACATCGACCCGCAATATGAGAAGTGGACGCTGCCGGCGCTCTCGCTCCAGCCTCTGATAGGCAACGCCGTCAAGCACAACACCATCACGCGCAAGCAGCCCTTCCACGTGTCGATACGTACCGAAGGGCCCGTACTGGTGGTGTCGAACCGCAAGCAGCCCAAACTTGAACCCGAGCCCTCGACAGGCATCGGATTGAAGAATCTGCGCAGCCGCTGGCAGCTAATCACGGGACAAGACATTCAGATAATCGAGACCGACGACGAGTTTACCGTACGTCTGCCTCTGCAAAAACCCATAACACGATGAAAGTACTCATAGTCGAAGACGAGACGGCCGCGGCCGTAAACCTGCAGGCAATACTGCGCAAGGTAGCCCCGACATACGAAGTGTTGGCGGTGCTGGAGAGCATAGAGGATACGGTGGACTACTTCCGCGACCCGGCGCAGACGGCGCCCGACCTCGTATTCATGGACATACATCTGGCCGACGGCGAGTCGTTCCGCATATTCGACTCGGTGCAGATCGACGCCCCGATAATCTTCACCACGGCATACGACGAATATGCGCTTCAGGCCTTCAAGGTCAACAGCATCGACTACCTGCTCAAGCCCATCAAGGCCGAGGACCTGCAGCACGCCATCGACAAGTTCGCCCGTCTGACGCGCAGCGAACGCACCGACTACAAGGGTCGTGTGGACGAGATGATCGAGAAGGCGAAGCAGGAGAGCCAGCATGTCTTTCTGGTACACTACAAGGACAAGATCATACCTTTATATATTGACCGCGTGGCCTACTTCTACACCTCGAACGAGAAGGTCTCGGCCTTCACCCACACGGGTGAACGCTACGTGGTGGACCGCACGCTCGAGATGCTGCAGTCGCAGCTGCCGGAGGATGAGTTCTTCCGCGCCAACCGCCAGTTCATCATCTCGCGCAAGGCCGTCAAGGATATCACGGTATGGTTCGGCAGCCGCCTGTCGCTCAATCTGACGGTGGAGACGCCCGAGAGAATCATCATCTCGAAGACGCGCGTTCCCGAGTTCAAACAGTGGCTCACGGCGGTTCACCCTGCCGATTAGGCGATTCACCCGCCCAATTTGGTCGTTTCACCGGCGTTACCGATCTTTTCGGCAACGCCTTTTCTATCTTTGTAACGGAAACAGGAAACAGACATCACGATATATGAAACGTATAACCATCCTTACTGCGGCAGCGGCCCTGATAATGGGTACCGCATCGGCACAGGATTTCGGCAGCCAGCAGCGCCCCGAGCGCAAACAGTTCACCCCCGAGCAGATCGCCGAAAGACGCGTCGAATCGCTGGGCAAGACACTCGAGTTGACCGATGAGCAGAAGAAGGAGATATACGACATCTACCTCGCCAATGCCGCCGAGCAGCAGCAGGAGATGGAGGCGATGCGCAAGGCCATGCAGCAACAGCGCGAAAAGCAGCAGGCGCGTCAGAAAGCACTCGATGAGAAGATGCAGAAGATACTCGATGCATCACAGTATAAGAAATGGTCGAAGCAGCAGCAGGCTATGCAGAGCCGCGGCCGCTTCCCCGCACAGGGCGGTTTCCAGCGTCCCCAAGGCGGTGAAGGAGGTTTCGGCGGCCCGGGTCAGGGCGGCGGTTTCGACAACGGCATGGGATTTTAATCATTCAGTCCTTTCTTCTTCAAAAAATCCCATATAGAATCCATTCTAGGGCAGTAATGGAAATTAGGTTGTTTTTCGGAGGGGTGTCAATGGTCTGTTGACACCCCGATTTTGTCGATTCACCGACCCGAAAGACCGAATTGGCCGATTAATCCGTACCTTCGTACTCGATTCCGGACAGAAGATATCCACCCGAAACTAACAGACGTAAAAGCGAAAAACGAAATACAACTAAGCATGAAGAGATTTCTGACAACACTTTTCATTACCTGCCTCGCTGCCGCCGTATATGCGCAGAACGGCAAGGTTACGATGACCGTCGTCGACTCCCAGACCAAGGAGGGCGTTGCGGGTGCGGTCATCGAATTCAAACTCTCCGACGGCAGCGCCGATCCCAAGTATTACACTTCGGGCTTCAACGGCAAGGCCGATATCGCCGGACTTAAGAGCGGCGAATACGACTTGACCATATCGTTCCTCGGATACGACGACCTCGCGAAGAAGATCACCGTGACGGCCTCGACGAAGGATCTGGGAACCTTCGAGCTCACGCAGTCGACCACCAAGATCGAGACCGTAGTCAAGGAGGTGCAGTCGATACGTACCTCGCAGAAGGGCGATACAGTGAGCTACAACGCCGAAGCCTTCAAGGTGGCCAATGATGCCGACATGGAGGGCCTGCTGAAGAAGATGCCGGGTATAACGATCACCAACGGTACGGTCGAGGCTCAGGGCGAGACCGTGCAGAAGATATTCGTCGACGGCAAGGAGTTCTTCGGCGAGGATGTATCGACGGCAATCAAGTCGCTGCCTGCGGAGGCCGTGAAGAGCATCGAGGTATACAACAAGCTGAGCGACAATGCCGAGTTCTCGGGTATGGATGACGGCGAGGGATACAAGGCCATCAACATCGTCACGCACGAGACCATGCGTCAGGGCTTCTTCGGCAAGCTCTACGCCGGATACGGCTACCAGCCCGAAACAGATGAGATCACCAACTCGAACAAATACATCCTCGGCGGTAACGTCAACATGTTCCACGGTTCGAGCCGCGTATCGCTCATCGGCCTGCTGAACAACATCAACCAGCAGAACTTCTCGTTCGAGGACATACTCGACGTCTCGGGCTCGACCGGCGGCATGGGCGGCGGCATGGGCGGCGGCGTCGGACAGTATATGGTACGTCCGCAGAGCGGCGTTGCCAATGTCGGCTCGATCGGCGTCAACTACTCGGACTCGTGGGGCGAGGACGAGAAGGTGAAACTTCAGGCCAGCTACTTCTTCAACCGTACGCGTACGCGCAACCTCTCGCAAACGACCAAGTGGTATGAGGCTCCGCTCGAGGATCTGGGTACGCTCGAGCAGGAGGGACGTTCGGACAACCTCAACTACAACAACCGTCTGAATGCCCGTGTCGACTGGCGCATAGCCGAGAACCACTCGATGATGTCGCGTACGAACCTCAGTTTCCAGACCTACGATCCTTTCAGCGTAACCAACGGTTTGCAGTACGGCGACAACCTTTACAACATCATCGCCAACGGCAATGATGCCAACCGCGGAGGTTTCAACCTCAACGAGTTCATCCAGTACCGCGTCAAGCTGGGCAAGGCGGGACGTCTGCTGACGGCCGACTTCCGTCTGGGCATGCGTGACAACAACAACGACTCGAAGAGCTACTCGAACCAGCAGACCATCGACAACGGTGACGGCACCTACTCGCCGCTGCTGCGCCACCTCAAGGTGGAGACCGAGTCGGACAACACCGATCTGGCAGGATCGCTCACCTATGCGGAGCCTGTGTCGAAGCACTCGCAGGTAACGCTTTCATACCGTCTCGACTACTCGGGACAGCAGCGTGACAAGCAGACATACAACTACGGCACCGACGACACCTATACCAACGGCACGCTCGACCAGCAGCTCTCGAACATGTACAAGAGCGACTACACGACGCACCGTGTAGGTCCGGGCTTCCGTTTCAGCAAGGAGAAGAATACGGTTGTTGTGAACCTCAACTACCAATACTCGACCCTCAACGGCCGCGTCGAGGCAGTGAACACCCAGCCCGTGAAGCGCAACTACAACAACTTCACATACTTCCTGATGGGTAACTTCAACATCAACCCTCAGAATTCGATCCGTCTATTCGTGATGTCGAGCACCAACGAGCCTCGCATCACGCAGTTGCAGAACCTGCTCGACATATCGGACATGCAGTATGTATCGCGCGGTAACGAGAATCTGAACCCCGCATACTCGCACCGCATAAACTTCCACTACAACAACACCAATCTGGAGAAGGGCCGCACCTTCATGTGGATGTTCTCGTTCCAGCGTACGCAGGACTATATCTCATCGAGCATGTACACCGGAGACAACATCCCGCAGCAGGTCGTTGACGAGGTCGGAGCACGTCCCATACAATACTCGACATACGACAACGTCGACGGTTACATGAGCCTGCGCACACACATAAGCTACGGCCTGCCGATCAACCCCATAAAGTGTAATCTGAACATGATGGCAGGCGTCACCTACTCGAAGGTTCCGTCGCTTGTGAACGGCGAGCGCAACATGGCCAGCAACATGGGCTACGACGCCAACGTGGTACTCGGCAGCAACATATCGGAGAATGTAGACTTCACCCTCGCGTGGAACGGAACATACAACGTTGCCAACAACTCTCTCGCCTCGGGCGGCAGCCGCAACGAATACCTCAACCACAGCGCTACGGGTTCACTGAAGACGGTCTTCTGGAAGGGCTTCACCTTCACCGTCTCGGCATCATACGTACAGTATGTCGGCTTCACCAACGACTACAACGACTCATACACCCTCTGCAACGCCTATATCGGCAAGAAGGTCTTCCGCAACCAGCTGGGTGAGATCATGGTCGGCGTGAACGACATCTTCAACCAGAACACCGCATTCACGCGCACGACGGGTTCGGGCTACACGCAGAACGCATGGAACAGCGTCATCGGACGTTACTTCACCGTTCAGTTCAACTACAACCTGCGTGTCTTCGGCAAGCGCGGCTCGCGCGTACTGTCGGACTACGGCATCTCGGACGGCAAGGGAAGCGGCATGCGCCGTATGGGTCCGCCCCCCATGGGAGGTCCCGGCGGCCCGCACTAACAGCCGCACCGCCACAGCAGGACGAAACAAAAATCCCCCGGAGTATTCCGAGGGATTTTTTATTCCGTACAACCCGAACTCTTCGACCCGTATACAAACTACGTGGTGCATAACAGGACTGACGTTCGATTATTTGTTGATCCGCGCGGCAGCGGGATCGTATTTGTATCGGAAGAAGATGGCGAAGAGTATCGTCACCACCAGCGCATAGGCAGCAAATATGAGCCACGAAGTCTGCCATCCGGCTATCATATCGACACCCTGCGAGCCGTTATATACGAAACGGTTGACGACGGCCTGCGCGCCGAGTGTACCGATGGTGGCGCCGATGCCGTTCGTCATCATCATGAAGAGTCCCTGAGCCGAGGAGCGGATCTCGACATCGGTCTGTTCGTTCACGAAGAGCGAACCCGAGATATTGAAGAAGTCGAAGGCCACGCCGTAGATTATCATCGAGAGTATGAACATCCACACGCCGCCGCCGGGGTTGCCCAGACCGAAGAGCCCGAAGCGGCCGACCCATGCCAGCATCGAGATAACCATTACGCGCTTGATGCCGTAACGCTTCATGAAGAAGGGTATGAGCAGTATGCAGAGTGTCTCGGATATCTGCGACAGCGATATGAGAGCATTTGCATGGTTGGCGCCGAAGGTAGACATATATTCGGGCACGTCACGGTACGATGTGAGGAACGGGTTTGCGAAGCCGTTTGTTATCTGCAGCGACACACCCAGCAGCATCGAGAAGATAAAGAATATGGCCATGCGCCGGTCACGGAAGAGCGTGAAGGCGCGCAGCCCCAGCGCATCCACCACGCCGCGCTTGGCCGAATGGCCGGCAATGGGACACTGCGGCAGCGTGAAGGCATATACGGCCAGCACGATGCCGATGACGCCGCACTGCATGAACTGCGCATATCCCGTCTGGAATCCCGCGAAATCGCACACGAGCATGGCACAGATGAACCCGACGGTACCCCATACGCGTATGGGCGGGAATGCCCTCACGGGGTCGAGGTTACTCTTTTCGAGGGCGCTGTACGCCACCGAATTTGCCAACGCTATGGTAGGCATGTAAAATGCCACGCTCAGGGCATAGAGCGTAAAGAGCGGGGCAAAGGCTACGGTGTCACCCGCCGTCATGGCATAATACCCTGCACCGAACATGAACAGGGCAGCCAAGCCGTGACATATACCGAGCAGCCGCTGCGCCTCGATCCAACGGTCGGCTATGATGCCGATCAATGCCGGCATGAACAGCGACACGATACCCTGCATGGCATAAAAGAGGCCTATGTTCGAGGCCATGCCCGCGCTTGCCAGATAGGTTCCCATCGACGTCAGATAGGAGCCCCACACGGCAAACTGCAGGAAATTCATAATTATCAACCTAAGTTTTACGCTCATAGATATACTCTTTTTGTAATACGTTACATTTCGCGGACGCGCCTTGGGCCGTCGCCCGCCGATCGCTTTATCATGTAAAGGTAGCAATTTTTTCATTTCCTCGATAAAAGGCTGCATAAAAACCTCTTCCGGCTTTGCTTTCCGACGCAAAAGCGCTATATTTACCGTAACCTGAAACCAAACATATATTTTCACCCAAAAACGCCATCCGATGAATCTCACACCCCTGCTTGCCGCCATGCTGATGCTTGCAGCCGCAATGCCCCATGCGCTCCATGCTTCGCAACCGACCGTTAGCGCCGTTATCGAACGGGACAAAACGCCCCAAGCCGAGAACCGCCCCACGGGGCTTATGACAGACCTCGTAAAGGATGCGCACAAGGTCTACCGCAACGGCTTCGCAACGGACATGGGCGTCGAAGACCTTACCGCCGACGATATCTCCGACTACACCTTTGCCGCGATACGCTCGTCGCACCCGACATTCGGGTGGATCGTTCCCGACTGCGGACGCGCCACACGTCAGAAGTGCTACCGTATAGTCCTCTCGGACAACATGACGGATGCCCTTGCACGCCGCGGCAACATCTGGGACAGCGGCACGGTGCGAAGCGCACAATCCGTGGCCGTAGAGTACGGCGGCAACAGCCTCGAACCCGACCGACTCTACTTCTGGAGCGTGCAGGTCGCAACCGACAGGGGCGGCCGCAGCGAGTGGTCCGAGATACAGCCCTTCCGCACGGCATCAGAACTCGAACAATATGCCCCCTCGTACCGCCCGCAGATACGGCGTGAGGAGCTCGCCGCCCGTATCGAGCGTCTCGACAGCGAGACCACGCTGCTCGACTTCGGCCGCGCGTCGTTTGCATCGCTGCGCGTAAGTCTGGAATCCGCCACGGGAGGCGACACGGTATATGTGGCCATCGGAGAGGCGATGAAACAGGGGCGCATCGACCCCCGCCCGGGAGGTACGATACGCTACTACCGCTACCCTGTCGTGCTGCAGCGCGGACGCCGCACCTACGACATCATCCCCGCCCACGACGGCCGCAACACGGGGCCGCAGGCGGTACTGATGCCCGACTACATAGGCGAGGTGGCCCCGTTCCGATATTGCCAGATAGAGAACTATGCGGGCAGCGTGGGCGCGGGGGATGTGGTGCGCCTGACGGTAACATATCCTTTCGACACGAGGGCCTCGCACTTCGTCTCGGACAACGCCGCCCTGAACGAGGTGTGGGATATGTGCCGCTATACAATCGAGGCCACGTCGGCTCTGGGCATATATATCGACGGCGACCGCGAACGCATTCCCTACGAGGCCGACGCCATAATAAACCAGCTCGGGCACTACGCCGTCGACCGCGAATATGCCATGGCGCGCCGCACGTCGGAGTATCTGCTGCAACACCCCACATGGCCTACGGAGTGGATCCTGCAGGCGCTCATCATCGCATGGAATGACTACCTCTATACGGGCGATCTGCGCTCCGTGGAGCAGAACTACGACCTGCTTTCGGCGCGTACGCTCCGCTCGCTGCGCCGTGACAACGGGCTCATATCAACGAGCATCGACGACACCGTCTCGACCGACGCATTCCGCCGCTCGATACGTTTCAACGGCAACATCAGTGACATTGTCGACTGGCCGCGCGGCAGCGAGGACGACAACTACGTCTTCACACCCTACAATACGGTTGTAAACGCCTTCCACTACCGCGCCATGCAGCTGCTTGCGCGCATGGCCGAGGCTTTGGGTCGCCATGACGAGGCGCGCGAACTGAACGACTATTGCGACACCTTCCGCGACACATTCAACGCCGCCATGATCGACCCGACGACGGGCACCTACCGCGACGGCATCGACACCGACCACCGCTCGCTGCATGCCAACCTCTTCCCGCTGGCATTCGGACTCGTACCCGAAGAGTACGAGCGGAGTGATGTCGACTATATCCGCTCGCGTGGCATGGCCTGCAGCGTCTATGCGGCACAGTTTCTTCTCGACGGCCTCTACGACATGGCCGATGGCGACTACGCCCTGCATCTGCTCACGAAGGATGACATTCGCAGCTGGCGCAACATGATCCGCGCCGGCGCCACCATCACCTTCGAGGCGTGGGACAACTCCTTCAAGCCCAATCAGGACTGGAACCATGCGTGGGGTGCCGCCCCCGCCGACATCATACCGATGCGTCTTGTCGGAGTGCGTCCCCTCACACCATCGGCCGCCACGATCGAGGTGCGGCCGCAGACCGCATCGCTGCGCCACGTCACGGCTGCCGTGCCCACCATACGCGGCACCGTGGAGGTGGATATCGACCGCACAGACAACCTGTACCGCATGCGCGTGCGCATACCGGCCAACACCGACGCCCGCATTCTGCTGCCCGCACCCGACCATAAATATATCCTGCGCCGCGACGGCCGCCGCATACGCCCACGCAAGAGCGGCAACGGGGCATTCGTCGATGCCGGCACCGTCGCCTCGGGAGAGTATATCTTCACCCTCGAACGCGCCAGATAGCCGCCGTAAAACGGAAGAAGCCGAAACGGAGCGTCCGTTTCGGCTTCTTCCTATATAATCTTTGGAAATATATCAGGCCTCTGTCTGCTTGCCCCGCACATACTCGTCGATGGCACGGGCCGCACGGCGGCCGGCTCCCATGGCAAGAATCACGGTAGCGGCACCCGTCACGGCGTCGCCTCCGGCAAAGACTCCGCGACGAGACGTAGCGCCCGACTCGTCGGTAACGATACATCCGCGGCGGTTGGTCTCAAGGCCCGCCGTCGTACGCTTCAACAGCGGATTGGGCGACGTACCCAGCGCCATGATCACAACGTCGCAATCGATATCGAAATCCGAGCCTTCAATCACGACTGGCGAACGGCGCCCGCTCTCGTCGGGCTCGCCCAGTGTCATGCGCACGCACGAGAGGCCGCGCACCCAGCCCTTGTCGTTGCCCAGCACGCGGGTAGGATTGGTCAGCATACGGAACTCTATGCCCTCTTCCTTGGCGTGGTGCACCTCCTCGCGTCGCGCCGGAAGCTCCGCCTCGCTGCGGCGGTAGACGATCGTCGCCTCGGCGCCCAGACGTTTGGCCGTGCGCACGGCATCCATGGCCACGTTGCCGCCGCCTACCACTACCACGCGTTTGCCGACATATATCGGCGTATCGTACACTTCGTCATAGGCGTGCATCAGATTGGCGCGCGTCAGGAACTCGTTGGCCGAGACCACACCGTTCAGATTTTCGCCCTCGATGCCCATGAAGCGCGGAAGACCCGCACCCGACCCGATGAAGACGGCATCAAAGCCCTCGTCCTCCAGCAGGGAATCGACCGTGACGGTGCGGCCGACGATGACGTCGGTCTCGAACTTCACGCCCAGCCTGCGCAGCGACGCGATCTCGCGTGCCACGATCTTATCCTTCGGCAGGCGGAACTCGGGAATACCGTAAACCAGCACGCCACCCAGCTTGTGCAGCGCCTCGAATACCGTCACCTCGTACCCCATCTTCGCCAGATCGCTCGCGCAGGCCAGACCTGCGGGGCCGCTGCCCACGACCGCAATACGGTGTCCGTTCTTCTCGATATCGGGGGTTGTCTCATCGCCATGGGCCAGATGCCAGTCGCCGACGTAACGCTCCAGCTTGCCGATGGCAACGGGCTCGCCCTTGACACCCAGCACGCACGAGCCCTCGCACTGTGTCTCCTGCGGGCAGACGCGCCCGCAGATGCTCGGCAGCGAGCTGTCCGCGGCAATCACCGCGGCAGCCGAGGCCACGTCTCCGCGCACAAGATCGGCTATGAATGCCGGAATATTTATATTGACGGGGCATGCCTCGACACAACGCGGCCGCTTGCACGCAAGGCAGCGCGACGCCTCCAGACGCGCCTCCTCGTCGTTATACCCGTAGCATACCTCTTCGAAATTTGTGGCGCGTACGGCTGCATCCTGCTCACGTACCGCCACGCGCGGAATCTTATTTGCCATAGCACTCACATTTATGTTTCTCGTTTGCCTCACCCTCCTGCGTGCGATACATCGCCTGTCGGCGCATCGCCTCGTCGAAATCGACCTTGTGGCCGTCGAACTCGGGGCCGTCAACACACGTAAAGCGCGTCTGCCCGTCGACACTCACGCGGCACGCGCCGCACATGCCCGTACCGTCAACCATCAGCGCGTTGAGCGATACCGTCGTCGGCAGGTCGTACTCGCGCGTGGTGAGCGTCACGAACTTCATCATTATCATGGGGCCTATGGCCACACACTCGTCATAATGGCGGCCTTCGGTCTCGATAAGTTCACGGATCTTGCCCGTAACCATACCCTTGAAGCCCTCGCTGCCGTCGTCGGTTGCGATGTAGAGATTGTCCGCCACACGGCTCATCTCCTCCTTGTAGATGAGCATCGAGGAGGTCTTGGCGCCGATGATCACATCGACCGCCACGCCGTGTTCGTGCAGCCACTTCACCTGCGGATATACGGGCGCCGTGCCCACACCTCCCGCAACGAAGAGATAACGCCGGCGGCGCAACTCATCCATCGGCACGTTGACAAACTCCGACGGGTTGCCCAACGGCCCCGCCAGATCGGCCAAGGCGTCGCCCTCGTTCAGGGCGCACATCTTGCGCGTCGACATGCCTATGGCCTGTATGACTATTGTTACCGTACCGGCCGAAGGGTCGTAATCGGCAATGGTCAGAGGCACGCGTTCGCCGTGCTCGTCGGTGCGGACTATCACGAACTGTCCGGGCAGGGCACTGTGCGCAACGCGCGGCGCCTCGACACGCAGTCGGTAGATGTTCTCCGCAAGCAGTTTCTTCTCTACGATCTTGAACATATATCTTCGTATATAACGTTTGGTATAAACGTTTCCCATCAAACGCTCCCCGCAAGCGGCCATAGACTACGCGTCTCTCCGCTTACGGCTCCACGACGATGGCCGTCACGCGCAGCGTCTGCATCGGGTGCGCCGGGTCGTTCGTGATGATACGCACACGGTCGACCCACACGCCGTAATCGGCATCGGCCGTCGACAGACGGAAGGTCACCGTCACCGACTTCCCGGCCGCGATGCGGTCTCCGGCCTTGAGCGAGCACTCCAACGCCCGGTTCTTGAACTCGACGGCGCGGATGATCAACTCCCCGCTGCCGTTGTTCGTCAGCACGACCGAACTGTCCTCGGCCCCGGCGCCGCGTTTGAGTTCGCCAAATTTAATAAATTTTTTCGATAACTCCATATCGGGCGATGCCATATCGTCCACAGCCGCATCGTATCGGTCGACGGCAATGGCACTTACGCTGAGTGCAGTTTGTGATCGCACGCCGTTCACCGACACCGCCAGCACGTCGGTAAGCGTACCGTAGCGGTCGCTTTCGGCGGGGACCTCATAGTGCAGTCGGAACTTGCCCTTCTCCCCCGCCGCAAGTACCGCCGGCATATCCACCGTGAGCAGGCCGCTGCGCTGCTGCCACTCGAACGAGAGGCGCGCAGGCTTCGAGGAGGTATTCACCCACCCTATCTCGGCATCGGCACGGTCACCGCGCCCGACATAGGCAAAGGCGCGGAAGTTGGAATCGAAACGCACGCCGCCGCCCATATCGAATGGGAACAGCTCTTCGAGCGTCTTTTCGCGCGGCACGACATTACCCTCGACCTGCAGCAGCACGGGCTCCTTCGAAGCCGAAGTCATCACCGACACCCCCTTTGAGAAGTGCCCGGGGCGGTTTATCGGGTCGAAGGCCACGACGATCTCCCCCTTCGCACCCGCAAGCACAGGCTTGCGCGAATATTTCGGCGTGGTACATCCACACCCCGTCGATACATCCACTATGACCACGGGACGGTCGGAGACATTCGTAAAAACGAAGGTGTGCTCAACACTGCCGCCGCTCTCCTGAACGTCGCCGAAGTTCCATTTGGGCTCCTCGAAGAGAATCGGCACCTGCTGCGCCGAGACCGCCGTCAAGCCCGACAACAGACTGAACGCCAGCAATAAAGTATGTAATACGTATCTCATAACAAAGACAAAGTTATATTTTTTTCGAGATTTTTTGTCATATTTTTTTGCACGAACGAAAAATTGCACTTATATTTGCACTCGCTAAACGAAACAAACGTTCTTTGTATTGCCTGAATAGCTCAGTCGGTTAGAGCACATGACTGTTAATCATGGGGTCCTAGGTTCAAGTCCTTGTTCAGG
>ERZ827150.739-NODE-739-length-46257-cov-15.919116_pt1 | contig 46257 bp, 37 predicted proteins | sample MGYA00519779_ERZ827150 | MGnify/ENA primary metagenome ERZ827150 (study PRJEB31778, sample SAMEA3449267) | human gut metagenome | biome: human gut; feature: human-associated habitat; material: faeces | place: United Kingdom | collected 2010/2012 ...
GACATCTTCGGCGCTCAAATGGCGCACGGAATTTTTTTGGAAAATTTCAAGAATTTTCAATCTTGGAAGAGTCGCTTTAAGACCCGTTGCTTTCAATTCGGCAGGATTATTGCTCATCGTTTTGAGAATGATATGAGTTTCTGAATTGGTTCTGTATTAATATCTGCTTTATCATATAGTGTTTGTTAAATCTGCTCAATAATTGCTACTAGGATCGAACTTCGTAATGCATACCAAAATAGCCAGCCTGTGGCGGTTCATTCGCACGCCTGTACTGCTTGCATCAACATCTGTTCTGCTAATCAGTTGTGCATCAAAGAACCCTCTCATTGACGAAGTTGAACAGCCTGAAAAGGAAAAACCTGTTGTTTCAGCAACAACAGATGAAAAACCGGCCAAAACAGTCGAGGCGGAAAAAATCCTTCCGGAGAAAACACAACGTGTTGTCTCAAAAACAGAGAACGAACTTGTCAGCGAAAACGATAACGAGCTGAACAGACAACCTGAAGGCCTGAGAAAATGGATCAGCAAGCTGACCCCTTACAAGGTCGATATCCAGCAGGGTAACTTCGTCTCGTCAGAAATGCTTTCCAAACTCAAACCCGGCATGACAAAAGAGCAGGTCCGTTTTGTTCTGGGCACCCCTTTATTGACCGACATGTTTCATGCCAACCGCTGGGATTATCTCTTCAGGCTTCAGAAACCGAACGGCGCATTGACGACAAACCGGGTAACCGTTTTTTTCAAGGACAATCTGGTCGATCGCATTGTCAATGATCATTTGCCGGATGAGGCACAATATCTGTCGAATATCGCCGGTGACAAGGTTCCGACAGAAAAACAGAAGAAGAGTTCATCCGATGAATACAACGCACCACAGAAGAAAGTGTCTGATGTGAGTGAAAAGGGAGCCACGGCCGAACCGCAAAAGAAAGCCGAACCATCCAGTGCTCCGGATAAACCTGTCAGTACGCCTGACCCCGTAAAAGCGACGGAACCAGTTGAAACCGCCGAACCTGTCAGGGCAATTGAACCGGCCAGAACCGCAGAACCGGTTGAAGTCGTTGAACCAGTCGCTGCAGAACCCGTTAAAGTTGCCGAACCAGTCAAAGCGGCGGAACCTGTCAAAACAGTTGAACCGGCCAGAGTGGTTGAACCAGTCAAGCCTCTTGAGCCTGTCAGGTCTGCTGAACCGGCCAAAACTCCCGTACCGGTGAACCAGCCTGAGCCTGCCCGTGTTCCGGAAAAAACCTCCGCTCCGTCCGAAACCACATCCGTACCGGAATCAACTCCACGCATGAAGCAAAAGGAAAGAGTAAAACCGGTCCAAACCGATAGTACTGACGATGAAACATCATCCCCCCAAAACAATATAAAGACATTCGAGCCTATCAGCATTCCGAGCCGGACCGGCAAGATGCTGCCATCGTCTCCGAATGATCAATTGATCGGAAATATTCAATGAGCAAAATGAAAATTGCAATTGCAGGTGCCAGTGGCCGAATGGGCCATATGCTGATCGAAGCCGTACTGAAAGCTGACGACGCTGTTTTAACCGGTGCCCTGGATGTGCCGAACTCTCCCAATCTCGGCAATGACGCGGCCATGTTCCTCGGTGAAAAAACCGGTGTTACCGTTGAATCGGATATGTCGAAAGCATTGAAAGACGCTGAATTCCTTATCGATTTCACCCGTCCGGAAGGAACCCTGAAACATCTGGATTACTGCGTTAAAAACAATATCAAGATCATTATCGGTACCACCGGTTTCGATGAAGCAGGCAAACAAGCTATTGCAAAGGCGGCAGAAACCATTTCTGTCGTGTTTGCTCCGAATATGAGTGTCGGCGTCAACGTGACCATGAAACTCCTTGAAATGGCTGCCAGAAATTTTGCCGAAGGTTATGACATCGAAGTCATTGAGGCACATCACCGCCACAAAGTGGATGCTCCTTCAGGAACAGCCTTGAAAATGGGCGAAGTCATCGCCAATGCCATTGGCCGTGATCTTAAAGAATGCGCAGTCTATTCCCGTGAAGGGATTACAGGTGAACGCGATCCATCCACCATCGGTTTTTCCACGATTCGTGGTGGCGATATCGTTGGCGACCATACCGTTCTTTTTGCCGGTACAGGAGAACGTATCGAAATCACCCACAAATCCGCCAGCCGCGCGACTTATGCGCAGGGTAGCCTGAGAGCAGCCCGTTTTCTGACCAACAAGAAAAACGGCCTTTTCGACATGCAGGACGTTCTTGGCCTGAAGTCATTCTGAATGAATTGTTCATTCCTTTCCGGAAGGTGTTTCCGGAAAGGAATGGAATAAATGCATATTTTCAACGGAATGACGTGAATGCCATGTAAATATTCCGGAATGAGTGGCATATCGTGCTACTCGTATTATCATATGATCTTCCGTCAACATCCGAACGTTATATTTTCCTATCGTTAGCCATCATGCAAGACAGATATAACCATGCAGAGGTAGAAAAATCTGCACAAGCCCATTGGGAATCCACCGAAGCCTATAAAACTATCGAGAATGATCCCCGTTTCCCGAAAGGCAAGTTTTATGCCTGCTCCATGTTGCCATACCCATCCGGCCGGCTTCATATGGGACACGTCCGTAATTACACGATCAACGACGTGATGTATCGCTATCTGCGCATGAATGGCTATAACGTCCTGATGCCGATGGGATGGGATGCTTTCGGCATGCCCGCGGAAAATGCTGCCATGGCACATGGCATTCCACCTGCAGAATGGACTTATTCCAATATCGCCCACATGAAAGGGCAGATGGCTTCCATGGGTCTGGCAATCGACTGGTCTCGCGAAATGACGGCCTGCAAACCGGACTATTACAAATGGAACCAGTGGATGTTTTTGAAGATGCTCGAAAAAGGCATCATCTACCAGAAAACAGGAACGGTTAACTGGGATCCTGTCGATCAGACCGTTCTGGCTAATGAACAGGTCATTGACGGTCGTGGCTGGCGTTCGGGCGCACTGATCGAAAAACGCGAAATCCCGATGTACTACGCCCGTATTACCGATTATGCGGAAGAATTGCTGGACTACGTCACAGACAAGCTGCCAGGCTGGCCGGAACGTGTCCGGACCATGCAGATCAACTGGATCGGGAAGTCCGAAGGCGTCCGTTTCGCGTTCACGCACGATATTCACGATACAGACGGACAACTGATCGGCGACGGAAAACTCTGGGTTTTCACGACCCGTGCCGACACCATCAAGGGTGTCACTTTCTGCACGGTCGCCCCTGAACACGATCTGGCTCGCTTTGCTGCCAAAAACAATCCGGTGGCTTCCTTGTTCGACGGTCTGGGCATGGGCTTGGGCTTTACCATTGCACTGACATTACTGGGTGCCGTGCGTGAGTTCCTGGGAACCGGCAAGATATTCAACTTGAGTATCCTTCCCGAAGAATACGGCATGTTGGTATTTGTCCTTGCTCCGGGTGCATTCATCGCATTGGGCTATCTCATTGCTTTAATCAACAGTATGAAGAAGAATTAATAATGAAAAATTAAAAATGAAAAAATTGAGAACGTATCGGCGGTAGGCTGCCGGGCTTTTAATTTTTAGTTTTTAATTCTTAATTTAATGATTATGGAATATATATTGATATTTATCTCGGCAATCTTTGTAAACAACATCGTATTGTCGCAATTCTTGGGAATTTGCCCGTTCTTGGGAGTTTCCAAGAAAGTGGAGACTGCATTGGGCATGTCGGCAGCGGTGGCATTCGTGCTCACCATCGCCACTATCGTGACATTCCTTATTCAGAAGTATGTGCTCGACGCTTTTGATTTGGGCTATTTGCAGACTATTACCTTTATCCTGGTGATTGCCGCATTGGTGCAGATGGTAGAGATTATCCTGAAGAAAGTTTCTCCTTCTCTGTATCAGGCCTTGGGCGTGTTCCTGCCGTTGATTACTACCAACTGCTGTATTCTCGGTGTGGCTATCCTTGTTATCCAAAAAGATTATGATTTGCTGACGGGAGTGGTTTATGCATTCTCCACGGCACTTGGTTTCGGCTTGGCACTGACACTGTTTGCAGGCCTGCGCGAGCAAATGAGCCTGGTTAGTGTACCGAAAGGTATGCAGGGTACTCCGATAGCTTTGATTACTGCCGGACTGCTGGCAATGGCATTCATGGGCTTTTCGGGGGTTGTGAAGATTTAAAGAAGAAAAACCGGAAATAAAGTGGAAGGGGGATAAACTAAAATTTATCCCCCTTTTTCTGTTTTTATTAATTTATTTCCTTACATTTGTGGCGTATTGATAACCTAAAAGCTAAATTATCTATATTTAATATGAAAGGGAAAATCTTAGTTACGGGTGGAACCGGTTATATTGGTTCTCACACGGTGGTGGAACTTCAAAACGCAGGTTATGAAGTTGTTATTATTGATAATTTGTCAAACTCCAGCGCAGATGTTGTAGATAACATAGAGAAGGTATCGGGCATCCGCCCTGCATTCGAGGAATTGGATTGCTTGGATTATGCCGGTCTTGACGCTGTGTTTACCAAATATAAAGGCATTAAAGCCATCATTCACTTTGCGGCCAGCAAGGCTGTGGGTGAATCTGTCCAGAAACCATTGCTTTACTATCGTAATAACCTGGTTTCACTGATAAACCTGCTGGAATTGATGCCGAAGCATGGAGTGGAAGGTATCGTATTCTCTTCTTCCTGCACAGTTTACGGCCAGCCGGACGAACTTCCGGTAACGGAAAAGGCACCTATTAAGAAAGCTGAGTCTCCGTATGGAAACACGAAGCAAATCAATGAAGAGATTGTACGTGATACGGTTGCTTCCGGTGCTCCGATAAACGCCATCTTGTTGCGTTACTTCAACCCGATAGGTGCACACCCCACAGCATTGTTGGGAGAGTTGCCTAACGGTGTACCGCAGAACTTGATTCCTTATCTTACCCAGACCGCTATCGGCATCCGTGAGAAACTGAGCGTGTTTGGTGACGATTATGATACTCCCGACGGTTCTTGTATCCGCGACTTCATCAATGTAGTCGATTTGGCCAAAGCACACGTAGTGGCTATCCACCGTATCTTGGAGAACAAGCAGAAGGAAAAAGTGGAAGTATTCAATATCGGTACAGGTCGTGGACTTTCCGTATTGGAACTGATTAATGCTTTCGAAAAGGCTACCGGTGTAAAACTGAACTATCAGATAGTAGGGCGGCGTGCCGGTGATATTGAGAAGGTATGGGCAAACCCGGAATTGGCAAACAATGAACTGGGTTGGAAGGCAGAAACAAGTATTGAAGATACTTTACTTTCTGCATGGAAATGGCAGTTGAAGCTTCGTGAAAGAGGTATTCAATGACAAACTTTGAATTTGTGTTTTTTAACAAATAGGCAATAAACAAATGCCTCCCCGCATTTGTTTATAATGTGCAAATCAGCCTGAAGCTGTTTATGTATATGTGAATATCCGTAACTAGTACGTATGCCTCCCCGGCATAGACAGGTAAGATTGCATAGTAGTTTTGTCGTGTTTTATTTTGTGTTTGTGTTGTGAATAAGCCTTGTCGAGAGACAAGGCTTATTTTTTGTATATTATATACAGAACCTCTGTTGTCAATTCAGTGTTTTTTTCATAAGATGGGTGGGCAATTCCTTTTTCTTGCTAATTGTTAACTGACGTTATCATGTCTGTAACAATTTGTTCCAATTGTAGTATTAATCGTTCAAAATAGTCTTTTTTGTTCAAAAAATGCTATACACGGTAACAACTACATGCAAATTGTTTATACATTTGCGTTGTTGTTTATGTAACTATTGGGATGAACAAACCATAGCTGACAAACGTTAATAGGTACGAGTACATAGCTGATGAAAGACGCGACTTGGCTGACTTGTTAATGAGGATACACGCGACTTACAACTTAGTATTGGGAAAAATAATTAAGGAAATATAGAATAAAAAAGATTGCTTATGTCACAGATTGTCGGACATATCTCACAGGTAATCGGACCTGTAGTAGACGTCTATTTCGAAGGAACGGAGGCAGAGATGATGTTGCCGAGTATTCACGACGCACTGGAAATAAAAAGGTCGAACGGCAAAAGACTGATTGTAGAGGTACAGCAGCACATTGGTGAAAACACGGTGCGTACTGTTGCTATGGACAGTACGGACGGCCTGCAGAGAGGAATGACAGTGCATCCGCTGGGAGGCCCCATCACCATGCCGATAGGTACACAAATCAAAGGCCGCCTGATGAACGTAGTGGGCGACTCTATCGACGGCATGAAGGAACTGGACCGTACCGGTGCTTATCCCATCCATCGCGAACCCCCTAAGTTTGAAGATTTGACTACCGTACAAGAGGTACTTTATACAGGCATCAAGGTTATCGACTTGCTGGAACCCTATAGCAAGGGCGGTAAAATCGGTCTGTTTGGTGGCGCCGGTGTAGGCAAGACAGTGCTTATCCAGGAGCTCATCAATAATATTGCGAAGAAGCAGCACGGCTTCTCTGTGTTTGCCGGTGTAGGAGAACGTACACGTGAAGGCAACGACCTGCTGAGAGAAATGATTGAATCCGGTGTTATCCGTTACGGAGAAGAATTCAAGAAAGGTATGGAGGAAGGCCATTGGGATTTGTCCAAAGTAGATTATGACGAAGTGGCCAAATCACAAGTGTCTTTGATATTCGGTCAGATGAACGAACCTCCCGGTGCGCGTCAGTCCGTGGCATTGTCTGGGTTGACGGTGGCCGAGTCCTTCCGTGACATGGGAGCGGAGACGGACGGTCCGCGTGACATTCTGTTCTTCATTGATAATATCTTCCGTTTCACCCAAGCCGGTTCCGAGGTTTCGGCCTTGCTGGGCCGTATGCCTTCTGCCGTAGGCTATCAGCCGACACTGGCAACGGAAATGGGTGCCATGCAGGAGCGTATTACCTCTACAAGAAACGGCTCCATCACTTCCGTGCAGGCTGTATATGTGCCTGCCGATGACTTGACGGACCCGGCACCTGCCACAACGTTTACCCACCTCGATGCCACCACGGTGTTGAGTCGTAAGATTACTGAACTTGGTATTTATCCTGCTGTGGACCCGTTGGAATCTACTTCACGCATTCTCGACCCACACATCGTGGGGGTAGAACACTACGAAGTGGCACAACGTGTAAAACAAATATTGCAGCGCAACAAGGAATTGCAAGACATTATCTCCATCCTTGGTATGGAGGAACTCTCTGATGCCGACCGTACGTTGGTGAACCGTGCACGTCGTGTGCAGCGTTTCCTTTCACAGCCGTTTGCCGTTGCCGAGCAGTTTACGGGTGTCCCAGGTACAATGGTTTCCATTGAGGACACTATCAAAGGCTTCAAGATGATTCTTGACGGGGAGGTGGACTACCTGCCCGAACCTGCTTTCTTGAATGTGGGAACCATTGAAGAAGCCATTGAGAAGGGTAAGAAACTACTGGAGCAGGCAGGGGGAAAAACGATTAAAAATTAAAAGTCTGGGAGCTTTGATGATGAAAAAGTTGCATTTGAATATTGTTTCACCGGAGAAGGAACTCTTCAATGGGGAAGTGGAAAGTGTTACATTGCCGGGCACTATGGGCTCTTTTTCTATCCTGCCGCAGCATGCACCGATTGTATCATCGTTGGGAACGGGGAAATTGATTTACGCAACGGACGGTGAGGAACATGAGTTGGATATTCAAAGCGGATTCGTGGAGATGAGTAACGGAAGGGTTGCCGTCTGTATAGAACAGCAATAGGCTATTAAAAAATTAAAAATTAAAAAATAGAGGTTGTTGGCGTGACTATTACTAAGAGAAACTACTTATTGCATACAGCGCTCTTGACGGTATTGATAGGAATTGTATGCGGTTGGGCGTATTTTTCGATAAATCCGCATCACTATTTCGGCGGTTATCCGCTGATTCCGCTTTTCTTCTTTGTTTTCGGAGTATTCATGATTAATATGACCGAAAGCTGCCGTCACCGGATGCCAGGACGAATGTTGCAGATTTATCTGCTGATGCGTGTGATGAGAATGCTGGTCTCCATGATTGTGATGCTGGTTTATTGCGTTGCAGTACGTGAGGAAGCCAGGGCGTTTTTGTTGACGTTTATAGCCAACTATCTGATATATTTGATTTATGATTCCTGGTTCTTCTTCACTTTTGAGGCGAATCGGAAACTGAAAAAGAAAAGTAACAATGAAAAGATTGCGTAACATACTGACTGTAATTCTGCTGGCACTGGGCATGTTGCTACCCGCCACGGTGCGGGCCGAGAATACGGTGGACGTGAAGGAGATTGTCTTCGGGCATATCGGCGATTCTTACGAATGGCACATCACGACGTGGGGCGAAACTCACGTTACGATTCCTTTGCCGGTAATAGTGCATAGCTCTACCACCGGATGGCATGCCTTTCTATCCTCACGTCTAGAGGAGAACGGTGGAAGTTATGAAGGCTTTTCCATCGCTCCCGCAGGAAGCAAGTACGAAGGCAAGCTGGTGGAGTATGATGCCACCGGAAACGAAATACGCCCGTTGGACATCTCCATCACGAAGGTGACACTGGCTTTGCTCATCAACAGCGCATTGCTGCTTCTCATCATTTTGAGTGTGGCGCACTGGTATCGCAAGCACCCGCAGGGAAGTGCCGCTCCCGGTGGTTTCATCGGGTTTATGGAGATGTTTATCATGATGGTGAACGATGATATTATAAAGAGCTGTGTCGGTCCGAAGTACCGTAAATTCGCACCTTACTTGCTGACGGCCTTCTTCTTTATTTTCATCAACAACATTATGGGGCTGATTCCTTTCTTTCCCGGAGGGGCCAACGTGACGGGAAATATAGCCATTACGATGGTATTGGCCATCTGTACTTTCTTGGCCGTGAATATCTTTGGAACCAAGACTTATTGGAAAGATATCTTTTGGCCGGATGTGCCCTGGTGGCTGAAGGTACCGGTCCCCATGATGCCGTTTATCGAGTTCTTCGGTATTTTCACCAAACCGTTTGCTTTGATGATACGTCTTTTTGCCAATATGCTGGCAGGGCACATGGCAATGCTGGTGCTTACCTGCCTGATATTCATCTCGGCCAGTATGGGACCTGCTTTGAACGGAACGCTGACCGTGGCATCGGTGTTGTTCAATATCTTTATGAATGCACTTGAGTTGTTGGTTGCCTTTATCCAGGCATATGTGTTCACCATGCTGTCAGCCGTGTTCATCGGTCTGGCGCAGGAAGAGCATAAGGAGAAGGCGGTGAAGTGATACGATTATTGGGAATATAAATATTAATAAAAATAACCATTTAAAAACTGAAAGTTATGTTACTATCTGTATTATTGCAAGCTGCTGCGGCAGGTGTGGGAGTTAGTAAACTGGGTGCAGCCATTGGTGCTGGTTTGGCTGTTATTGGTGCTGGTGTAGGTATTGGTAAAATCGGCGGTTCTGCTATGGAGGCCATTGCCCGCCAGCCGGAAGCATCCGGAGATATCCGTATGAACATGATTATTGCCGCTGCCTTGATTGAAGGTGTTGCTTTGTTGGCAGTAGTTGTGTGTTTATTGGTATTCTTTTTATAATGTACAATCTACCATTTACCATTTACAATTTGTCCGTGCAGCATCACCGCGCAGCCAAATTGTAAATCGTAAATTGTCAAATAGTAAATAAAATTATGTCATTGTTATTACCCGATAGTGGTCTGCTGTTCTGGATGCTCCTTTCATTCGGTGTGGTGTTTGTGGTGCTTGCCAAGTACGGTTTTCCCGTTATCACCAAGATGGTGGAAGGTCGCAAGACCTACATCGACCAGTCTTTGGAAGTGGCACGCGAAGCAAATGCCCAGCTCTCCAAACTGAAAGAGGAGAGTGAAGCGTTGATTGCTGCTGCCAACAAAGAACAAGGACGTATTCTGCGGGAGGCGATGCATGAGCGTGACAAGATTATCGTCGAAGCACGCAAGCAGGCGGAAGCCGCCGCGCAGAAGGAGCTGGACGAAGTTAAAAAGCAGATACAGCAAGAGAAGGAAGAGGCCATCCGCGATATTCGCCGCCAGGTGGCAGTCTTGTCCGTAGATATAGCCGAGAAAATTATCCGCAAGAATCTGGACGAGAAACATGAGCAGATGGAGATGATAGACCGGATGCTGGATGAAGTGCTGGCCGCAAGTAAAAACAATTAATTCTCAAAGAAATGGATATAGGAATCGTTTCGATGCGTTATGCGAAAGCATTGATGGAATATGCCAAGAGCATGGGGGCAGAAGATACTCTGTACAAGGAGTTTTGTATGCTCGACCGTAGCTTCAGGAAACATCCGGATTTGCGCATGGCATTGGAAAACCCCATCCTGACGATACGTGAGAAGTTAACACTTATCTGTACCGCTGCTGTGGGGGATGCTTCTGCGGGCCGTGAGTTTGCGCGTTTCATGACCCTGGTGTTGAAGAACCGGCGGGAAAACTTTCTCCAGTACATCTGCCTGAGTTTTCTGGATTTGTACCGGAAAGACAAGCATATCGGTGTAGGAAAGCTGATAACAGCCGTTCCCGTCAGCCAGGAAGTGCGGGAGCGCATCCATGACAGTGCTTCCTCCCTGCTGCATGCCAGCATGGAGCTGCAGACTGAAGTGGATCCCTCCATTGAAGGTGGTTTTATCTTCGACATCAACGACTTCCGTCTGGATGCCAGTATTGCTACGCAGCTTAAGAAAGTGAAACAGCAGTTCATTGATAAGAATAGAAGAATCGTGTGATTTACGATTTGACAATTTACAATTTACTTATTTAATAGTCTTGTGATGCGTAAGTTGTAGAGGTCAAACAGTATATGATTCGGGTTCTTTCAAATAGTAAATAGTAAATTGTAAAATAGTAAATACTAAGATGTTGTCTGAAAATATAAAAGTAAGCGAAGTCTCCGATATTCTCCGCAAGCAACTGGAAGGGATTGACACCCGCGTACAGTTGGACGAGATTGGCACGGTACTGCAAGTCAGTGACGGTGTAGCCCGTATCTATGGGTTGCGCAATGCCGAAGCCAACGAGTTGTTGGAGTTCGACAACGGCATCAAGGCCATTGTGATGAACCTCGAAGAGGATAATGTGGGTGCTGTGTTGCTTGGCCCTACGGATAAAATCAAGGAAGGCTTCATTGTAAAGCGTACCAAGCGTATTGCTTCCATCATGGTGGGAGAGGGTATGCTGGGCCGTGTAATAGACCCTCTGGGTGCGCCGCTCGATGGCAAAGGACTGATAGGCGGAGAACTTTATGAAATGCCGCTGGAACGCAAGGCGCCGGGAGTTATCTTCCGTCAGCCGGTGAATCAGCCGCTACAGACCGGTCTGAAGGCTGTGGATGCCATGATACCTATCGGCCGCGGACAGCGTGAACTGATTATCGGTGACCGCCAGACCGGTAAGACGGCCATTGCCATCGATACCATCATCAACCAGCGTGCCAATTTTGATGCTGGTGATCCGGTATATTGCATTTATGTAGCCATTGGCCAGAAAGGTTCTACCGTAGCTTCTATTGTGAATACCCTGCACCAGTACGGTGCGATGGACTATACCATTGTGGTGGCTGCTACGGCGGGCGACCCGGCTGCATTGCAGTATTACGCTCCCTTTGCAGGGGCTGCCATCGGAGAGTATTTCCGTGATACCGGCCGTCATGCGCTGGTGGTCTATGACGACTTGTCCAAGCAGGCGGTGGCCTATCGTGAAGTGTCTCTGATTCTGCGCCGTCCGTCAGGACGTGAGGCCTATCCGGGTGATATCTTCTATCTGCACTCCCGTTTGTTGGAACGTGCGGCGAAGATTATCAGCCAGGAGGAAGTGGCACGCGAGATGAACGACCTGCCGGACAGTCTGAAAGGCAAGGTGAAAGGTGGCGGTTCGCTGACTGCATTGCCCATTATCGAAACTCAGGCAGGAGACGTGTCTGCCTATATCCCAACGAATGTGATTTCAATCACTGACGGGCAGATATTCCTTGATACGAACCTCTTCAACCAGGGTAACCGTCCGGCCATTGACGTGGGTATCTCTGTGAGCCGTGTGGGTGGTAATGCCCAAGTCAAGGCTATGAAGAAGGTGGCAGGTACATTAAAGATTGACCAGGCACAGTACCGGGAGCTGGAAGCGTTTACCAAGTTCAGTGGCGATATGGACCCCGTGACGGCATTGACCATCGACAAGGGACAGAAGAATACACGCCTGCTGGTACAGCCCCAATACAGCCCGATGCCGGTAGAAAAGCAGATTGCCATTCTTTATTGCGGCACGCACGGCTTGTTGAGGAATGTTCCTTTGGACAAGGTCAGCGAGTTTGAACGCAACTTCCTTGAGTCTCTTGAGATGAACTATCGCATGGAGGTACTCGACGTTTTAAAGACGGGTGCCATCAATGACGATGTCTGCAAGAAGATTGAGGAGACGGCAGAGGCGGTTGCAAGGCAATTCATGTGATTTACGATTGGACGATTTACGATTTACGATTGGAGTTACTCTATATGGTAAGTTGTAAATCGGACGCAGGCAGAAGTTACCTCAATCGTAAATCGTAAATAATTAAATCGTAAATAGATATATGTCTTCACTGAAAGAGGTAAAAAATAGAATAAGCTCCGTCAAGAGTACACGCCAGATAACATCGGCGATGAAGATGGTGGCATCTGCCAAACTGCATAAGGCGCAGGGGCGGATTGAGAATATGCTGCCTTATCAACGGAAGCTGAATGAGATTCTGACGAACTTTCTGCGTACGGATGCTTCCTTCGAGTCGCCCTATACCGAGAAAAGACCCGTGACGAGGGTAGCGGTCGTGGCGTTTTCGTCCAATAGTTCCTTGTGCGGTGCATTCAACTCGAATGTGGCGAAGATGCTGGAACGGACTTTGGAAGATTACCAGTCGCTGGGCAAGGAGAATATTCTGATATATCCCGTTGGGAGAAAGGTGGAGGAAGCCGTCAAGAAAATGGGATATGTGCCGCAAGGCAGCTACCAGGTGATGGCAGACAAGCCTTCGTACGTTGAAGCGTATGAGCTGGCAGAGAAGTTGATGCATGAGTTTGTGGAAAAGCAGATTGACCATGTGGAGCTGATTTACCATCACTTCAAATCGATGGGTTCGCAGGTGCTGCTCCGCGAGAATTATCTGCCCATTGACCTGACGCAAGTAGCGCAGGAGGCGGCAGAAGATGTACCGGAGGATGCCCGCAGTTTTAATAATGATTACATTGTGGAACCTTCCGTCGGCGAACTGATAGCGGAACTTCTGCCAAAAGTGTTGAGTCAGAAGATATTTACCGTGCTTCTCGATTCCAATACTTCGGAACATGCTGCCCGTATGCTTGCCATGCAGACGGCGACAGACAATGCCAATGAGCTGATTCAGGATTTGACGAAACAGTATAACAAGAGCCGTCAGCAGGCCATTACGAATGAGCTGCTCGATATTATCGGCGGTAGCTTGAAATAGTCCGGATTGCCCCGTAAAGGGCTTTCTCAGGATGGGTACAAATAAATGGAATAATAGGACAAGGATAACGAAATAACCGCTATCTTTGTCCTATTATCATATATGGCTACTGATGAAATCCGTATCATTCTGAGAGAGAGCGGATTGGTTGAATAATAAACATATCAATGGAGAATAATCCCGAAATAGCGCTTGCATGGCAATTCATTGAAAACACAGGCACTCATCTTTTTTTGACCGGCAAGGCAGGTACCGGTAAGACAACTTTCCTGCGAAAACTGAGGGCAGAGAGTCCGAAACGGATGATTGTACTTGCACCGACGGGAATTGCCGCTATCAATGCAGGCGGTGTCACCATCCACTCTTTTTTCCAAGTACCTTTCGCTCCTTATGTGCCCGAAAGCTCATTCAGCGCAGATGGCAAGGCAACCTACCGTTTTCGTTACGGGAAAGAGAAAATCAACATTATACGCAGCATAGATTTATTGGTCATCGATGAAATCAGTATGGTCCGTGCCGACTTGCTCGATTCGGTGGATGCCGTCTTGAGGCGGTTCCGCGACCGGAACAAACCCTTTGGTGGCGTGCAACTGCTGATGATTGGCGACTTACAGCAGCTGTCTCCCGTAGTGAAAGACGATGAGTGGCAGATGCTGTGCAAATACTATGACACGCCTTATTTCTTCTCCAGCCAGGCCTTGAAGCAGACGGAATATTGCACCATAGAGCTAAAGAAAGTCTATCGGCAGAACGACGGGACTTTTCTTGAATTACTGAACCGCATTCGCGAAAACCGTTGTGACGGGCAAGTGCTGGAAGCCTTGAACCGCCGGTATATTCCCAATTTCGTACCAGATAAAGAAGAAGGATACATCCGCCTGGTGACCCACAATTATCAGGCCCAACGGATTAATGACCATGAGCTGGAACAACTTCCGGGACGCTCGTATGCCTTTCGTGCCAAGATTGACGGAAAGTTTCCCGAATATTCCTATCCCACGGATGAAGTACTGGAACTGAAACGCGGTGCCCAGGTAATGTTTGTGAAGAACGACACCTCCGGTGAGCACCGTTACTACAATGGCATGATTGGAGAGGTGACAGCCGTGTCGGCAGATGGAATTGAAGTGCGCAGTAAGGGAAGCGACGCTACCTTCTTACTTCAGGAGGAAGAGTGGACGAATGCCAAATACGTGCTTGATGAGGAAACCAAGGAGATTACAGAAGATATTGAAGGAACATTCCGGCAATATCCGCTGAAGCTGGCGTGGGCGATTACCATTCACAAAAGCCAGGGACTGACGTTTGAACGTGCCGTGATTGATGCCGGTGCCTCCTTTGCGCATGGGCAGACCTATGTGGCTCTGAGCCGCTGCAAGACATTGGAGGGAGTGGTGCTCAGTGCCCCGCTTTCTGCAAAGGCCGTTATCAGTGACCATGCAGTAGATACCTTCACGATGGAGGCACGGAGAAACGAGCCGGACGAGAAACGCTTCCGTTCCTTGCAGCAGACCTATTTCCTGGAACTGCTGTCGGGCTTGTTCGATTTCCAGCCCATGGAGCAGGCTTTGCGGCGGTATGTGCGGCTGATAGACGAACACTTGTACAAGCTCTTTCCCAAGCAACTCGCAGCCTGCAAGGAGGAAGTGGAACGTTTTCACGACAAAGTGACGAAAGTGGCCCAGAAGTTCGGTATCCAGTATACCCGCCTGATTGATACTGCGCAGGACTATGCAGCCGACCCGACTTTGCAGGGGCGCATACACGCTGCCGCCACTTATTTTCAAGAGCAGTTGCAACCGCTGGATGCGGTGATGGCGAGTGCGGTAACTTCTGATAATAAAGAGTTGAAGAAGAAGCTCCGGGATGCCATGGAGGAGCTGGAGGAAATGTTTGACTTGAAGACTGATTTGCTGGATTATGTGCTGGAGAATGGTTTCCATGTGGCAGAATACTTGAAGCAGAAAGCACTGCTTTCCATTGATGATTCGGCTTTGCAGAAGGGTAAAGGCAAAGGGAGAAGTGCCGCTGCCAAAGAAGGGCAGGGAAGCAGTAAGCAGGCTGATAAAGAGAAACGTCCGCGTGAGCGGAAACGCGATGCTGCGGCTGTTGAAGTACCCACGGATGTGTTGCATCCGGAACTTTACAACCGCTTGGTGGCATGGCGCAATGCAGAAGCTTCCGCGTTGGGGTTGCCCGTATACACCGTCATTCAGCAGAAGGCAATTCTGGGTATCAGCAATCTGCTTCCTTCGGATAAGGCTATGCTTGTACGCATTCCGTATTTCGGAAAGAAAGGGGCGGAGAAATATGGAGATGTGATTCTGGAGATGGTACGTGTGTATCGCAAAGAGAAAGGACTGGCAGAGCCGGAGTTGCTGTAGTCGAATCTGCTGCCATCCTCAACCTGCATCATTTACCATCCGACTGCATCATTTACCATCCGAACATCTGCTTTATTCCTTCCTCCAGCGTGCGCGGCTGATACCCCAGTTCCCGGTGTGCCTTTTCTATACTCAGCCCGCTGAAACGGGGACGTGGTGTCTTTTCGTTCATCTCCTTCGTGGTGACGGGACGGATGAGCGAGCGATTCAGCCCCAATACGTCCGCTACCCGATAAGCGATGTCTGCAATGGTCAGGCACTCGCTGCCACAGAGATGATAGATACCGTTTTGCGGATGACTTATTAGCTTCTCCACTCCTTGCGACACGTCTCCCACGAAGGTGGGCGTACGCCATTGGTCGGATACGACGAACACTTCCTCATTGTTCCTTAATCTGTTTGCCACCAGTTGGAGCACATTTCCATGCTGTCCGGGCAGGGCGGCACCGTACACCACCACTACGCGCACGATGGCATAATCCCTGCAAAACGGCAGCGATACGTTTCTCACCTTCCAGTTTGGTGTAGCCGTAATAATTAACGGGAGCGGGAATATCCTCCTCCGTATAGGGTCGGTCCGTATCACCACCGAAAACGAAGTCGGTGGAAAGATGGATAAAACGGCTGCCTCCCGCCTCACAGCATTCTGCCAGATGCTTCACGGCAGTAATGTTGACGGCATCCGCTTCTGCATGGTGCGTTTCGCAATAATCGGGGACGGAGAGGGCGGAGGTATTGATTACAACATCCGGCTGTACTTCCTGGAAAAGCTTTTCCACCGCCTGGCGGTTGCATATATCCGTGCGGATAAAGCGATAGTTGCCCGAATGGGGACAAATGTCGTCGTGCAGGGAACAGCCCGTTGTCTGGTAAGACAAGTTGCGGGACAAATCATCCAGGATGCGTCTGCCGGTAAAACCGTTGGCGCCTATCACCAGTATTTTCTTTCTTGTCATTGATTCTGTTGTTAAGTGATGGGCATCAATAGGGCACGTGTCTGCCCTGCTGTACCTCGATGCGTATGCCAAAGGATCCGTTGGCTGATTTCAGCTCGAACGCCCCTTTGAAATTGTTCTTTTCCCAAGGCAGTGCGGAAGGGTTGGGCACTTTCCAGCCGTCCTTGTCATATTCGCCGTACGTATGGATGCGCATGCCGTTCTTCAAAGTGAAACTTCCCATTTGCAGGTTGTCAGTAGAGCCCCAGAAGCCCGTCAGTCCGAAGGGATTCGAACTGAAATACCGGGAGTTGCTGAGTGAGAATATGTTCGAAAGACCTTGTGAATAAGTCACGTTCGGGTTCAACTGGAAGATGCGGCTATAGTCTTTGCTGGCATCCGGTATCTCCAAAGTGAATTTGGGAAGAGTGGGGGTGGACAGATTCATCAGCCCCATATCCAGCAGGAAGCCGTCGTAATTCTTCACGCCCGGCAGAAGCTCCTTTTCAGACGGAGACATGCCTTCGGGAGACGCTTCGCCACGTACAGCGGTACGTACCGTATCGGCAGGCATCCCACTCTGTGCGCTGACGGACGATATGCCTGCAAGTAAAATGATGATGCAGAAGAAGATTCGTTTCATAGTTCTTTGTTCACAATTTCAGTTGCTGTCTGCCGCATAGGGGCAGACTGAACAAAGATACTCGTTTCCCTCTATTTCCGGAAATATCTTTGTATTATTTCTATTTCTTTATACGAATGGTAGGGGCGAAAATGGGCGAATTTACCCATTTCATTTTGGTGGGGTCGTATCTTCGTTCCATCCCTCCGTTGAGGTCGAGCCAGTCCGTCACTTTCAGTTCCAGTACCATGCCATAACCGCTTTGCGGATACATCGGGTTCATATATCCATGAAAGGAGTTGCTTCTCCCGTAGCCCGAATACTGGCCGAAGGCATGCAGGCGCATGTAGGGATTGATGCGGTAGGATACGGAGGCATTGTAACCTACGTCCCATTGGGTACCCCGGGGGGCATCCCTTTTGGCATATCGGGCGCCGGCAATGGAGGAGGGGGTAGAGATGGAATAATGGGCGGCATATACCCCTCCGCTCAATTCCCAATGTCCGTCGGGACTGTAATAAGTAACTCCTGCGCCAGCCTGCATGATGGAGCCCATTGCAGGATAGGTGTTATGGCTGCCGTACATCGTCAGTACGACTTCCGGCGAGAGCAGGAAATCGGCGAAACGCTGGAAGTCCCATTCAAAGATGTTTTTCTGAAAGTGTATCTTCTTCATGTCCGTCCAGGGCAGGGGCTCCACATAGTCGGAGGGAGGGAGATGGAGATTTATCTCTTCCTGCTGTTCGCCTTGCAGACTTTGTTGGGGCTGGCTTTCATCAAGGCCCGTACGCTTGTTCTCTTTTGGAGAAAAGGGAATCTGCTCTTTCTTTACGGGAGGCCGGTTCTTTATTGTGTCTTCCGGAATCTCGCTCTGTGCATAGGCGCAGAGTGAGGAACAGATAAAAGTAATGAATAATAACTTTCTCATAAATAGTAGTTTAGTTTTAGTTTAGTTCACTATTAGTTTATATCCTATTCCCCGCACATTGACGATACGGATGCGCTCGTCTCCGGCCAGTTTATGCCGCAGTTTGGTGATGAACACATGCAGGCTGCGGGAGTTGAAGAAGCTGTCGTCTCCCCAGAGGTCGAGCAATACATTCTGGGTGTTGACCACCTGGTTACGGTTCTCGCAAAGACGTTTCAGTATCTCGGACTCGCGGTGGGAGAGTTCCACTTCCGTATCCGCGTTAGGTGAAGTCGGGGTGCTGCCTGCAAAAGCAAGTCGTTGAGTGACGGAATTGAAACGGTAGTCACCGATTTCAAAAACGGTAGTTTCTTTGGGCTTTTCCTCTGTAAAGGAGAAAGCTTTGCCTACCAGGGCCTTTATGCGGATAATGAGTTCCTGCATTCCGAAAGGCTTTTTCAGGTAGTCGTTGGCACCCAGCTCAAACCCTTCCACCACATCGTTGATGGTGGAGCGGGCGGTAAGGAACAGTACCGGGGTCTGTTTGTCGGTCTGCCGGATGCGGCGCACCATTTCAAAGCCGTCCATGCGGGGCATCATCACGTCTGCCACCAGCACGTCGGGACGGAGGTCGAAGAACTTGCGCAATCCCTCTTCACCGTCTGCTGCGGTGTGGATGATGAAGTTCTGCCCTTCCAATGTGTCCTTGATAATCATGGCGAGGGTCTGTTCGTCCTCAACCAGAAGTACGGTTATCTTTTCCATAATTGTCGCTTTTGTTACAAGTAATGTAAAGCTCCTTAACAAGTAATGTAAAGTACCCTAACAAATAATGTTATCATATCCTTATCGTAAAGGTACTTCCTTTTCCCAACTCACTCTTTACCGATACGCTGCCACCATGCTTCTCTATCATGGTCTTCACATAGAACAATCCCAGCCCATAGCCTTTCACATCGTGCAGATTACCCGTGGGTACGCGGTAGAATTTGTCGAAGATGTGCTTCTGCTTCTCGGGAGCAATACCGATACCGTGGTCGCTGACAGAGATTTCGGTCTGTTCATTCTGCCCTTCGACGGCCATCTTGCGGCAATGGATGGTCACTTCGGCTTCTCCGTGCGAATATTTGATGGCGTTGTCTATCAGGTTGCTGATGATGTTGCTGAAATGCGTACGGTCGGCAAGTACGCTCAAATCTTCCGGTTCGATGTCCACCGATATGTGGACGGAGCTTTCCGCTTTCAGCTTGTGTTGTTCGATGAGCGTTTCCAGAATATCACGTATTGCAAACTCCTCCGGGTGCAGGCGGAAAGTCCTGCGGCGTTCCATACTCATGGAAAGTATCTGTTCAACCAGTCCACTGAGGCGCTGAAGCTGTTCCTGGCAGATACGCAGGTATTTGTCGCGTTGGGCCTTTTCCTCCGCTTGGTTGAAGTTGAGCAGAGCGTCGTTGGCGGCATATGCTACGGCGATGGGGGTTTTCAGTTCGTGGGTGATGTTGTTGGTGAAATCGCTCTTCATCTCTTCCAGTGTCTTCTGTTTCAGGATGGTGCGTATCAGGAACCAGAAGGAGAAAGCGAGTACGATCAGAATAACGAATGATGTGGTGAGAATGCCCGACATCTGTCGCAAGACCAACATGCCGGCCGGTTCCATGATGAGACGGTAGCTTTGATTTGTATTGATGTCGAAAGAATAATTATATTCCACGGCTTTTGAGGTAGGCACATAGCCGGGGGTACCGATGTTTACCAATGTATCTATATAGAGAATGGTAGAGTCCCATTTGCTGCCTTTGTGAAGATGTAGCAGCCTATGGGGAAGATTGATGTTACGGTCATGCAGGAATGAAGTCAGCAGGCTGTCATAAAGCACTACGTCGGGGTCGGAAATGATGTCCAGTCCCGAATGTAGTCCGCGCTGGAGGTAGGTGGCGAGTTCCAGCATACTGTTTTGGTCGCGCAAAATCACATCCAGTCCCTCTTTGGCACTCAATGCGGATTGGGGAGAGCTGTCTGAGTCCTTGACTGCTTCTTCCAGACGCTCTCGGGCAGAATCGGCAGACATCCAACGGACTTTATCCGTTTCTCTGTGCTGGTCGATGAAAAGCACACTGTCCTCTTTGGTGAGCAAAGGAACGTTCTTCCTGACACTGACTTCCACGCGGGTTGAATCGTTCGGGTGGGTCACGTAAACACTGTCTCCTTTGGGCATGAAGGTTTCGTGCAGGGTGGTGTTGTCCAAAGAATCTTCACGGGAGATGGTGGTACTGCTACGGACAAATGATTTTCCGTCATCGCTGTATCCGGCTGATACGCTGACTTCACCGTGGTTTATGTCGTCCTGCTTCATTTTATCCACGCGTATCATCATTTCGTTATAGTCGCTCATGCGCATGGCTTCGGTGATGTCCCTTTCCATTTCACTGTGCATGGTATGGTAGAGCCCCGTCAGCCAGTAGGCTTGGTAGGCGAAGATGCCGGCCAGGGAGACGATGACAAGTATGGCAATATATTTGAATGGCAGTTTCATGTTTGTTTCCGGTTACTTTTATACATACAAAGGTAAGATTAATATTGTGAACCCTATCATCCGATAAGACTAAATAACACTCCCGATAACACTGGATAACACTTGGTAAGCCGCTGATAACACAAGTTTCTGCTGATTCTGCCGTACTTTGCAGACGAAGATTTGCAGAAGAAGAATATAAACATAAATAAAAAGAAGGACATGAAACGATTCTATTTACTCCCTATTGTATGCTGTGCTTTGAGCATCAGTCTTTCGGCACAAGAGAACAACGGCACTGCAACCACCTCCGGTGCAGACGACAACCGCATCCTCAGCGCCGACAGCCTTATCACGACCGATGCCCGTCTGGACAGTCTTTATCAGACCTTGCCGGAAGTGATGATTACCGGCGAACGCCCCATCGTAAAGGCAGCGCAAGGCAAGCTGGTGTACGACCTGCCCCGCCTTATCCGGAACCTCCCCGTAGACAATGCCTACGATGCCGTGAAAGAGCTTCCCGGCGTCATCGAGATGAATGGCGGGCTGCAGTTGGCAGGCCAGGGAGTCACCGTTATCCTGGACGGCAAAGTAACCACCCTCAGCACAGAGCAGCTCTATTCCTTGCTGCGCAGCATCCCTGCCAGCCGCATAGAGAAGGCGGAAGTGATGTACAACGCCCCTGCACGCTACCAGGTGCGTGGCGCACTGATCAATATCACCTTGAAACAATCGGCAGGCGGCCCAGACTCCTGGCAAGGCGAACTCTATGCCAAGTATCGCCAGAAGCATAACGAAGGCTTTGAGGAACGCGCCAGCCTGCTCTTCAGCAAAAATAAATTCTCAGCAGATTTTCTTTACTCGCACAGCCATGGCCGGGGCTACTCTACTACCGACAAAGAGGCTGTGCACACCCTGGCAGACGGCTCGGTTCACCCCATGACAACATATGAGGTGGGCCGTGGCCGCAGCCATACCCATAATTTCAGGGTAGGGGCGGACTATAACATCGCCAAGGACCATCAGCTGAGTTTCGTCTATAACGGTGGCTATTCCACCTCCCACAACTGGAAGGGCGTGACGGGCACGCAGGTGTCCACAACTCATGGCAATAGCACCGACTGGCTGCACAACGGCCGTCTGGACTATCGTACCCCTTTCGGCCTCAAAGCCGGTGCCGAACTGACCTACTACCGTTCCCCGTCCGACCAGTTGCTGCATAGCCGCATGCAGGATGAGGAACTTGACTTCTACACCGAAGATTGCCAACGCATCAACCGATGGAAATTCTTTCTGGCCCAGGAGCACAGTCTGGGAAAAGGTTGGGATTTGAATTACGGAGCCATCTATACTACCAGCATCGACAACAGCTACCAATATTATTACGACCCCGAAACCGGCGAACAACTGACCTCCTCAGATGCCTTAAGCAATATGAAGTCCCGCCGCCGCGAACAGACCTGGAATATCTATGCAGGTTTCAGCAAGAGTTTCGGCGACAAACTCGCTTTGGACGCTTCCCTGGCTGTGGAGCATTACAAGACTCCCGTCTGGAACCAGTGGGACTGGTATCCCATCGTCAACTTGAACTATATGCCGTCACCGGGACATATCCTTCAGCTCTCTCTGAGCAGCGACAAGGACTATCCCGACTACTGGGCGGTGCAGGATGCCGTCTCTTACATCGGTGGCGGATACTCTGAGCTGCATGGTAATCCGTTGCTGAAACCGGCGCAAGAGTATGAGCTTAAAATGACCTATATTTTGAAGAGCAAATACATCTTCAGCGCTTGGTTCAACCATACCAAGGACTACTCCGTACAGACGCTCTACCAATCTTCCGAACGTCTGGTTGAAATCTACAAGACACTCAATTTTGATTATCAGCAACAAGCAGGAATACAAGCCTCTATCCCGTTTAAGGTGAAGGATTGGTTGAATTCTCGCCTTACCCTCATCGGCTTGTGGCATCGCGAAAAGGATGGTGATTTCTGGGATATTCCTTTCGACAGAAAGCAATGCTATGGCATTGCCCAGATGAACAATACTTTTACTCTCTCCACCAAACCCGACTTGAAGCTGACGGTGACCGGATTTGTGCATAGTAAAGCCATTCAGGGCATCTACGACCTGCCTACGTCGGGCAATGTGAATATTGCCCTGCGCTACGGCTTCACCAAGAACAAAGCCATTCTCAACCTCTATTGCAACGATATTTTTGAGACGGGACAGATTTCTCCCCGCATCCGTTTCAAGACGCAGAATGTGACGAATCATTACTCATGCTTCCGCGAATTCGGCGTATCGTTTACTTATAAATTCGGTGGATATAAGGAGAAGCAACGGGAGGCGGTGGATACGTCGCGGTTCAAATAGATAGAAGATGCAGGTGGTCAGGTGAAAATACGGTATTCTTTTGTACTTTGCCACATCTTTCGTACTTTTGCAACTTTCAAAACATTAAAGTTGTTATTTAAAGAAAAGACTCTGTATGAAATCGGACATTGAAATAGCCCGCAGCATAGAGCTGAAGAAGATAAAGCAGGTGGCTGAAAGTGTGGATATCCCGCGTGACGAAGTAGAGAACTATGGCCGTTACATAGCCAAGATTCCTACGCATCTGATTGATGAAGAGAAAGTGAAGAAGAGCAATCTGATACTGGTGACGGCTATCACGGCTACGAAAGCGGGTATCGGTAAAACAACCGTGTCCATCGGGCTGGCATTGGGGCTGAACAAGATTGGCAAGAAAGCGATTGTGGCTTTACGCGAACCCTCGTTAGGTCCTTGCTTCGGCATGAAAGGCGGTGCTGCCGGTGGAGGATATGCCCAGGTGCTGCCCATGGAGAAGATAAACCTGCACTTTACGGGCGACTTTCACGCCATTACCTCCGCACACAACATGATTTCCGCTTTGCTCGACAATTACTTGTACCAGCATCAGGCGGATGGCTTCGGACTGAAAGAAATCATCTGGCGGCGCGTACTTGATGTGAATGACCGTTCCTTGCGGAGCATTGTCACCGGATTGGGACCGAGCACCAACGGCATTACTGAGGAGTCGGGCTTCGATATTACCCCGGCTTCCGAAATTATGGCTATTCTCTGTCTGGCAACAGACCTCGACGACCTCCGTCGCCGTATTGAAAATATTATTCTGGGATTCCGTTTCGATGGTACTCCTTTCACAGTGAAGGAGTTAGGAGTAGCCGGTGCCATTACCGTACTGTTGAAAGATGCTATCAACCCCAACTTGGTACAGACTACCGAAGGCTCTGCTGCTTTTGTTCATGGAGGACCGTTCGCAAATATTGCCCATGGTTGCAACTCCATTCTTGCCACAAAAATGGCCATGACATTCGGCGATTATGTAGTGACGGAAGCCGGTTTCGGAGCTGACCTGGGTGCGGAGAAGTTCTACAACATCAAGTGCCGCAAGAGCGGCCTACAGCCCAAGCTGACGATAATCGTTGCTACCGCACAAGGACTGAAGATGCATGGCGGTGTCAGTCTGGACCGCATCAAGGAACCCAATATGGAAGGACTGAAAGAGGGCTTCGGCAATCTGGACAAACATGTACGCAATTTGCGTTCATTCGGCCAGCAGGTCATCGTGGCATTCAACCGTTTTGCCAGTGATACGGACGAGGAGGTGGAAGCTATCCGCCGCCATTGCGAAGAAAAGCTTGAGGTAGGTTTTGCCGTGAACAACGCCTTTGCCAAAGGAGGAGAGGGAGCCGTTGACCTTGCCAATCTGGTAGTAGATACTATCGAGAACAAACCATCCGAACCGCTGACCTTCACCTACGAAGAGAGCGATTGCGTGGAACGTAAAATAGAAAAGGTAGCCTGCAACCTCTACGGGGCAAGCGTAGTGACTTACAGTCTCCACTCCCGCAAAGTTATCAAACTGATAGAGCAGATGGGTATCAGCCATTACCCCGTCTGTATTGCCAAGACGCAGTACTCCTTCTCTGCCGACCCGAAGATATACGGTGCAGTCAACAACTTTGAGTTCCACATCAAGGATATTGTGGTCAATAACGGTGCGGAAATGATTGTAGCCATCGCCGGTGAAATTCTCCGTATGCCGGGATTACCCAAGAAACCACAAGCCGAACACATTGATATTGTGGACGGAAATATAGAAGGGCTGAGCTAAACGCGCGGAGCGCGTTTAGAATTAAAAATTAAAGGCTGCGCAGTTCAAAGCGAACATTGCGCAGCCTTTAATTTTTAATTCTTAATTTTTAATTCTGTTTGCTTATTAATAAGCAAACAGCGGGTATTCTTTCATCTTCGCATTTACGCGTGCGCGAACCTCTGCGATGACTTGTTCGTTGTCTACGTTGGACAGAACGGTTTCAATCATTTCGGCAATTTCGAGCATCAGGTCTTCCTTGGCACCACGGGTTGTGATGGCAGGAGTACCCAGACGGATGCCGGAAGTCTGGAAAGCCGAGCGGCTGTCAAACGGAACCATGTTCTTGTTTACGGTGATGTCGGCAGATACCAACGCCTTCTCGGCAACCTTACCGGTCAAATCGGGATATTTGCTGCGCAGGTCTACCAGCATGGAGTGGTTGTCCGTACCGCCGGAAACGATGGTGAAGCCACGGTCTATCAAGGCTTGTGCCAAGACAGCGGCGTTTTTCTTCACCTGCTTGGCATATTCTTTCCATTCCGGTTGCAGGATTTCGCCGAAGGCAACGGCTTTGGCTGCGATGACATGTTCTAGCGGACCACCTTGGATACCGGGGAATACGGCTGAATCCAGCAACTGGGACATCATCTTGATTTCTCCCTTCGGAGTTTTCTTGCCCCAGGGATTGGGGAAGTCCTTACCCATCATGATAACGCCACCGCGAGGACCACGCAGAGTCTTGTGGGTAGTGGAGGTCACGATGTGGGCATATTTCACGGGGTTATCCAGTTCACCGGCTGCAATCAGTCCGGCAGGATGAGCCATGTCAATCATTAGGATGGCACCTATCTTGTCCGCGATTTCGCGCATGCGCTTGTAGTCCCATTCGCGGGAATAAGCAGAACCGCCGCCGATAATCATTTTGGGTTTCTCGCGCAGGGCAACTTCTTCCATCTGGTCATAGTCCACACGTCCGGTTTCCTGGTTCAGATTGTATTCGCAGGGAGTATAGATAATACCGGAAGTGTTGACCAGTGAACCATGGGAGAGGTGACCGCCGTGTGCAAGGTTCAGTCCCATGAATTTGTCGCCCGGATTGAGCACGGCGAGGAATACGGCTGCATTGGCTTGTGCACCGGAGTGCGGCTGTACGTTGGCCCATTCTGCGCCGAAGATCTGTTTCAAGCGGTCGATGGCAATCTGCTCACTCTGGTCCACTACCTCACAACCACCATAGTAACGCTTGCCGGGGTATCCTTCAGCATACTTGTTGGTGAGGCAGGAGCCCATTGCCTGCATAACCTGGTCACTTACAAAGTTCTCTGATGCAATCAGTTCAATGCCTTTGAGCTGACGTTGGTGTTCTTTTTCGATAAGTTCGAAAATTAAATCATCTCTTTTCATTCTGCTTATTAGATAAGTTTGATAAATCTGTGTTCTCTTATTAAGCGCACAAATTTACGGGAAATAAATGAATAAATTGAAAGAAAAGGAAGAAATTTACTGTCAAAAGAACACTCCGAAAGAAAAACTCAGCACATTGTCCCTGCGGTGAAAACGGATTTCGTTTTTCGTGTTTTCGTCAGCAGCGTTGTTGTCGGCCGGAATATCGTATGTCACGCTCTTGGAGATGTTGTGCAGCCCCATGTCGTAACGGAAGTCGAAAAAGACGCGTGAGATGGTGACGGATACGCCGACGGTGAAACTGAGATTGAGCGGACGCAGCCTTTCACGGATATTCACCTGGTCGAAATTCTCGAAGTCGATGTCACTTTTCCTGTCCCATATATAGCGCACTTTGGGTCCTCCAAAGACGGCAAGGCTGTACGGCCCCTCCTTGATGAAGTTGTATCCGTAGATGACGGGGATGTCTATACTGTGGATGGACGATGTAATGGAGGCTTCCTCCGGCCGGGCTCCTGATGCGGCGTCTTCGGGCAGAGGTTTCTCGAAGGTGATGTTGCACCGGTTGATGTTGTAGGATATTTCCGGTTGCAGGAAGTGGCGATCGAAGTTTATCCGCATGAAAAGGGAGCCGAAATATCCTATCTTGTAATTGTTCTGCACTTCGTCGATGGGCACTCCGTTGACGCTGAACTGGGATACAAGGAACAAGGAAGAGGTGAAACCGCCTTTGAAACCGAAATTGACCGGAGTTTCCTTGCGGTGCCCGGAATGCTCTTCGTCGGTAGTACCGGGCACAACCGGAGTCTGTCCCCACATCATGGCGGGGAAGGCCAACAGATATAAACCCATCAAGATTCGTCGCAACTCCATCTCTTAAAACCTTTATCGCATTATTACTTCTTTTTCTCTACTGACCATCCGAATTTGCCTATCTTTTCTCCCAGCTCATAATATCCGCCGTGCACATAGACCAGCGGATTCGTTTCCGCCAGTTCCAGTTTGCCGGTTTCAGGGTTCAGATTACGGGTATCGGCACGTACATTTACCACATCCGCTATAAACATGTCGTGCGAACCGAGAGCCATAATCTCCTTTACCCGGCATTCTATGCAAAGCGGTGATTCCTCGATAAGAGGCGCGCTGACTACGGTGCTTTTCCCCGGTGTCAGATGCATTTCCTCGAATTTGTTGTAGTCCTTTCCGGAGCGTACGCCACACCAGTCCGTGGCCCGTGCCATATCTTTCGTGGTGAGGTTGATGACGAATTCCATATTCCGCTTGATGATGTCGTAGGAGTGGCGTTCGGGGCGTACGGAGATGTAGCACATGGGCGGGTTCGTACAAATCGTCCCCGTCCATGCGATAGTCAGAATGTTATATTCCTCCGGAGTGCTTCCGCAGCTCACCAGTACGGCGGGCAGCGGATAAATCATGGTTCCGGGTTTCCAGTCTTCTTTCATATAATCTCAATATCTTCTCTGGTCTGCTCCTTTTCGCAGTAGTGGCATTTGATGACGCAATTGTCCTTATCCACGACATGAAACAACGTAGGCATCGGCTCATTGTTCGTGATGCACTTCGGGTTGGCGCATTTCACGATTCCGCGCAACTCTTCGGGCAGGCGGACTTCGCGTTTCTCCACCACTTCGTAGTCGCGGATAATGTTCAGTTTTACATTGGGAGCCACCACGGCGATACGGTTTATCTCTTCGTCGCAGAAGAACTTGTCGGCAATCTTGATGATGCCTTTCGTGCCCAGCTTCTTGCTCTTGAGGTTGAAGCCGATGGTGATATTGTTGCTCATGTGTTCCAGTCCGAGCAGGGAGACTACGGTAAACAGTCTCTCGGAGGGTATATGGTCTATTACAGTGCCGTTTTCCAGAGCAGCAACCTGCAATTCCTGTTTCTTTTCGCTTAACATCTTGAAATATTAGTTATTAGACGATTCTACTGTATTACTCCTTTACTCTTTTTCACCTCATCCAGCGTGATGCCCAGTACATCGCACAGAATAGCTTCACGGGCATACAGTCCGTTTTGTGCCTGCTGGAAATAGTATGCCTTGGGATTGTCGTCCACATCATAGGCTATTTCGTTGACACGGGGCAGCGGATGCAGGATGCGCAGGTTGGGACGGGTATGTTCCAGCATCTTGTTGCGCAGGATGTAGACATTCTTCACCCGCTCGTACTCCATAAGGTCGGTGAAGCGCTCGCGCTGCACACGGGTCATGTAGAGGATGTCGGCATCAGCAATGATTTCTTCCGTAAAGTCCGTATGTTCCACGTACTTGATGTTGTGCTCGCGGCAGTAGATTTTGTATTCTTCGGGCATCCGCAACTCGTCGGGAGCGATGAAGTGGAAAGTGGGGTTGAAGTGGCGCATGGCCATCAGCAGGGAGTGGACGGTACGGCCGTACTTCAAGTCGCCGACCAGAAAAATGTTCAGGTTCTCCAGTGTGCCTTGTGTCTTGTAGATGGAGTAGAGATCGAGCATGGTTTGTGAGGGATGCTGGTTGGCACCGTCTCCGGCATTCACAATGGGCACGGTGGTGACTTCACTGGCATAGCGTGCGGCCCCTTCGAGGTGGTGGCGCATCACGATGATGTCGGCATAGTTGCTCACCATCTTGATGGTGTCTTTCAGCGTCTCGCCCTTGGATGAGCTGGTGGCCTTTGGGTCGCTGAACCCGATGACACGTGCTCCAAGCCGGTTGGCGGCAGTCTCGAAACTGAGGCGTGTACGGGTGGAAGGCTCGAAAAATAAGGTGGCAACTACTTTCCCGTCCAATATATGCCGATTGGGATGGGCTTCAAACTCTTTCGCCATCTCGAGCATATAGAGGATTTTTTCCCGGCTATGCTCGGCAATGGTGACTAAACTTCTGTTTTCCATATCGTTGAATTCATTTATACTTTTCGAGAGTGTAAAGTTACGGAAAATATGCGGGCTACGGAAATATGCGGGGAAGTTTTTTGCGAAATATGGGCTGTTTTTTTAACCGTGTGGCTTGTTGTCCGGAATGCCACACTTCATCATCCGAAATGCCACACTTCGACAAAGTAAATGCCGCATTTCGCGAATGTTCAAGTGTGGCATTTGCCTTAGTCAAGTGCGGCGTTTGCCTTGTCGAAGTGTGGCATTCCGGACAGTGAAGTGTGGTATCTCTTTACGCCGTCGCCGTCGTTCTTTTTAACGACAACGTCGTTTTTTTCTCTTCTCTTCTTATCTTATCTCCTCTTACGCGCGCGAGGGCAAGTTTTCATTGTTTCAATCTGTATTATAGCTCATTACGATGTGTTTTTCCTTTCCGATTTTTTCTTCAAGTTTTCTAATTGTTTTGCAATCGTTTTGCATTTCACTGAGAGTTTCCATTAAAATAAACGGGCGTTTTTTTTGTGAATGCCGGAAATCTTATCCTGAAAAAGATATAAAAAGCATAGGCACATCCAATATATTTCCGTACCTTTGCCCTATTATTGAACTTTGATTTTAGCAACTGAAACATGATAAGGAAAGTCGTCAAAATCCTATGGATTTTCATCGCACTGATTTCGCTGGTGTGTGTCTTTATATTCTTTTCCATAGCCAAGGGCTGGATAGGCTATATGCCTCCGGTGGAAGACCTGGAAAATCCGAATTACAAATTTGCCACAGAAGTCTTTTCCGAGGACGGAAAAGTATTGGGTACTTATTCCTATAGTAAGGAAAACCGCGTGTTTGTGGGATACAATGATTTGTCGCCCAATATCATCAACGCCTTGATAGCTACGGAAGATGTACGTTTTGCCGAACATTCGGGCATTGACGCCTACGCCCTGACGCGTGCCGTAGTGAAGCGCGGTATCCTGATGCAGAAGAATGCCGGCGGTGGCAGTACCATCACCCAGCAGCTTTCCAAACAGCTTTATTCTCCCAGTGCCGACAATGTGATGGAACGTCTGTTCCAGAAGCCCATCGAATGGGTGATTGCCGTAAAGCTGGAGCGTTACTATACAAAAGAGGAAATCCTCACCATGTATCTCAACAAGTTCGATTTCCTGAACAATGCGGTAGGCATCAAGACTGCTGCCTTTACCTACTTCGGTTGCGAACCGAAAGATTTGAAGATTGAGGAAGCGGCTACGTTGGTGGGCATGTGCAAGAATCCGTCTCTCTATAATCCGGTGCGCTACAATGAACGTTCCCGTGGACGGCGCAATGTGGTGCTCGACCAGATGCGGAAAGCGGGATATATTACGGAAGCCGAGCGCGACTCCCTCCAGGCGTTGCCTCTGAAACTGAAGTACAACCGTGTGGACCACAAGGAAGGGTTGGCCACTTATTTTCGCGAATACCTGCGCGGCGTGCTCACCGCCAAGAAGCCCGACAAGGCCAACTACCGCGGTTGGCAGATGCAGAAATACTACGAGGATTCACTCGACTGGGAGAACAACCCGCTCTTTGGATGGTGCGAAAAGAACACCAAGAAAGACGGTACCAAATACAACCTCTACACCGACGGGCTGAAAATCTATACCACGCTCGACTCGCGTATGCAGCAGTATGCCGAGGATGCCGTGACAGAGCATCTGAAGGAACTGCAAGGTTACTTCTTCAAGGAAAAGAAAGGGGCCAAGAAAGCTCCCTACACCTTCCGTCTGACCCAGGAGCAGGTGGACGAGATTCTGGGACGTGCCATGAGGTTGTCCGACCGCTACCGCCTCATGAAGAAAGCCGGAGCCACCGAGGCGGAAATAAAGAAAGCCTTCGACACCCCGGAGGAGATGTCCGTATTCAGTTGGGAAGGGGAGAAAGACACCATTATGACCCCGATGGATTCCATCCGTTACTACAAGTTCTTCCTTCGTGCCGGTTTCATGTCCATGGACCCGCGCAGCGGACATGTCAAGGCATACGTAGGCGGACCGAACTACCATTACTTCCAGTACGATATGGCCATGGTGGGACGCCGCCAGGTAGGTTCTACCATCAAGCCTTTCCTTTATACATTGGCTATGGAGAACGGTTTTTCTCCCTGCGACGAAGTGCGCCACGTGGAATACACGCTGATTGATGAAAACGGAAAACCGTGGACGCCGCGTAATGCCAACAAAAAGCTGATTGGTGACATGGTGACTGTGAAGTGGGGGCTGGCAAACTCGGACAACTGGATTACGGCCTATCTCATGAGCAAGCTGAACCCCTATAATCTGAAACGTCTTATACATACTTTCGGTGTCCGCAACCGTGATATAGTACCTTCCGTTTCACTCTGTCTGGGCCCGTGCGAGATTTCCGTCGGCGAGATGGTAAGTGCCTATACCGCATTCCCCAACAAGGGTATCCGGGTAGCTCCGCTGTTCGTGACCCGCATCGAGGACAATGATGGAAACGTGCTGGCAACCTTTGCTCCCGAAATGCAGGAAGTCATCAGTGTATCCAGCGCTTACAAGATGCTGGTCATGCTGCGTGCCGTTGTCAACGAAGGTACCGGAGGCCGTGTGCGCCGTCTAGGTGTGAAAGCCGACATGGGCGGCAAGACCGGAACGACGAACTACAATGCCGACGGCTGGTTTATGGGCTTCACGCCTTCGCTTGTGTCCGGTTGCTGGGTGGGCGGTGAGGACCGCGACATCCACTTCGATACGATGCTTCACGGACAAGGTGCTTCCATGGCATTGCCTATCTGGACCAAATACATGGTGAAAGTGCTCGGTGACAAATCTCTGGGATATGATGAAAATGAAACATTCCAGTTGCCCGAAGGCTATGACCCGTGCAAGGATGATGTGAATCTGGAAGGAGACACCCATATAGAAGAACCGATAGAGGGACTCGACGAACTGTTTAATTAGTTGAAAGGTGAAAATTGAAAGTGGAAAGGTAAACTTTCAATTTTCACCTTTTCCCCTTTCACCTTAAAAAATGGATTATACGATTAGTATTGGGAGCAACGAACAGCGGAGGGAGAACATGGAACTGGCTCGCAGACGCTTGACGGAACTTTTTTCGGGAATACGTTTCTCGGAAGAGGAGGAGACGGTACCTTTGTTCTTTCACCGTCCGAATCTGTTCTCCAATCAGGTGGCATGCTTTGCTTCCGATAATCCGGTAGAGGAAGTCACCGCCTGCCTGAAAGCCATCGAACGGGAAGCCGGAAGGAAGCCCGAGGAGAAGGAGCAGGAAATTGTACGGCTGGATATAGACTTGTTGTCTTGTGACGGGACTGTCTATAAGCCAAAAGATTTGAAACGTGATTATATCCTGCGAGGATTGAAACAACTGTTATAATTAATAAAGAATATAAGGAGATGGGTCGATAGTATATGAACACTTTCGGACACACTCTCATTTTAAAAAACGAAGATTGAAAATGAAATTTTTAGGAATCATACCTGCCCGTTACGCATCTACGCGTTTTCCAGCCAAACCATTGGCGGTGTTAGGTGGAAAAACCGTGATACAGCGAGTATACGAGCAAGTGGCAGGAATCTTGGACGATGCATACGTGGCTACGGACGATGAGCGTATTGAAGCCGCAGTAAAAGCATTCGGAGGAAAGGTGGTAATGACTTCCACCGAACATAAAAGCGGCACCGACCGCTGTCAGGAAGCTTGTACAAAAATAGGAGGACAGTTTGATGTCGTGGTGAATATCCAGGGGGATGAGCCTTTCATCCAGCCTTCGCAGTTACAAGCCGTCAAAGCATGTTTCGACGATCCGGCCACCCAGATAGCCACTCTGGTGAAACCCTTTACGGTAGATAATGGTTTTGAGGCACTGGAAAATGTGAACTCTCCGAAGGTTGTGCTCAACAAAAACAGGAATGCCCTCTATTTTAGCCGTTCCATCATTCCCTACCAGCGCAATGCGGCGAAGGAAGACTGGCTGGAGAACCATACGTATTATAAGCATATCGGCCTTTATGCCTATCGCGTAGAGGTACTGAAAGAGATAACCGCCCTTCCGCAGTCATCCCTCGAGATTGCCGAATCATTGGAACAGCTTCGTTGGTTGGAAAACGGATACACTATCAAAGCAGGTATCACGGATGTAGAAACTATCGGCATAGATACTCCTCAAGATTTGGAACGGGCAGAAGAATTTCTTAAAAGCCATGGGCTGTAAACTAGAAAGCCCATGCTGAACCGAAGTGACCAACCCCGGATTCTTGAACCGGAACAACTGGTGGTGCAAAGGCCGGAACGTATCAAGTTGCCTAATGGCGTGCCATTGAGTGTGCTCAATGCCGGTGACAATGAAGTGACACGTATCGATCTCCTCATGGCAGGCGGCCGATGGCAACAGAAACAGCCCTTGCAGGCGTTGTTTACGAACCGCATGCTTCGCGAGGGAACCCGACGCTACGATGCCGCCCAGATAGCGGAAAAGCTGGACTATTACGGAGCCTGGCTGGAATTGTCCAGTGCATCCGAGTATGCCTATGTCACCCTTTATTCTCTGAATAAATACCTTCCCCAAACGCTTGACATATTGGAGTCTATCGTCAAAGAGCCGGTATTTCCTGAGAAAGAGCTGGGAGTGATTGTAGACAACAATATCCAGCAGTTTCTTGTCAACTCTTCCAAGGTGGACTTTCTGGCGCACCGCGGATTGGTGAAGGCTCTGTACGGCGGGCAGCATCCCGGTGGACGTCTGGTGCAGGAAGAGGATTATCGGCGCATCACTCCTGCGGTGCTACGCGAGTTTTATGACCGTTACTATCATTCCAATAATTGCAGCATCTATCTCTCGGGTAAGGTAACCGGTGATTGCATCCACAGGATAGAGTCCTTGTTTGGCTGCGAGGCTTTCGGTACGGATTTCCGCAAACCGGAGAAGACTGAATTCCATCCGGTTACCACCTCCGGAAAACGTATCTTCATCGAACGTCCGGACGCCCTGCAAAGTGCCGTCCGTATGGGCATGCTTTCCCTGGACCGTAATCATCCGGACTACTTGAAGGCCCGCGTACTGGTCACACTGTTCGGGGGTTATTTTGGCAGTCGCCTGATGTCCAATATCCGGGAAGATAAAGGATACACATACGGTATCTCCGCAGCCATCATGCCCTATCCGGGGCAGGGAGTGTTGGCGGTCAGTGCCGAAGCCGCCAACGAATTTGTGGAGCCTCTTATCGGTGAGGTTTATCATGAAATAGACCGCCTTCAGAACGAGCTGGCTTCCGATGGAGAGCTTTCCATGGTGAAGAACTATATGTTGGGAGACATGTGCCGTAGTTATGAATCTGCATTCTCGCTGGCAGATGCCTGGATTTTTGTGCAGGTATCGGGCTTGCAGGATACCTACTTTGCCGAAACACTGGATGCTGTCAAGGAGGTTACTCCACAAGAAATCCGTGAACTTGCAGGGCGGCATTTATGCAAAGAGAAATTAAAAGAAATAGTGTGCGGCAAAAAAATGTCATAAAAAGCGGGAGTTATCGCATCATTTTACCGGATAAATCCTACCTTTGTCAATTATCAACTATCAATTATCAATTAATGAAATATCTATATACTGCACTCATTCTGGCTTTCTTATGCCAAGATGGAGCCACTGCCCAGGAAAAAAAAAGCGGCTTTTTCGATAAAGTGAAAAGTACATTCTCTTCGGAGATAAAGATAGGTACCTATACGTTCAAAGATAACGGGGCCGTCTATACCGGTGAAATAAAAGGCCGCAAGCCCAATGGAAAGGGGAAGACCGTTTTCAAGAACGGCGACGTCTACGAGGGTGAGTATGTGAAGGGCAAGCGTGAAGGCTACGGTACATATATGTTTCCCGACGGTGAAAAGTATGAGGGGCAATGGTTTCAAGACCAGCAGCATGGTAGGGGTATCTACTATTTTATGAATAACAACCGTTATGACGGCATGTGGTTTCAGGATTACCAGCACGGTAAAGGAACCATGTACTATTACAATGGTGATATTTATGAGGGCGACTGGGTGAATGATAAACGCGAAGGCCAAGGAACGTATACCTGGAAGAACGGTTCCAAGTATGTAGGCTCGTGGAAGAATGACAAGAAAGACGGCAAAGGAACACTGACCTGGAATGACGGTTCCAAATATGACGGAGAGTGGAAAAATGATGTCCGGGACGGTAAAGGAACTTTTGAATATGCCAACGGCGACAAATATGTAGGTGACTGGAAGGACGACATGCAGCATGGCAAAGGTATTTACTTTTTCCATACCGGCGACCGTTACGAAGGTTCTTATGTTCAAGGTGAACGTACCGGAGAGGGCATTTATTACCATGCCAGCGGCAACAAGTATGTGGGCAGCTTCAAGGATGGAAAGCAGGAAGGCCACGGCACATTTACGTGGGCAAGCGGCGCCGTTTACGAAGGTAATTGGAAAGATAACCAACGTGACGGATACGGTACTTACAAATGGAATGTAGGTGACTCTTACGAAGGTGAATGGAAAGACAATAAGTTCAACGGCCAAGGTACCCTGATTCAGACCGATGGAACCAAATATAAAGGCGGTTTTGTGAACGGTATGGAAGAAGGTAGCGGTATCCAGGAGGACAAGAACGGAAACCGTTATGAAGGCTTCTTCAAACAAGGCAAGAAACACGGTCCGTTTGTAGAAACAGACAAGAACGGAAAGGTGATACGAAAAGGAACCTACAAGATGGGAAGGCTGGAGAATTAGAATTAAAAATTAGAAATTAAAAATTAAAGGCTGCGCAATGTTCACTTCAGAACCGCGCAGCCTTTAATTTTTAATTTCTAACCGCTCCGCGGTTAGATAATGTATTGTGAACTGATTGATTCATTGTTCATCACCCGCTTGATGGTTTCGGCGAACATATCGGCAATGCTCAACTGTTTAACCTTGTCACATTTTTTAGAGTAGGGGATACTATCAGTAAATACCATTTCCGTTAGTGCGGATTCTTGTACACGGAAAGAAGCAGGGTCGGACATTACGCAGTGGCTGGCAATGGCACGGACAGATTTGGCTCCTGCTTCCAGCATGATGTTGGCAGCCTTGGTAATGGTTCCTGCTGTATCTACAATATCGTCTACCAATACTACATTCTTGTCTTTTACATCACCGATGATTTGCATGGTGGCAACCACGTTTGCTTTTTCGCGTGTCTTGTTGCACAATACCAGGGGTACACCGAGGTATTTGGAGAATGTGCTGGCGCGTTTTGAACCGCCGACATCCGGGGTGGCGATTACCAAGTCTTCCAGTTTCAAGGATTCAATATAGGGGAGGAATACTGCTGATGCATACAAATGATCCACCGGAATATTGAAGAAACCCTGAATCTGGTCTGCATGAAGGTCCATCGTAATCAGACGGTCGATACCTGCAACAGAGAGCAGGTCGGCCACCAGCTTAGCGCCGATGGAAACACGGGGTTTGTCTTTTCTGTCCTGACGTGCCCAACCGAAGTAAGGGATAACGGCTACAACGCTTTTTGCCGATGCTCTTTTAGCAGCATCAACCATCAGCAGAAGTTCCATCAAGTTGTCAGAATTAGGGAAGGTTGATTGAACCAGGAATACATGCGAGCCACGGATAGATTCCTCATAAGAGACTGCAAACTCACCATCTGCAAAATGGGTGATGTTCATCTTTCCCAGAGGGCAATCAAGGCTAGCGCAGATTTTCTCTGCAAGGTATCTCGAATTTGTTCCGGAGAATACCATAAAGGGTGCTTTTTCGCTCATTTGTGTAATAGATGTTACCTATTTGTTAATTTGCATGCAAAGGTAGGAATTTCCCGTTACATAAAACAAGAGTTATTGTATAAAAATTATTTTTCTTTCCCGGATTTATTCGTAGCTTTGCTTTATGAAACGACTTTCTTTTATATGGTTTGCGGGGTTGTTGTGCCTTTGTACAACAATGGTTTCGTGTGTGGGAACGGCACCCATGAAGGAAGTACGCCTTATCGACTCTCTAAACCAGGTGGCTTATGCTTTTCGTTATAAAAACCTGGATTCATCCTGCCATGCGGCATCAAGGGCCTACCGTGAAGTCAGCCTCTATAAACAAGGAAAAGCGGAAGCATCCAATAATCTGGGCTTTTGTGCTTTTATGCGCATGGATTTTGAGCAGGCCGAAAAATTTCATACGGATGTCTATGATCTGACCAAGAATGAGCTGGAACTCCTTATTGCCGACATCGGCTTGATGAAAATTTATCAGCGGACGGCGTTGAACAAGGAGTTCTATGATTACCGCAACAGTGCCTTGCGCCGTATGAAAAGGATAGCGGAGGATGACAATCTGTTTGTGGACCGACACGAGCAAATACGTTTGAATTATGCCCGTTCCGAATTTTATATCGTATCTGCTGTTTATTATTATTATCTGCAACAACGTCCCGAGGCAGTGGCTTCTATCAATGAAGTAACTGATAATCAAGAATTGTTGGCAGATACCAACCAGTTATTGTACTATCATTACATTAAGGGATCCGCTGCCTTGTGTGAAGGCGAGACGCCGGACGAACAAAGGCTGCGAGAGTTTGACGAACTATATACCACGTGGCGGTTGGCATCCCGTAAAGGGTATCTCTACTTTGAAGGGAACGGAGTGCAGGGGCTTGCCAACCTGATGGCCTCACCGGAGAATTACGAGTTTTTCCGGGACCGCCGTTCCCATGCCCTGACACGGTTTGGAGTACCGGTAGACTCTCTATTGCCAATGCGTCTGGGGCAGTTGGCTCTGCAGAAGTTCAGTCAATATAAAGATTTGTATCAGATAGCAGGCGCATATGTGTCCATTGGCAAATACCTGAATGCCCACAGTCACTATACAGAAGCTCTTGACACGTTAAAACTTGCTCTGGAATGTGTAAATGACCATCACCGCCTTTTCTATGACTGCCACGATAGTTTGGACTGGCTGAAAGCATTTGACCGTCGAGATACGATTTGTGCGGAGAAGGCATGGATGGAGCAGAAACTGAAAACCGTGCCCGAGTGGATTTCACGTATTCGTGAACAGTTGAGCGTTTCGTATGCTGGGCTCGGGATGAAAGAAAAATCAGACTATAACCGCAATATTTACCTGGATATCCTTGAAGATACACGCCAGGATAAAGAGCTGGAAAGCCGCTATCAAGCATTGGAAAAGGAGGCGGGGCAGCTCAACGTCGTGTTGTCACTGGTCATTGTGGGCTTCGTGCTTGTATCCCTCTTTTTCTGGTTTTTCAACAAGCGTTCCAAAGACCGGAACAGAGTGCATCTCCGCCGTCTGCAGCTGATGCTGGATATCTGTCAGAAGATAACGGCATCCATTCCGGCAGATGCACAGACTGAGGAGGAAATCATCGACTCTATCCGGACGGCTGTCTGCCCGGAATTGGAAAAGCTGTTTGGAGTGAAGGACATCCGCATAGACAACGGGCAATTAGTGTTCCCGCGTCGGATGAGCAAGGATGAGCAGGCGATGGTACGGGTGATAACTCCCTATATCCAATGGGCGATAGACAACGGCATGGCGTCCATCTCCCTTGGCGACGAACGCCGCAGACTGGAAAAGCAACGCTACATTTACGAGCAGCACATCGCAGGGAACAAACGGCAAAATCTGATAAAGAAAGCATGTATGGCTATTGTCAACGGAATTCACCCGTACATAGACCGTATCATCAACGAAGTGCAGAAACTGACTCAAAAAGGATTCATCAAAGAGGAGCGGATAAAGGAGGAGAAATACCAGTATATCGACGAGTTGGTTACTACCATCAACGAATACAATGATATTCTTGCCCTTTGGATAAAGATGAAGCAAGGAAGCCTTAGCCTGAACATAGAGACGTTCGAATTGAATGAACTTTTCGAGCTGCTCAGGAAAGGAAGCCGTACATTCGAGATGAAGAGACAGTCGTTGGAGGTGCAGCCTACGGATATCAGGGTAAAGGCAGACAAGGCCCTTACATTGTTTATGATAAATACACTGGCAGAGAATGCCCGTAAATATACCCCTCAGGGCGGTATGGTGAAAGTATATGCACGGCAGGAGGAGGATTACGTGGAAATCTCGGTAGAGGATAATGGTTGTGGATTGTCACCGGAAAATGTAGCCCGCATCGTGGGGGAAAAAGTATATGACTCGAAAGCCATCGGTATGAGTGACGCTCCCGACAAGGAGGAATTGAGGAAGAACAAAGGAAGTGGCTTTGGACTGATGAACTGTAAGGGCATCATTGAAAAATATCGCAAGACGAATGATTTGTTCAAGGTCTGTCTGTTCAATGTGGAGAGCGGGCTGGGAAAAGGCAGCCGTTTTTATTTCCGTCTGCCTGCCGGTATCCGTAAGTCTGTGTCGGTGTTGCTCGTCGTGTTGTCTTTGTGCATGTCATCCTGCCGGCATGCTGTGGAACAGACTGCTTCCGGAGAGGTGTTGCCGGATTCTTTGGCACTGCTTGCACAGAATGAATACGAAGCTTTGCTGGACGAAGCCTCCGATTATGCCAATGAAGCTTATTACTGCAATGTGGACGGAGAATACGAACTGGCTTTACAATACATAGATTCGGCAATGTATTGCCTGAACGAACATTACAAGCAATACGCCCATCCTATACATCGCTATATGACGCTGACCGGAGACGGGACGCCTGCGGAACTGGATTGGTGGAACCAGATGTTCAATTCGGATTTCCATGTAATTCTGGATATCAGGAATGAAGCGGCAGTCTCATTTCTTGCATTGAAGCAATGGGATGACTATAGTTATAATAATGCTGCCTACACCACCTTGTACAAACTGTTGGGAGAAGACCAATCCTTGGAAGAATATTGCCGGCAGCTGGAGCGTTCCACCAACAACAAGATGGTGGGCATTTTGCTGGCGGTGATTTTGCTGTTCGTATTGCTGTTGGGATATTACATACTCTACTTCCGTAAACGTCTGGTGAACCGCTGGAATCTGGAGCAAGTACTGGAAATTAATGGAAAGGTGTTCAATGCCTCCTTGTTGCCGGTTTCGGATATGGAGGAAATGTTGCAGCGTGAGGAGGATACATTGAAGGAAATCCCGCGGCAGATTGTAGGTTCCGCTTTTGATGCAGTGAACGAACTTTTGAGTATCGACCGGTTAAGCATAGCTGTATACAACGAGACTACACATAAGCTGGAATACACTTCCAATCCAGTGGAAGATACCGCCGTGGACGAGTTGCCTATCTGGAGGAAATATATGGAGAATTGCTTTGAGCAGCAAGAGTACATATCGGAAAAGGGTATACAAACATTGCCGCTTGTTGTGGATGCGGGAAATATGTGTCGTTGCATAGGTGTGCTGTGTCTGGAACGCAGGGAAGGTACGGAGCAGGAGACCGACCATTTGCTTTTGGAACTGATAGCCCGTTATGTCTCCATTGTAATCTTCAATGCAGTGGTTAAGTTGGCTACGAAATACCGGGACATCGAAGTGGCTCAAGATGAAGCCCGGCGAGCTTCCTGGGAAGACAGTTTGCTGCATGTACAGAACATGGTGCTGGATAATTGTCTTTCGACCATCAAGCATGAAACGATTTATTATCCGAACAAGATAAAGCAGCTGATAGGGAAACTGCGGTCCGGCAAACAGACAGAAGCGGAGGAGCGGGAAACGGTGGTTGCCATCAGCGAATTGATAGAGTATTACAAAGGTATCTTTACGACACTCAGTTCATGCGCTTCCCGCCAGTTGGAAGAGGTGACTTTCAGGCGTGCGACAATATCTGTGCCGGAACTTATGGCTACTGCCGGGAAATATTTCCGCAAAGTGTATAAGGGAAACAAGGCGCATATTGATTTTAAGATACAACCGTTGGAAGGACGGATTACCGGTGACTGGAACCAGTTGCGTTTCCTGCTTGAAAACCTGATAGACGAGGCTTGCTCCGTAACTCTGGATGGAGCTGTCTGTCTGTCGGCCCGGGAAGATGGGGAATTTATACGTTTTCTGTTTACAGATATGCGCAGGGAAAAGACCCGTGAAGAATTGAACCAATTGTTCTATCCCGACTTGTCCCGCATGACGGCCGGTGAGAAAGGAGAACTGTATGGTACGGAATATCTGGTGTGCAAGCAGATTATCCGCGACCATGACGAGTTTGCCGGACGCCGGGGATGCCGTATCAATGCCGAACCGGGAAAGGAAGGAGGTTTTACAATATATTTTACGCTACCGAAAAAATGAAATATGGAAGACAAAAAATTTAAAGTAATCATCGTTGAAGATGTCAAGTTGGAGCTGAAAGGGACGGAAGAGATTTTCCGCCATGAAATTCCCAATGCGGAGGTAATAGGTACTGCTATGACTGAGCAGGAGTTCTGGACATTGATTGAAGCCGGCGTGCCGGATCTTGTTCTGCTGGACTTGGGACTGGGAGGTTCGACCACAATCGGGGTGGACATCTGCCGGAATATCTTCAAGCGTTATCCGGGAGTACATGTGCTGATATTCACGGGAGAAATATTGAATGAGAAGTTATGGGTGGACGTACTTGAAGCCGGTGCCGACGGCATTATCCTGAAAACCGGAGAGTTGCTGACCAAAACCGATGTGCAGGCAGTGATGGCCGGCAAGAAGCTGGTCTTTAACTATCCGATACTGGAGAAGATAGTGGAACGCTTCAAGAAATCTGTCCTGAATGATGCAAAACGTCAGGAAGCAATCATAAGCTATGATATTGATGAGTATGACGAGCGTTTCCTCCGTCATTTGGCACTGGGCTATACCAAAGAAATGATTGCCAATCTTAGGGGAATGCCTTTTGGAGTCAAGTCGCTGGAGAAACGGCAGAATGACTTGGTCGGCCGTCTTTTCCCGCCTAGTGAACGGGTGGGGGTGAATGCCACTCGTCTGGTGGTGCGTGCATTGGAACTTCGAATCTTGAATATAGACAATCTGGAAGCCGACGATGAGTAAACTCCGAATGCCACATCCCGCTACGATGTTCTTCCTGCTGACGCTGGCAGTCATCCTCCTTTCATGGATATTCGATGTCTATGGCCTGAGCGTGCTGCAACCGCAGACTGGAGAAGTAATACGGGTGCAGAGCCTGCTGAGTCCGGAGGGCATACGCTGGCTGCTGCGCCATGTCATAACCAATTTTACGGGATTCGCTCCGTTAGGGCTGGTGATTGTGGCTATGTTCGGAATAGGGGTGGCACAGCATTCGGGTTTCATCGATGCATGTATTCGCAGGGGGGTACGACGTCCACGTGATCCTTGGCGCATTATTCTGCTGGTCATTGTCTTAGGACTGTTGTCCAATATAGTGGGAGATGCAGGATATATCATTCTGTTGCCGATAGCTGCAACTTTGTTCCAGTCTGTCGGTCTGCACCCCATTGGAGGTATAATTACAGCTTATGTTTCAGTCTCTTGTGGCTATAGCGCTAATGTGTTTTTGAGTACATTAGACCCCATGATTGCCTCTGTAACGCAAGAAGCGGCTGATAGGATGAATATTCCTCCGGGGCAGACTGGACCGCTGTGCAATTATTATTTTCTCTTTGTTTCCACGTTCCTGCTTGCATTTATCATTTATCATATTACCCGCAGGAGCTTGTTGCCGCACTTGGGAATGTATGCAGGGGATATTCATTTTAATGGCTACAAACAACTGTCCCGCAAGGAACGGAGAGCTATGTTGGGAGCTGTATTTGCAGGCTTGCTGTATATTGCCATTATTCTGTGGGCTACATTCTCTTCATGGGGGATATTGCGGAGTGTCAATGGTGGGTTGATTCGTTCTCCGTTTATAGTTGGTATTCTGTTTTTGCTTTCGTTTGGAATAGGTTTGATGGGGATGGTCTATGGTTTTGCCTCCGGCCGATACCGTACGGACGGTGATGTGATAGAAGGACTTACGCAGCCGATGAAACTGCTGGGCGTTTATTTTGTGATAGCTTTCTTTGCCTCACAGATGTTTGCTTGTTTTGAATATTCCCACTTGGACAAGTGCATTGCCATTTTAGGCGCTAATCTGCTGTCCTCCGCCTCTTTGAGTAGTTTATGGATATTGATTCTCTTCATTCTTTTTACGGCGCTGGTCAATCTCTTTATGGTATCTGCCACAGCTAAATGGGCTTTTATGTCTTTCATTTTTGTTCCGGTATTGGCAAGTATGGGCATTTCGCCGGATATGACCCAATGTGCGTTCCGTATAGGTGACAGTGCAACAAATGCCATAACACCTTTTATGTTCTACATGCCACTTGTCTTGACCTATATGCAGCAATATGATAGGCAATCCACTTATGGTTCACTGCTGAAGTATACTTGGAGATATTCTTTAGTCATTCTATTGGCATGGACTGCCTTATTTGTACTTTGGTACATCAGCGGTTTGCCATTAGGACTGTAATGTCATAACCAATGAACAGCCCGCTTTCGATAACCCCGGTAATGGCTTTCAGTTTCTGTTCCAAATCAGGAACAATGTTGCTGAGATGAATGTCAAGAATGAAATTACCGTTTTCGGTAAATACCGGACCGTCTTTTCCTTCTGCAAGACGTAGGCTGATTTTTGAAGCTCCCAATAAGCGTATCTCGTTTTCCACATGGGAGAGAGCATGTGGAAACACTTCCACCGGTATGGGGTATTTGCTCCCCAGTTTGCTGACAAGCTTGCTCTCATCGACAATGATGTAAGTCTTACCACTGCTTTTAATGAGAAGTTTCTCCTTAAACATGGCTCCACCACGTCCTTTGATGAGGTTATTATGCGGATCCACTTCGTCTGCACCGTCGAATGTCCAATCCGGACGCTTATTCCACAGAGTAGTTTGCGGCAGGCCAAGCTGTATACATGTCATCGAAATTTCGGCAGATGCCGGAATGATTTCTATATGCAAAGATTCTTGTTTAACTCGTTGAGCTAATGCAAACAAAGTGAGATAAACGGTAGAGCCGGAGCCTGCTCCTATGGCATCACCGTCTTTGGCCAGTCCGGCAATTTCCTGGGCTACCAATTCCTTACTCGCCTTATTGCTGATTTTATTTGACCATTGCAATTCTTGTATCAACTGATTTTCCCATTCCATCTCTTTAAAATTTAGTTGTTATTACTCTTTCATTCATTTTCGGGTCAATGCTACTTTTCCTACTTGAATATTCCTCCATATTTTTACTTTTTATAATTAGTAACATTGATAATTTGCAAAATGTTTTAATACATCTGTATATAAATACCGTGTATCTTGTTTGTAAAGGTAACTAATCATTACTTTTTATGTAGCAAATGAGCCTTTTATACATAGGTAACGAAAAAAGGTGATACAAAAATTTGCAATATTCGTAAAAAAGCGTACCTTTGCACCGCAATTAAGGCTGGTTCCGTAGCTCAGCTGGATAGAGCAACGCCCTTCTAAGGCGTGGGTCTTGCGTTCGAATCGCAACGGAATCACAACGATAAGGCAAGTAGTCGATAAAAAGGCTGCTTGCCTTTCGTCGTTTAGCTGGGTATCAACGATTTACTACCTTGCCAATTTCGACAGAATTTGTGCAAAAAGTAGGTAACATAGCAGAAACACAGCTTTCCGTAGTTCCACTTTTCCGGTGGGTAGAAATAATTTAGAAAACAAAAATGAGTACGGTAAGAGTCATCCAGAACAAGCAGAGATTGACCAAAGAGGGCAATGCTCCGCTATATATAACCTTTTATCTCGGTAAGGAAAAGTTAATGCTTCCTTGCAAAGTGTCTGTGCCTGCTGCTAAATTTGACGAGAAAAGCGGACTTCTCAAAGGAAACAGTAAGGAAGCAAAGGATATAAATCTTATTGTGAGTAACCTGAAAGCACGTGTCAACGATATATTGGTGAAGTTCCGGCTGAGGAACCAGGCTTTGACAAAAGATATTTTCATGCGGGAGTATAACAATCCAAGTGATTATAAGACTTTCCATGATTTCGTGAAGGAGCATATGAAAACCTACAGCCGGCGAATAGAGATGGGAACGTTCAAGCATCATCTGAGCTGTATGAAAAAGTTCAAGGCATATAATGAACTGTTACAGTTCCGGGACCTTACTCCGGATTATCTGACTGACTACCTGATTTACATGAAAAAGGAGCTTGGAAATACGGAGATAACCGCACAACGTAATATGTCCACCATCAAGATATATGTCACTGCAGCCTACAGAAAGGGTTATATAGAAGAAAATCCTTTCCAGGAATTCCATATCAAAAGAATAAAAAGCGATGTGGACTATCTGACAGAAGAGGAGCTGATGCAGTTTGTGCAATTATACTATCAAAGAACATTGCCGGAAAAGCTTCAGCTGACCTTGGCCTTCTTCCTTTTCATGTGTTTCACGAGCATGCACATTACGGATGCACGTATGTTCTGTATCGAGCAGGTAAACAATGATGTGCTGACTTACTACCGTGTGAAGAACCGGAACTGTAAACCGGAACCGATAAAGATTCCGATGCCGGTACCTGCGGAAAAACTTCTGGAAGAATGGGCAGAGGGTAGGGAAGAAGGACGTCTGTTCAGGAACGTTCAATGTGACCAGGTCGTTAACCGACAGTTGAAGGCCATTGCCAAAGAACTGGGGATTAACAAAAAAATATCGGCCAAGACAGGAAGACATACGTTTGCAACTATTTATCTCCGGAAAACAAAAGACTTATCCAGCCTGCAAAAATTGCTTGGACATAGCAATATCCGGGAAACGATGATTTATGCGCACGTCATGGATGAGAGCAAGCGGGAAGGCATGCAATGTTTCAATAGCTTCACCCTATAATAAGGGCCAAAAGCCGTACAATCGTGCGGATGATTCATAACGTTTTATTTATCAATAATCATAAAGACATATATAAAATGAAAACAAGTTCCAAATAAATATAGATA
>ERZ827150.744-NODE-744-length-46106-cov-16.339059_pt1 | contig 46106 bp, 40 predicted proteins | sample MGYA00519779_ERZ827150 | MGnify/ENA primary metagenome ERZ827150 (study PRJEB31778, sample SAMEA3449267) | human gut metagenome | biome: human gut; feature: human-associated habitat; material: faeces | place: United Kingdom | collected 2010/2012 ...
TCGTGCCGACGTCCTTCCAGTAGCCGGAGAACTGATAGGCGAAGAGGTTTTTGCCCTGTCCGAGCAGCGTCGGGATGATGTTCTTGCCGAAGTCCTTGTCGCTTTCGGGATCGGCGTGGTCGGCGAGCAGCGCCGCGCGCAGCACCGGCCAGGTGAAAATGTAAATGCCCATGGAGGCGAGATTGCTCTCCGGCTGCTTCGGCTTTTCGGCAAAGCGCGTGATGCGCATGTCCTGATCGACGGACATGATGCCGAAGCGGCTGGCCTCCTCCCACGGCACGGTCTTGACCGCAACGGTGAGATCCGCGCCCATGAGCTTGTGGAAGTCGAGCATCAGGTTATAGTCCATCTGGTAGAGATGGTCGCCGGAGAGGATGATGACATACTCGGGGTCGTAGCCGTCGAGAAAGTCGATGTTGTGGTAAATCGCGTCGGCGGTGCCTTCATACCATTCGCCGCCGGTCTGCGTGGCATACGGCGGGAGGATGTGCACGCCGCCCCAGGCCGCGTCCAGATCCCATGCCGCGCCCGTGCCGAGATACCGGTTGAGCAGCGACGGCTTATACTGGATCAGCACGCCGACGGTGTCAATGCCGGAGTTGGTGCAGTTGGACAGGGGAAAGTCGATGATGCGGAATTTGCCGCCGAAGGGCACGGCGGGCTTGGCCATGCTGCCGGTGAGCACGTACAGGCGGCTGCCCTGGCCGCCGGCCAGCAGCATCGCCACACACTCTTTTTTCATCCTTGCGTACCTCCTGTGTTCTGTTTTTTCCGGGGGCGTTTTCCCTCCCGGCGCAGCAGCACCGCGCCCAGGGGCGGAATGGTCAGGGAAAGGGACGTCTCCCGCCCGTGGGAGGGGATATCGTCCACGTCGATCCGGCTGCCCGCCGGAAGGGCGCAGCCGCTGCCGCCCCAGCAGGCGTCGTCCGTGTTGAACAGTACCTCGTACCGCGCCGCCGCCGGCACGCCGAAGCGGTAGTTGTCCCAGGGCACCGGCGCAAAGTTCACCGCGCAGATCAGCTCGTGGCCCCTGCGGTCCCGCCGCAGAAACACCAGCACGTTGTTGTGGTTGTCATCGGCCACCAGCCATGTAAAGCCGTCCCAGTCCCGGTCGTTTTCCCACAGGCACCGGTTGCGCTTATACAGCCGGTTCAGCTGCCGCAGGCACTCATGGCTGGCCCGGCAGGCGGGATCGTCCAGCAGATACCAGTCCAGCTGGCCGCGGAAGTCCCACTCGTGCCACTGGGGCAGCTCGCTGCCCATGAACAGCAGCTTTTTGCCGGGGTGGCACAGCATATAGGCCCAGAAGCTCCTTACACCGGCCAGCTGCCGCCAGTCGTCGCCGGGCATCTTGCCCCGGAGAGAGCCCTTCATGTGGACCACCTCGTCGTGGGACAGGGGCAGGACGTAGTTTTCCGAGAAGGCGTAGACCATGGAGAACGTCACGTCCCGGTGGTGGAACTGGCGGAAGTAGGGGTCCATCTTCAGATAGTGGCACAGGTCGTTCATCCAGCCCATGTTCCACTTCAGGTTGAAGCCCAGACCGCCCTGCTCCGGCGGATAGGTGACCAGCGGCCACGCGGTGGACTCCTCCGCAACCATCAGCGCCGCTGGGTCGGCGGCAAAGGCTGCCCGGTTCAGCTCACGCAGGAAGTCGATGGCCTCCAGGTTCTCCCGGCCGCCGTCCTTGTTGGGACGCCACGCGCCGCCCTGCCGGTCATAGTCCAGATACAGCATGGACGCCACCGCGTCCACCCGCAGCCCGTCGATGTGGTATTCCTTCAACCAGTAGACGGCGGAGGACAGCAGGAATTCCCGGACCTCCGGCTTGCCGAAGTCGAATACACGGGTGCCCCAGCCGGCGTGCTCCCATTTCAGGGGGTCGCCGTACTCGTAGAGGCAGGTGCCGTCAAATTCGATAAGCCCGTGGCTGTCCTTACAGAAGTGGGCGGGCACCCAGTCCAGTATCACGCCCAGCCCCGCCCGGTGCAGGGCATCCACCAGGGCCATGAAGTCGTGGGGCGTGCCGTAGCGGCTGGTGGGGGCGAAGTAGCCGGTGCACTGGTAGCCCCAGCTGTCGTCTAGGGGGTATTCCGTCACCGGCAGCAGCTCTACGAAGTTGTAGCCCATGGCCTTTACATAGGAGGGCAGCTCCTTTGCCAGCTCCACATAGCTCAGGGGAGAGCCGTCCTCGTGGCGCTTCCACGAGCCCAGATGCACCTCGTAGATCAGCAGCTCGCCGTTCACCGGCGGCTTTTCCAGCCGCTGCCGCCGCCAGTCATCGTCCCGCCACTGGTATCCGGACAGGTCGTAGACCTTGCTGTCTGTCCCGGGACGGGTGGCCGCATGGAAGGCACAGGGATCGGCCTTCCAGACCACCCGGCCGTCCGCGCCGGTGACCACATACTTGTAGTCGTCGTAGACCTTGGCGTTTTCTGCCGCCGTCTCCCACACGCCGGTATCCAGCCGGGTCATGGGCCGGGGCTGCCAGCCGTTGAAGTCCCCAGCCAGCGCTACGGCGCGGGCGTTGGGCGCCCACACGCGGAAGGTGAAGCCCTGCTCCGCCGGGTGTGCGCCGAGGTAGGTGTAGATGTCGTGGGCCGGGTGCCGCGTCATGTGCTCAGCTCCTTTTCTCTCACGCTGCTCGTCTGCTCTATGGTAGCACGCCTGTTCCGTCAAAGGGCGCGAAACAGGTCGCTGGTAACGTTACCGACATTGTACCCCATTTTTCCCGTCCCGTCAACAAACAAGGCGCTTTTTGTGCCGCGGCGGGGGCGGAAAAGGGCCGCAAGCACAAAAGGGAAACGCAGGCGCGCTGCGTTTCCCTTTTCGTTTACTCATCCCGCTGCTGCACGGCGCTGCTGCTGTTCAGGCCGAAGTCGTCCGCTACGCTGGCGGTGTCCCGGCGCAGCATGGTCTCCATCACCCGGATATCGCTGTCGATATCCATGGCATCGGTGCGGTACAGCTCGTCCAGCTGGTGCTCGAAGCCCGCCACGATGCTGTCCATGGTCTTTTCGATCTTGGCCTTTGCCTGGCTCAGGTTCTCGCCGCTGACGCCGGCCTCCTCGAAGCTGGCGTAGTTTTCCAGCAGCTTCAGGGTGGTGGGCAGGTAGTAGTTCAGGAACGTGCCGGCGGCGTCACGCTTGGCCTTGTCCTCTTCAATGAGTTTGAAAATACGGCCGGACACCTGCTCCATGCGGTCCAGCTTGGCGCTGATGGCCTCGTCGGCGATGCGGTCGTTCAGCTCGCGGATCTGGGCCAGGATGGCGGCGTAGCCCGCCGGCGCGGGCGCGGTCTGTGCAGGCTGACCCTGCTCCGCCTTGGCGCGGTGGGCGGCATCAAAGTACGCCGTGGCGGCGGCCTGGGACTTGAAGAGCATACCGCTGCCCATGTCGATATAGGCCTCGTCACCCCAGAGGCCCTTTTCCAGCATCAGGTTCACGTCCTTCTCCACCCGGCGGCGGGACACGTCGGCGGCCCGGGCCAGATAGTCCAGGGGCACGGCCTGCTTCTGCCCGACGGTGCGGAGGTAGGTGGCAAAGCGCCGCTGGCGGCGCTTCATGGCGCCGCTGCCCAGCAGCAGGGACGCGCCGCCGGCCATCATGCCCAGGGGATAGAACAGCTGCCGCAGCAGGTCCATCCATTCATGCCATTTGATAGCGTAGCGCAGTTCAAAGTAGTCCACCTGCTGCACCAGGAAAAACACGCCCAGAATACCCACCACCGCGCCGATGATCTTCATGGTTTTGGCGCCCTTGTCGGAGTAGTTCGGCGTCTCTGTGACCTTGCGGACGGTGTTCTTCGCCGCGGAGGCGCGCGCCTGCGCAGGCTTCGCCTCGGCGCTGCCCGCCGCCGTCCGCTGCCACGCATCCCGCGCCTGCTGGCGCATTTTCCTGCCGCCGCCCTCGCTGAGCTTGCTCAGCAGCAGGATCAGGCCCACAGGCCAGGCCACGGCAAACATCACCGCGATGAATATCCACGAACCCAGGTCGTTATTGTTCTTTTTCGGCGGCTTCGGCTGAAGACCGTTGTTCTCATTGTATTCGTAGCTCATGCTTCCCCTTCTCCCTTTCCCCGCAGCTTTCGCTTGTTGCCCTTTTCGTCCACGATATAGGTATTCTCCAGCACGCTGCGGGCATTGGCCATTACCGCGTTCAGGTACTCCTGCCGCAGTGCAGCGCGCTCCTCGATCTCCGCGTCTGTCAGCCCCTCGGCCTTGGCCTTGCGGGCCAGCTCGTTGATGCGTGCTATCTTCTTCTCGTCCATAGCTGTTTCTCCCTTATATGTATCGCCGTATGGCCACCGGCAGGCGGCCCTTTTTCGTGGGAGCGCCCACGCTGTCCAATACGCATTTTCCCAGACCGCGGCAGGTGATGGTATCCCCCGCCGACACGGGCTTGTCCGGTTTCACACAGGTGACGTAGTTCACCTGTACGGACCCCTTTTCCACGGCCTCCGCCGCCCGGCCCCGGCTGAGAGAAAATCCCGCCGCCAGCACGTTGTCCAGCCGCAGGGAGGAGACGGTGTCCCGCAGTTCCTTCACCGCCGCATGGGGGACCGCCAGCGCCGAAAGCGGCAGCGGCGTTACGGTGAGCTTCTCCCGGCCGGCGCTGTCCCAGTTCTGCAGCAGGAAATCCGTCATGGACGGGTCCAGCAGCACCTGACAGCCGCCCTTTTCCACAAGTATATCGCCTATCTTCTCCCGGGTCAATCCCAGAGCCATCAAACTGCCCAAAAAATCCCGATGGGTCAGGTCGCCGCCGCTGCGGCACGCGGCCCGCACCGCCGCGACCTGGTCGTCAGGCGTCTCCAGCCAGTCCGGCAGGAACACCAGCCGCCGGCGCTCCGCGCCGTCATAGCCGCCCCAGAAAATGCCGGACTCCCGCGCGCCCAGCGGCACCAGAAAGCCCTGCGCTGCAGCCTGCTCCGCAGGGGAGAGAAAGCCTGTGGCCGTGGGAATGTTCCGCGTGCGGCACTGCTCACACTTATCCCACACGCGGCTCAGCAGCAGCCGTTCCTCCGGGCTGTGGGCGGCTCTGTCCAACAGTTCTCGTCTGTCCATGTTATGCCCCCAAATTCTGCGTGCGGTACAGTGTGGCGTACACGCCGTTCCTTGCCAGCAGCTCCGCGTGGCTGCCCTCCTCGGCGATCACGCCGTCCTGTATCACCAGTATCCGGTCGGCCGAACGAATGGTGGACAGCCGGTGGGCGATGATCAGTGTCGTGCGGCCTCGGGCCAGACGGTCAAAGGCGCCCTGGATGCGGGCTTCCGTCACGCTGTCCAGCGCGGAGGTGGCCTCATCCAGTATCAGAATGGGCGGGGCCTTCAGAAACACCCGGGCGATGGCCACCCGTTGCTTCTGCCCGCCGGAGAGCAGCGCGCCCCGCTCGCCCACATAGGTGTCGAACCCGTCGGGCATGGCGCAGATATCGTCGTAGATCTCCGCCTGCCGCGCCGCCTGCTCTACCTCAGCGTCGGTGGCGTCAGGGCGGCCGTAGCGGATGTTCTCGCGGATGGTGTCGGCAAACAGGAACACATCCTGCTGTACGATGCCGATGGCCCGGCGCAGGGAGCGCTGGGTGACGGCGCGGACATCGCGGCCGTCGACGGTGATGCTGCCGCTGTCCACGTCGTAGAACCGGGGCAGCAGCTGGCACAGGGTGGTCTTGCCGCCGCCGGAGGGCCCCACCAGGGCCACCGTCTCGCCGGCGGGGATGTGCAGCGTCACGTTGCGCAGCACCTCGGTCTTTTCGCCGTAGGCGAAGGAGACGTCGTTCACGTCCACGCGGCCCTGTACATGTTCGAGGGGCTGCGCGTCCGGCGCGTCCTGAATGGACGGCTCGGTGGCCATCAGCTCAATGAAGCGGTGCAGGCCCGCGAAGCCGTTGGAGAACATCTCGGCGAAGTTGGCCAGCTTGCGGATGGGACTGACGAAGGCGGTGACGTATAGGGAGAAGGTGATCAGATCCACATAGTCCATTTTCTCCCCCATGATGAGCCAGCCGCCCACGGCGATCACCGCCACCGGCAATATGCCGGTGCAGAACTCCATCACCGCGTTGAAGCGGCCCATCTCCTTGTGAAAGCCACGCTTGGCGGTCTTGAACACCTCGTTGGCCTCGTCGAACCGCTGCTGCTGGGCTTCTTCGTTGGCAAAGGCCTTGGTGGTCCGCACGCCGGACAGGCCGGACTCGATGGCGGCGTTGATGGTGCCGGTCTTGACCTTGGCAGCCCGGGAGGCGGCGCTCATCTGCCGGCGGCGGCGCAGGGCCATGGTCAGCAGGACAGGCAGCAGCACCAGCAGTACCAGCGCCAGCTCCCAGCGCAGGGTGAACATCACCGCCAGCGCGCCCACGATGGTCACCAGGGAGATGAACAGATCCTCCGGCCCGTGGTGGGCCAGCTCCGTCAGTTCAAACAGGTCACTGGTCAGGCGGCTCATCAGCTGGCCGGTGCGGTTGCGGTCGTAGAAGTCGAAGCCCAGCTCCTGAATGTGGCGGTACAGATCGCGGCGGATATCCGCCTCCACGCGGATGCCGAAGGTGTGGCCCCAGTAGGCCACCACGAAGTACAGCGCCGAGCGCAGCACATAGGCGGCCACCACCACCGCCATGACGATGAAGAATACCCGGAACTGCCGCTGGGGCAGCCAGGTATACATGGCGGCGCGGGACACCAGCGGGAACGCCAGGTCGATGCAGGCGATGAGGAACGCGCAGGACAGGTCCAGGGCGAAGAGCCGCCGGTGGGGTTTGAAGTAGGAGAGGAATATCCGCAGGGGGCTGCGGGTCTGATAATCTTTCGTGGTCATGCTATGCCTCGCTTGGTGTTTTTTTGAACATATAGTATAGCACATCGGCACGGCGTTCGCAATAGCACGCAGCGCCCCGGCTTGCGTGTCGGGGCGCTGCGTGTTATAATTGGGCCATGACCTGGCCGATAGGGCCGTCGATGGTGACGGCGGCGCCCAGGCCGCTGCCGGCCCCGCCCTTGTTGATGACCGCCAGCTTATGGCCGCGGTAGTACTGTATCAGCCCGGCGGCGGGATAGACCACCAGCGACGTGCCGCCGATGATGAGCACGTCTGCCTGCCGGATATAGTGGATGGCGCGGGCCATCACGTCCTCATCCAGGGACTCCTCATACAGCACCACGTCCGGCTTAATGATGCCGCCGCAGGTGCAGCGGGGAATGCCGCGGCTCTCCGCGATGCGCTCCACACCGTAGAATTTCCCGCAGCGGGTACAGTGGTTCCGCAGCACGCTGCCGTGGAGCTCAAGGACCTCCTGGCTGCCGGCCTTCTGGTGCAGACCGTCGATGTTCTGGGTGATGACGGCCTTCAGCTTCCCCTGCTGCTCCCATTCCGCCAGCTTGCGGTGGGCGGCGTTGGGCTGGGCGTCCAGGGCCAGCATTTTAGCCCGGTAGAAGTCGTAGAATTCCTCGGTGTGCGTCTCGTAAAATGTGTGGCTGAGCATGGTCTCCGGCGGGTATTTGAATTTCTGGTGATACAGGCCGTCCACACTGCGGAAGTCCGGTATCCCGGACTCGGTGGATACGCCGGCGCCGCCGAAAAACACGATGTTGTCGCTGCTGTCTGTCAATTCCTTCAGCCTGCGGATGGTTTCGTCCATACTGTCCCTCCATTTCTTTTGTAAGGAGCATACGCTATGAATATTCAGATCTTCGGAAAAAGCAAGTCCTTCGACACGAAAAAGGCGGAGCGCTGGTTCAAGGAGCGCCGCATCAAGTACCAGTACATCGACCTTGTGAGCAAGGGCGTATCGCCGGGGGAGTACCGTTCCATCCGGGCGGCCGTGGGCAGCTTTGACGCGCTGGTGGACAAGGACTGCCGGGCGTATGAGGCGCTGTACATGGCCTATATCACGCCTCAGGCGGCGGAGGAAAAGCTGCTGGAATACCCGGAGCTGTTCGCCGCACCCATTGTCCGCAACGGGAAACAGGCCACCGTGGGCTATTGCCCGGAGATATGGCAGACGTGGGAATAGGAATAAGGGCTTTCATCCGTGCGCCGCAGGCGCACGGTTTTTTTCGGGCAGCACCGCGGCTTTCACTGTGCGGTGTTGCCCTTAGTCCGTGTAGCTGTGCTCCACCGTGACCACGGCGTAGTAATTGCCGTCCATGGCGCGGACCAGAGCGCGTATCTCCTGCGCTGCCTGGGCCGGGGTCATGGTGCTGGAAAAGGGCAGCACCGCGTCGAAGATCAGGTTATCGTGGGTGGTGCCCCGCACCACCCGGAAGTCGTGGATGGTCAGACCGGGATCCACCTGCTTCACCAGCGCGGCCACCTGTTCCTTCAGCGCGGTGACGGAGCCGTCGGTGACGATGGGGTCCATGTGGATGACGGCGTGGCAGTGGAGCTTCTCCATCAGTTCCTTTTCAATATTGTCGATCACATCGTGCATGGCCATGATGTCCCCGTGGGCGGGGACCTCCGCGTGGAGGGTGATCATCAGACGGCCGGGGCCGTAGTCGTGGACCACCAGATCGTGTACGCCCAGCACTGTGTCGTTGGAGAGGACGATATCCCGTATCTGCTGCACCAGCGCCGGGTCGGGCGCCTGCCCCAGCAGGGGGGACAGGGTCTCTTTTGCGGCCTTGTAGGCGGAGAACAGGATGAACAGTGCCACCACCAGGCCCACATAGCCGTCCACCGCCAGACCGGTCCATTTGCCGATGAGCATGGCAAGGAGCACCGCCAGGGTGGAGACGGTGTCGGAGAGGCTGTCCGTGGCGGTGGCCTCCATGGCGGCGGACTTGATCTTCCGGCCGACGGCCCGGTTGTACAGCCACATATAGACCTTCACGCACACGGAGACGGCCATGATGGCGATAGCCATCAGGGAAAAGGTGACGGCCTCCGGATGGAGGATCTTGTCAAAGGAGGACTTGGCCAGCTCCACGCCCATCAGCAGGATCAGGCCCGCTACGATCAGGCCGGATATGTACTCGATGCGGCCGTGGCCAAAGGGGTGGTCGGTGTCCGGCTTTTTGCCCGCCAGACGGAAGCCCAGCAGCGTCACCGCCGAGGAGCCGGCGTCGGACAGGTTGTTGAAGGCGTCCGCCGTGACGGCGATGGAACCGGACAGCTGTCCGGCGAAGAATTTGCCGATGAACAGCAGAATATTCAGTGCGATGCCCACAGCGCCGCACAGGGTGCCGTAGGCGCGGCGGACGGCGGGGGAGGACACGTTGTCCCGGTCAGGAATGAGCCAGCGGCTCAGCAATCGTATCATAGCAGTCGTCTCCTTTCGGCGGGTAGACCCGGCGCTTTGTCAGCCAATAGCACAGAGGGATGGCATACAGCAGTATCTCATAGGGGATGGCGGACATGTCCGCGCCCAGCATGGCCAGCGGGATGGACACGGAGATGTTCCAGGGGATCAGCGGCGAGAGGACGATGCCGGAGTTCTCGATGTCAAGGGCCATCTCGCCCCTGCCGTGGCCGCGCTTGGTGTAGTCGTCCTCCAGCAGCTGGTTGCACACCACCGCGCAGGTGGACTGGTTGCAGAACACCATGCTGCACACCACGGAGATCGCCACGCAGGCGGGGAACCGCCCGGCTCTCCGGGCCAGGCGCTGGGCCAGATGCGCCGCGCCGTTCAGCACGCCCATGCCGCCCAGCAGCCCGGCGTACAGCCCGGCGCTGACGGCCATGATGGTGGCCGAGACCATGGACATCATGCCGCCGCCGGAGAGCACGTCGCGCAGCGCGCCGGGGGCGGGGAGGTAGCCCAGCACCGCATCCCGCAGGGTGGGCAGCAGAGCGCGGCCCTGGGCGAACACCGTCACCAGCAGCGCCGTCAGCGCACTGACGGCCATGGTGGGCCGGATGGGGACCTTGCACAGCGGCAGGATCAGGATCAGCAGCGCCGGGATGGCCGTCCACCAGCTGAGGCTGAAGGTGCCGGACAGCTGGTCCAGCACACCGCTGTCCACCATGGCCAGCGGGTGCGTTACGGACAGGGCGGCGTAGGCCGCGAGGCTGACCAGATAGGGCAGCCAGCCGGTGCGGTGCATCATGTGCAGGTTGTCATAGAGCTTGGTATCGGTGGCGGCGGCCACCAGCGTGGCGCTGGAGGAGGCCGGCGAGCAGCGGTCGCCGAAGTAGGCGCCGGCCACGATGGTCCCCGCCGTGATGGCCACGCTGACGCCGCCGGAGCGGGCCAAGGCCATCAGGATCACGCCCAGGGTGCCCACCACGCCGAAGGACGTGCCCAGGGCGTAGGAGATGAAGCTGGTCAGCAGGAACGTCACCAGCAGGAACAGCTGCGGCGTGATGATGCGCAGCCCGTGATAGATGAAGAAGGCGATGGTCCCGGCGCTGCGCCACAGGGCGGTGATGGCGCCGATGAGCATGTAGATCACGATCACGCAGCACATTTTGCGGCCCTGCTCCCAGGCGGCGTCCCACATGGCCCGCACGGTCATCCCGCGGCGCAGGCCCAGGGCGGCGAAGGCTGCTATGCCCACCCATATCGCAAGGATCAGGGACTGGCCCAAAAGGATGCAGAGACCCACTGCAGCCAGAAACAGCAGAAAACAGAAGACAGCGCCCATGTTACCTCCCCGGGATGGTCAGCGTCATGCGGCAGCACAGATCATCCAGGTCGCTGTCGGTGGCGGCGGGAAGGCGCAGGCGTCCCCCGCATTTGGCACAGGTCAGGTCCACCGCGCCGCGGCGCACCTGCATGGTGTATTCGTGGCTGCCGCAGGCGCAGGCGATGCCGCCCCGGGCGGCGATGTCCTTCAGCTCCGACAGCACCTCATACATGATGACGTTGTCGGTGAAGGCCTCATCGGGGGACGCTTTTTCCTTGGCCACGCGCAGGGCCAGACCCTCCATGGCCTTTCGCACCTGGGGCTCCTCACCGATGTAGCAGCACAGCTCCTGCTTCACCGGACAGGCCAGACCGATGCCCCGGCCATGCAGCACCGCGCCGGCGTCGCACTCCGCCTGGTGGTGCCCGCCGCACACGCCGCAGGGCACCTGAAGCCGGAAGCGCAGGCCGTCCGTCTCGGCGGTCAGAGCTTCTTTGCCGCATTCACATTCCATCCGCGCCGCGGCGGCGTTCAGGGCGAAAACGCTGCGGCTGTGCAGCACGGCCTTGCCGCAGGCCGGACAGATATATCCAAAGCTACGCATTTCTTCCATGACATACGCTCCTTTGTCAACCAAAAGTCACAACAAGTTCCTGTATTATATACCATTTATTCGCTGTTTTCCAGTATTGCGGGAAAAAGAGTTTTACATTATAATGGCGCCATTATCCCACGCTTCAAAGGATGTGATACCGTGCAGAACAGGAGCTTTGCCGCGGCGGTGAAGGCGGCGTTTCCCCATACCATCCCCATTATGACCGGCTATCTGGCCGTAGGCATGGCCTACGGCGTGCTGATGGCCTCCAAGGGTTACGGCTTTCTGTGGGCGGGCTTTGTCAGTGCCTTTGCCTTCTGTGGCAGTATGCAGTATGTGGCGATCACACTGCTGACCACGGCTTTTGATCCCCTGCAGGCCTTTGTGCTGAGCCTGATGGTCAACGCACGGCACCTGTTTTTCTCGCTGGCGCTGCTGCCCAAGTACCGGGGGCTGGGCAGGCTGCGGTATTTTATGATCTATACCCTCAGTGACGAGAACTTTTCCCTCTCCTCCTCGGTGGAGCCGCCGGAGGACACGGACCCCACGCTGTTCTACTTTGCCATGAGCTTCCTGACCTGGCTGTACTGGGTGGCGTTCTCCATGCTGGGTGGTCTGCTGGGCGGGCTGATCACCTTTGACATCACCGGCATCGACTTCGCCCTGACGGCGCTGTTCGTGGTGCTGTTCATCGAGCAGGTCGTCAAGAAAGAGAACCGTGCCCCCGGCGCTGCCGGTCTGGTGTGCGCTGTGGCGGGTCTGGCCGTTTTCGGCGCGGACAACATGGTCATCCCGGCCATGGTGCTGACCCTGGCGGTCCTGCTGCTGGGAAGGAGGAAGCTATGCGCCTAGACACGATACATTCCCTGATCATCGTGGCGATGGTGGCGCTGGCCACCCAGATCACCCGATGGACGCCGTTCCTGCTGTTCTCTGGGGACAAGAAGCTGCCGAAGGTGGTGGAGGACCTGGGCAGGCTGCTGCCGCCGGCCATGATGGGCCTGCTGGTGGTGTACAGCCTGCGGAGCATTGATCTGATGGGCGGCAGCCACGGCATTCCGGAGGCCATCGCCGTGGCGGTGACAGCCGGGCTGCACCTGTGGCGGCGGAACACGCTGCTGTCCATCCTGGCGGGCACCGCCTGCTATATGCTGCTGGTACAGCTGGTGTTTTGAAGATCTGTGAAAGCGCCGTCCCGCGGGACGGCGCTTTCATATTTTCCCGCAAACAGCGCACACTACGGCCAATGCTATGTTTGCGAGGTGCGTATCATGGACGTAAAACGCTTGAGCCGGCAGACCTGCCGGTTTTTGCAGCCGCCGGGAGTGGTCAGCTTTGCGGCGGTGGCGGGAAAGCTGGAGGGCGAGGGGCCGCTGGGCGGCTGCTTCGACGCTGTGGGGACGGACGCCTTCTGTGGGAAAAAGACCTGGGAACAGGGCGAGGCACAGATGCAGGCGGATGCCCTGCGTCTGGCCCTGCAAAAGGGCGGGTTGGCGGCGGAGGACGTGGACTGCGCCTTCGCCGGGGATCTGCTGAACCAGAACATTGGGGCCACATTTGCCCTGCGGGATTTCAATATTCCCTTCTATGGGGTATATGGGGCCTGCTCTACTATGGGGGAGACACTGTCGCTGGCTGCTATGGCCGTGGCCTCCGGCGCGGTCCGTATGGCGGCGGCGCAGACCTCCTCCCACTTCTGCACGGCGGAGAGGCAGTATCGGATGCCTCTGCCCTACGGCAGCCAGCGTTCTCCTACTGCCCAGTGGACGGCCACGGCGGCGGGGTGCTGCATTCTGGGGGCCCAGGCGGAGGGACCGTATATCACCCATGTGACCCGGGGACGCATCGTGGATCTGGGTGTGACGGACATGACCAACATGGGCGCGGCCATGGCACCGGCGGCCTTCGACACCCTGCAGGCAGTGTTCCGGGACACCGGCACCGTACCCGGGGACTATGACCTGATCCTCACCGGCGACCTGGGCGATGTGGGCAGCCGCATCGTGCTGGAGCTGTTCGCCCGGGAAGGCGTGGCGCTGGAGAATTACACCGACTGCGGACTGGTGCTCTATGACCGGAAGAGACAGGATATGCACGCCGGCGGCAGCGGATGCGGCTGCTCTGCGGCGGTGCTCTGCGGCTATCTGCTGCCGGAGATGCGCCGGGGCCGGTGGCGGCGGGTGCTGTTCGCCCCCACCGGGGCGCTGCTGAGCCCCACCAGTTCATTTCAAGGGGAGAGCATACCGGGCATCTGCCACGCGGTGGTGCTGGACCGGACGAAGGAGGATGCGTGATGGAGTATCTCAATGCCTTTCTCTGCGGCGGGCTGCTGTGCGCCGTGGGCCAGATCATTCTGGACAAGACAAGCCTGACCCCGGCCCGTATTCTGACGGGCTATGTGGTGGCAGGTGTGCTGCTGCAGGCTGTGGGTGTGTATCAGTATATCGTGGACTGGGGCGGCGCCGGGGCCACCGTGCCGCTGACGGGCTTTGGCTACTCCCTGGCGAAGGGCGTGGCCAAAGCGGTGGCGGAGGACGGCTTGCTGGGTGTGCTCACCGGCGGACTGACCGCCACCTCCGGCGGCATCGCCGCGGCGGTGGTGCTTTCCCTGTTGGCGGCACTGCTGGTGCGGCCCAAAGAAAAACGTTGACAAATACCCGGTGGGGGTATATAATGTGGCCGTGATCAAAAATACCCCCAGGAGGTATACGACTGTGGAAAATACTTGTTGCTGCTGCCAGGGAAAGACCAAGCACCGCACGCCAGAGGAGCAGAAAAAACTCCTGAACCGCCTGTGCCGCATTGAAGGGCAGGTGCGGGGCCTGCAGGAGATGCTGCAGAAGGACGCCTACTGTCCCGACATTCTGATACAGGTATCCGCCGTGGGCGCGGCACTGAACAGCTTTAGTAAAGAGCTGCTGGCTACCCACATCCGCACCTGCGTGGCGGACGGTATCCGACAGGGGGACGACGAGGTCATCGACGAACTGGTGACCACGCTGCAAAAGCTGATGAAATAAGGAGATGGCAGTATGACAGAGAAATTCGTCATCACCGGCATGACCTGCGCCGCCTGCGCCGCCCATGTGGAAAGAGCCGCGGCTTCGGTGCCCGGCGTACACAGCGCGTCGGTAAATCTGATGCTGGGCTCCCTGGTGTGCGACAGGGACGAAAATGTGGATCCCGCCGCCATTGTGGCCGCCGTGACGGCGGCGGGCTACGGCGCGGCGCCGGAGAGCGAGGCCCGGCGGGACCTGCACGCGGAGCAGGACGCGGCGGTAAAGGCCATGGGCCGCCGGCTGCTGTGGTCGGTGGTGTGTCTGGCGCCGCTGTTTTACCTGAGCATGGGACACATGATGGGGCTGCCGGTGCCCATGTTCATGCACACGCGGCCCCTGCTGTCGGCCTTTGTGCTGCTGGCGCTGACGGTGCCCATACTGATTTTGAACCGCAGTTATTTCACCGTGGGCTTCTCCCGGCTGTTCAAGGGTGCGCCCAATATGGACTCGCTGGTGGCGCTGGGCGCGGCGGCGGGGCTGGTGTACAGCCTGATCGAGATGGGTCTGCTGGCGGCGGGAAAGGTCACGGGTATGCCGGACCTGTACTTCGAGTCGGCGGGCATGATATTGGCGCTGGTGACGGTAGGTAAGTACCTGGAGGAGCGCTCCAAGGGCAAGACGACCGGAGCCATCACCGCCCTGCTGGCGCTGGCGCCGGAGTCCGCCGTGGTGCGCCGGGACAGCAAGGAGGTCACCGTCCCCACCGAGGACATCAAGGCCGGCGAGACGGTCATCGTCCGGCAGGGGGGGCGTATCCCCGTGGACGGCACCGTGACGGCGGGCAGCGGCACCGTGGACGAGTCCGCCCTTACCGGCGAGAGTATGCCGGTGGAGAAGACTGTGGGCGGCAAGGCGGTGTCCGCCACCATCCTCACCGGCGGCTATCTGGAGCTGACGGCGGACCGGGTAGGTGCGGATACCACTCTGTCCCAGATCATTCAGCTGATGGAGCAGGCCGCCAGCGGCAAGGCACCTATCAGCCGTCTGGCGGATAAGATCAGCGCCGTGTTCGTACCGGTGGTCATTTCCATCGCACTGCTGGCGGCTATCCTGTGGGCCGCGGTGGGCGGCATGGGCGTGCGCTTCTGCCTGTCCATCGCCATCGCCGTGCTGGTGATCTCATGCCCCTGCGCCCTGGGCCTGGCCACGCCGGTGGCGATCACTGTGGCCACGGGCAAGGCGGCGGAGCAGGGTATTCTGGTAAAGTCCGCCGCCAGCCTGGAACTGATGGGCCGGGTGGACGCGGTGGTGCTGGACAAGACCGGCACCGTCACCGAGGGTAAGCCCCGGGTGACGGATGTGCTGTGCGCCGGCGGCATGGACGAGGATACGCTGCTGTCCGCCGCCGCGTCGCTGGAAAAGCCCTCCGAGCATCCGCTGGCCGGGGCGATCGTGGCCGAGGCGGAAAAGCGCGGACTGGCCCTGCGGCCGGTGTCCGACTTTGCCGCCGTGGCCGGCGGCGGTGTTGCCGCCCGGGCGGAAGGTACATTACTGCTGGCGGGCAATGAGGCATTTATGGAGACGTCCGGCGTGGCCGTCAGCGAGGAGATGAAGTCCGGCGCGGCCAGACTGGCGGAGGACGGTAAAACGCCGCTGTTTATCGCCGCAGGTACATCGCTGCTGGGGGTCATCGCTGTGGCGGACGTGGTCAAGGCGGACAGCGCCGCCGCCATTGCCGCCCTGCGGGAGATGGGCTGCGACGTGGTGCTGCTCACCGGCGACAACCAGCGCACGGCGGACGCCATTGCCCGGCAGGTGGGCGTCAGCCGGGTCATCGCCCAGGTGCTGCCCCAGGACAAGGCCCGCGTGGTGCAGGGGTTGCAGGCCGAGGGCAAGAGGGTGGCCATGGTGGGCGACGGCATCAACGATGCCCCGGCGCTGGTGACGGCAGATGTGGGCCTGGCCATCGGCGCGGGTACGGATGTGGCCATCGAGTCGGCGGACATCGTGCTGATGAAGAGCAGTCTTATGGATATCGCCGACGCGGCAGCCCTGTCCCGGGCTACCCTGCGGAACATCCGTCAGAACCTGTTTTGGGCGTTCTTCTATAATTCTGTGGGCATCCCGGTGGCGGCGGGTGTGCTGTACCCGGCCTTTGGGATCACCCTGAACCCCATGATCGCCGCCGCGGCCATGAGCCTGAGCAGCGTGTGCGTGGTCAGCAACGCCCTGCGTCTGCGGGGCTGGAGGGGCCGCAGACGGGAGGGAACGCCGACTGCAAAAGAGCCACAGCTGGTGCAAAATATAAATAATAACGAAAGCAGTAAGGAGGATACCGCTATGAAAAAGACCATCACTATCAAAGGCATGATGTGTGCCCACTGCGTCTCCCACGTGGAGAAGGCGCTGACCGCCCTGGGCGTACAGGCGGACGTGGATCTGGCGTCCGGGACCGCCGTCGTCACCGGCAACGCCAGTGACGAGGCGCTGAAGAAGGCTGTCACCGATGCCGGTTACGAGGTCGTGGAGATCAAGTGATGAAAAAAGAGCAAAAAAAGAAAGCCCATATGGGCTTTCTTTTTTGTTTTGACGTTATGCGGCTGGTTCTCTTTCTGTATCTGTACCGAGTGCGGGAGCGGTCTGCGCGGCGGTGCGCTCCGCGCTGTCGGCGGTGAGGATGGTTCCCTCGCCGTCGGCGAAGCGAATGGTGACATAGTCGCCGGTGTTGTAGATGACCACCTCCGGCTGGACGGCGGCGGAGATCACATAGTAGTGGCTGTCGCCGGTCAGGTGGAGGTAATACAGGGTGTTGCCATCCACCACGGCGGAGCGGATGTCGTCCAGCACGCCGGAGGCCTCGCTCTGCCCCGTCAGAGGCAGGTCGGCGTCATCGGCGGACACCAGACCCTTTTCCGCCAGAATGCGGCGGTAGTTGGCCTCGCACGAGGCCACCGTGTCGCCGGTGGCCACGATCTGGTACTGGCTGACGTTGACCATGGCATACATCTTCACCAGCTCGGCGGCGTCCTTCAGCGCCATGAAATACGTGGGCTGGTCGGAGATGTTCAGCAGCAGGGGGAAGGTGGCCGTGTACTTCATCTGCTGTACCTGACCCTGGGCGCTGTCCATGGCGGAGTACTCCTTGGCGCCGGCCACCAGATAGAACCGCGTCTCCTTCGTGCGCTGGTTGGAGAGAATGAAGCCGATGTTGGACTCGTCGGATACCACGGAGGTGACACCGGTGTACATATACACGTCGTCACCGATGGCGATGTAGTTGTAGCCCTCGGTGGTGACGGTCACGTCCCGCTGGCCGAACAGGGAGTTGATAAAGCCGTTGACATACGCGCCGTGGTAGTCGTACTGCTGCATGATCAGCTCGGCGGTGTAGACGTGATCCACCCAGTTGGGCACGTCGCCGGTCTTGTAGTAGGCGCTCTCGCCGGTGACGGCGTTCACCAGCACCGCGCCGATGATATCACGGCCGCCGAACAGGCCGATGGTGTGGCTGACCCGGGGGCAGACCCACCAGGGGTCGCCGTTCTCGTCGATCTCGAAGGCCGGCTCGTCGAACATATAGGTGGGGTAGTGGAAGCGCAGATGGCGGTACAGGTTGCGGCTGAAGTGCTCGGCGGTGGTGTAGTGGATCCCCTCGTCCAGACGGATGACCTCCACGTTCTGGGTCACCATGTCGATAAGCAGATAGGCGGGCAGGCCGTCGGCGCGATTGTTCAGCCACTTGATGATATCGCCGTAGCGCAGAGGCGTGACGCGGACAGGGCGGCCCTGGTAGTTGATCTGGGTGTAGTCGTCGGCCACCTCGAACTGGGAGACCATGTCCGCCAGCTCACCCAATTTGCGGTTGCCCAGCTTTGTGGCGGAGTTGGCATCCAGCATGGGGATCTGGTCATAGCTGATCTCCTCCACTTCGGCGGCAAAGTCGCCGTCGGTAACGGTCAGCAGGTCGCGGTAGTCCCCGGCACGGAACAGCTGCCAGCCGATCACCGCGCCCACCAGTGCCGTGACGATCAGCGCGGCGGCCGCGATGAGTGGCACGGTGCACTGTTTTTTCAAAAAGGTGAAGTAGCCCTTGGCACCGGTGCCCTGAAAACCGGAGGTCAGTATGGCACAGCCGCCGTACACGGCGCACACCAGCAGCACAAAGACGTAGAAATCCTCGCTCTTGAGACTGATAGGCGGCAGAACGATATAGAAATACACCGCGGCGAACACCAATGTGACGGCGATGTTCAGCAGCGTGCGGCCCAGGGGCGTGCCCACGGCTTTGCGTTCCTTTTTCGGGCGGGGCTGGCGGCCGAAGCCCTGAAAGTTGGGGTCGTTCCAATTTGTATTCTTCATAGACGGTTCCTTTCTCTGTTGATATGCCTGTTGGTGCTATTATAACCGATGCATCTTCGTTTGTATAGCAACTTCAGGTTGCAAACGGCAAAATTGCCGCAGAGAGATGCATTTGGCTGTTCACAAATTGTTTACAATAAAAGTCAAAGAAAGTCAAATTACCCTATTGACAAAGTAGGAAAGGCGGTGTAATATATGTTCAAGGTCAAAGAAAGGCAAAGTCAAATGAGCCGAGCTTGACCGAGAGATGGAAACGAAAGGCGGCGAGGATTTGGGTATTTCCGATATTATCGCTGGATTTATCCAGCAGGAGTTAGACCAGGCGGGCGGTGCGCTGGAGCTACAGCGAGCCGACCTGGCGCAGCGGTTCAACTGCGTGCCCAGCCAGATCAACTACGTGATGTCCACCCGGTTCTCGCCGGAGCATGGCTACATCGTGGAGTCCCGGCGGGGCGGCGGCGGCTACATCCGCATCACACGGGTGCAGGTGGACCGCCAGACGCTGCTGATGCACGTTATCAACAGCATCGGCGACAGGCTGGACGCGGCCAGCGCACGGGCGATCGCCCAGAACCTGGTCCAGTCCGAGGCCATCAGCCGGGAGCTGGGACAGGCGTTGCTGTCCGCCACCGGCAGCCGGGCTCTGCAGAGTGCCTCTCCGGAGAGCCGGGATGCCCTGCGGGCTGACATATACAAGCAAGTTTTGATCCATTCCGTCTGACGACGGCGTAAGGAGGTTATGATTATGAAGTGTGATCGCTGTGGAAAGAACGAAGCGACGTTCCATTATAAGACCAATATCAACGGCAGAGTGACCGAGGCGCACCTCTGCCCCGACTGTGCCCGCGCCATGGGCTATGCCGGTTCCATGTCCGGCCGCATGAGCAGCTGGTTCGACGACGATTGGTTCGACCGGCCCTTCCGTATGCTGGAGCCGTTTTTCGGCGGCTTCGGCAGCCGGATGCTGACGGAGTTCCCTCAGCCGGTGGATGTGCTGGAGCAGGCGCAGAGCGCCGGCCCGGAGAGCAGCGCCGCCGAGGAGCTGCTGCCGAAGGACGAGGCTATGTCTCTGGCGCTGGAGCGTAGGCGCAACGCGCTGGAGACGCAGCTGCACAACGCGGTGGCGGAGGAGCGTTATGAGGACGCCGCCCGCCTGCGTGATGAGCTGAAGGCTCTGGGCGGCAAGGCGTCCTGACGCCGTTCCGCTATGTTAAAATAACAAATCGAAAGGAAGTGTTCCTTTATGTCTGAGAATAAATTTACCCCCCGTGCAGAGGAAGTTCTGCGTTTGAGCCAGGAGGCTGCCGAGGATCTGGGCCACGGCTATGTTGGCTCCGAGCATCTGCTGCTGGGCCTGATCCGTGAGGAGGAGGGCATCGCCCACCGCGTGCTCAGTGAGTTCGGCGTCACCGATGAAATGGTCTGCTCCGTGCTGCAGCGCAGCGTGGGCAAGGGCGTTTCCGGCGCCGCGCCCAGTCAGGGGCTGACGCCCCGCGCCAAGAGCGTGGTGGAGCTGGCTGTGTCCGAGGCGTCCCGCATGGGAAGCAGCGCCATCGGCACCGCCCATCTGCTGATGGGCCTGCTCCGTGAGGGCGGCAACATGGGCCTGCGTATCCTGCGTACCGTGGGCGTGGACCCCAATAAGATGTACAGCGCTGTGCTGAAGAAGCTCAACGATATGCCCCGGGCTGCCGCCGGCGGCACCTCCGCCCCTAACCGCGAGGCGGACAAGAAGAACAAGACGCTGGCCGAGTACACCCGCGATCTGACCGAGGCCGCCCGCAGCGGCAAGCTGGACCCCGTTATCGGCCGCGATACCGAGATACATCGGGTCATCCAGATTTTGTCCCGCCGCAGTAAGAACAACCCCGTGCTCATCGGCGAGCCCGGCGTAGGCAAGACTGCCATCGCCGAGGGCCTGGCCGAGCGCATTGCCGCCGGCGATGTGCCCGAGGAGCTGCTGGACAAGCGCATCCTGTCGCTGGACCTCAGCGGCATGGTGGCCGGAACCAAGTACCGCGGCGAGTTCGAGGAGCGCATCAAGAACACCCTGAATGAGGTGAAGAAGGACGGCAACGTCATCCTGTTCATCGACGAGCTGCACACCATCGTGGGCGCAGGCTCCGCCGAGGGCGCCGTGGACGCCGCCAACATTCTGAAGCCCGCCCTGAGCCGCGGCGAGATCCGCGTTATCGGCGCTACCACCCTGAACGAGTACCGCAAGTACATCGAGAAGGATGCCGCGCTGGAGCGCCGCTTCCAGCCCGTCACCGTGGGCGAGCCCACCCCCGAGGCCACGCTGGAGATCCTGAAGGGCCTGCGCGACCGCTATGAGGCGCACCACAAGCTGACCATCACCGACGAGGCGCTGGACGCTGCGGTGCAGCTGTCCAAGCGGTATATCGGTGACCGATTCCTGCCGGATAAGGCCATCGACCTGATGGACGAGGCCGCTTCGCAGGTCCGCATGACCGCCGAGAGTTCCTCTCCGGACCTGAAGGCCCTGGAGGAGAAGATCACCGCCCTGCACCGGGAGAAGAACGATGCCATCGCCGCCCAGGACTTCGAGAAGGCCGCGCAGCTGCGCGATATCGAGAAGGACTATCAGGAGCAGGTGGACATCGAGCGCGACAAGTGGCGCAAGAGCCTGTCCCAGAACCGGGGCACCGTCACCGCGGACGACATCGCCAAGGTGGTGGCCGGCTGGACCGGTATTCCCGTCACCCGCCTGACCGAGGATGAGTCCATGCGCCTGCTGAAGCTGGAGGAGAAGCTCCACCAGCGTGTGGTGGGTCAGGACGATGCCGTGACCGCCGTGGCCAAGGCTATTCGCCGCAGCCGTGTGGGTCTGAAGGACCCCAAGCGGCCCATCGGCTCCTTCCTGTTCCTGGGCCCCACGGGCGTGGGCAAGACCGAGCTGTGCAAGACCCTGGCGGAGTCCATGTTCGGCGACGAGAACGCCATGGTGCGTATCGATATGTCCGAGTACATGGAGAAGCACACGGTGTCTCGCCTGATCGGCTCGCCTCCCGGCTATGTGGGCCACGAGGAGGGCGGCCAGCTGACTGAGAAGGTGCGCCGTAAGCCCTATTCCGTGGTGCTGTTCGATGAGATCGAGAAGGCCCATGAGGATGTGTGGAACATTCTGCTGCAGATCCTGGAGGACGGCGTTGTCACCGATTCCCAGGGCCGCCGGGTGGACTTCAAGAACACCGTCATCGTCATGACATCCAACGTGGGCGCCCGGAACATCACCGATGCCGCCGCCAAGCTGGGCTTTGACGGCGACGAAAAGGGCGGGAAGGAAACTGAGGAGGCTCGTTTCGCCCGTATCCGCGAGGCGGTCATGACCGACCTGAAGCACACCTTCCGCCCCGAGTTCCTGAACCGTATCGATGAGATCATCGTGTTCCGTCAGCTGACCCAGGAGAACATCGTGGAGATCGCCCGCCGTATGCTCACCGTTACCGGCAAGCGCATGGCGCAGCAGGGGATCACCCTGATCTCCGACGATGACGCCGTGGCCGAGCTGGCCCGTGACGGCTTTGATCCCCAGTACGGCGCACGTCCCCTGCGCCGCGCCATCCAGAACCAGGTGGAGGATGCCGTAGCGGAGTTGATGCTGGAGGGTAAGCTGAAGTCCGGCGATACCGCCCATGTCCGTCTACGGGACGGCAAGGTGGTCATCGACAGCGAGGCGGTTCCTGCTGAAGCTGTGTCTGCGGCGGAAGCGCCCGCCGAGACGGCCGCTATCCCTGCGGAGAAATAAACAAAAAGGAACGCCCTTGGGCAATGGCCCAAGGGCGTTCCTTTTTTGTCCTATTGCTTCTTCGCGCGGAGAGAAGGTTTACAGGGTGTCAAGTGCCTGCTTCAGGTCGGCGATGAGGTCCTCGGCGTTCTCCAGACCCACGGACAGACGGATCAGGCCGGCGGCGATGCCGGAGGCGGCCAGTTCCTCCTCGGTGTAGGTGGAGTGGGTCATGGAGGCGGGGTGCTCGATCAGCGTCTCGGCGTCGCCCAGAGACACAGCCACCGTCACCAGGTGCAGGGCGTTCACCAGCTTCACGCCGGCGGCACGGCCGCCCTTGACCTCGAAGGACAGCATACCGCCGAAGTCGCGCATCTGGCGGCGGGCGATGTCATGGCCGGGATGGTCGATCAGGCCGGGATAGTAGACCTTCTCCACGGCGGGGTGGTCATACAGGAACTCTGCAACGGCCTTGGCGTTGGCGCAGTGCTTCTGCATACGGATCTCCAGGGTCTTCAGGCCGCGGAGGATCAGGAAGGCGCAGAAGGGATCCATCACTGCGCCGGTCATATCCTTCAGGCCGAACATACGTACCTCATTGCAGAATTCGGCGGAGCCCACCACGAAGCCCGCGATCACGTCGCCGTGGCCGTTCAGGTACTTGGTGGCGGAGTGCACCACCACGTCTGCGCCCAGCTCCAGCGGCCGCTGGAGGTACGGGGAAGCGAAGGTGTTGTCGCAGATGACCTTGATGTCCTTGTTGTAGCCGTGGGCCAGTGCCGCCACGGCAGAGATGTCCGCGATCTTCAGGTTGGGGTTGGCGGGCGTCTCTAGATACACCGCGCAGGTGTTGGGCTTCAGCGCCTTGCGCACGGCATCCAGGTCGGAGGTGTCCACAAAGCTGACCTCCACGCCGTAGCGGGTCATGCCGTGGTTCAGAAGGGCGAAGGTGCAGCCGTACAGGGTGCCGTCGGCCACGATATGCTTGCCGGCGCCGGCTACGGTCCACAGCGCGGAGGAGATGGCACCCATGCCGGAGGCGGCGGCCACGCAGGCCTCACCGCTTTCCAGGGCAGCGACCTTGGCCTCCAGCACCGAGGTGGTGGGGTTGGACAGGCGGGTGTAGATATAGCCCGCTTCTTCACCGGCGAAGCGGCGCCCGCCCTGCTCACAGCTGTCAAATACGAAGGTGGAGGTCTGGAAAATAGGGGTGGTCAGTGCGCCGTACTGGGTGTCCTTCACGTTTCCGGCGTGAATGGCTTTTGTACCGAAGCCGCAATCCTTGTTCAGCATGGGTCGTCCTCCTTGCACTATAATGTAACAATAAAGTGTACAGGACCATACGGCCCTTTGTCATAAGGGTAACATATCTGAACCCGACGGTGGTAGCGGCAAAATGCGCCAGCTCGCTATCAATTGGAATTGTAGCTAAAACAGATAATTTCGGAATACATTTTTGTGCAGAATGCTGTATTGCGGGGAAATCGCAAAAAGTTTTAGCGGAAATTAGACATCGTGCCGAAAAATACGGCAAAATGGCGGCGGATTTTTGTCGGGGAACATGATAAATGAAACAGATAACGATGGGCGCGATTTGCGGGAAACGGTTGCCATTTCCGCCGGAATGTGGTATAAGAGAGACAGAGAGTGCGCCCGGTGTCCGCCGGGTACATGCAGCTTACAGGAGGTCATCACCATGAAGAAGATCATTGCCACCACCAATGCCCCCGCCGCCATCGGTCCCTATTCCCAGGCCATCGACTGCGGCAGCTTCCTGGTCACGTCCGGCCAGGTGCCCTTTGACCCGGCTACCGGCGAGTTCGTCCCCGGCGGCATTACCGAGCAGACCCGTCAGGTACTCACCAACATCAAGGCCATCCTTGAAGCCGCCGGTCTGACCATGGACAATGTGGTCAAGACCACCGTATTCCTACAGAGCATGGGCGACTTCGCCGCCATGAACGCGGTCTACGCTGAGTTCTTCACTGAGGGGCAGTACCCTGCCCGCAGCGCCGTGGAGGTCGGTGCGCTGCCCCGGGGCGCGCTGGTGGAGATCGAAACCATCTGCGTGAAGTAAGCAAAGATCTCCGCCGATATAAAACGGCAAAAATAAAGCGAGGAAGTCCGGCAGGGCTTCCTCGCTTTATTTTTCGTAGCGTATCAGGTCGGCGGCGGTGCAGTCCAGGGCAGAGCATATCTTTTCCAGCACGTAGCTGTCGTAGCGGACGACCTTGTTCTTATAGTAGTTGTCGATGATGGGGTAGCGGATTCCAGTGCGCTTGGCCAGCTCGTAGCGGCTGATACTGCGCCGGGTCAGTACCTCGTCCAGCGTCAGGTAGACCTTGCCCATGATACACCTCCTGAGATATTCTGCTATACATTTTATAAAGTGTATATGGGCTTGACAATTTATTCATTGGAGTATATATTTATATAAGGGTATAACGAAATATCCAAAAATTGCCAAAAATAAGAGGAGGGTATTTATGAAAAAGTTGTTGGCGACTATCTTGGCGCTGGTCATGGCCATCGGCCTCACCACCGCCGCGTGGGCGGACGGTGAGGGAACTACTGCGAATGTCGCAAAAATCGGCGAGAACGGGTATGCGACCCTGGCAGAGGCTATCACGGCGGCACAGGCGGGCGAGACCATCGTGCTGCAGGCGAATGCTGCGATAAATTCCAACACTCAGATCACGAAGGATGTGGCTATTGATCTGAACGGCAAAACCGTGACCGTGACGACTGTTGGCACTCAGAACGCTTTTGAAGTCCAGAATGGGGCTACGTTTACCATTAAGGACAGCGGGACTGGCGGAAAGCTTGACTTGGGCAAGTTTGGCATTACGCTGGTGAACTCGAAACTCAAGATCGAGGGCGGTGAGATCAAAGTGAGTCCGGCTAGCCCCGGCGCAGGTATTGCTGTGGCAGCTGTCGGAAACTCTGATGTTACCATGACTGGCGGTAAGGTAGTTGCGACGAACACGGCCTGCTTCAATGCCGGCTATTTTGGTACGCAGACTTTCAATATTTCTGGCGGTACGCTGGAGAGTAAGGGCGCTTCTACCGCATTGATGGGTATTAGCAACAATTACGGTGGCCATACGGAAATGACCATCAGCGGCGATACGCAGGTGGTGATGAAGGATGCTGCGGGCAATGCTGGCAGCTTGGTTTCCGATGCGACGGGCAACGATGTGATCAAAGTTGTTGGAGGAACCTCCGATAGTGATATTACGGCCTATACAGAAGAGACTGCGCCTGTTGTTTTGACGGGTGATGGTACGTATCACATTGGAACGACTGCGGCGAACGCGGCTGTGCGTAACGCAGCAAGCGGTGAGACTGTTACCGTTGTTAAGGGCAATGCAGCTTTGACTGAGGTTCCTGCGGGTGTGGTGGTCGTTCCCGGTGAGGGTACTACCGTGACAGTCAATGGCGTGACCGTGACCGGTGACTCCTACACCGTTCCCCAGCCGCCCCGCTACTACTACAACTCCACCACTACTACCACCGACACCAAGACGGACGGTACCAAGGGCAGCCCCAAGACCTTCGATGCCGGTATGGGCATCTATGCAGTCAGCGCTCTGCTGAGTGTCACCGGTATGGCCTGCGTGGGCAGGAAAAAGTTCTGATCTGCTCTCGACGGCGGTGCGCTGCCCCGGGGCGCACTGGTGGAGATCGAAACCATCTGCGTGAAGTAAAGAATCCGGCAAATAAAGAGAGCCGCCCCTTAGGGGCGGCTCTCTTTATGCCTCCTGGTTCAATTCCGAGACGATATCCTTCAGAATGGCGATGAACTTCTCGCCGTAGTCCGTCAGCGGTACGTCCCGGGGCCGTATGACCCCAAGGCGCATATCCGGCACGTCGCCGATCAGCGGCAGCGTCATCAGCCGGTCGTCGCCGTAGCCGTCCGGCAGTACGCCGCTGCCGGTGGAAACGCAGTCCGTGTGGGCCATGACATTGTAGGCCGTGGCGCGGTCGCTGACGGACACTACCCGGTCAAACTCCGCGCCGGTGCCTACTACCGCCTCCTCGGCGAAGTGGTAGTTGCTGTCCGACTGGGTAAATACCGCGTAGGGGTAGGCATACAGCTGCTCCAGCCGCACGGCGCGTTCGCCGGACAGGGGGTGGCCCTTCCGCAGAAATACCCGGGGGCGGATGTCCACCAAAGGCTGGAACGTCAGGTTCTTCTCCCGCAGGATACGGCCGATGAAATGCTCTGTCATGTCCGACACGAAGATGATGCCGAAAGCGCTGCGCCGCGCCGTCACCTCGTCGATGACCGCTGCCATCTCCATCTCCTTGAAGCTCACCTGGATATGCGGCTCGTCCAGCAGGTGCAGGAACTCCACGAATGCCTTGGCGCAGAAGGGATAGCGCTGTGATGCCACCGACAGGGATACCCGGTCGGCAGCCCGGCGCTCACTGTAATAGCGCTCCAGCTTCCGGCTGCGCTCCACCAGCGGCGCGATCTGCGCCGTCAGCTCCCGGCCCTCCTCCGTCAGCGTCACGCCCCGGTTGGTCCGCAGAAAGATGGTCACGCCCAGCTCCCGTTCCACCTCGGCGATGGCCGCCGACAGGGCCGACTGAGACAGAAACAGGTTCCGCGCCGCCCGGTTCATGGACCCGCAGCGGTCCACCTCCAATATGTAGCTCATTTGCAGCAATGTCATCGCGCCGCGCCCCTTTCCCGCCGTTTCTTGCCTTTACTATACCAAAAACCGCGCCCCCTGTAAATAGAATTGACAGATATACGGCCCATCGTGTATAATCGCCGGTGATATACCGTATATATTGCTCTATATAGGAGGCGTACTATGAAACGAGTTATCACCGTCCTGTTGGCGGCCCTGCTGGTCCTGTCACTGGCGGCCTGCGGCAGCGGGGTCGAGACAAAGAAGCTGGCGGGCACCTGGACGTGTACGATCGATGTGACTGACCGCATGAACGCGGCGGCGGAGCAGGCGCTGGGTCTGTCCGCGGCGGACGGCGCGGCGAAGATGCCGCTGCAGCTGGTCCTCACCGTGACCGAGGACGGCGCCTATACCCTCCGCTACGACAGCGACGCCGCCCGCACGGCGCTGGATGCCTATGCCGCGGCGCTGCACCCGGCGGCGGTGGAGAGCGTCTATGCCGCCGCGGAGGAGCAGGGCCTCTCCCGTGAGGAATACGACGCGGCCATGGAGAAGGCCGGCATCACCATGGACGATATGGTGGCGGCCATTTTCGCCGGGGTGGACGAGGAGGAGCTGCTCTCCCTGCTCACCGGCCGCAGCGCCGCGCTCACCGGCTATTGCAGGGCGGAGAGCGGACAGCTGTACCTGGCGGATACCGCCGCCGAACTGGCCGAGACGGCGGACTGTCTGAGCTATACCCTTTCCGATGGGACCATGACCTGGACCGACGCGCAGGGTGAGCTCAGCAGCCAGCTGACGGAGGAGGAGCAGGAGCTGCTCCGCGTGCCCCTGACCTGGACGAAGCGGGCGGAGGAGAGCAAATAAAAAAGAGCGCCCGCAGGGCGCTCTTTTCCTTTGCCTCATGTCTCAAAAATCCAGCTCCGTGCGGGTGCAGACCTCCTTGATCTTGGCCTGCAGGCGTTTCAGATCCTCGAAGGTCTCCGGCTTTTTCCGGGGGTCCCGCAGCAGGGCGGCGGGGTGATACAGCGCCATCATCAGGCAGCCATCCTTCTCGAAGAACTGGCCGTGCTCCTGGCTGATCTTAAAGTCCGGGCGGATGATCTCCATGGCGCTGACGCGGCCCAGACACACGATGATCTTGGGCTGCATCAATGTCCGCTGCCGCTGGAGATAGCCCTTGCAGGCGTCCTTCTCCGTGTTCATGGGATCCCGGTTCTCCGGCGGGCGGCACTTAACGGAGTTGGTGATATACAGGCGGCTGCGGTCCAGCCCGATCATCTTCAGCATATCGTCCAGCAGCTTGCCGCCCCGGCCCACGAAGGGCTCGCCCTGCTTGTCCTCGTTAGCGCCGGGGGCTTCGCCGATGATCATGATCTCCGCATCCTCCCGGCCCACGCCGAAGACCACGTTGGTGCGCGTTTCCGCCAGTGTACAGGCGTGACAGTGCAGACATTCCTGCCGCAGGGCTTCCCACTCGGTCATAGTCGTTTCTCCTTTATCTCTCCGCGAACGGGCTTACTTTTCCAATCTGGACAGCAGCCACGCTTCAATGTTCTTCGTAATATCCGCAGTGTATGCCTTTTCGTTGAGTATCTCATGCCGCAGGCCCGGATACAGCTTCAGTGTGCAGTCCCGCATACCGGCAGCCCGGAAGGCGTCATAGGTCTGGCGCACGCCCTTGCCGCAACTGCCCACCGGGTCCTTGTCGCCAGCTACGAACAGCATCGGTATTTCCCTGTCCATCTGCCGCAGATGGCTCTGCCGCTGGTTAAAGCGTATGCCGTGCAGCATCTGGCGGAACAGGCCCACCGTGGCATCCGCGCCGCACAGGGGGTCGGCGATGTAGTCATCCACGTTGCTCTCGTCGGCGGAGAGCCAGTCCACCTTCGTGCGGTTGGGGGCGAACAGCTTGTTGTAGCTGCCGAAGGCCAGCTCCGTCACCAGCTCGCTGGTGGCGTTCTCGCCGCTGACGGCGGCGATGGCATTGGCCAGCGCCAGCCCGCCGGTGATGGCTGCCTGGGGCTGCCAGCCGGTGCCCATGATGACCGCCGCCTTCACCGTGCCGGGATAGCGGATCAGGTATGTCCGGGTCAGAAAGGAGCCCATGCTGTGGCCCATGATGCACAGCGGCACATCAGGATAGCGCTGCTTCAGCCGTTGATGCAGCACGTAGATGTCATCCACCACCGTGTTCCAGGTGTTGCCGTCGCCGAAATAGACGGGGGTGCCGCCCTCCGGCAGCGACTTCCCGTGACCCAGATGGTCGTGACCGGCCACGACGATGCCCTGCTCGTTCAGCGCCCGGGCAAAGCCGTCGTACCGGGCGATGTGCTCGGCCACGCCGTGACAGATCTGCAGTACAGCGCGGACGGCCACGCCCTCCGGCTCCCACAGCATCCCGTGGAGCTGGGTCTTGCCGTCGCTGGACAGAAACGTGAATTCACTCAAATTTGTCATGGTGTATCCGCTCCTTTCATGGTATAATTCTTATCATCATACAGTGTACCACAAAAATCCGGAAATGAAAAGAGGGTTCGCCATGTCGCAGTACATATTGGCGCTGGATCAGGGCACCACCAGCTCCCGCGCCATCGCCTTTGACCGGTCGGGGAATATCGCCGCCCTAAGCCAGCAGTCCCTGCCCCAGCACTATCCCCAGGCGGGGTGGGTGGAGCACGACCCCCTGGAGATATGGGACACCCAGCGCCGCGCCGCGGCGGAGGTCATCGCCCGGCTGCCGGAGGGCAGCGTGGCGGGGATCGGCGTCACCAACCAACGGGAGACGACGATCCTCTGGGATAAGGCCACCGGTGAACCGGTGTACAACGCCATCGTCTGGCAGTGCCGCCGGACGGCGGAGCTGTGTGAGGAGCTGAAGCGCCGGGGGCTGGAGGAGCGCATCCGCTCGGCCACGGGGCTGCTGATCGACGCCTACTTCTCCGGCAGCAAGATCCGCTGGATACTGGACAATGTGCCCGGCGTCCGCCGCCGGGCCGAACGGGGCGAGGTGCTGTTCGGTACCGTGGAGAGCTGGTTGATCTGGAAGCTCACCGGCCGGCATGTCACCGACTACGCCAACGCCAGCCGCACCATGCTTTTTGATATCCACCGCCTGGCCTGGGATGAGGAGCTGTGCGGCATTCTGGGGGTCCCTACGGCCATGCTGCCGCAGCCCGTGCCCAACAGCGCCGTCTACGGCACGGTGCAGCCCAGTATCCCGGGGCTGGAGTCCCTGGCGGGCGTCCCGGTCTGCGGCGCGGCGGGCGATCAGCAGTCCGCCCTGTTCGGCCAGACCTGCTTCGCTCCCGGCGAAGCCAAGAACACCTACGGCACCGGCTGCTTCACCCTGATGAACGTGGGCGAAAAGCCTGTGCGCTCCCGCGCCGGATTGCTGACCTCCGTGGCCTGGCAGGTGGACGGAAAGACCACCTATGCCCTGGAGGGCAGCGTGTTCAACGCCGGCAGCACCATCCAGTGGCTGCGGGATGAGCTGGGTATCATTTCCTCGGCGCCGGAGATCGACGTGCTGGCCGCCACAGTGCCGGACAGCGGCGGCGTGGTGGTGGTACCGGCCTTCACGGGCCTGGGTGCGCCTTACTGGGATATGTACGCCCGGGGCGCTATTCTGGGCGTCACCCGGGGCACAGGACGGGCGCACATCGCCCGGGCGGTGCTCAGCTGTATCGCTGCCCAGGTCACAGACCTGATGCTGGCCATGCGCCAGGATGCCGGCTGCGATATTGCCCTTCTGCGGGCGGACGGCGGGGCCAGCGTTTCCGATGTGCTGCTGCAAATGCAGGCAGATCTGCTGCGTATCCCTGTGGATCGGCCGGAGATGGTGGAGACCACCGCCTTCGGCGCGGCGGCGCTGGCGGGGCTGAGCTGCGGCTTCTGGCGGGATATGGACGAGATCGCCGACCTGCGCCGCAGCCAGAGGATGTTCCTGCCGGAGCGCCCGCAGGCGGACTGCGACGCCTATTACCGTCTGTGGAAACGGGCTGTTTCCCGGGCCGCTGACTGGATAGAGCATTAAGTAAACAGTGTGTAAATTTCGCCATATAGCGCTTGCAACCGCTGAAAAAACGCGCTATACTGGCGTCAACAGGAATACATGCCGTGCACTGTCCCGCGTGTGTACGCGGCGGCGGAGCCGGAAGATATGGAAAGGAGCAGTAACTATGGGTATTCTCAATGACATCAGCAAGAAGGCGCAGGAGTACGCCGGCATCGCCGTGGACAAGGCCAAGGACCTGGCCGAAGTGGCCGCGGACAAGGCCCAGACCCTCAGTGACACCGCCAAGACCAATATGGCTATTATGAACGAGCAGCGCGAGCTGGAGAAGAACTACCGCGCCATCGGCGAGTGGTTCGTGGCGGAGCACCAGAGCGACGTCCCCGACGCCGTCAAGGACGTGGTGGCTGCCGTCAACGCCAGCAAGGAGCGTATCGCCCAGCTGGAGGCCAGCAAGCCCCGGAAGGACGAGCCGGCGGTGGACGAGTCTGAGGTGACCTTCAAGGTCTGCCCCGTCTGCGGCGCCGCCAGCGACAGCAAGTTCTGCCCCCACTGCGGCGCGCCCATGGGCGAGTAAAATACAGAAAAAAGAGGACCGCCGCCGGCGGTCCTCTTTTGCAAGCGCTTCATAAAAGGAAGGCCCGCGAGGGCCTTCCTTTTACTTTTCGTTGGGCATCTTCCAGCCGTTGTGGTCGGTGTGCAGCAGATGGTGGGACTTTTCGCCCAGCGGAGCTTTCAGGAATTCCCGGTACAGCGCCTGCACGTCCTTGTTCCGGTGGGAGAACCGCACCTTGGCACTCTTGTCGATGCTCCACAGGATATCGCCGCGATATGCCGCCAGCTCCTGCCCGTCGTGTATGGGCTGCCCGCCGCCGCCGGCGCACCCGCCGGGACAGGCCATCACCTCAACGAAGTCGTAATCCACATCGCCCTCGTCGATGGCGTGCATCAGCTTACGGGTGTTGCCCAGTCCGCTGACCACTGCCACGCGGACGTTGCCCGCGCCGGGGATGGTGAATACGGCCTCCTTCCAGCTGTCCATACCGCGCACGGCGGAGAAAGCGTCCGGCTTCGGTTCCTTGCCGGTAATGAGATAGTACGCGCTCCGCAGAGCCGCGTCCATCACGCCGCCGGTGGCGCCGAAGACCACCGCCGCGCCGGTGCCGGTGCCCAGCGGACTGTCAAAGGGTGTTTCCGGCAGCACCGCGGGATTGATCTGTTCGCCCCGCAGCATCCGCACGATCTCGCGGGTGGTCAGCACCACGTCCACGTCCGGGTCGCCCTGCTCGTCCTTCATGGTGGGCAGCGCACACTCCGCCTTCTTGGCGGTGCAGGGCATGATGGACACCACAAACAGCTTCTTGGGGTCCACGCCGATCTTCTGGGCAAAGTAGCTCTTGGCGACGGCACCGAACATCTGCTGGGGGCTCTTGGCGGTGGACAGGTTTTCCGTATATGACGGGAATTGTCCCTTCAGGAACCGCACCCAGCCGGGACAGCAGCTGGTGAACATGGGCCAGTGATATTTGTTCCGGTGGGTAAAGCGCTCGATGAACTCACTGCCCTCCTCCATGATGGTCAGGTCGGCGGCGAAGTCTGTGTCGAATACATAGTCGAAGCCCATGGTCTTCAGCGCCGTCACCATGCGCTCCGCCGTGGCAAACTTGGGGTCCAGATGATAAAACTCTGCCCAGGCCGCCCGCACCGCCGGTGCGACCTGCACCACGGTGATCCGGTCCTTGTTCGCCAGCGCGTCGAACACCTTGCCGGTGTCGTCGTGCTCCTGCAGGCCGCCCACAGGACAGTGGGTGATGCACTGGCCACAGAAGGTGCAGTCGCTCTCACCCAGGGTCCTGGTGTGGGCCACGCCCACGGTGGTGCGAGTACCGGTGCCCATCAGGTCCCAGATGCCCATGCCCTGGATCTTTTCGCATACCTGGATGCACCGCATACACTTCACGCAGCGGTTTTCGATACGCACCACCGGATTGGAGTAGTCTGTGGGGATGTTCTTCAGGTCGTCGATATAGTGGTCGCCCAGCAGGTTATAGTCGTTGGTCAGCTGCTGGAGCTTGCAGTTGCCGCTGCGGGTGCACTTGGTGCACTTCGTCTCATGCTGGCTCAGCAGCAGCCGCAGATTGACTCGCCGGGCCTCGCGGACGCGGGGTGAGCTGGTGTACACCACCATGCCCTCGCTGACAGCGCTGTCGCAGGAGGGCACCAGCCGTGCATAGCCCTCCACCTCCACCATGCAGATGCGGCACGCGCCGATCTCGTTGATGTCCTTCAGATAGCACAGGGTGGGGATGCTGATCCGCAGGGTCTGGGCCGCCTCCAGAATGGTGGTGCCTTCCGGCACCGATACGGTCCGCCCGTCGATGGTCAGAGTTACCATTTTTCGTTCCTCCCTCCCCGGAAAATGCCGTAGCCGTAGTGGTCGCACCGCAGGCAGCGGGACGCCTCGGTTCGCGCGCCCTCCTCGGTGAGCCCGCACTCGATATCCTCAAAGTCGCACCGGCGCTCGCAGGCCTCGCGTTCCGTGGTGTTGATGCGTCCGTGGGGTGCGCGGTTGTTCAGCCGCGGTGCCGGGATGTCCAGCTCCACCTTGATCTCATGCTGGAAGCCCAGGTGCTCGTCGATGTTGGCCGCCGCCACCTTGCCGGCGGCAATGGCGCGGATGGCGCTGGCGGGTCCGGTGACACAGTCGCCGCCGGCAAATACGTTATCCATGTCGCCCACCTGACCGGACAGTCCCGCTACGAACGTGCCGCGCTTGATGGGTACGCCCGCCTGCTCGAAGCCCTGGATCTCGATGCCCTGGCCGATGGCCACCACGATGATATCCGCCGGGATGCGTACCTCCGGAAGGTCGGCCTTGTTGGGCCGGGGCCGCCCGGACTTGTCCGCCTCGCCGATGATCTGGGGCTGCACCCACAGCGCGGCGGCATTGCCGTTCTCGTCGGCCTCGATGTGGGAGGGCGCCATCAGGGCGGCGATCTCTGCGCCCTCGGCCATAGCGCCCGTCACCTCGTCCGGCAGGGCGGTCATATCCTCGATGCGGCGGCGGTACACGCACGTCACCTTTTCCGCCCCCAGGCGGATGGAACTGCGGGTCACGTCCATAGCCACGTTGCCGCCGCCGATGACCACCACCCGCTTGCCGGTGAAGTCCGGCATCACGTCGTCGCCTATGGAGCGCAGCATCTCCACCGCGGACATCACGTTCGTGCTGTCCTCGCCGGGGATGCCCACTTTCTTGTCCTGATGGGCGCCGATGGCGATGTACAGGCAGTCATACTCCTTCAGCAGGTCCTCTATCCACAGCTGGGTGCCCACGGTCACGCCGGTGTGTGCCTCAATGCCCAAAGAGAGGATGGAGGCGATCTCCGCATCCAGCAGGTGCCGGGGGAAGCGGTAGTTGGGGATGCCGTAGCGCAGCATACCGCCCAGCTTCTCCCGTTCCTCGAATACCGTCACCTTGTGACCCATCAGGGCCAGGTAATAGGCGCAGCTCAGGCCGCTGGGCCCGCCGCCGATAATGGCCACCTTCTTGCCGGTGGGCGGCGCGCAGGGGGGCTGGGGCACGTCTCCGGCATTATCCACGGCGTAGCGCTTCAGCCCGCGGATGTTGATGGCATCGTCGATCATATTCCGGCGGCACCGCGCCTCGCAGGGGTGCTCGCAGATGTAAGCACAGGCCACGGGGAAGGGATTGTCCTTACGGATCAGCCGCACCGCATCGGCGCAGCGTCCCTCGCCTATCAGGGCCATATAGCCGGGTACGTCCACACCGGCGGGACACAGGGCCACGCAGGGCACCGGCAGCTGCAAGCCCGCCAGACAGCGGTGGTGCAGGATGTGTTCCTCGTAGTCATCCCGGAAGCCCTCCAGCCCGTCCAGCACCAGTCGGGCGGCGTCGCGCCCGATGGCGCAGTCGGCGGTGTTCACCACGGTCCGCGCCGTTTTCTCGATAATGGCCAGGGTGCCCATGTCGGCGGTGCCATCCAGCACGGTGGCGATGAGCTTGCTCAGCTGCCCCAGACCGATACGGCAGGGCACGCACTTGCCGCAGGACTGGGCGTGGCACAGCTGCAAAAACGACAGGGACATATCCACCGGACAGAGGCCCGGAGGACTGGCGGCGATGCGGCGCTCCACATCCCGGTAGAGATTATCCACCACCGTCTGGGCGCGGCTTGGGTTCTTGATGTCGAGTCTGCTCAAGGGGGTCACTCCTTCCGTCTGCACTGCGCGGAAGCGTGTCCGCGCGGCGCTTGGAAATTATAAGTTAAACAAAAGAATGACACAAAATCCACCAAAAGTCAACATAAGAAAAAAGATTGTTTTCATAAGAGGAAATTATCGTAAATTGCCTGGTTTTTAACGTTATTTACAGCACAAACCGATAGATTTAAAGCGCGAAAGTTTCTTAAAGAGAAACGTCCAAAGACTGCCTTCGCAGGGAACGGCGTCCCGCGGCGTCCCGATCCGCGGCCATCAAAAAAGAGCACCGCCGCAGCGGTGCTCCCTTTTAGGTTCTTATGCTCTTATGCGCGGCCACTGCGCAGGTAGCCATAGTTCTTCTTGAGTATGTTGCGGAAGAAGGGGATGCACAGCACCGTATCCGCCGCGATCCACGCCATGGGGTCGGCGGCGCAGAGGGCGTAGAAGGCCATGGCCGGTGCATCGGCGCTGACGGCGCCGCCGGCAAACAGCCCCGGCAGCACCAGACACACGGTGATACGCGCCACCAGCTCCGCCGCGCCCGCGCCCAGCACGAAGCCGCTGCGCCCGATGCCCTGCACGCAGTTGCGCACCACAAAGACGAAGCCCAGAAACAGGTACATGGAGAAGTCCACATACAGCAGCGAGTTGCCGTAGCGCACCGCGTCCGGCGTCACCTTGTCGGCGCTGAGGAACACATGGTAGCAGAAGTCGCCCCTTGTCAGCAGCAGACCCGTGCCCGCCGCCAGAATCGCCAGAATGGACACCATGCCCAGCGCCTGCAGCGTGCCCCGGCGAATGCGGTCGTACTGACCTGCGCCCAGATTCTGCGCCGTGAAGCTGGTCATGGCGCCGCCCAGCGCGTTCATGGGCGTGGCCACCAGATTGAACAGCCGGTTGGCTGCGCCAAAGCCATTCTGCGCCGCGTTGGACACCATCACACCGTCCCGCATATCGAATTGCACCACGCCGCCCTGCATGACGATGATGCCCACCGCCAGCACGGAGAACTGCAGGCCAAGGGGAATGCCGCGGGTCAGGTGCCGTTTCACATCCATCATGGTGATGCGCCAGTCCTCCCGGTGCAGGCGCAGCACCGGATAGCGCACAAAGGCGTAGATAAAGCAGCCGATGGTGCTGACCAGCTGCGCCAGCACCGTGGCAAGGGCTGCGCCCGCCACGCCCCAGCGGAACACCAGAATGAACGCCAGATCCAGCCCCACGTTCAGCACCGTGGAGAACAGCAGGAACAGCAGCGGTGTCACGGAATCGCCCATGGCGCGCAGGAAGGAGCAGATGAAGTTGTAAAACAGCTGCGCGCCGATACCGGCGAAGATGATGGCGCAGTAGGTGTGCGCCGCGGTGTACACCTCGTGGTGGGCGGGCGTCACGTTGATCCACGCCAGCATGGGATCCAGCAGCACCAGCGCCAGGGCCGTCAGTGCCACCGTCAGTGCCGCGGACAGGAGGATCTGCGTGGCCAGCGAGCGGCGCACGCCCCGTTCGTCGTGCATGCCCACATAGTAGGACGTGATGACGCAGAAGCCTGCGCTGACGCCGAAGGCGAACTGCAAAAAGATGAACACCAGAGAATTGGTATCGTTGACGCCGGCCACCTCGGCGGCGGTCAGCGTCTGACCAACGATGGCCGCGTCGCTGATGGAGTACACCTGCTGCAAAAGGTAGGACAGGATCACCGGCAGAGAAAACAGGAGGATCACCTTCCAGCACGGCCCCTGGGTCAGGTCGATGGGCTCCCTTCTTTTATGTGCTGTTTTCACAGAAATCGCTCCCTTCTTTTGTATAGTATAGACAATTATCTCTCTCAGAGCGCCGATTATAATACCTTGCGGCGCCGTTGTCAAGAGCTCTTTTGTAAAAAATCCGTCCACCGGTCATTCCCGGTACCGCGCTGCCGTTCTTCACGCATTTTGCGGCGCATTTCCGCTTTCCGCCAGTGGACACAGCCGGTATTTCATTGCACTTTCTGTCACTTTGTGGTAAGATACCATTGACACAAATGAAACGGGGAGGTCACTTGATATGAGATCCGATGGCACAAAAAAGTCACCTGTGCGTATGCTTGTCTACCTGCTGCTTCTGGCGGCGGTGGTGGCCCTGGGCTATTTCACCGACATCGTTGACTTCACGGAGCTGAAGGCTGTTTTTTCTCTGAAGCTCACCGCCCTGCTGAAGCTGGCTGTCATGGTCCTGCTGGTGCTGCTGGTGTCCAACCTGGTCATCTTCATTCTGCACGGTATCAAGCCCCGCACCCACCGCGGCGGGTCTGTGCTGTCGCTGCTGAGCAGCCTGGTCAAATATGTGGCCGGCATCATCATCGTCTGCCAGAGTCTGTCCCTGCTGGGCGTTAACGTGGGCACCATCATCGCCAGCGTCGGCGTGCTGGCCCTGGTGGTCGGCTTCAGCGCCGAGAGTCTCATCGCTGACGTGGTCATCGGCGCCTTCATGCTGCTGGAGAACCAGTACAACGTGGGCGACATCGTGGAGGTCAACGGTTTCCGGGGCGTGGTCACCAAGATCGGTATCCGCACCACCTCCATCACCGACGGCGGCGGCAATGTGAAGATCATCAACAACTCGGAGATGAAGAATATCCTCAACCGTTCCGATAACAACTCCTGGTCTGTCAGCGATATCTCCATTCCCTATGAGACAGACCTGGAGAAGCTGGAGGCGCAGCTGCCCACCCTGCTGGAGGAGATTTTCCGCGCCCGGGGCGACGTGATGCTGGATGTGCCCCAGTACCTGGGCGTTCAGACACTGGACGCCTCCGGCATCGTCCTGCGCTTCTGGGTGAAGGTGGCGGAGAAGAACATCTACGCCGGCGCCCGCGCCCTGAACCGTGAGCTGCTGCTGGGCTTCCGCCGTCTGGGTGTGGAGTGCCCCTTCCCTCAGATGGACGTACACATGAAATAAGCCATGGAAGAGAAGAACAAGGAGTTCACCCTGGCGCAGGAGCACGCCGCCCCTCCACCGGAGTGCGCTGCCCTCCCGCCGGAGGTCCTGCCGCCGGACACCGTCCTTCCCGGCGAGGCCTCCGCCGCGGAAAGTGCCGCCGCGCTGAAAAAGAAGACCGCCAAGTGGAAAAAGATCGCCATTATGCTGGTGGGCCTGTCGGCCATGACGGCGGTGGCCGTCACCGGCGGCGGCACAGCGGACGATCCCGTCCCCGCAACGCCGGACACCCCGCCGGTCCAGCAGGAGCCGTATGTTCCGCCGGAACCGGAGCCGGAGCCCCTTGCCGGTGTTCTGCACTATACCATATACAACGATACCTTCGACGACAGCGGCGTGCCCCTGATCCTGGCCGAGGGTACCGTGGACATGGCCGCGCTGTCCGATACGCCCCTGGCGCTGCCCCAGCCGGAGACGCCGTCCGATGGCAGCTATGCGTTCCTGGGCTGGGCGGGCCGGTATGACACCGCCGGCGGAAAGGTCTGGACGACGGTGCCGGACCCCCTGACAGCGGACTTCGCGGCGTCCATCAGACCCGGAGATACGGGGGAGAGGTCGATCGTGCTCCGCGCCGCCTGGCGGCTGACGGAGCAGAGCCGCTATCCCTGGTCCCTGACGCTGGATGACGGCGTCACTGCCGTCACCTATGAGGCGGCGGTGCCTATGGCCTCCGGCGGCAACGTGTACCTGTGCGCCTACCCGCAGCCCACCCGCGACGGCTATCGCTTCGCCGGCTGGCTGAACGCGGCAGGGGAGAGGGTGGACCTTCTGCCCGCCTCCGCCTTCTTTGCCAAAACCGCCGACGGCGAAACGGACTGGCGTACCACCGTCTCTGTCACCCTCACCGCGGACTGGGAGAAAGCATAACAAAAAAGAACAGTCCCTTTAGGCCGCCTGGCATAAGAAAACATACGCCGCAAAAGGCGCGTTTCGCGCAGCCCCATCGTTGCGCCGCCTTGACAGACATCCAGTATGCCTGCGGCGGCGCGCCTCGGCTCTGCACAAAACGCGCTCTTTTTCGGTGCGAAGCAGTTTTGCCAAAGTAAATTCGAGCTGAAATTGGCTGCAAAAACGCCCGCATGCTGACGCATGTGGGCGTTTTTGCGGTCGATTTCAGCCGGATAGACACAGGCAAAACCGTGTGTTTTCTTGTGTCAGGCGGCCTTTCGACTGTTCTTTTTTGATTCTTCTTAATACGCCACGCCCCAGTAGATGTCGGTGGTGCACGCCTTGCCGCACACCACGCACTTGCCGGTGGTGCCGGACTGCTTCAGCGGCATGCAGCGGCTGGACACGCCGGCCTTCTCCTTCATGGCCAGCTCGCACTCCAGGCTGCCGCACCACTTGGTACGGGCGAAGCCGCCATTGCCCTGGGCCATCTCCTTGACCTCCTCCCAGGAGGTCATATCGAAGGTGTTGTCCTCCAGGTTCTTTTCCGCCATGGCGTACAGGTTGTCGTGCACGTCCTGCAGCAGCTGCTGCACGGCGCTCTCCAGCTCCGTCAGGGGCACGAAGGTCTTTTCACCGGTGTCGCGGCGGGCGATGCAGCACTGGCCCTTCTCCATGTCCTTGGGGCCGATCTCCACACGCAGGGGCACGCCCTTCATCTCATACTGGGCGAACTTCCAGCCGGCGGACTGGTCGCTGTCATCCATGCTGACGCGGATACCGGCGGCGGTCAGGCGGTCGCGCAGACCGGCGGCGGCCTCCAGCACGCCCTCCTTGTGCTGGGCGATGGGGATCACCACCACCTGAGTGGGAGCGATCACCGGGGGCAGCACCAGACCGTGGTTGTCGCTGTGGGTCATAATGATGGCGCCGATCAGGCGGGTGGACGCGCCCCAGCTGGTCTGGAACGGGTATTGCAGGGTGTTGTCCCGGCCGGTGAACGTCACGTCATAGGCCCGGGAGAACTTGTCACCGAAGAAGTGGCTGGTGCCGGACTGCAGGGCCTTGTGATCCTTCATCATGCACTCGATGGTGTAGGTGGCCTCGGCGCCGGCGAACTTCTCCTTGTCGGTCTTGCGGCCCTTCACCACGGGCATGGCCAGCGCGTTTTTGCACACGTCGGCGTAGCAGTTCAGCTGCTGCTCCGTCTCAGCCTCGGCCTCGGCGGCCGTCTCGTGGATGGTGTGGCCCTCCTGCCACCAGAACTCGCGGCTCCGCAGGAACGGGCGGGTGGTCTTCTCCCAGCGGATGACGGAGCACCACTGGTTGTACAGCATGGGCAGCTCACGGTAGCTGTGCAGCACGTGGCTCCAGTGGTCGCAGAACATAGTCTCGGACGTGGGGCGGAAGGCCAGACGCTCCTCCAGCTGTTCGCTGCCGCCATGGGTGACCCAGGCCACCTCCGGGGCGAAGCCGGCCACCAGCTCACCCTCCTTCTTCAGCAGGCTCTCGGGAATCAGCACCGGCATGGCCACGTTCACGTGGCCGGTCTTCTTGAACTCCGCGTCCATGTACTTCTGGATATTCTCCCAAATGGCATAGCCGTAAGGTCGAAGGATCAGAAAGCCTTTGACGCTGGCGTAGTCCACCAGCTCCGCCTTCAGGCAGATATCCGTATACCACTTGGCGAAATCCTCCTCCATGGGGGTGATTGCCTCTACATTTCTCTGATCCTTAGCCATAGCTTTATACCATTCCTTTGTTAGTATATAGGGTGTGTGCCAACTTCACATTTTACCCGCCGCCATGTGACTTGTCAAGTTGCCGCCGCAAAAAGGCCGCAAAAAAGCGCCCCGCAGGGCGCTTTTTCAGCAATCCCGGCCCAGCCGCCTGTCGCGGCGCCGGCCAACGATGACATACACGAACACATAGGCGATGGCGCCGGTCAGCAGTCCGGCCAGCACATCGATGACGGCGTGCTGCTTGACAAACACCGTGGAGACCATGATGAGTATGCCGTACAGCGTCGCGCCCCAGCGCCACGCCGGCTTCTTCAGCCCCGGCGTGTGCCACACCGCCGCCACAGCCGCCATGCAGCCCAGCACGTGCACGCTGGGGAACACGTTGGTGTTGGTGTCGATGGAATAGGTGTACTCCACCAGCCAGGTGGCGGCGTTGTGGTGCGCCATCACCGCCGGACGCAGATCCTGTCCGTTGGGGATCAGGATGCAGAACACCACCGCCGTTGTGAACGTCACCATGATGTACCACATATACCGGCGGAAGCCCTCGGCGTCCTTCAGTATGAGATAGATCCCCAGCGCCACCAGCAGCGGGCTCCAGGACACATAGGGGAAGATGAACCACTCGCAGAAGGGGATATAGGTGTCCAGCACCGTCTGTGTGGCCCAGTAGTTATCGGTAATAAAGTGCTCGATGGTAAAAAACATCGCCAGATAGACCGGCAGATACGCGCCCCACCAGGCGTGGGGATGGGTTTTGAAGAATTGCTTGATCGCCTGCATACGATCCCTCCGACAGACTTGATGATTTCGTATCCCGTATTGTACCAGAACCGCCCCGGAAAAGGCAACCCCCGCCCCGCAAATATCACAGAATTTTTACAACTCAGGCAAATCACCGCAGGTGTTGAACGGACTGGACAAACCGGGGCGGCGTATAGTATACTGTCTCCAATACAGACACAGGAGGAACTGCCATGCAGATCATCAAGCGGGAGGAGCTTCCCGAACAGCGCCAGGTGCGCCTGACTATCGCCGTGGACAAGGACACCTGGCAGGCGTCCCTGGCCAGATGCTACCAGGGCGTCAAGTCCGTCTGCCCCGTGGCCGGCGAGCCTACCCGTGAAAACCTGGAACAGGCCTACGGCCCCGAGTTTTTGTACCAGGAGGCCGTCAACGACACCTATCCCCAGGCGCTGGTGGAGGCCATCAGCCAGAGCGATATCCAGATCGCCGGGACCCCCACCCTGTCGGTGGAGACCATCGGCCCCGACGGCTACACCTTCGCCGCCGTTATCGATCTGTACCCGGAGGTGGAGCTGGGCCAGTACAAGGGCCTGTCCGCCGTCTATCCCCAGGTGGAGCTGAGCAATGACGATACCGAGGCCGCCCTGGACGAGTACGCCCGGGCCAACCCCGAGGTGCAGCATCCGGAAAGAGCCGCCATGGGCGACGAGGTGACGCTGGACTTCGAGGGCTTTGTGGACGGCGTGCCCTTTGAGGGCGGCAAGGGCGAGCAGTATCCCCTGCTGCTGGGCAGCGGCTACTTCATTCCCGGCTTTGAGGAGCAGGTGGCCGGCGCCGCCGTGGGCGAGGAGCGCGACGTAAAGGTCACCTTCCCCACGGAGTACGTCCCGGAGCTGGCCGGCAAGGACGCGGTGTTCCATATCAAGGTGCACCAGATCACCCGGCGGGCCATGCCGGAGTGGGACGATGATTTCGCCCGCCGGCAGGGCTTTGCCGATGTCTCTGCCCTGCGCCGGGCCGTCATGGAGACGGCGGTGCAGAAAAAGCAGGCCCAGGCCGCCGAGCAGTTCGCCAATGACCTGATCCGCCAGGTGACGGAGGCCATGACCGTTACCATTCCCGCCGCCATGGTGGAGAACCAGCTGGACGGGCTGATCAACGAGCTGCGCGGCCACCTGCAGGCCCAGGGCGTGTCCCTGGAGCAGTATCTGGAGATGGGGAACACCACCATGGAGCAGCTGCGTGACCACGCCCGCGAGCAGGCCGCCGCGGCGGCGCGCTATGAGCTGGCCATGACCGAGATCGCCCGCCGCGAGGGAATCGACATTTCCGAGGCCGACGTGGACGCCAAGTACGCCGAGCTGTCCAGGCAGTACGGCCTGTCCGTGGAGTTGCTGCGCCAGCAGCTGCCGCCCCTGCGCCTGCGCCACGACCTGAAGCTGGCCGCCGCCCAGGCGGTGGTGGTGGACTCCGCCAAACGCAAATGACCGTCCCGCGGGCAGCAGCCTGCCCGCGTACCGATCAATGAAAAGCAAGGGAAGGCCCGTACGGGCCTTCCCTTTTTGTATATTGAAAGCCACTCGCCCAGCGAGTGGCTTTCAGGATACAAGGGGCGGCGGACAGATACTGCCCGCCGCCAGATCGCTTTGTCGCTTATATGCCCTACCAGGGATAGAAGTAGATCACCGTGTCCGGCTCCATGCAGATAGGAGCCGTGCTGTCCCTTGTCGACGGACAGATAGGTGTAGTCCTCGAAGGCCATGGGAACCTGCATGATGAAGCCATCGTGGATGATCCGTTCCGTCTCGCCGGGCGTGTATCTCTTGCCGCCGGTGCGGGTCATATCCAGCATCAGTACGCCGGAGTATTCCCCGTTGGCGGTCAGCCCCCATTCACCTTCATAGACCTCCTCCGGTGTGACGAAGTCACTTTCGTACCACCAGGTGAAGGTCGCCGCGCCCCAATAGTCCTCCTGACTGCTGTTGGCGTGCAGCTCCAGAGTGGCCAGAGCGGGCTTATCCGTATGACCCTGCCACGCCCATATTTCCTGCGTCAGCTGGGAGCCGGAGGGACACGTCCAGCCGATGTCGCTGCCGAAGCCGTCGTTCCCCTCCTGCGAGTAAAAGGTGAAGTCGTAGCATAAAGAGAACTTTCCCGCAACAGCATGCGATAGTCGCCGTCCAGCCCGCTGTGCTTAGTAATTCTGACCGCGAAAAATGTCATAAGGCCTTTTTTGAAGATTTTTTTGAGGAAGAAACGGAGCAGGCGTAAACCTGCTCCGGACACAAAAACCTATTCACCACAATTCTCATTATAACAAGCATTAACCGCTTCGGCGAATAATGAACGGGAATGCTTATTTGGATCATCGTTGTTATTTTTCTTGCGGATGTATAGCGCGTCCAGTTCGTCTTTCAGCCCGTTGCCTTTTATCCATTGAAAGCGTTCTGGAAGCATATAGAATCCTTGAGACTGTTCTGACCATGAATAAGTATTTTGCTTCTTGTTATAGTGAATGTATTCCTGACAATCGTACCCATCATCGTCTTCATAGTCATTTACAAAAGCAAAATCAACACTATGAAGTATACGGGAATTTTTCCGATCCTTAACTTTGATGGTTAAGACGCGAGTTGAGTCTTCGGCAAAGTCGTAGCCATACCGATGAGCAAATTTGTCCAATGATTGTTTGAATAGTAATTTGATCTGTTTTGCAGTGAAGCGATTTTCTTCATCGTTGGGATAAATGTTGATATCAAAATCGAAACCGATATTTGATTTTGCATCATAGGTTATCATGTCGCGAGAGTAGCTGCCAACCGGCTTATGCTGAAAAGTGTATTGCTTCCGCAAGTCATCATGAACAAGACTGAGAATTTCCATAAGGTCAGAATAGGCAGACTTAACCTGTGGGGAATGTTTGGATATAAACTTGAAATCGTGTTTCATATTATGAATCCTTTCTCTTCCCATGCCGCCCATTCAGCTTTTCCTGCTAAATCGTCACAGTATACTCGCAAACGATACGGCAAAGCCGGTATTTCCGGGCATTTTCATATAACCGGCACGGGCGAAAAATACCGTGGTCATGGCAGTCTGGGTACTGCACACCAAAAGGAGGTGGTCAGTATGAGTACCCTACCGCAAAAAGCCCCCGGCAGCCTCTCCCAAGCCTATCAACTGTTGGAGCTGGTCGCCATATCCGGTGAGCTGCCGGCCAGCCAACTGAGCAGGCTCGCCGGTGGCATCAGCTACAAAGAGAACGTGGTCAAGTCGCTGAAGCGTCAGCGGCTTTTGCTGTCTTACTACAAAAATGGTCTGCGTGGATACCGGCTCACCGCCGCGGCGAAAAAGCTGCTGTTGGTGCGTGACCCTGAGCGTTTTTCCTTCTACCTGTCCGGTGCCTGCGCCACCAACCACATCAGGAGTGAGCCGGAGCAGCGGCTCCGGCTCCACCGCGTCTCTCAGACCCTCATTACTATGCGTAACGCCGGTGTCAGCATCTTCCGTGATGAAAAGCCCGGCGTATTCCGCCCCGGTGAACCAGCGATTGGTGACATCTGCGCCCCGGCCTTCTACACCTCCCGTGAGATCAAGGAGATGGGAACAGCTTTCGTCAAGATCCGTGGCGCCCGGTCTGTGGGCGCTCTGCTGACGCCGCAGCATATCCATGTGGCCTACAACCTTGGCAACACCCTGATGAAGTGGAGCTATAAAGCCGAGATGCGGACAAAAGCGCTCATGCAGACGGTGCTGTGCCGTGAACGTATGCCGCACCAGTATCACCTGGATACCGTGCAAGGTCTCCTGCTGGGTGACAGTATGGAGCTGGCCTATGAGCTGCTGACCAACCAGGGCGGCAAGAACTATTTCATTCTGGATGGCAGCTATGAACGGTTCTGCTTCCTGACCAACGACCATCATGGAGAGGTGCTGCTGCGCCTGCTCTGTGATGAAGAGTTAGACAATGAGCTGCGTGAGCTGCTGCTCCTCGATCTGGAGCCACAGCAACCGGGTGAAACGGTGGAGAACGACGCCATGACACCGGAGGGCGCACCGGTTCTGTTCGCCTATGATTGTGACCTGCCGCGGATCAGGCGGTTCGATACGGCACTGCGGCTTCAAGACCGCTATGGCATCCTGATCTGCTTCGACCATCAGGCCGAAGTGCTGCGCCGCTACTGCGGCGACAGGGCCGTTGTGCAGGCCATTGACTTTGCTGCGTTCGAGAGGAGGTTTTTTCCGTAGAAAAAAAGAAACTGCGAACTCTGCTATTCGCACTCCCGCTATTTCTATCAGGGCTGCTGTTTGGCGGCGGCTATCTATCGCAATTCGCCCGGAACTATCAACAGTGGAAGGACGCGGGCGGAACGCCGGGCGACGGAAGCTCCCCGGCCGCGCCGGTGCTGTCGTTCTCCGCCTGCTGCGAAGCACTGTTCAGTAAGAGCGGGCTCATCGGCGTAGGGCTTTGCCTGTTGCTGCTGGGCCTCCTGATCGTCATGGTGATGCGCATGGGCTACCCAGTTGCTCTCCGAGTCGTCAAATGGCACGATCTTCAGCTTGTCATAGTAGAGATCCCGTGCCGTAGCAAACGGTGAGATTCCTAATA
>ERZ827150.745-NODE-745-length-46100-cov-6.948854_pt1 | contig 46100 bp, 40 predicted proteins | sample MGYA00519779_ERZ827150 | MGnify/ENA primary metagenome ERZ827150 (study PRJEB31778, sample SAMEA3449267) | human gut metagenome | biome: human gut; feature: human-associated habitat; material: faeces | place: United Kingdom | collected 2010/2012 ...
ACTTCTGCAGGCTGCTCAGAGAATTAAAAAAGGGAAGAACGGATTACGAAAACCTGCTTCCCATGACAATATGCAAATAATAATCGTTAAATTTGTGGACTCTTTTTTATACGGGTGCCTGTTGGTGCCCGTATAAAAGGGGACACCCTAAAATTGGAAGTTTACCTTTGAAGCAAAACGTTTCGGCGTTTTTCAAGGCACCGGAAAGTTTCCCGTGCATTCTCTTCCAGATATTACAAATTATCTCTTTGCAACGCTTTGTATAAAAAATTTTTTCGTAATTTTGAAGCTCAAAACAAAATGTATAACTAACCTTATTATTATTCACTCAATGGGCATGCTATTACCATTGAAAAAACAAAAAACAACATGAGTCAAGAAAAAACGAACTTCATGATTCCTTTGTCATTCATCGGAATCATGTTCTTTGCGATTGGATTCGCATTGGGCATCAACTCCTTGCTGGTTCCCGTATTGCAAGGATCACTGGGTATTTCTAACGCCGCTTCTTACCTGATCATTGCAGCTACCTTCATTCCGTTCCTGGTATTCGGTTATCCGGCCGGACTGACCATCAAGGCAATCGGTTACAAGAAGACAATGTCACTGTCATTCTTCATCTTCGCCGCTGCCTTCTACCTGTTTATCCTTTCCGCCAACGAAAAGAGTTTCTCTCTCTTCCTGCTGGCTTCTTTCGTGAGCGGTGCTGCCAACGCTTATCTGCAGGCTTCCGTTAATCCGTACATCACCATCCTCGGTCCCCTGGAAAGTGCTGCAAAACGTATCAGTATCATGGGTATCTGCAACAAGATGGCATGGCCTATCCCTTCTATCTTCATCGTATGGCTGCTGGGCAAGGATGTAAACCTGATCAGCATCGACGACCTGGAAAAACCGTTCCTTATCATCATTGCAGCCTTCATCGTTCTGGGTATCATGGCTTTCTTCGCTCCCCTGCCTGAAGTGAAAGCTGCCGGTGAAGACGAAAGCGAAGATTCTGCAGATGCTTGTCCTTATGCTGCCGGAAAGACTTCAGTCTTCCAGTTCCCCCACCTGCTGCTGGGCTGTCTGGCTCTGTTCCTTTATGTAGGTGTTGAAACAGTTTCACTGGGAACCCTGGTTGACTATGCCAACTCACTGGGTCTGGAAGGTGCAGCCAACTATGCATGGATCGCTCCGATCGGTATCGTAATCGGTTATATCTGCGGTATCATCTTCATCCCGAAATACATCAGTCAGGCAACAGCCTTAAAGGTTTGCTCATGGCTGGCTATCATCGGTTCACTGCTGGTAGTACTTACTCCTTCTGACATCTCGATCTACTTTATCTCATTCATGGCACTGGGATGCTCTCTGATGTGGCCTGCTTTGTGGCCGCTGGCTATGGCTGATCTGGGTAAATTCACGAAAGCCGGTTCTTCACTGCTGATCATGGCTATGTTCGGTGGAGCAGTGATCCCGACCCTCTACGGCTGGCTGAAAGATATCACCGGTCCGCAGCAGGCTTACTGGCTGTGTCTCCCCTGCTTCCTCTTCATCCTGTACTACGGTATGGCAGGTTATAAGATCCGCACCAAATAAGAACGGTAATTTCCGTTCAGAAACGGCATAAAAATAACAGGCAGACGAAAGATCACCGGAAGGGTGCTTTCGTCTGCCTGCTTTTATTTCAGACACACTTCTTGCTGAATCATTCGTGGCCTTTCTCCTTGCGAAGACGGTTCATCTCAACCAAATAAGCAACAATCAGGCCTAGTCCGCCACCCAGCAGCAGGCAGGAACCATAAATCACACTGATTGAATTCTGAATCTTGCCTGACCATTCATCAGAAACAATGTACGATTGAAAAAACATCAGGGTAAGAATGAATCCGACCAGCAGTCCCAGTCCAAGTCCCAACATCAGGCATCCTCCACGCAAGGCCCAGTTACCGGAAGAGGAGAACTGAGGCAGCAGATTTCCCTTGAACTCTTCGGGGCGCCACCCGGAACTCAGTTTCTCGATCAGCATGATACGTTCCTGACGGCGTACATACAGTTCAAACAATTTATAAATCACTCCAAAAACAATTGCCACATTGGCAACAACCATTAATTCTTCCATAATTCCTTCTATTTAATGTGAATAATTTTGTTTCTTTGTCCCTTTAGACGCAGGGACCAGAGAAAGGTTACAGGCATTTCTGCTTTTTCACTGGATTCCGGAAATTTTCACACCTTCTTGATTCATTGAGGAAAGGAAGCTACTACGATTTTTTCCGCCCGAAGCCTGTAACCTTTATTCAACCTTTGCGTCTAAAGGGCATAATGAAAAACGACGAACTACATATTATTACATCTATTCTGGCCGGAAATACAGAACGCTTTTCGTATTTCCTCGACACCTACGGACAGCAGATCTTTACGCTGATTGTCCGGATGGTGGGATCGCCGGAAGACGCTGAAGAACTGACGCAGGACACTTTCATGAAGGCATTCCGCCACCTGTCAGACTTCAACGGCAAAAGTTCGTTTTCTACCTGGCTCTACCGGATTGCCTACAACACAGCCCTGTCTTCATTACGGAAACAGCCGAACGAAGTCTTGTCCGTTGACGACCGGTTATGGAACAACCTGACAGAAAACGAAATTGACCGTGCTCTGGATGAAGAAGACGAGGAACGGATCGAACAACTTCAGCGGGCACTCGAGAAACTGACACCCGATGAGCGGGCATTGGTGACCTTATTTTATGAAGAAGACAGACCTATTGCCGAAATCTGTCACATACTGAACCAGACCGAAGGCAATATCAAGGTCAAACTGTACCGGATACGCAAAAAACTATATATACTGATTAAACAGGAGGAAGAAACAAGATGAAAAAAGAAGACAGCAAAGCACTCAGAAAAGCAATCGGCCGGCAGCCGGAATTCAGATTGCCCAGCAACTTCACCTATCGCATGATGCAGCAAGTGGAGCAGGAAGCCTTTCTGCGCAAAAAGCGAAACGAAAAAAGAATTTTCATCCTGTGGGCCGCTACTCTGATTCTGATGGGAGGAAGCGCACTGGCCTATCTCATCTTCACTTACATGAAAAATCTTTCCGGAATAGAAGAAACATTGAAAAATATACCGGAAAACAGTTCCTTGCTTCAGACATTCCCGGTTCTCCTGACGGTATTCATGCTACTGGCAGTCCTCAACTACCGGCTGAACACCCTAAGATACCGCAAATTCATGGAGAAAGAAAAGTAGCGTTCCGAAAAGCGTCCTGTCTGAAAAATAACAGAGCCATGCCTGCGTCACACAGACATGACTCTCGGAAAGAAAGAGAGTTTTTATTACTGGAAAAACAGTATATGCTCGTAAGAATAAGTTAAGCCATTTCGTCTATCCTGTACATCAGGCTGACCTCATTGAAAAATTCATCGGCTACTTCCGACAGGTTTTCCACAGCCTCTTCTTCAGTTTCGCCATAAGCGCAACACTGGTGATAATCCAACAGATAAGCGTAAAATTCTCCGTCCGGTGTACATTCCACTACATAATTCGCTTCATTCATAATGAGTCCTCCTTTATTTTTTTAAGACACTGCGAAGTTAACCGGAACTTGTTACAATCCTGCAACCTGATAGTTACGTTTCTGTGAAACTCCTCCCGACAAAAAAAGTACCCGGATCATCCGTCCGGGAAGCCATTTTCCCTTTCGGATAATCCGGGTATTATCGTGCAGCTCTCCCTCCGCTACCGGAAGGAAAACCATCCATCATCAAGCCTGACGGTAAGAAGCCAGTTCTTCAGCCTGGAACTTACGGATAAAGTTGAAATGTTTTTCCACTTCAGATTCCGCATAATTAACATATACGTTCAAAGACTTGCCGAACATTTCAGGAGCCTTCGTTGCATCCTGCAGAAGCAGATGGCTCATCACGCAGACAGCAGCCATTTCATACAAGCGGCGTGATACCAGATCAAGCAGTTCCTGGTTCTGAGCTTCCTTCACGGCATTGGTGCAGGCTTCCAGCTTACGGGTCATATCCTTGATACGGTTCATATATCCTTCAAATTCCGGTGCACAAGGAATCAGTTCATATTCATGCAAAGTAGCTGCATACGAACCGTTCGTTACATAACGGATGGCAGCAACCGTCTGCAACTGAGTAGTTCCTTCATAGATACTGGTGATACGTGCATCACGATAAATACGCTGACAAGCATATTCCATCATGAAACCGGAACCTCCGTGTACCTGAATACAGTCGTACGCATTCTGGTTAGCATACTCAGAGTTCATACCTTTTGCCAGCGGAGTAAAGCTGTCAGCAAGTTTTGCATAACGTTTCTGTTCCTGACGTTCTTCCGGAGTCAGCTTGCGTTCGCGGGCGATATCATCCAATGCTTTATAAATATCAACATAACGGGAAGTCTGATACAACAGCGCACGGCCGGCATCCAGCTTCGCCTTAATGGTAGCCAGCATATCGTAAACTGCCGGGAACTCAATAATGGCTTTACCGAATTGCTTACGGTCTTTAGCGTATGCCAAAGCCTCATCGTATGCAGCCTGACTCAGTCCGACAGACTGTGCGGCGATACCCAGACGCGCACCATTCATCAAGGCCATGACATATTTAATCAGACCGAGCTTGCGTTCACCGCAAAGTTCAGCTTTTGCATTCTTGTAAACCAGTTCACAAGTCGGAGAACCATGGATACCCAGCTTGTTCTCAATACGACGAACGTCTACACCACCATCGTTCTTGTCATAAATGAACATTGACAAGCCGCGGCCGTCGTGTGTACCTTCTTCAGAACGTGCCAGAACCAAATGAAGGTTTGCGTCACCGTTTGTAATGAAACGTTTCACACCATTCAGGCGCCAGCAATTGTTTGCTTCATCGTAAGTAGCCTTCAACATCACACTCTGAAGGTCAGAACCCGCATCCGGTTCAGTCAAGTCCATTGACATGGTTTCACCGGCGCAAATACGCGGAATGAAACGGCTGTGCTGATCTTCATTACCGAATTCATAAAGAGTTTCGATACAATCCTGCAAAGACCAGATATTACCGAAACCGGCATCAGCCTGAGCCACGATTTCAGCACACATGGTATACGGAGTGATCGGGAAATTCAGACCGCCGTATCGACGAGGCATCGTCATACCGTTCAGACCTGCCTTCACCATTGCATCCAGGTTAGCCTTTGTTCCTGATGCATATTCTACACGACCGTTTGCACAGTGCGGACCTTCTTCGTCTACTCCTTCAGCATTGGCTGCAATTACTTCTCCGGTAATTTCACCTGTAATTTCCAATACTTTGTCATATGAGTCGATGGCATCCGCAAAATCCTGCGGAGCATAATCGTACTCGTCTTTATCTTTATAGCTGCGTTCTTTCAATTCGCAGATACGTTCCATCAACGGGTTATTCAGATGGAAACGCAGTTCCGGATGTTCTGTATAAAAGTTTGCCATTACTTACTGTTCTTTTTGTAGTACTTAATCATTTTCGGAATAACCTCTTCCACCGTTCCGTTGATCACATAATCAGCGATGGTATTGATCGGAGCGTTCGGATCATTGTTGACAGAAATGATAATTCCTGCATCCTGCATACCGGCGATATGCTGAATCTGTCCAGAGATACCGCAAGCAATATACAACTTCGGATGAACGGTTACACCGGTCTGTCCGATCTGACGGTCGTGTTCACAGAAACCGGCATCAACAGCTGCACGGCTGGCACCAACTTCTGCATGAAGTTCCTTAGCCAGTTCGAACAGCATATCAAAGCCTTCCTTGCTTCCCATACCATAACCTCCGGCAATCACAATCGGAGCTCCTTTCAGATTATGTTTGGCTTTTTCTACGTGACGGTCGATCACCTTCACTACATAATCCGTTTCCGGAACATACTTCGCAACATCGTGACGGATCACCTCGCCCTGATAATTGGCGTCCACAATTTCTTTTTTCATCACACCTTCGCGGACAGTAGCCATCTGCGGACGGTGTTCCGGATTGATAATGGTTGCCACAATATTACCTCCGAAAGCCGGACGAATCTGATACAACAGGTTTTCGTACGTAACGCCATTCTTTTTGTCTTCGTGGTTACCGATTTCCAACTGCGTACAGTCAGCGGTCAAACCACTGGTCAAAGCTGAAGAGACACGCGGTCCCAGGTCGCGACCGATAACGGTAGCTCCCATCAGACAGATCTGCGGTTTTTCTTCCTTGAACAAATTGACAAGAATGGAAGTATGAGGAAGTGAAGTATAAGGGAACAAGCCCGGAGCATCAAACACATGAACACGGTCAACTCCGTATGGCAAAACTTGTTTTTCTACATCTGCAAGATCGCTGCCGGCACAAATGATTTCCAGCTGACATCCCAGCTGAGTGGCTAACTTACGACCTTTAGTTAAAAGTTCGAGACTGACATCGGCAACATGTTTGCCTTCCATCTCACAATATACAAATACATTATTCATAGTCTTATCCGATAGTATGGTTAGCCAACAATTCAACAATCAAGTTCTCTACATCTGCATCGCTGCCGGTAATCGTTTTACTTTCTTTTGCCTGGAAGATGATGTTTTCAATCTTCTTCACTTTTGTCGGTGAACCGGACAGACCACATTGCTTGGTGTCACCATTGACATCAGCTACACTCCATTCCGTAATATTCAGATAAGGACGACTTTCATATAAAGACGCATAAGGCAGAACGCCGCCATCTTTTGTGATCGCAGCTTTTTCCTGAGCTCCCAATGCACGTTTGTATTTCTGTACCAGTTTGGCATTGCGCGGACGACAGGGAGCAGCGCTTCCGTTTACAGTCAAAACGATCGGCAGCGGAGCTTCTACGGTTTCCACACCACCGTCAATATGACGTTTCACACGGATACGTCCGTCTTTTACCTCCTGGATTTCTTCAACATAAGTAACCTGAGGCAATCCCAGTTTTTCTGCAACCTGAGGACCAACCTGCGCTGTATCACCGTCAATTGCCTGACGGCCGCCTACAATAATATCATATTCACCGATCTTACGGATAGCCGTAGCCAGTGCGTATGAAGTAGCCAGCGTATCTGCACCGGCAAAAGCACGGTCAGTAAGCAAATAACCATTATCAGCTCCTCTGTATAATCCTTCACGAATAATTTCAGCGGCACGGCCCGGACCCATGGTCAGAATCGTAACGGTAGAACCGGGATGTGTGTCTTTCAGTCTGAGTGCCTGTTCGAGGGCATTCAAGTCTTCCGGATTAAAAATCGCCGGAAGTGCCGCACGGTTAATTGTACCGTCAGCATTCATGGCATCTTTTCCCACACAACGTGTATCGGGAACTTGTTTAGCCAATACTACAATTTTCAAACTCATTAGATTATCTTTTTGGTATTAGTAATTTATTGTCGGCAAATTTAATGAAACCATTTGTTCTGCAAAACGATATAATAAAAAAAAAGTTTAAGAAAGGAAGGTCCCGTCAATCCCCTGACAAAGAAGAAACAGCCTGATACAAATCCTCAAAAGAAGCTATCGGATTGTCCGTAAAAAGGTAACGGACATTACAGGCTGTATCGGAAACATAAACCAAAGGAACTCCTTCTTCCGAAAACAAAGAATATACTTTTCGGTCTGATTGTGCAGAATAAGGCAGAGTCAGAGCATTACTTTTCCAATATGCCAGTATTTCTTTTTCTGGTTCTTCCCGACTGATACAGGCAATTCGGACACGAGGATTTCCAGCATAAACCTCATACAATTGCTGAACAACCGGAAGTTCACGCTGACAATCCGAACAGGAAGTATGGAAAAACACCAGTACCGAAACCTTTCCCCTCAAAGAATCCCGGTCAAGTATTGTTCCGTCATTCATCTCTACCATAAATTCCGGTAAAGCATCTCCCGGCTGTATATACTGAATATGCTCACCTACTTCTTCCCGTATACAGGAAACACAACCTATCAGAAATACTAGTACTACTGTTACAAGCAACCTCATTATATCAATTCTTTAAGCATGCGCAAATATACATATTGTACTCCTGGCCGAACAGATTCTTCCTCCAGAAACTTCTGCTTTACCCGATACCTGCGTAATGTTTTCCGAATATATGATTCCACCACGACTGAGGGTTCATCTACATATTCCAACACCTGTACGGAACCATCCGGCTGAATATTCACCTTCGCTTTCACATTCAGTAAACTCTTGCCTTGAGCAGAAGTTCCACGACGATCATAATCAATCCACAAAATCATTGTAGCTTTAGGGACAGATTCTGCCACAGATTCGTTCACTTCTTTCTTACCAGCCTTTTCATCTTCTTTCGCACGTTCGGAAATACAGGCACTCACCAGCAACAAGACAGAAACCAAATATAAAAAACATTTTCGCATAATCGGTTAACAACTAAAAATCGAATATCCAAAGATACAAAATTTTATTAACTTTGCCCAAACAAGTAATATTTATGGAACAAATCAATCAAAGTATCGCTCAGTTTTTACTTCACATCGGTATAGACAAAGAAAATATTAACTGGAGCCTGCAGATACTCCTTATTATATGTATAGCCCTGCTGTCTTACATTACAACCAAGTTATTCCGGTACATCATCATCCCTACTGTACAAAAAATCACCTCCCGGACCAAAGCCAGGTGGGACGATTACCTGTTCAACGAGAAGATGATGATCAGCTTCTGCCGCCTGATTCCTCCTTTGGTTTGGTATATATTGCTTCCTCTTGTATTCAGCAAGTTGCCCCTTCTGCTGGAATTCCTGCAAAAAGCATGCGAAATCTATCTGGTTGTCTGCATGCTACTGCTGATCAGCGCCTTTCTTAACTCCCTTTATGAGATCTCCAATGAGCACGAGACCCTTCGCAACCGTCCGTTAAAAGGGATCTACCAGATGATTAAATTAATTGCATTCGGCATTGGATTTATTGTAATTATCAGTATCATCACCGACAGCAATGCAACAAGTATCCTTGCCGGATTAGGAGCTTCAGCGGCTGTTTTAATGTTGATCTTCAAAGACAGTTTGCTGGGACTGGTTGCAGGAGTACAATTATCAGCAAACGATATGTTACGTCCCGGCGACTGGATTACCATGCCCAAATACGGAGCAGACGGAGATGTTATCGAAGTTTCACTTACAACGGTCAAGGTGCGTAACTTTGACAAAACAATTACTACCATTCCACCCTATGTACTGGTCAGTGACTCCTTTCAGAACTGGCGAGGAATGCGGGATACTGGCGGAAGACGTATCAAACGTTCCATCAATATTGACCTGAATACCATTCGTTTCTGTACTGAAGAAGAAAAGAAACGACTCGTGGAAAAAGGATGGATCAAAGATAATACAGAAACAGAAGAGCTGACAAACCTCAGTGCTTTCACCAGCTATCTTCAGGAATACCTTGTTCATCATCCTCACACCCACAAAGAACTGATGATCATGGTCCGGCAGCTACAGCCGACTTCCGAAGGTCTTCCTCTAGAAATCTATTGCTTTACGGATACGACAGTATGGATGGAATATGAGAATATCCAGAACGGAATATTCAATCACCTGCTGGCAGTCCTTCCTCAATTCGGATTAAGAGCTTTCCAACGGCCAGCAGGTAAAGATATTAATGATTCGGTTATACCACCATTGCAGCGATAAACTGAATGAACAAAATCAGAAATACCATAGCGATCGGATAAACGGTCGCATAAGCTACTCCGGGAATATTGCTGTCTGTCATGGAATCCACGGCTGCAAGTCCCGGTGTACTGGTCATACCGCCAGTAATGGTTCCGAGCATATCCAGCAGACTGATCTTAAAGACATACCGTCCGACCAGCGCTGCTATGAGCATCGGCACTAAAGTAATCAAAGCTCCGACCCCAAACAGCAGGAACCCGCTTTCACGGAAAGTCGAAACCAGATTAGCACCGGCCGAAGTTCCTACTTCTGCCAGAAAAAGCAAGAGTCCCAACTGACGAAGCAACTGATTGGCAGGCCCCGACATAGACCACAAGATTGGTCCCGTCTTACCGATAGCACTCAAGAACAATGCCATCATCAACACTCCCCCGGTCAGTCCTGGAGAAAAAGAGAAACCGGAACCAAAGGAGAGATTTAACTTGCCAAACAACACACCCAGAACGATACCCATAGCTATCGGAAAGAAATCCGTATCAGATAATTGTTTGGCATCATTCCCCAGCAAACGGGCAACAGCCTGAATTCCTTCTTTCTCTCCAACAACCATCAGCTTGTCACCAAACTTGAGAGCCAGATCCGGAGACGGAGACAGATCAATACCGCTTCGGCGAATCCGGGTTACCGTACAACCGAAGTTTCGCTGAAAGTTCAGATCTCCCAGCTGCTTGTTGATCATATCTTTCTTTGTCAATAACAATGATTCGATTGCCTGTGTATTTTCAAGTGGCAATTCTCCCTCTTCGCGTTCTCCCAGCATCAAAGCCAGACTTGCCAACGCATCCTCACTGCCTACAGCCTGAATGCAGTCTCCTTGCTTCAATTCTGTATGAGCCTTCGGGATCACGATATCCTCTCCACGTTTCAAACGGGAAATTACCGCTCCCGTCATAGCCCGTATATTCAACTGAGCCAGCGTCTTTCCGATCACCGTTTCGTTAGTTACCCGAAACAGACATGTCTTTAATTCCGGGAACTGCCCACGCCGTTCTTTCTCCAGCCGGTGAGCCTCTTGTTCCAGATCGACCCGCAACAGTTTAGGGAGAAGCTTCACAAACAGAATAACCCCAATAACTCCAAAAGGATAAGCAATACCATAAGCAATGGATGCCAATGGTGACTGAGTGCTGTCGATGGCTACAGCCAATCCCGGTGTACTGGTCAAAGCACCTGCGATAAGTCCGACCAGACTAGGCGTATCAATGCCAAAGGCATACTTCAGTCCCAGACCGGTAAGACAGGCTGATGCAACAATCAGAATAGTTATCAGGATCAATGTTTTTCCTTTACTTCGGAAAGAATCAAAGAACCCCGGCCCCGCCTGGATGCCTATGGTAAAAATAAAAAGCACCAGTCCGAAGTTTCCCAGCGCTTTCGGAATAGAAACGTCCCAATGGCCAAAAGCCAAGGCGATAAAGATCACTGCGGACACGTCTAACGACAAGCCCATCACTTTCACACGCCCCAGCATAAAGCCTAAGGCCACAATCAAAAATACAGAAAAATAAGGTGACTGTAATAAGTCAATAAACATAAGTATAACGGGTTACAGGTTTTGCGGTCAAAGATAGAAAAATTTCTTTAATCTGCAAAGACCTGCCTTCCCGCCCCGATACTAATGTGATACCGACTGAATATATTCATACAGTTTCCTGTAAAAGGCATGACGGGTCAGCGTTGACACATCTCCCAAGATGATCAGTTTCATGCGGGCACGGGTAATGGCAACATTCATACGACGTAAGTCACTGAGAAAGCCAATCTGCCCGTCTTCGTTGGCACGCACCAGACTGATCAGGATTACATCCCTTTCCTGACCCTGAAAACCATCAACCGTATTGACTGTAATCAAGGAACGGTAAGGCTTGAAAAAAGGATCCCGTTTAAGCAACTGTCGCAGATACTGCACCTGTGCTTTGTAAGGAGATATCAATCCCACATCAATGCGTTCTTCCAGAAAACGTTCTCTTCCGATCTTGGTAATATATGTTTTCAGCTGACTTACGGAAAGTTCAGCTTCTGCCCTATTAATACGTCCGTAATTCTCTCCCACAAACTCCTCGTTACAGTCCATATCTTCCGTATCAATCCACTCTATCGGTGTATCAAAATCAAGAATACTGCGGTATTTCACTTCGGGAGCCGACTGCACCATTCCTCCATAAAACCAGTCAGAAGAAAAGCGCATGATCTCTTCATTCATGCGATATTGCAACTTCAGCAAAGCTACGGTTTCCGGCTTGTTCTTCACAATTGTCTGCATCAGAGTTTCACCCAGTCCTGCCCGTAATGCCTGCGGACATTTGACTGTCGGAGGAAGCTGACAATGATCACCAGCCAGAATCACCCGATCCACTTTACGGATCGGAATCCAGCAGGCTGCTTCCAATGCCTGCGCCGCCTCATCGATGAACAAAGTCCCGAACTTCTGCCCTTCCAGCAACCGGTTGGCACTGCTTACCAGCGTACAGGCAATCACCCTCGCTTCAGCAAACAAAGAAGCATTGATACGTATTTCAAGTTCCGTAGCCCGGTCTTTCAGTGAATTGATCTTCTGCCGGATACTTTCCCGGTCCGAAGCTTTCCGCATCCGGGCATAAAGTTCACGAACAGCCTTGCGGATGCTCCACAATTGCGGATAGTCCGGATGAGACTCAAAACGACGTTCGTATGTAAATGAAAGCATTTTATCGTTTACCCGACTCGGATTTCCGATACGCAACACACTTACTCCCCGGTCTACCAGCTTCTCGCTGATCCAGTCAACAGCCATGTTGCTTTGTGCACACACCAGCACCTGATTCTCCCGATGAAGTGTTTCGTACACCGCTTCCACCAGTGTAGTTGTCTTACCTGTACCCGGAGGACCATGTACAATCGCTACATCCTTGGCATGAAGCACTTTGTTGACCGCTTCTTCCTGTGTCCGGTTCAGCCAGGGAAAACGGACAGGCTGAAATGAAAAGGACGACACAGGCTGCCGGCCATGAAAGATATCACGTAACTCTGCAAGGCGATTATTACGCGCACTGATCACTCCCTTCAGTGCTTCAAACATCAGCCGATAACTGGTTTCATCAAAATACAGCTGTACTCCCAACACCTCCTGAGCCTGTAAAGCCAACAGAGCATCTGCATTGGGAAGGACTACCACCATCCGGTCTTCTTCCACATAACTGACCGTAGCAGTAAAGGAAAGATAATGTAACTTTCCAAAAGTATCTTGCGTAAAGAAACAAACAGGCCGCCCATATTCAAACAAATGTTCAATCTCCCGGTCCTCAGTGCGCTCAACTTCTACAACCAGCTGATTCAAGGCATTATAATAACTCCGTCCCAGATGAAGCGGATACCAGCACATGCCCCGTTTGACCTTCCGGCCTATTCCCATCAGTTCGGTCTGCTGACGAAACTGTTCCTTTTCATATTCATATTCCATCTGCAACAACTCATACTGACGTTGCAAGGAAAGTATCGGCGAATCTGTCATCAATGCGTTTTTTATGTTCCTTTTCTCCTGCAAAGGTACAAGTTATTTGAAAAAAGAATTGATTAATTCCCGGATTCTTCTTAATTTTGTTTGCAACGAGAATAATAACCAGACAGATGGAGGCTATCATGAAAAAGCAAGCTGACTATATCAAACGCATTGAGATCAAAAGACTTTGGGGACGGAAAAATATTTCATGGGACTTGCGTCCCGATGTAAATATCCTGAGCGGAATCAACGGAATCGGGAAAAGTACCATCCTGAACAATTCTGTAAGAAGCCTGAACGCCCTTGAAGGAGGTGCATTAACCAATGGAGCACAGCCTGGAGTGTCTTTCATCTTCTCTCCCGAAGATGCCACTTTCATTCACTTTGACGTCATCCGCAGTTTCGACCGACCGCTTATCAATTCAGGACTGCTGGAAAAAATAGGCAATCAGAATGTCAAAACGGAACTGGACTGGCAGCTTTATCAGCTTCAGCGACGCTATCTGGACTACCAGGTCAATATCGGCAACCGAATTATTGAACTGCTGACGAGCGGCGTACCGGAAGACCAGTTGAAAGCTACCGAAGTGTCACGCCCCAAGACACGCTTTCAGGATCTGATAGACGACCTCTTTCAGGAAACCGGAAAGAAAATCATCCGAAAAAGCAACGAAATTCAGTTTGAGCAGGATGGAGATATCCTCACTCCTTATCAACTTTCATCCGGAGAGAAACAAATGCTCGTCATCCTGCTGACCGTGCTCGTACAGGACAACCAGCATTGTACTCTTTTTATGGATGAACCGGAAATTTCCCTGCACGTGGAATGGCAACAGCGGCTGATCAGCCTGATCCGATGCCTGAATCCCAATGTACAGATCATTCTGACCACTCATTCTCCGGCCCTCATCATGAACGGATGGCTGGATGCCGTCACCGAGGTCAGTGATATAACGACTCTTTAAATGCTAAGATTATGGGAAAAAGACTTACTGAAAACCTTTCTTCCCTCTACATAGAGGCAGCCAACAGCCTGCGTCCGAAGAAAGCAAGAAGAAAGATCGTAGCTTATGTGGAAAGCTACGATGACATCTCCTTCTGGCGTGCCTTACTGGCCGACTATGAAGACAATACCCGATACTTTGAAGTCATGCTTCCCTCACAGGATTCGCTGGCAAAAGGCAAGAAGACCGTATTGATGAACCATCTGGGAAAACAGCTCGGTGAAAATATGATTGCCTGTGTGGACAGTGACTATGACTATCTGTTGCAGGGACGGACACAGACATCACGTTATATGATTGAGAGTCCGTATGTACTTCAGACCTATGCTTATGCCATCGAGAACTATCATTGCTATGCAGAAGGCCTGCACGAAGTCTGTGTAACCGCTACCTTGAATGATCACCGCCTGATTGATTTTCCGGCATTCATGAAATTATATTCCCAGATTGCTTACCCATTATTTATATGGTCTGTATGGTTCTACCGCCGGCACATCCTGTCAGAGTTCTCCCTGCTTGACTTCTGCTCATACGTCAAGCTGGATCAGGTAAGCACACGCCACCCGGAACGCAGTCTGGAAAATATGGCCAAAAAAGTAGAGCGCAAGCTCAGGGAACTGGAAAGAAAACATTCCAATGCCCTCCACGAAATTGAATCCTTAAAAGCGGAACTGCTCAATTTGGGCGTAACCCCGGACAATACCTATATGTTCATCCAGGGACATCACATTCTGGACAACGTGGTCATGAGACTACTGGTTCCGGTCTGTACCGTGCTACGCAGGGAACGTGAACAGCAGATTCACGATCTGGCCCTGCATAACATTCAATTACAGAACGAACTGACGAACTATCAGCGCAGCCAGGTAGCCGTCGAAGTAGTCATTCATAAAAACCTATATTACAAAAATTCTCCTCTCTATAAAAAGATACAGCGCGATGTGGAGAGATTCCTGAAAATCATCAAGTGATCATCCCGGAATACGAGAGAGAATTTTCGGAAACTTCCAGGCAAAAAGCAGCGTACAGCAGACAGCAGCCGTGGCATCAGATATCGCTTCGGCTGCATAAATTCCATTCACACCCCAGAAGCGGGGCAACAACAAAGCCAGAGGTATCAGAAGGATCACCTTGCGAAGCAGGGCAATGAAAATGGAAATCCGCGCCTGCCCCAAAGCAACAAACATATTCTGACAGGCACGCTGCAAACCGAAGATCGTCATCCCGGCAAGAAAAACCGGCATTACACAACGTACCGTACCGATCAGAACTTCATCATCGGTAAAAGCTGAAGCTACAACCGACGGGAAACAGATCATCAGCAGCATCAGTACAAAATTGAAAGAGAACATGGTGATCAGTGAAATCCGGAAGCAGGATCTCACCCGATCCTTATAGCCGTGACCGTAATTGTAACTGGCCACCGGAACAAATCCTTGCGCAAAACCCACCAAAGGAACACTAGCAAACTGCATCGCACTCTGAAGAATAGCCAGGGCACTGACATGAATATCGCCAAAATGTTTCAGACTACCGTTCAGCACAAACCCGACAAGGCTTTCCGTACTCGCCATGATAAAAGGCGAAACACCCAGGGCCAGCATAGACAGAACGATCCCTTTATCCAGTTTCATGTAACGGCGTTCCAGCGGAAGCGAGGCCTGTCGGGAAAACAAAAAGCGCAACACCCATCCGGCACTGCATGCCTGAGACAGAATTGTAGCCAGTGCTGCTCCCTTTACTCCCATGTCCAGCCCGAAGATAAAGACCGGATCGAGCACAATATTCATGGCTGCCCCGATCAGGACAGAAGTCATGGCTATACCTGGCCTGCCCTGTGTATTGATAAAAGCATTCAGCCCCACTGAAAGCTCGACAAACAAGGTGCCCAGCAAATAGACGGACAGATAATCCTCCGCATATCCCAGAGTATGCTCCGAAGCTCCCGTCAGCAAGAGCACGGGTTCCATAAACAGATACGCCAGTGAAGAAGTCACAACCGTAAAAAGCAAAAGCAGGACAAATCCATTCCCTAATATCTTTCCGGCCCGTTCCCGGTTTCCCTGCCCCAAAGCAATGGCAGCAAGCGGTGCACCTCCGGCACCGACTATGGCTGAAAACGAAGATATCAGAATCACAATGGACATGGTGACTCCTACCCCTGCCAGTGCATCCGTGCCGATTCCGGAGATATGGCCGATATAGACACGGTCGACAATGGCATAAAGTAAATTCACAAACTGCGCCGCTACGGCCGGCAAAGCCATCCGGAAAATCAGACGCAGCATGGGATCTGTCCCTAACCGCTCTTCGTAGGAATGATTCATAACCAACGCTCCTCCGGATTTATTTCAAGGTTTCTACCGGAAGTTCCTCGTTTTTCCGGTAGCCGGAACTGGTAAAAATCGCAACAAGCTGTCCTTCATCGTCCGTAATCCGTACTTCGATAAAAGGTACCCGGGCGTGACTGAAAGTCTCCGTCGCCTCGGCATACACGTACCCTTCATGCGCCGAACGCAGAAATGTAATGTTTGCATTCAGCGAAAGCGTCAGTTTCAGATGACTGTTCGCCACCGCAGCAAAAGCCAGGTCAGCCAGTGTAAACAGGGCACCTCCCTGACAGACACCTCCTGCATTCAGGTGTTTCACCGTAACAAGCATCCGCGCCCGGGCATATCCCGGAGACACTTCCAGCAGCTCCACGCCGGCATTGGCTGCAAAATGATCCTTTGCCAGCAATTCCTTCAATGTTTTCATAAGCCTCAACGAATGGTTACCATGGTTGCTCCGAAACCATATTCACGGAACGAAGCATCCTGACTCGGATAATTTTTATACTTGCGTTTCAGTTCATCCAGAATCGCACGGCGCAACACTCCGTCTCCCTTACCGTGAATAAAGACAATCTTCTGTCCCTTTCTGGTACGATACTCTTCCAGCGTCTTGCGGAAGACATCCAGCTGATAATTCAACATTTCCGCATTACCCATTCCTGTCGTATCATCCAGCAGTTCATGAATGTGCAGATCGACTTCCACAATATCATTCTTCACCTTCGGACCTTTCTTCTGAAGTTTGGCAGGAACCTCGTCCCCCTTTTTCCCCAACAGGGCATCCTTGATATCCTCGGCAGAAACAAACACCTGGCGGGCTGTTTCGTCATCACGTACAATGTCATAGATCAGGGCCGGTTCCGGGAAGAAGTCATTCTTCTCGAATGTATGAAGTTTGTAGAACTTCACCGTGTCAATACGCAATTCCTGGCAGACTACATTTTTCATCAGGAAAGTACGGTCATCCTTATAAGCCATCAGTTGTACAGCCACGTGCTCCAGGCCGTTCAGTGCACTCCGGTCGAACTCTTCCAGATGCAGTTTCATATTCGGCTTCACGGTTCCCCGGCTTCTCAGCGTCCAGCTCTTGCCTTCGGCCGAAAGATACAGATAGTCTACAAAATAATTGCTGTCGTTCACCAGGTATGCATCAAAAGCCGTTGACGAGATTTCCCTGATATCCTGAGGCACATAAGCCAGGAATACATTCAGGACATCGTTCCCCCGGATCTCAGGAGCCCGGTAAGTAATGGGCTTTTCTTCTTCCGGCTCTTCCTCTTCCACTGCCGGAGCAGCAGGCTTTGCAACAGACTTCAACGGAATATTATAGTCGTCGGTCTGTATCACCACACACTCCTTGATCAGCATCGGAATTTCAAATCCGTCTTCACCTTCCACCAGTGCAATGTCCTTACCCTGAAATCCTCTCACAATGCCGCCTCCCACTTCACTCAGGAAACGGACTTTATCTCCTATTTTCATATTCGTTACATTTTTTACTTTCGCAAAAGTAGAAATTTTTATCCATACTATCACGAAAAAAACGTCCCGGTCTTTTCATCAAAAGGCCGAAACGTTTTACTTCAAACGCCGAAACATTTTTTTAAAAGCTGGAAGCCTTTTCCGGCTATGCCTGTTCCAGCTCCGACGAATATGAACAACCCCAATTAATTCTGACGAACTTCCTTGACAGCTTCAATCAAACGGAGGAAATCAGCAGGATAAACATCTCCGATATTACCGATACGGAAAGTATCTGCCTGAGAAATCTTTCCCGGATAGATCACAAAGCCTTTTGCTTTCAGCTGCTGATAGAAATCCTTGAAATCAAAGTCTGCAGAAGGATAATAGAAGGAAGTGATCACCGGCGACTGTTCTTCATCCGGAAGCAAAGTCTTATAACCCAAAGCACGCATGCCTTCTACCAGGGTACGGTGGTTTTCGCAATAACGGGCATAACGGGCTTCAATACCTCCTTCGGCCTCCAGTTCCTTCAATGCCTGCATAAAAGCACGAACCACATGAGTAGGAGAAGTGAAACGCCATTTGCCATGACCTTTTTCCATCGTTTCCCACTGGTCATACAAGTCGAGCGACAAAGAACGTGCCATTCCCTTGCACTGTTCCAGCAACGAACGGCGGGCAATGATGAAACCGAATCCCGGCACACCCTGAATACACTTGTTGGCACTGCTGATCATAAAATCAATTCCCAGCTTCGCCATGTCAATGGGTACTCCGCCAAAACTGCTCATGGCATCAACGATGAACACTTTACCATGTCGTTTGACCACTTCGGCAACTTCCTCCAGCGGATTCAGGACACCGGTCGTCGTTTCACAATGAACCACAGAAACATGTGTCACTTCCGGATGTTCATTCAGATACTGATCAATCTGCTTCGGATCTACCTGCTGCGTTTCTTCAAACTTCATTACGGAGCAGTTGATCCGATAATAATCAGCGATTACTCCCATACGCTTGCCATAAGCACCGTTGGCTGCAACCAGCAGATGATCTTCCGGGCGAACCACTGTTCCCAGTACAGATTCCACACAGAAGCTTCCGCTTCCCTGCATCAATACCGCAGTATATTCCTCAGGACGGCTTGAAGCTAGCTTCACCAGTTCCTTACGGATTACTTCAACAATGCCCAGATTATAATCTTCATCCCAGGTACACCAGTCGCTCATCATAGCTTCTTTTACAGTTTCACTGGTAGTCAAAGGTCCGGGGGTCAACAACAAATAAGGTCTCATATCTTGATTCGTTTTTAAAGTTCAATTATTTCATTTCATTCTCCATACGTGCATTGATGCTCTCGATCAAGGCAGGCAGCTCACAGATGCTGTCCACTACATAATGTGCACCGGCAGCATACATCCGGTTTCTGACTGCAGCCATGCGTTTCTTCAGTTCGGCTTCAGGAAGTTGCTTGACTTCATCTTCTGTCAGTCCCATTTCGTTACTTCCCAGAATTACTCCGACACTCCATACTCCGGCATTCACACCTTCCTTGATATCAGAAATCGTATCACCGTATTTCACAACAGACAAGCGTGAAGGTACAGCCAGATCACACATATTCTTATAAATCATATACGGATAGGGACGGCCGGCCGGAAGTCCGTCGGACGTAACACAATTGTCCGTACGGTAACCTTTTTCTGCTGCGGCAGGTACCACTACATCCATCATCTCACGGGTATATCCGGTGGTTGAACCGATCTTGATTCCCATCTTGCGCAACACGTCAATCGTTTCGATCACGTCTGAAATCGGAGCCGTATACTCTCTCAGCGTAGCAAACAGCAGACGCTGGAACTCGGCATAACGTCCTTTTACATCTTCCTCTCCATACACTCTTCCATACTTCTGACGGAATGCTTCTCCAATCCGCTCCATGTCAAACAGCGCACGGATATGATCAATCTTTGTCAACCCCATCGGACGGCGGGCTTCTTCCGGAGTCACCTCAATTCCGATCACACGAAAACTCTCAATAAAAGCCGATACAGGTGCAAAACATCCATAATCAATGGCTGTACCAGCCCAGTCCATAATCACACATTCAATTTTTTTCATATTGTCGTAGTCGTTAAATATACATTATTTTCTTCCATTACAACCTGCTCACCGGTCTGGGTCTTTCCCTGGTCAGGACTCTGGGGAGGAACCGGTTTCCGGTTTTTCTTCCAGATCATATATACCAGCGATCCCATGAATGCAATGCAGCAGGTGATTCCAACCCAGACGCTCATCTGATTGTAGAAAACAGCCCAATTGATATGGGAAGCAAAGTATTCTTTAAAGAACAGAAGGGCCAGAGTTCCGAGATATCCCACAAAGTCAATGGTGATGATAAAGAATCCTACATTGCCCCGAATCTTGAAACATGCAATGAAGCGTTCGAAAAAGATTGTCTGAAAACTGAGATAAGCAATGTCCAGACAAAGGCTTTGCAAGAAGAGCCATATATGTACCGGGATGGCCAGTTCCTCAAAGTTGGCGGCGATGAAGGCCAGCGTACCCATACCTGCCGTTGAAAGAACCAGCAAGATACACAGTACTTTCAGGTGGTCGTATGTCGTTGCCAGCAGGGCGAACGCTGCCAGCATAACCAGTGTGGCAATTGAATCGATCTGTGCAAAGGCCCAGGAAGAAACCTGACTGACATCAATGATACAGACGATGAAATCTTCCTTGATGTCCCGCTGAACCGTCAGCAGCAGATTGGCAGCAAACAGCATGATCAGCAACGGCATGAAACGCCGGAAGAGTTCCCATCGCTGACGGCCGTCAAGCGTAACGCGGACAGAGCGGGAAGCAATATCCGCAGCACTGGGACTGGGGAATCGGGTCATCATCCACCCCGTAAGACACAGCAGCGGGAAAGCCAGTGCACCGATAAGGGCCGGCATCCAAAACTCACTGACATGAAGCGTGTTCAGGGCATATAATCCGAGCGATTTGGCCAGACCGGAACTCAATGCCATGCTCACTCCCATGATACTGGCCAGAATATCAGTTGTCCGACGGCCTTCCAGGAAACTGAAGATCACTCCCCACATGCATCCCAGCGAAAGCCCGTTGAAGAACAAGGCAATAATATTGTAAGGTACAGGAAGAAGCCCGAACGCCAGCAAGGAAGCTTCTGACAAGGCAGCCGAGCCGATGATAAACTTCAGACGTCCTTCCGGTTTCAATTCTGAGATATATTTAATTCCCAACAGCTTGGCAACAACATATCCCAGCAACTGAACCATGCTGACCGCAATCTTATAATCCATACCGGCAACCTGCAGTCCGTCGAACACAGCCGCCGTGAAAGGTTTTCTCAATGCATACACCAGCGAATACGAAAGAAGTGCCGTACCTCCTGCCCAGAGTACAAACAACCAGTCAGGAACAGGAGCCTTTTTCTTTTCGGAACCGGGTAAAGTTATTGATGTTTTTTCTATGGTTTTCATATCTTCTTTTTTCAAATCCGATGCAAAAGTAAAGCACCTAAATCACTGAAAAAATGAATATTCCATGATTCATAACCCTGTAACAATTCAGAAATATTCATGCAACAGGATTCTCACAGAAACAACACACAACCTTATCAGAAACGAAACAGGATTGTAATATTCGCTTCCCCAATATAGGGTTCTGAACGCATCTTCGGGCTGCCGGAATATAAAAAAGAACCGGATTCACATAAAAAAACAAGGATCACTGACGGAAAAACATTAACTTTACTCCCCCAAATCTATTATACCTCACATTGCATGGATGAACTGAAACAAATATATGAACGCATCACCCTTCTGCGACAAAAAGGAATCAAGATGAAAGAAATTGCCGGACAGACCGGCTTTTCACCCAGTGTGCTGTCGGCCCTTTACAGCACTGTGCTCCCTGCGTTCTTCCAGAATCAGAAAAAAGGAATGAACAACGAAGAAGCACTGGATCAGGCTCTCGTTTGGGTAAACAATATATCCAAAAAGAAACTGCTGGGTTCACTTCCCAGCCTGAAGGCTTCTCTGTTCGCCATGCAAGTGACTCCCAAAGTTCCGACAGGAGAAAACGACAATCCCTTCCTGGCAGAACTGGAAGCCAATATGCGGGAAACCCTTTCGTGGATTACCAATTATAGCGGTATCTACATCAGTTACAGTCTTTCTTCCACCAGTCAGGCCATGAAGGTCGAGCCCTATCTCATCGCTCCGGCAGAAAAAGGAAACTACGTGGAAGTGATCCATAACAACGTCTACGGAACAACTCATCATGGGGCTGCCCTGATGAACGGAACCAATCATCTATATTTGGCATTCAACGAACACAAGACGCCCCAGCTGGCCCTTTTCCATATCAGCCTGAAGCTTCCGATGTATGACCGTCCTCCATTCCTCCGGGGGGTCTACACCTGCTTTGACTATAACTATAACCCCATTGCACGACGTATCCTGTTTGTAAAAGTATCCGAAAGCGTTGCCCGGGATGAATTCATGAAGCTGAAAGGACAGCTGAAAACCTATGACCAGCTTGACGAAAAGGAGAAACGTTATTATCAATACACCTGCCAGCCGGAGGACATCATCCGGATCTGCAACATCCCTTCTCCCACTATGACCGAAGAAGATCTGGACATGGAAAAGAAACTGCTGACGATTTCAAAATAAACGGCCGGCACAACTATTCGCAGTTTTCTTTCCGGATTTGCACAAATGTGCGTAATTTTGCAAAGAATGAATCATAGCGAATATGGAAGAAACAAAACATATCAAAATCAGCGATTACAATTATCCGCTGCCCGATGAACGCATCGCCAAATTCCCGTTGCCCGTACGTGACCAGTCCAAACTCCTTGTGTACCGTCACGGTGAGGTAAGCGAAACCCGTTTCACTTCTCTTCCCGATTACCTGGAAGCCGGAGAACTGATGATCTTCAACAACACGAAAGTCATTCAGGCGCGTCTGCATTTCCGCAAGGAAACCGGTGCCCTGATTGAAATATTCTGTCTGGAACCCATACAGCCCAACGATTATGTGCTGAACTTCCAGCAGACCAGCCACGCCGCCTGGCTCTGCATGATCGGCAACCTGAAAAAATGGAAGGAAGGATCACTTCATAAGGAAATGAACGTGAAGGGACATACGATTACCCTGACTGCCACACGCGGGGAATGCCGCGGCACCAGTCACTGGGTGGATTTCACCTGGGATAACCCGGAAATCACCTTTGCCGATATTCTGGAAGTGTTCGGCGAACTGCCCATTCCTCCCTATCTGAACCGGGAAACGCAGGAAAGCGACAAGGAAACCTATCAGACTGTTTACTCAAAGATCAAAGGATCCGTAGCGGCTCCTACTGCCGGCCTGCACTTCACTGAGCGCGTGCTTCAGGCTCTTCGTGACAAAGGTGTCGACCTGGAAGAGGTGACACTCCATGTCGGAGCAGGAACTTTCAAGCCTGTGAAGAGTGAAGAAATTGAAGGTCACGAAATGCACACCGAATATATTTCCGTCAACCGGCAGACTATTGAGAAACTGATTGCACACGGAGGAAAAGCCATCGCCGTCGGTACGACTTCAGTCCGTACGCTGGAAAGCCTGTACTACATCGGTGTGACAATAGCCTCTCATCCTGATGCCGGACAGGAGGAACTGCACGTCCGGCAATGGCAGCCTTACGAAACTCATCCTACGATGACGACCGTGGAATCACTTCAGCAGATCCTTGACTACATGAAACGTCACGAGCTGGAAGCCCTGCACACCAGTACACAGATCATCATCGCTCCGGGCTATACCTACCACATCGTACAGAAAATGGTCACCAACTTCCATCAGCCGCAAAGCACCCTGCTATTGCTGGTGTCAGCCTTTGTCAAAGGCAACTGGCGGACCATCTACGATTACGCTCTCGCCCACGACTTCCGTTTCCTCAGTTACGGTGATTCTTCCCTGCTGATCCCCTGACAGCAGGAAAGAAAAAAAGTGTCTGTACGTTCCCCAAAAATTATGCGGTCGTTGGGGCTGAATCGAGCGGTCGTTGAAGCCCGATCGTGCGGTCGTTTGAGCCCAATCGTGCGGTCGTTTGAGCCCGATCGTCCAGTCGTTGCGAAAAGGGCAAAACACCGGAAATAATGATAAAAAAAGTCCGGAACCCTGGGATCATTCCCGGTTCCGGACTTTCTGTTTGGATACGGTAAGTAAATTACCAAATATTTACACGCTTTTCAGGAGCGATGTACATCGGATCTTTGTCTGTAATTCCAAATGCATCATACCATGCCTGGATATGAGGCAGAGCGCCGTTTACACGCCATTCTCCCAAAGAGTGAGGATCAGACTTCGTATACTGACGGATAGCTTCTTCGCGGATGTTTCCGGCCCACAGAGCTGCGTATGCCAGGAAGAAACGCTGATCGGCAGTGAAGCCGTCAACAACTTCCAGCGGAGCATCCTTTGTTGCATTGCGGTAAGCCAGATAAGCCACGTTCAGTCCTCCGTGGTCTGCCAGGTTCTCGCCCAGTGTCAGCTGGCCGTTTGCCTTCAGTCCCGGAAGCACTTCAATGTTGTTGAAGAAGTCTACCATTACCTGAGCACGTTCGTTGAAGCGTTCAGCATCGCCTGCGGCCCACCAGTCACACAGGTTACCGTTCTTGTCGAACTGGCGTCCCTGATCATCGAATCCGTGAGTCATTTCGTGTCCGATCACAACGCCGATAGCTCCATAGTTGAAGGCATCGTCAGCATTCATGTCGAAGAACGGATACTGAAGAATAGCAGCCGGGAAGCAGATTTCGTTGGTTGAAGGATTATAATAAGCATTGACTGTCTGCGGAGTCATCAGCCATTCGTCCTTGTCCACCGGCTTTCCGACACGGCTGTACATGTCTCTCACTGCCCATTCAGAAGCACGGCAGACATTAGCCCAGTAAGAATCTTTCTTGATTTCCAGGCTGGAGTAGTCTTTCCATTTGTCGGGATAACCCACTTTTACATGGAAAGCAGCCAGCTTTTCAGCGGCAACGGCCTTGGTGCTGTCGCTCATCCATTCCTGTGCCTGGATGCGTTCGCCCAGTGCAGTCTGCAGGTTCTTCACGAGGTTCACCATGCGTTCCTTAGCTGCTGCGGGGAAATATTTTTCTACATACATCTGTCCTACAACTTCACCCAGCATACCGTTTACTGCATTAACGGCACGTTTCCAGCGAGGCTGGTTCACCTGACGGCCGGACAATACCTTGCCGTAGAAATCGAAGCGGGCAGCCACGAAGTCATCGCTCAGACAGCTGGCAGCAGCGTCGATCAGGTTATATTGCAGATAAGAAATATGTTTTTCCAGCGGCAGGGTGCTGATCAGTTTGTCCACTGTCTGCAACGGTTCAATCTGTTCTACGTTCAGTTCTTCCACACCCTGTACGCCCAGACCTTTCAGGTAAGCATCCCAGTCAATTCCGGAGAACTGCTTCTTCAGGTCAGCATAAGTCATCTTGTGATAATTAGCTTCCGGATCGCGGCGCTGAACGGCACTGAAAGAAGCCTTTGCAATGGTTGTTTCGATTTCCAGTACATCGTTCATCTTCTGCTCAGCCTCAGCATCTGTGAAACCTGCCAGCTTGAACAACTTGGTGATGTAGAGTTTATACTGTTCGCGGATGTTGGCAGTCACGCTGTCTGTATCCAGGTAATATTCCTTTTCGCCAAGGTTGATACCTCCCTGACTGATCTGGAAAATATTCAGAGCACTGTTCTTCGGATCTGCATATACATAGCTGCTGAAATAAGTACCAATGCCGTCGTATGCCATTTCGGCGATCATCGGAACAATCTGCTTGCGGTCGCTGATGGCTGCAATTTTGTCCAGTTGTGCCTTGATGGGAGCTACTCCGTCGCTGTTCAGTTTCACACTGTCCATAGCCAGTGTATAAAGATCACCGATCTTCTGTCCCTGAGAGCCCGGCTCATTTGTCTGCGATGCAAAGCTTTCAATCAGTTCGCGAAGCTGCTTCTGATTGGTTTCAGCCAGCATATCAAACGATCCGTAGCGGGAATATTCGGCAGTCAGAGGATGACTGTCATTCCATCCGCCACAAGCATAACGGAAAAAGTCCGTACCTGCGGCAACTGTCGTGTCAAGGTTTGCCAAATCAATACCGGAAGTATTCTTCACTTCCTTTTGGCTGGTACAACCGGTCATTGCGGCAAAAGCCATTGCTGCAACGGCCACATAATGTTTAGTTTTCATAAGCTTTTATATCTGTTAAAAGTTACTTGAGTTCTTCCAGTTCCAGCGAAAGACGCTCCCATTCTTCTTCTTCGGAAGCGACCTGCTGCTTCAGCTGACGGTGCTGCTCATACAGTTGCATGTCGGAAGCTCCTTCAGGTGTTGCCATCTTGTTTTCCAGTTCCTGAATCTGCTGTTCCAGCTTGCTGATGCGCTCTTCACATTCGGCAACCTGCTTCTCCAGCTTACGGGCCTTGCGAGCCTGTTCCTTCTGGGCCTCATACGAAAGCTTGCTTTCGCTGACCGGTTCGGGCGCAGCCTTGCGGGCTTCACTCGTGGGCGACTGCGACAACTGCAGTTCATTCAGGTTTTCCATCTGTTTCTTTTGCAGGAAGTCATAGATTCCTCCGATGTGTTCCTTCACCACACCTCCGCCGAATTCGTAGACCTTGGTTACCAGTCCGTCCAGGAACTCACGGTCGTGGGACACGACGATCACCGTTCCGTCGAATTCCCGGATGGCTTCCTTCAGCACGTCCTTGGAACGCATATCCAGGTGGTTGGTAGGTTCGTCGAGTATCAGGAAGTTCACCGGTTCCAGCAACAGCTTGATCATGGCCAGACGGCTCCGCTCTCCTCCCGAAAGCACCTTGACTTTCTTGTCGGAGGCTTCTCCGCCAAACATGAATGCTCCCAGAATGTCACGGATCTTCAGACGGATGTCTCCCTTGGCTACCCGGTCAATGGTATCAAATACGGTCAGTTCGCCGTCAAGAAGCTGTGCCTGGTTCTGGGCAAAATAACCGATCTGCACATTGTGTCCGATCACCAGCTTGCCATCGTATGGAATCTGATCCATGATGCACTTCACCAGGGTGGATTTTCCTTCTCCGTTCTTGCCGACAAAGGCTACTTTCTCTCCCCGGCTGATGGTCAGGGTTACGTCGTGGAAGACTACATGATCGCCATAGGCTTTTCGGACTCCTTCGCAGATAACGGGGTAATTACCCGACCGGGTGGCCGGAGCAAACTTCAGATGCAGGCTGGAAGTATCTTCCTCATCCACTTCGATGGGGACAATCTTCTCCAGCTGCTTGATGCGGCTCTGTACCTGCACTGCCTTCGTAGCCTTATAACGGAAACGTTCGATAAAGTCTTCCGTATCCTTGATTTCCTTCTGCTGGTTTTCGTAAGCGCGAAGCTGTTGCTCGCGGCGTTCCTTGCGGAGCACCACAAACTCATCGTAGGAAACCTTGTAGTCGTAAATCCGTCCGCAGGAGATCTCAATGGTGCGGTTGGTCACATTGTTGATGAAAGCCCGGTCGTGGCTGACCAGAACAACGGCACCCGGACTGACACGCAGGAAGTTTTCAAGCCACTGGATACTCTCGATATCCAGGTGGTTGGTCGGCTCGTCGAGCAGAAGTACGTCAGGACGACGCAACAGCAGCTTGGCAAGTTCGATACGCATACGCCAGCCTCCACTGAACTCGGAAGTGGGACGGTCAAAGTCTTTCCGGTCAAATCCCAGTCCCACCAGGGTACGTTCTATTTCGGCTTTGTAATTTGTCCCCCCCATCATCAGGAAACGTTCGTTCTCATGGGTGAAACGGTCAATCAGTTCATGGTAGCTTTCCGAATCGTAATCCGTACGGTCTGCCAGTTCCTGATTCATTTTGGCCAGACGATCCTGCATCTCGAATATGTGTTCGAAAGCCATTTCCGCTTCCGCCATCACGGTACGCGTATCACTGAGTACCATCACCTGCGGCAAATAGCCGATGGTAATACCGCGCTGTACGGCAACAGTTCCTTCTGTGGGCCTTTGCAGTCCCGCAAGGATTTTCAGCATGGTAGATTTTCCGGCTCCGTTCTTTCCTACCAGAGCAATACGGTCTTTTTTATTGATCACGAACGACACATCCTGAAACAGAGGTGTCACGCCAAATTCGACTTTCAGTCCTTCTATTGAAATCATACGTATATACTTGCGCTACAGAATGTCGGCAAAGGTAAGAATAAAATTGCTAAAAGCAAAAACGCAGGCCGGAAACCTCCTGTTTCCAGCCTGCGTCTATAGCGTTTTTCCCTTATATAATAAGGTCTGTTATTCTGCTTCGGTATAGCGTTCAATAGTCTGTGCGCGGTCAGGACCTACTGATACGATCTTGATCGGAGTTTCCAGCTGTTCTTCGAGGAAAGCAATGTATGCATTGAATTCTTCGGGGAACTCATCTTCACTGGTCATCTTGGTCATGCCAGTCTTCCATCCGGGAAGTTCCACATACACCGGTTCTACACCTTCTGTGATGTCATACGGGAAGTAATCGATCTCTTCTCCGTTTACCTTATAAGCCACACAAGCCTTTACGGTATCGAAGCCGTCGAGTACATCACTCTTCATCAGGATCAGCTGAGTAACACCGTTCACCATAATGGCATAACGCAAAGCAACCAGATCCACCCATCCGCAACGGCGTTCACGTCCGGTTACAGCTCCGTATTCATGACCCAGATCACGGATAGTCTTACCGGTTTCATCAAACAGTTCGGTCGGGAACGGTCCGGAACCTACACGAGTACAGTAAGCTTTCATGATACCGTATACCTCTCCGATCTTGTTCGGGCCCAGTCCCAGTCCGGTGCAGGCTCCTGCACAGATGGTATTGGAAGAAGTCACGAACGGATAAGAACCGAAGTCAACATCCAGCATCGTACCCTGTGCACCTTCGCAAAGTACGCTCTTGCCTTCCTTCAGCAGTCTGTTCACTTCGTGTTCACTGTCTACCAGCGGGAACTGGCGCAGGTATTCGATACCTTCCATCCACTGTTTTTCCAGTTCAGTGATATCGTAAGAATAGTTCAGACTCTTCAGTATCTTTTCGTGACGGGCTTTGGCCGCAGCATATTTTTCTTCAAAATTATTCAGGATATCTCCCACACGCAAACCGTTACGGCTTACCTTGTCTGTATAAGTAGGACCGATTCCCTTACCGGTAGTTCCTACCTTTGCATCGCCTTTGGCTGCTTCATATGCAGCATCCAGAATACGGTGAGTCGGCATAATCAGATGAGCCTTCTTGGAAATGTGCAGGCGTTCCTTCAGCGGGTGTCCGCTTGCTTCCAGCGCTTCAGCCTCAGCTTTGAACAGTGCCGGATCCAGAACAACTCCGTTACCGATAATATTTACCTTGTCGCCCTGGAATATACCTGAAGGAATGGAACGAAGCACATACTTCTGTCCTTCAAATTCAAGAGTGTGACCAGCATTCGGGCCGCCCTGAAAACGAGCAACAACATCATAGCGGGGTGTCAATACGTCAACAACTTTACCTTTGCCTTCGTCTCCCCATTGCAAACCTAACAAAACATCTACTTTCATGCTTTTCAGTTTTATAAATTTATTTATGTTTCTTACGCTTGAGTCCCATACACTTGCTGCAGAGTCCATATATATATAAGGAATAATGCGAAGGATAGAATCCCTTCGTACGATACTGGGCAATGGCTAACTTCAGATTTTCATCCTCAAACTCGGAAACCTTGCCGCAGGAAGTGCAAATCATGTGATGATGGGTTTCGTTATTGTATGAACGCTCATACTGCGAAGTATTGCCAAACTGATGCTTGATCACCAGACCTGCATCAATCAGCAGGACAATCGTATTATAGAGCGTGGCCCGACTGACACGGAACTTTTCCTTTTCGGCCATGTAACAATAAAGCTCATCAATATCAAAATGGCCCTTGATGGAATAGATTGTTTCGAGTATAGCATACCGCTCGGGCGTCTTCCGATGTCCGTTCTTCTGAAGATACTCTGTGAGGATCTGCCTAACCTTATCTTTTATATTCTCTTCCATCCGTTCATACGTTCAGTCGTCAAAGATAACTCTTTTTAAGTAATCCAAGAAAATTACCGGCAATATTCTGCCTCATTTTTTATTTCTTCCGCAATAGCACTCACTCCGGGGCGCTGTGACTTCGACAGAACAGCCAGCGGTTTTCCCAGTTTCTTCATATTTTCACGCGACTGGCTTCCAAACTTGCACAATGCCAGAGCAGCAGCTTTCCGTATTTGCAACGAATCGCTTTCCAGAGCTGTAAATGCCTGATCCATAAACTCGGCTTCTGCCCGGTCGTTCAGCGTCATGCCGTTCATCAGCAGCCGGGCCATCAGAAGGAAGCCGCAAAGCTGGAAGTATTCGCGCTCATCGGCTATCCAGCAGAACACCACTTCCGCTGCATAGGGAAGGTGTTGAAACAAATTCATCACCGTATATTGTGCCAGTTCCGAATTGTGTATATCTTCCATCCAGATCTCTGCAATCTCCCGATAGAAGGTATCGACCGGTTGCAGCAGCCCGGCCATAATCTTACACTCCCGGATGTTCTCCTTCCAGAGTGCCTGAGCCAATTCGTGACTGGGTTCGTAGCCTGCTGCAATTTCTCTGATACGCGGATACTCTATTCCAAAATTCAATTTGTAGTCAAGTCCTTTTTCGCGCATGCTTTGAGAGACAACTCCGTTCATATACAAACGGAATTTAGCTTTGATATCTTTCAGAGTTTCGTGTAGTTGATCTGTCATTTCCTTGATTCTTTATAGTTGCCGTAAGTGTCATTCCGTCTCAGTCTTCCGTTACATTCGCATAATCCCGGCTATAACGAAGCATCTGGGCGGCATATCCTTCCGTATAGTCTACTTTCACATCAGTCCAGCGCCCTTCCGCATCGTAACAAGGTGTATACACCGGATTGATGAATCCTTTGTAGGGAGCCAGATGCAGTTGCCGGTAACGTTCCAGCACCTCTGCATGCAAGGCAGGATCAATCCGTACGGCATAGGTTTCCACCAACTGGCGGGCAGCCTCATAATCGCCTTCACTCTTGATGCGCTGTACTTCGGCCAGCAGGCGGCCGAACAGACTCCGCAACTGCTCATAGTCGTTGATGCGGACAAATGTCTTGCCGTCGCGGACCACAAGTTCCACAACTTTCTGTTCCGCTCCCTGTTCCAATGCCCACCGGGCAATCAGCTGACGGTTACGCATGTGAGCTTCCTCGACATTGCATCCCGGCTCAATACGCACCAGCTGGGTCATCAGTCCGTTCATCATGTAAGCATAATATTCTGCCTTATACGCTTCCGCATCAGGCACCAGTCCCAGTTCTACCATACGGGGATCCGGAATATAATACAGTCCGAACAGGTCGGCACGCGCTTCCTCTATCGTTGAACCGTATGCTTTCAACGCATCCGGATCAACACCCGGCAGCAAGCGTCCGGAACCGTGTCCCAGACATTCATGCAGATCGGTATGTAAATCACCGGTGATGTCTGCATATTTATCCAGCAATCCGATCTCGACAGGGCTGTATACAAACTCGTCGCGGAAACCGTTTCCACGGGCCGCCTGGTTGTAGGCCGATGTCAGGTTGCCGATAGTTACCGATTTGGATCCGTGCACGCTGCGTATCCAGTTGGAGTTAGGCAAATTGATACCGATAGCCGTACTGGGGTACAAATCACCGCCAAGCATGGCTGCCGTAATCACTTTGGCCGAAACACCTTTCACCTTTTCCTTGCGGAACTGAGGCGCCACCGGAGAATGATCTTCAAACCACTGGGCATTCTCACTGATGAGTTCCGTACGGCGAGTTGCTTCCAGATCCTTGAAGTTAACAATAGATTCCCAGCTGGCCTTGATACCCAGCGGATCACCATAGCTCTCGATGAACCCGTTAACAAAGTCCACCTGGGAATCCGTATCTTTTAACCAGACAATGGAATAGGCATCAAACGTCTTCAGATCGCCCGTGCGGTAGAACTCCGTCAGCAGGCGGATCACCTCACGCTGACGGTCGTTTTCGGCTACCTCAGCAGCCTTGTCCAGCCAGGAAACAATCTTCTGCAAAGCTTCTCCGTACATGCCTCCAATCTTCCATACCTCTTCCTGTACCACACCATCCTTTTTCACCAGACGGCTGTTCATGCCATACATGACCGGTTCAGTTTCTCCGGGAGTCTTCATGGCGGCATAGAAATCCTCGGCCTCCTGCTGAGTGACTCCTTCATAATAATTGGCCGCTGAAGTCAGAATCAGATCTTCCCCATCGGCCTGATTAACCCGTTTGGGCATCACTTCCGGATCGAAGATGACGGGGAACAGGCGGTTGCAAAGTTTGGTACATGTTTCTCCTTCTGCCAAAGGCAATGCATCGGCAGGCAAAGATTCAACCAGGCTGCGAAGATAATCCGGCGTGAAACCGGGTACAAACTTGTCGCAGGAATAATGGTGGTGAATGCCATTGGCAAACCAGACGCGTTTCAGATACACCTCAAACGCACGAAATTCATCCGTATCACGAGGTCCCTTGTAAGCCACATACACTGCTTCCAGCAGCCGGCGGACCGGTAAATTGTACTTGCCGTTCTGATGATACAAGATGTCTCTTCCCTCCAGAGCTGCCTGAGAGAGATAGTAAATCAGCTGTTTCTGGCGCAGAGACAATTTTTCAAAACCGGGTACCCGATAACGCAAAATCTGCAAATCGGCAAACTGTTCCACTTGATACTCAAACGTATCCTCCTGTTGTTCCATTATCTATATTCTTATTTTTTGTCAGAATGCTTCTTACGGTAAGCATTCGGGGTCTCACCCATGTTCTTATAAAAAGCTGCATAGAACGATTGTCTGTTGGCAAAACCTACCAACGCGCTGATTTCTTCTACATTTTTCTCAGCGTAACGTTTATCAACCAGCAAATGCAAAGCTTCCTTGATACGATACTCGTTCAACAGACATGAATAGTTTTTTCCGAAGCGGGAGTTAATAACAGCCGACAGATAACGAGTATTGGTTTTCAACTCTTTAGCAAGATCACGTGCAGAATAATTGGGGTCTTTATACTTCTTCTGAAATACTACGATATTCATGATCTTGTCATACAGTTCATCCGCCAGTTCCGGACGAATCATTCCTCGATAAGCAGCATTCTTAATTTTGCGCTCCCTGATGTTGTAAGGTTTTTTTGCAGGAGATTGTTCCTGTTCCTGCATCTGAAGTTCTGTATCTTTCATCTGTCCTGTTTTTAATTAAGAGGTTTAATTTTTATACATTATACAAAAATGGCAGAAGTTTTTGAAATCTACAATTAAATGAAAATCATTTTTCTTAAATATTACAAATTACGGCATATTTTTCAGTGTTTCCCGTCGTGCAGCCCCGTCTTCCCCCAACGGAAAAACGGAAAGAATAACTATCTTTGCACTCCGTTTCATCCCAATAGACAATTATGCTGAAAACATTAAAATCATACTTCGGATATACGCAGTTCCGCCCCCTGCAACAGGAAATCATCACGTGCATTCTGGAAAAGAGAGACACCCTGGTGCTGATGCCGACAGGAGGAGGAAAGTCCATCTGCTACCAGCTTCCTGCCCTGATGATGGAAGGAACAGCCATCGTTGTTTCACCGCTGATCTCACTCATGAAAGACCAGGTGGAAAGTTTGCAGGCCAACGGAATCATCGCCCGTGCCCTGAACAGCAGCAACGACGAAACGGTCAACGCCAATCTGCGTTTCGAATGTATGCAGGGACGGGTAAAACTCCTTTATATCTCTCCCGAACGGCTCCTTTCGGAACTGAATTTTCTGCTGAAGGATATCCGTGTTTCGCTTTTTGCCATTGATGAAGCTCACTGCATTTCCCAATGGGGACATGATTTCCGTCCGGAATATACACAGCTGAAAGTGCTCCGCCAGCAGTTTCCCAATGTACCGATTATCGCACTGACTGCAACAGCAGACAAAATAACCCGGCAAGACATCGTACAACAGCTGGCTATGAGAAATCCGCAAGTGTTTATTTCTTCCTTCGACCGTCCCAACCTCAGTCTGGAGGTGAAACGGGGCTATCAGCAGAAAGAAAAGATCAGAAGCATTCTTCAGTTTATCGAACGTCATCCGGGAGAAAGCGGAATCATTTACTGCATGAGCCGGAACACGACGGAAAAAGTAGCTGAGATGCTTGAGGATCACGGACTGCATGTTGCGGTCTATCATGCCGGACTGAGCACGGCCGCACGCGATGCCGCACAGGATGATTTCATCAATGACCGGGTACAGATCGTCTGTGCCACCATTGCTTTCGGCATGGGTATCGACAAATCGAACGTAAGATGGGTAATTCATTACAACCTGCCGAAAAGCATCGAAAGCTTCTATCAGGAAATAGGCCGGGCGGGACGTGACGGTCTTCCCAGCGACACCTTATTATTCTATTCTTTCGGAGACATTGTTCTTCTGTCCAAATTTGCTGCCGAAAGCAACCAGCAGGAGATCAATCTTGAGAAACTGAACCGCATGCAGCAGTATGCGGAAACCGATATTTGCCGCCGGCGTATTCTGTTGAACTACTTCGGGGAAACCATGGATCATGACTGCGGGAACTGTGATGTCTGCCGGAATCCGCCTGAAAGATTCGATGGTACCATCATCGTACAGAAAGCCTTGAGCGCCATTGCCCGCACTGACCAGCAGATAGGTACACGGACACTGACCGACATTCTGAAGGGAGCTGCCACACAGGAAATCATCGACCGGGGTTATGACAAGCTGAAAACCTACGGCGTCGGAAGAGACATCCCGTCACGCGACTGGCAGGACTACCTGTTGCAGATGCTGAACCTGGGATATTTTGAAATTGCATACAATGAAAACAACCATCTGAAAATTACGGAAGCCGGACGAAAAGTTCTGTTCGGTCACGAACGGGCCCAGCTGGTAGTCATCAAGCGTGAAGAAACCGCTCCGCGTGAAACCGGGAAAAGAAAGCGGAAAGCAGAAACTCCGGTTCTGCCGATCCTTACTCCCGCTGTCTACGAAAACGAAGACGAGCAGCTCTTTGAAGAACTCCGGATCCTGCGCAAACGGCTCGCCGACCAGCAGGCCATTCCTGCTTACATCGTCCTGTCAGACAAGACACTTCATCTGCTGGCTGCACAGAAACCCCAGAGCATCGAAGCCTTCGGGGAGGTCAGCGGTATCGGAGCCTTCAAGAAAGACCGCTACGGAAAAGACTTTGTGGAAGTAATCAACCGGTTCCTGCAAAACCGATAACGGCACGCGGAACCGGACATTCCGGCACCGGATTACCGGCACTCTTTCAGCCGTTCCTCGAGTTCACCGCGCGACACGCCCAGCGAAACAGCCTTTTCGTAAGCTTCCCGTGCATCCTTCTTCTTGCGGAGCTGCAGATAAAGATCGCCCATCTGGACGTATGCCTCGCGGTCATTGGCATCCAGTTTCAGAGCTTCTTCCAGATCAAGCAGGGCTGCCTGCGGCTGATTCATCTCAACTTCCAGGTTGGCCCGCATCTTCAGCAGCGAAACATCCTTCGGATAATCATCCACCAGACGGTTCATCGAACTGAGTGCCTGAGTCAGTTTTCCTTCTTTCTGATCCAGCATCACCAGTCCCAGACGGGCAGTCAGATTCCTGACATCCTTTGCCAGCACCGCATTATAATCAATACGGGCTTCCGTATACTGGCGCCGCTGCATGTAGATGTATGCACGGAACATCCGGGCCTCCTGGTTCTCGGGCAACAGATCAATCACATTGCAATAATCCAGATAAGCCTTGTCGGTCAGCCCTTTGTCCAGATAAAGCGAAGCCCGGTTCAGCAGCATGGCTGTAGAATAAGGTGTAATGTTCAAGGCCATGGTATACGATTCAATGGCCTCATCAGTCTTTCCCATACGCTTCTGTACCGTACCCAGGTTGGAAAAAAGCAAGGCATTGCGTGCATTGCCCGGCTCCATCTTCAAGGCTTGCCGGAACAACTGTTCTGCCTGCACCAGACTGTCCTTCAGCGTATAGTCCATCGCCTTTTCGACCAGTTCATTATAAGTCTGTGCCTGCATACTGCCTGCCGCCAGCAGGAACATTATCGGGAAAAAGAGTTTCTTCATGTTCGGATCAGTTTGAAAATATTCATTCGGGAGGTAAAGATAACAGAATAATTTGCGAAGGGGCACGGATATTAAAAACTTTTTGTAAGTTTGAACAATCATTAGACCAAGGACTGTCCGCACGAACATTCCGTTCCGGCCGGCTGCAGTCCGCCGAACCAAACTAAAAAGACAACAAACATGAAACTGGAAAAAGCTATTTTCGCCTGCGGATGCTTCTGGGGAGCACAACATCAGTTTGAGCGGGCTAAAGGAGTGATCCGCTCTGAGGTAGGCTACATCGGAGGTGACAAAGAGAACCCGACGTATCAGGAAGTGAAGGCACACACCACAGGACATGCCGAAGCTACCCTCGTGGAGTTTGATGCTGAAGAGACCACCTACACCGATTTGTGCAAACTGTTTTTTGAAATCCACGATCCGGCACAGACCGACGGACAAGGTCCGGATATCGGTCCGCAATACCGAAGCGAGATTTTCTACCTGAATGAAGCACAGAAGCAACAGGCTGAAGCCGTTATCGCCCTGCTGCGGGAAAAAGGATATGAAGTAAACACCCGGCTGACACCGGCCACTGTTTTCTGGCCCGCCGAAGATTACCACCAGCATTATTATGACAAGACGGGAGGCGAACCTTACTGCCACATCCGCGTCAGAAAATTCTGAATCTCCCACCGGACTGCTTCCGGTTATCAGACTTTTTTTGCAGGCATCTGCCAGGGACTCCTCCCTCCAGATGCCTGCAATACTTTTCACAAAAAGGAAACCGGCTGAAAAGATCAGGCCTTGCGGATGTAATCCACAATCCAGGCACCCACTTCCTTCGTACCATACTTGGCGCCGCCTTCCACCTGAATTTCAGGTGTACGCACGTTAGCGTCCAGTGAAGCGTCTACAGCCCGGCGGATCAGTGCGCCCTCTTCCTTACAGTCAAAATACTCAAACAGCATGGCAACCGACAGGATCTGAGCCAGCGGATTGGCAATATTCAGTCCTTTTGCCTGCGGCCAGGAGCCATGGATCGGTTCGAATACCGGAGTGCTTTCGCCCGTAGATGCCGAAGGAAGCAGTCCCATTGAGCCGCTGATCACGGAACCTTCATCGGTCAGGATGTCACCAAAAGTATTCTCCGTCACCATAACGTCGAAGAACTTCGGTTCCTGAATCATTTTCATGGCAGCATTGTCCACAAACATATAGTCAGTAGTCACTTCCGGATACTGCGGGGCCATCTCCTGCGCAATCTGGCGCCACAGGCGTGAAGAAGCCAGCACATTTGCTTTATCCACCACCGTCAGATGCTTGCGGCGCTTCATGGCATATTCGAATCCTACCTTCAGAATACGTTCAATCTCCGGACGCGTGTACATATTCGTATCGTATGCTTTGTCGTTATCCTGATATTTCTCCCCAAAATACATGCCGCCTGTCAGCTCGCGGATGCAGAGAAAATCAGCGCCGTCCACGAGTTCAGCCTTCAGCGGTGACTTATGCACCAGGCATTTGAACGTCTGTACCGGGCGGATATTGGCAAAGAGTCCCAACTTCTTGCGCATGGCCAGCAATCCCTGTTCGGGGCGGACTTTCGCCGTCGGATCGTTGTCAAACTTCGGATCACCCACAGCCGAAAAGAGAACGGCATCTGCCTGCTTGCACACCTGATAAGTTTCTTCGGGAAACGGATCTCCCACCTTATCAATGGCATCTGCACCGCAAATGGCATATTCATACGAAACCTTGTGGCCAAACTTCTCACAAACGGCCGTCATGACATCTACTCCCTGTACCGAAATCTCCGGTCCGATACCGTCACCGGCCAACACTGCTATCTTAAAATCCATCATCTTTTTTTATCGTTTAAAATGTTTGTACTCTATTTTGTATTCCCTTCATTCTGCCGGAACGGGATCTGCATAACCTTCTTCAATCATGTTCAGCATTTTCATGGTTGCCTTGATTGCAGCTTCCGTCTGGTCGGCGTCCAGTCCGCGCGTACGGAACTCACGGCCCTGATAACTCCAGGTAATGACCGTATGCACGAAAGCGTCCGTACGACCTCCGGGAGGAATCGTTACCGCATAGTTGACCAGCATCGGGAAAGTCCGTCCCAGCGTACCTTTATAGATCTTGCGGAGCGCCCGGACAAAGGCGTCATACTGACCGTCACCGCTTGAACTTTCCTGAAAGACTCTTCCGTTGATATCAATGCTGAGTGTCGCCATAGGCTTCAGTCCCTGCGCCAGCGTCACGAAATAGCTGAGCAGACGTACACGGGCATTGGTTACATCGTGCTTCAGTACATCCGAAATGATGTAAGGAAGATCTTCCTGAGTCACCAGCTCCTTGCGGTCACCCAGCTCAATGATCCGGTCGGTTACCTTCTTCATCGACTCATCATCCAGCTCCAGTCCCAGCTGCTCCAGATTCTTCCGGATGTTTGCCTTTCCCGAAGTCTTGCCCAGTGCATACTCGCGGACACGGCCGAAACGTTCAGGCAGCAAGTCGTTACAATAGAGATTGTTCTTGTTGTCTCCGTCGGCATGTACTCCGGCCACCTGGGTAAACACACTGTTTCCCACAATGGGTTTGTTCGCCGGAATGACGACACCGGAATAAGATTCCACCACGCGGCTCACCTCGTTCAACCGGCTTTCGTCAATGTTTGTCACGGCATGGAAATGGTCTTTCAGGATCGCCTGCACGCTGGCCAGCGGAGCATTTCCCGCTCTTTCACCCAGACCGTTGATGGTGGTGTGCAGTCCTTTCACTCCGCTCAGCACGGCAGCCAGCACATTACTTACCGCCAGATCGTAGTCATTATGCGCATGAAAGTCGAAATGCAGATCGGGATAACGCTTCTTCATCTTGCGCATATACTCGATAACCTGCAAAGGATTGAGCACACCCAGCGTATCAGGAAGCATGAACCGACGGATTCCACTGTCCTTCAGCCGGTCGATAAGTCCAAAGACATATTCAGGCGAATCCTTGATACCGTTACTCCAGTCTTCCAGATAGACATTGACTTCCATCCCCAACGTATGGGCATATTCCACAACCTGCAGAATGTCACCGGCATGCTCTTCAAGTGTCTTTTTCAGCTGATAGCGGCAATGTTTCTCCGATCCTTTCGTCAGCAGATTGATCACCCGGCCTCCCGCCTGATGAATCCAGTCTGCTGAAACCCCACCGTCTACAAAGCCCAGCACTTCCACCCGCGACAGCAAATCATGACGGGCCGCCCAGTCGCAGATCATCCGGACTGCATTCAGCTCTCCGTCCGAGACACGTGCGGAAGCCACCTCTATGCGGTCAACCTTCAGATCTTCCAGCAGCATACGGGCAATCATCAGCTTTTCATGAGGCACGAACGATACGCCACTGGTCTGCTCACCGTCGCGCAGGGTGGTATCCATTATTTCTATTTTCGGATGGTTCATAGGCTTTTACATGAACCGGGCTGCCTTAAAGGCCGGCCCGGCGGTTTTCAAATTCTGCAATCTTATCTTTATTCTCAACCAGAAAGTCGATGTCGTCCAGACCATTCATCAGACAATGCTTCTTGTAAGCATTGATCTCGAAAGTCTCGCAACGTCCGGTTGCCTTGTTGGTCACTTTCTGTTCGGGAAGATTTACTTCCACTTCCGTCTTCGGATCAGCAGCAATACTGCGGAACAGCTCCTGCAGGAAATCTTCGCTCACCACCACCGGCAATACGAAGTTGTTCAACTCGTTGTTCTTGTGGATATCCGCAAAGAAACTGGAGATCACGACACGGAACCCATAGCCTGCAATGGCCCACGCTGCATGCTCACGGCTTGAACCGCTTCCGAAGTTTTTGCCTGCCACAAGAATGCATCCGCCATACAGGGGATTGTTCAACACAAAGTCCTTGTTCAGGGTTCCGTCGGCATTGTAGCGCCAGTCGCGGAACAGATTGTCGCCAAAGTATTTCTCTTCGCGGGTCGTTGCCTTCAGGAAACGGGCCGGAATGATCTGGTCGGTATCCACATTTTCCAAAGGAAGGGGCACACAGGTGCTTGTTATGATATTGAATTTCTGTTTCATTTGTTTTCGGATTAATAGGTATGCATCATTACATCAATTCACGGGGATCCGTAATTACTCCGGTCACGGCAGCGGCAGCAGCCGTCAACGGGCTGGCCAGCAAAGTGCGGGAACCGGGTCCCTGACGGCCCTCAAAGTTACGGTTGCTGGTAGAAACCGAATACTTTCCGGCAGGAATCTTGTCGTCGTTCATGGCCAGACAGGCTGAGCATCCGGGCTGACGGATCTCAAAACCGGCTTCAGCCAATACCTTGTCGAGCCCTTCCTCACGGATCTGTGCGTCCACCATCCAGGAACCGGGAACCAGCCATGCGGTCACATGAACTGCTTTCTTCCGGCCTTTCACCAGCGAAGCGAAAGCGCGGAAATCTTCGATACGGCCATTGGTACAGGCACCGAGGAAGACATAGTCAATCTTCTTGCCCAGCAAAGACTCACCCGGCTGGAAGCCCATATACTGCATGGATTTGACGAAAGATGTTTTTTCCACTTCGCTCATGCCTTCCGTTGTCGGGATATGCGAAGTGACGGCCATGCCCATACCCGGATTGGTACCATAGGTGATCATCGGCTGAATGTCGGCTGCATCGAAGCGCACTTCCTTGTCGAATACGGCGTCGTCATCGCTCTTCAAGGTCTTCCAATAAGCTACCGCCTTGTCCCATTCCTCGCCTTTGGGTGCATATTCGCGTCCTTTGATGTACTCGAAAGTGACTTCATCCGGAGCGATCATACCGCCACGGGCACCCATTTCGATCGAAAGGTTGCAGAGTGTCAGTCGTCCTTCCATAGTCAGGCTGCGGATGGCTTCGCCGGCATATTCCACGAAATAACCCGTAGCCCCGCTGGTGGTCATCTTCGACATCATGTAAAGCGCCACGTCCTTGGCCGTTACGCCTTTACCCAGCTGGCCGTCGATGGTAATACGCATGGTCTTCGGCCGTGCCTGAAGAATACACTGGGAAGCCATGACCATTTCCACTTCACTGGTTCCGATACCGAACGCCACAGCGCCCATTGCGCCGTGAGTGGAAGTATGGGAGTCCCCGCAGACAATGGTCATACCCGGCAAAGTCAGTCCGCGTTCCGGACCTACCACGTGGATGATTCCGTTCCGCTTGTCCATCATTCCGAAGTGAGTCAGTCCGAAATCGGCCGCATTTTTGGCCAGGGCATCCACCTGTGCTTTCGAAACCGGATCCTCAATGGGCTTATCCTGATCGTGTGTCGGCGTATTATGGTCGGGCATACAGTAGATACGCTCCGGACGGAAACACTTCAGGCCACGGGCACGCATCCCGGAAAAAGCCTGCGGACTGGTCACTTCATGACAATAAAGACGGTCAATATATAATTGTGTAGGGCCTTCTTTTACCTCCTGCACCACATGGGCATCCCAAATCTTGTCAAATAATGTATTCATGTTTTTATTTTCTGAATTTGTTGATACAATCAATATAAGCTTCCACGGAAGCAGCTATGATGTCGGTGTTGGCACCGAATCCGTAATACATCTGTCCGTCGTATTCCACCTGCATGTGTACTTTACCCACATCATCACTTCCCTTGCTGATGGCCTGGATCGTGAATTCCTTCAGGGTCATCTGACGCTTGATGATCTGTTTCACGGCCTTGATCGCAGCATCTACCGGACCGTTACCCGTAGCTGCGGCTTCAAAGTGTTCGCCGCTGATGTTCAGTCCCAGACTGGCCACCGAGCGCACTCCCACTCCACTGGTTACCTGAAGATATTCCAGCTTGATGTGATGGTTCACATTGCGGTCTGCACCCGCCAGCACCATAATGTCATCGTCCGTGATGTCTTTCTTCTTGTCGGCAAGCTTCAGGAAGTCCTCGTACACCTTGTCCAATTTTTCCTGTGTCATCTCAAGACCCAGTACATGCAGGCGGTGCTTCAGCGCGGCACGTCCGCTGCGGGCAGTCAGTACGATGGCATTATCGTCAATACCGACATCCTTCGGATCGATAATCTCGTAAGTCTGTACATTCTTCAGCACACCGTCCTGATGGATACCGGAAGAATGGGCAAAGGCATTACGGCCCACAATGGCCTTGTTCGGCTGGACAGGCATGTTCATCAGGCTGGATACCATACGGCTCGTTGAATAGATTTTCTGGGTATTGATGTTCGTATCGATGTCGATATCCTTGTGACAGCGAAGAATCATGGCCACTTCTTCCAGAGAAGTATTTCCGGCACGTTCGCCGATACCGTTCATCGTAACTTCCACCTGACGCGCTCCGTTCAGCACACCGCTGATGGTGTTGGCAGTCGCCATTCCCAGGTCATTGTGACAGTGAGTGGAAAGAATTGCCTTGTCAATGCCGTCCACATGTTCCATCAGGTATCTGATTTTCGCACCATATTCTTCCGGCAGACAATAGCCCGTAGTATCCGGAATATTGACTACCGTGGCACCTGCCTTGATAACGGCTTCCACCACCCGGGCCAGGTATTCATTTTCGGTACGTCCTGCATCTTCCGCATAGAATTCAACGTCTTCCACATAACGCTTGGCGTATTTCACGGCAGCTACCGCACGCTCGATGATCTCTTCGCGGGTGGAATTGAACTTATACTTGATGTGGGAATCCGAGGTACCGATACCTGTATGGATCCGTTTATGCTTGGCAAACTTCAAGGCATCGGCCGCCACATCAATATCTTTCTGCACCGCACGGGTCAGCGCACAAATGGTCGGCCAGGTAACAGCCTTCGAAATTTCAATGACAGAATTGAAATCACCCGGACTGGAAATCGGAAATCCAGCCTCAATAACGTCCACTCCCAAAGCCTCCAACTGTTTGGCTACCTGAATCTTTTCTACCGTGTTCAACTGACATCCCGGTACTTGTTCACCATCTCTCAATGTGGTGTCGAAAATAAATAATCTGTCACTCATATATCTTCATTTTTATTTTTAATTACCGACTGATAAAGAAAAAGCCTTTCACACCGGGAAGTGAGAAAGGCTTTTTCCTATTTTGACTGCAACCTCAGTTACATGCACGACTCACTTCCCCACCGGTTTTTCCAGCAGATTAATCAGACCGCACAGCAAAATATGTAGAAACGTTGCATTCATAAAAGTCACTTTTTTCTTTAAGACGTTGCAAAGGTATGTATTATTTCCGAACATCAAAATAAAAATAAAACTTTTTTCATTCATTTCATAATAATTTGTCACCATCAACAAAGTTTATCAGAAAATTCATCATCCGATAAATTTGCCGTTTTATCAAAATGAAAGAAATACAGCCTCTATTCATTCAAATTAATACATTCAGACGCTTTTTACTAACCAGGCCTTTATATATAATGGTGACTCCAGAGAAGAAATTAAACAAGAAAAGCCAAAATTGGTACAGAAATCAGCCAATTTGGGCCAAAAACAGGTCATCCGACCGAAATCGACTAATCAAATCAGGCAGAACGAGCCGACGTTTTTGCCCAAATATCGGCCCGATTCAGGCAAAACGGGCAGACGTTTCGGCTGAATCGTCTGCCCGTTGCCCTGATTTCTGCCGTCCGAAGGAAGAAAAACGTCTTTTTCTTACCGGAATGAAGGCGGCAGAAGTGTTAAAATACGAGGCAATACACTAATATACAATTACATATCCTTCTTTTCGCTCCGTTCTTTTCTTTCGTCCAGAAGGCACTGCACAAAGAAAGGATTCTCAGAGGTCCGGATCATCAAAGTGTCAAAAAGATCATATGAATCAATTCTCCGAAGCAAGTCTCAGTTCATACAGACAGGCTTCCACTTCCGCATTGCTTCCCATGTGTTTTCCCATATCATCAGACAACTTGACGCATTCACGCCACTCCTGATTGACATTCATCTTGCAACGCGACAGCTTCATGACAATGTTCGACGGCTGGTAACCGGTATCGTTCGTCAGGTTCGTACCGATACCGAACGAGCAGCGGATCTTACCCTGACAATACTGGAATATCTTGAGGGCCTTCTCAAAATCAAGCGCATTGCTGAAGATAATGGTCTTCGTAGTCGGATCGATACCCAGCTCCTTGTAGCGGGCAATCAGGCGGTCAATAAACTCAAACTCATCGCCGGAGTCGCACCGTACACCGTCAAACAGCTTAGCCTGTTTCCGGCTGAAATTGGACAGAAACGAATCAGACGTATAAGTATCCGACAGCGCCGTACCCAGATCTCCGTCATAGACATTTACCCAGTTTTCAAGTGCCATATAATTGGCATGCTTGTATCCGAACTGGGCGCCGTGGAACATGAACCATTCATGGGGATGTGTTCCCATAGGACGCATGTCGTACTTCATGGCCAGATAACAGTTAGACGTTCCCATGCAGAAGCGCGCATGTTCCTTCAGATAGCCTACCACCATATCCTGAACCTCGAAAGAGAAACGTCTCCGTGTCCCGAATTCAGAGAAAGGCATTCCGTTTTCGTTCGACAGATCAACCTTGCCTGCCAGCCGCTGAAGAATGGATTCCTTATCCGGGAAGCGGTTCAGGAACTGGTTTTTGATCTCGGAAACAATGGCCAGCAGGGGAACTTCGTACAGAGTCACCTTATACATATAATCAGTCACTTCCAGGTGCAAATGACGCTGTTCATCCAGATAGACATTGATGCGGTCCGGATCAAAACGGAAAGAAGAAAGCCATTCCCAGTAAACCGGCGGCAGAAAACGGCAGTGACGGCTCATGTAATCACGTTCTTCAGCAGTCAGGGCCACCACACTCAGATTCTGAATCTCATTCTTCAGGGCCTGCAGGAATCCCTCCGTATACTCCGTATCGTCACGTTCCTTGAACGTAAAGGTTCCCATCGCATAAGGAAATAGCTTGATATAAGCATAGGATGTCGTAAACTTATATAAGTCTGTATCAAGAATTGTTTTTATAACCATAACCAAACTCCAATATTAGGCTATAAAGATAGTTGATTTCCGACAACTGAACAACAAAATCCCAAAATCATTCAGAATGATACGCTTATCCTTTTCGGAATCCCCTCCTTCTGCCTCCGCAGGTTTCCGGACAGGCGGCAGCGGAAAGATCCGCATCCGGAAAGATCCGGGTTTGCGGAAAACAAAAAGAGGATGTGTTGAAACCAACACATCCTCGCTCTATTAAGTATCTACAGACAGCAAATTAAGCTTCTTCTGCAACAACTTCGAAAGGAATTTCTACAGAAACTTCCTTGTGAAGTTTGATGATAGCTTTGTACTGACCAACTTCTTTTACAGTGTCTTTAACAACGATGATCTTACGATCGATGTTGTGACCCAATTTAGCCAGTTCTTCTGCAATCTGAATGTTGTTAACTGAACCGTAGATAGCACCGGTAGCGCTAACCTTGGTAGCGATCTTCAAAGATACATTCTTCAAAGATTCAGCAACAGCTTCAGCATCTTTTTTAATCTTTTCCAGTTTGTGAGCACGCTGTTTCAGTTCTTCAGCCAGCATTTTCTTAGCAGCCGGAGAAGCAATAACTGCCTTGCCTGTCGGAATAAGATAGTTACGACCATAACCTGACTTAACGGTTACAATATCATTCTTGTAGCCCAAGTTAACTACGTCTTCTTTCAAAATCAGTTCCATATTCTTATTCCTCCTTTAATTATTTCATCATATCAGTTACGAAAGGCAGCAAAGCCAAGTGACGAGCTCTCTTAACGGCCTGCGCAATACGACGCTGGAACTTCAATGAAGTACCGGTAATACGGCGCGGAAGGATCTTACCCTGTTCGTTCAAGAATTTCTTCAAGAATTCAGGATCTTTGTAATCAATGT
>ERZ827150.750-NODE-750-length-45898-cov-4.762494_pt1 | contig 45898 bp, 52 predicted proteins | sample MGYA00519779_ERZ827150 | MGnify/ENA primary metagenome ERZ827150 (study PRJEB31778, sample SAMEA3449267) | human gut metagenome | biome: human gut; feature: human-associated habitat; material: faeces | place: United Kingdom | collected 2010/2012 ...
GCCCCATTTTCACTCCTCCTATCAGGATTACAACGCCGTGTTCAATTTTGAAGGCGATTTGATGGAGGGTGAAATGCCAAACAAGCAGCGAAAGATGATTGCCGCTTGGGCTGAAATTCATAAGGATGAGTTGCTGGCAAACTGGGAGCTGGCCATGAGCGAGCAGCCGTTGTATAAGATTGAACCTTTGCGTTAATAAGGGGGGAACCATATGAAAACGCCTGTGTGGGTCGTAAAAAGCGTTGTTCCGCAGGAAAATTACACGCTGCTTCTGACCTTTGCCGATGGAAAAAAGCGCCTTTATAACGCCCGTCCACTGCTGAATAAGCCCATTTTTGCCGATTTGAAAAGCCTGCCCTTTTTCCTACAGGCCCGCGTCAGCGGCGATACCGTGATTTGGAACGATGATGTGGATATTGCCCCGGAATACCTGTATGAAAACAGCGTGCCGGTCAATTAAGAGCAAAAGCAAGCTCCCCATAGGGTTTTCGCTGATGAGAACGTCTATGGGGAGTTTTTTTCTTCACTTTCCCATCCTCAAATACTTATACACCGTGGGCCTGCTCACCCCGCACACCCGTGCCAGCTCGCTTACATTCATCTTCCCTTCCGAATAAGCCGGATAGTGCTTCCAGAATACGGCGGGGATGTCTGCCTTGCTGCTTTTTCTTCTTCCGATCTGCCGCCCTTTGGCCTTGGCGTTCGCCATTCCGCTTTTTACCCTTGCCCGGATGATGGATAATTCCAACTCCGCAAAAACGGCGCTCATCTGGATAAAGGCTTGGCTCATGGGGTCAATCTCCCCGGTGCGGCAGTCCACGGTGATGCTGCCCACAATCATCAGCCGCAGCCGCTTTGTTTTGATGGTGTGGACGATTTCGCATAGCTGCTGGGTGGAACGGGAAAGGCGGCTGACCTCTGTGGTAATCAGCGTATCGCCGGGCTGGGCGGTTTCCAGCAGGCTTTCCAGTTCCTTCTTGATTTTTGCGTCCCCGTGTTCGTATTCAAAGACGATGGTTTCCGCTCCCGCCGCTTTCAGTTCCTTGATTTGGCGTTGAATGTCCTGCTTGCTCTCGTTGGTGGAACACCGGGCATATCCGTAATTCATTTTGGCTCCTTGTGTAAAAGAAAGGGTCAGGGGCCGGCTTTACAGCTTGAGCGGCAGGAAAAGGCCCAAAATGCGCGGGCTGATGAACCGGTTTTTTCTGTAAAGCCAACCAAATGTTTTTGTTGACAGGTCAGTCCTTGCCCGCCTGATGGAGAGCGTAGGCGTTTTGAAGTTCCCGAATATCGCTTTGCAGGGCGGTCAACGCCGTGCCCAAGGTGTCCAGCCCCGCCGCCTCCTGATACCGCTGCTGTTCCAATGCCATTGCATACAGCGGCATTACGTCGTTTTCATACAGCACGACCGCCCCTTCAATCAAAAGCCGCATATGTTCCAAGGTCTGCCCTTCCAAACGCTCAAAATCCATTGCTGTTTCCTCCCAAGCCCTGCGGGGAATTTTTCCCCGCAGGAATGATCTTTTCGTTAGTTCAGAATCATTTCCACGGCTTTTTCCGCTTTGCCGGACGCGCTGACGATGAAGCGCTTGTCATTGCGAAGAACGGACAGCCAGTTTTGAAGATAGGCTGTGCTGTTGCGAAAGCTCCTGTCCGTTTCCAAGCCCGCATGGTTGACCAACGCGGCGGCCCCGATTTCCGCAATCAGTTCTTCCTTGCTGTAGGCTTCTGAACCAAAAAACGCGGTCTGGTTCAGCCGGTTCAGGCGGCTTTCGTGGCCGGTGGAATGAACCATTTCGTGGAACAGCGTCCCGTAGTATTCCGCCGTTTCCCGGAATTGGGCCAGCGTAGGCAGGGTGATTTCGTCGGTGGAGGGACGATAGCAAGCCTTGTCTCCCGGCTGATGGGTCAGCTTCACACCGGACTTGCGGCAATAGGCTTCCGCCAGCCGTTGGGCGGTTTCATCCGGGTTGGCGGTCTGGGGCAAGGGTTCCGTATGCTTGGGGGAAAGTCCCTCGCACTGGCTCAAATGAAACACATAATAATAGCGGAGAAAGGGCACGTCCTTTTCCTCTTGGGTTTCTTCGTCCTGCACCTTGAGGAATTTCCAGAAAACCACCATATGGGCCTTTTCGCCCTTGCGGACGCAGCCGCCCGCCTGCTGAACCTGCTTGAAGGTGGCGTATTCGCCCGGCTGGCCCAGCAGCATTTGATTCAGCAGGGAATAGGGCTTGCCGGTGGCGTAACTGACCGCCTTTCCGGCAGCAACCCACGGTTTTTGCCACGGGATGATACCCTGCTCCATTTGAGAAAGAATCCGGTTTGTGATTTCGGCGTATATGTCCAATTTTCCTTGCTTCCTTTCTTGCGGGGAGCAAGGCGGTTGTGGTAGAATGACCTTGCTCCCCGGATTCTTAGCTTGTTTCCTGTGGGGCGTTGCCTGAATGCTGTGGTAGGTGTTCAGGCTTTTTAATTGATGGAGAACCGCCGGGCCGTGGTGGTTTTGGTGTAGGCGGCGGCAAGCTCCGCGTGGTCTTTTTTGAAGCGGGCGCTGTCAAACCGGCTGGCGGTGTAGGGCTTCCAACTGACCTTGAACGCCCCGGCCAGCAGGGTTTCTTCGTCTCCCATCCGGGCCTTGACTTCATCCTCCAAAGTGGTGATTTCCGCTTCCAGTTCCTCCTTCATCCGTTTCAATTCCATCAGTTCTTTGATTTTGGGTTCCATGTTGTGGTCGCTCATGGGTGGGCCTCCTTTGTGATGGGGAATCTTTTGTTCCCTCTTGACAGTTGTTATTATATCACGAAAAAAGTTATTTGTAAATAGTATTTCGTTATTTTATTTACGAAAAAGGTTGAAAAGTTTTGAACGGCGTTGCTTAAAAACGAAAAGCGTGATATAATCGCAAGAGGAAAGAGGTGGTTAACGTGATTAAGTTTCGTTTGAAAGTGCGCTTGGCTATGGAAGATATGAACCAAAAAGAATTAGCTGAAAAAACAGGAATCCGACCTTCTACTGTTTCCGCGATTTGTACAGGAACGGTGAAGCATTTACCCATTGAGGCGCTTAATAAAATTTGTGCAACCCTCCATTGCCAACCTGCCGATTTGATGGAGTTTATTCCAGACGAAACAGGAGAATGAGTATATGGAAACATTAGGAACAATAGTTGCCGGAGTAATTGTATATGTCATTTGTGAGTATCTAAAAGAAATCTGGCTACAACCTTTACAGTACTATAAACGCCTAAAAGCTGAAATTTCAAGGCTTTTAGTTTTCTATGCAAGTTTATATATCTCTCAAGAAATATATATATCAGAAACAAAAGAAAATGAAAAAGCAGCACACCAATTCAGAAACCTTGCTTCGGAAGTGGCAGCATTTTCTGAACAAATATGTCCTTTTCGTCTAGGAATTCCCGATAAAGAAACATTTGCGAAAGCGCGCAAAAATTTGATTGGGATTTCCAACAGTTTTTTTGCCTCAACACCAGAAGCAGTTAGTAGACGCAGCGATGACAACGAAAAAAGAGCAAATGAAATAAAAAGACTTTTAACCTTGAATTTTGAAATGTAAAACTCAAGAAATGACCTTTCTATACGTTATTTTCCCGCAAAAGCAATGGCAGGGGCTATCCTTTCGGGATGCTCCTGCTTTTTTCTATGGAAAAACGACCGGCCCAACGACTTTGCCGCCGGAAACGGGTCATTCTTCTTGCCCGGGCCGCTCCTGCTGAAATTGGCCTTTTTGTGCGTTTTTCCGCTGGATAGCCTCTCGCAAGGCGCTTTTGTCTGCGCCCATAAAAAGGGTTTTGTTCTCTGCGTGAAGTTCTTTCAGTTGATAAACAAAGCTAAACCGCTCGCCAAAGGAATTTCCGATTCCGCATTGCTTTCGCATTTCGTTATTTTCGGCTTTCGTCAGCAACGGCGGCTTGGCGTGAATGCTTTCCAAATATCGGTCAAGGGTGGGGCGGGAAACAAGCAAAAATTCCGCAAATTCTCTTTTGTTGAAGTGCCCATACCGATAGAAATCATAGTAAGTGTAGAAAGCGGCGGGAATGTCCCTGCGGGAAAAAGCCGGGCGGCCCGCCTTCTTTTTCTTTGCTTTGCGTTTGGCTGGTTCCATCGGCTTTCCCTTCTCTCGCTGGAAGTGCTGACCCCATTATAACACGGATGGCGGAGGCAGACCACGGAAAGTCGTAAGTCAAAGCCGGAAGGTTATGGATGAAAATGGTTTTCTTGTGAGGGAAAGGGCCAAAGTTGTAAGCCAAAGGGGGAAAGTCAATGATGAAGAGCCATAAGTCGCTGCTGAAGCTGAAAATGAATTGACATTGTTTTCCGATACGGCTATCATCAACACAGGCGTTTGCCTGCGAACCTTGAAAACAGAATCGCTTGAAGGTGTAGAACGAAAGGAAAAAGTATATGGCAAGCAAAATCCGTCGTATCTACACATATACCAATCAGCAGGGAAAAGAACAAACCATTCTCATCAATGGCACGTCCTCTAAAGATACGGACAAGAAGTTTCAGGCGTTTTTAGCAGGCGTGGCAGCCATTCCACAGGCAGAAACGCCCACGTTGACGCAATTCATCAATGATACCTTTCGCCCCGGCTTTATGGAGGGCCTTTGCGAAACCACCATTGCCAACTATGAACGCTACATTCGTCTGTATATCGGCCCCTTTATGGGACAGATGAAAATGAGGGAAATCACCGTGGCAACGATTCAAACCTTTTATAACTGGCTGGCTGCTGACTCTGCGGCGGGACAGAAAAGAGAGCTAAACCGCTGCACCATTGAGCGCATTAGCGGGCTGACAAGCCGAATATTCAAAGTGGCGCTTGAAATGGGTATTGTGGAGGACACGCCATTTAAGAAAACGATTCTTCGGATTCGTGCGCATCGTGGAGGTCATCACAAAGCGCTGCCGGATGCGGAGGTGAGCCGCATCAAGCGGGAAATTCCTGCCTTACGGGACGAACGGCAACGCTTATACATGGCGCTATTGGTCTATACGGGAATGAGACGGGAAGAAGTGCTGGGGCTTGGCTGGGAAAACATTCATCTGGAAGAAGGGTATGGAGAGGTCAAGCGGGTGGTGGTTTACCCAAATAACGGGCGTGCCGTCGTGCGAGAGGGCGCGAAAACCGAAGCATCCGAACGAACCTTTTTGATTCCTGACGCGCTTCGGGAAATCCTGCTGCCCCACAGACGCGAACACGGCTATCTCATCCATGGGGAAACAGAGGATGGCCCGGCTTCCTATTCCACCCTGCAAAGAACCTATTACGCCGCGTTTAAGGCGCTGGGCATTTACCGCAAATTCAACAACCACGACTGGCGGGCCACCTTCGGCACCCAATTAAAGGAGCAGGGTATGAGCAGTGCTTTGGTAGCGGATTTGCTGGGGCATTCCGATACCCGCATGGTGGAAACCGTTTATGCCCGCAGGCGGCAGGAGGGCATTTTGAAACACCGGCAGGAAGTAGAATCACTGAACGCTTTTCGGTAGAAAAAAAGACCCGAAAATGCACTTTTACTGCACCGGCGTTGTTGCTGCAAAGGGTTGAGACATAAGGCTTTGGCCGCACAAAAATAAGGGCCCAAGCACACCTTTCCTGCACTTTGCCCCCAAATGGGAAAAGAGGTCGCCTTTTCGCACAAGCAAAAACCGCTCAAACCCTTACGGCTCAAGCGGTTTTATGTGGTGGGATTAGTAGGGCTCGAACCTATGACCTCCACGATGTCAACGTGGCGCTCTAACCAACTGAGCTATAATCCCATTTTGACGACTGATGATGTAAAGCATCAGCAGCGAAAATAAGTATAACATGCGTCCGAAAAAAAAGCAATAGTGGAATCCAAATTTTTTCAGCGAGGTGGGACGAAAAACAAAACGGAAAAAACACACCCGCTGCTCTGAAAAAACGCTATCAGAGCAGCGGGACTGGAATGGAACCATTATCCCCGGGAAAACAGTGCGCCTGCAATACCGCCTCCCGCTACACCCATGGCGATGTCGCTGAGATAGGAGGTCAGGGGTAACTGCTGGCCGGAAAGGAGGGCGTAGAGCACCACCCCCAGGAGCATGTAAAGAAAACCCACCAGAGCGCCGGTCAACAGGCCACGCTCGCCGCCCGTGCCAACGGCCAGACGAACGCCCACAAAAATGGCCGCCAGCTTGATCAGCTGGTTCACTACCCGAATGACGCCGTCGGAGGGCTTGAGCCATTGCATCATGAAAGCAAAGAGCAGGATGCAGGCCAGCGTCACCCCGACCGCCCCCAGTACCCCGCGGATCAGTTTCGTCAGAAGCGTTTGCTGTCGCCGTCCCGAACGCCTGCGCGTGGGACGGGAGGCGGCCTGAGTTGTTGCAGCCATAGAAAAAACCTCCCTCGTTCGCTTTGTACTACCCTATGCGAACGAGGGAGGCTGTTATGCCTGTAAGGCAGAGAAACTTAGTTTAGCAGTTCGCCGTCATTTTCCACGGTGACTTCTTCCACATTGCGGATGGCCCAACGGGCAACGATCATCTTGGTGTCTTCACGGCCCACGGACAACTCAATGGTGTCATCCTTGATGCTCTTGATGGTGCCATAGATGCCGCCGATGGTGCAGATGCGGTCGCCGGGCTTCAGCGCGGCCAGCATGTCTTTGACCTTCTTGTCCTTCTTTTTCTGGGGACGGATCAGGAAGAAGTAGAACACCACGAACATCAGGATCAGCGGCAGCAGCATCCCGAGCATTTCCACCAGGCCGGCGTTAGCGGTGGTGGCGGTTCCGTCAGCGGCGGTGGCCGCAGCAGTGCTGGCGGCGGTTTCCAGAGCGTAAATCGAAATCATTTTCATTAACCCCTTTCCAATGATAGGCAAATTATAGCAAATTCTTTCGTAAAGTACAAGCGCAGATTGTGAACAGATTGAAAATATCCTTATTTTTCGCTCTGCTCCGGCTGATATTGATACCAGGGCAGCATCAGGCTGTCGGCGGGCCACTGCTGTACCTCCCAGATCCGGCCGTCGGTCAGCAGAACCAGCGGCTGGCGGGAGGTGAAATACAGAGGAAGGTTCCGCTTGAGAACGGCGGTTTTCTGCAGCTTCACGTCATGGCTGGTGGGGCCGTTGGACACAAAGCACAGCTCCGGCGAGACCACATCCAGCAGGTCGGGAGAGATACCGCCCACGCCATGATGGGGGAGCTTGAGAATATCGCTCTTGAACTGCCCGGCGTTCTCCCTCGCCAGATCCCGCTGGGCGGTCAGACCGATGTCCGCCGTAAACAGGATGCTCCGTTCCCCATAGCGGATATGCACTACCATGGAACGGTCGTTGGTGTTTTTGGTGCCCATGTAGCGGTAGGTTTCCAGCTGCGCCCCGCCCAGCGACAGGGCCTCGCCCGCTTCGCAGACACGGATGGGAATGTTCAGCTCCCGAAGCTGATGGATCAGCTGGCGCTGGTATTTGTCCGAATCCAGCGGAAAGGTGGAAAGGTATTCGTCCGCCGGAATTTTGGCAAGCAGCTCCGTAAAGCCGTTGATATGATCCCGGTGAGGATGGGTGTTGAAAGCAAAGTCCAGCCGGTCGATCCCCAGCGCGTCACACAGACGGAAAAGGAAATCCGGCGTGGGTTCCCGTCCTACGCCCGCACAGTCCAGCACCATGGCGTGGCCTTCACAGGTGATAAAGTAGCAATCCTGCGCGCCCACGGGAATACAGAAGACTCGCAGCGTCTTGTCCTGCTGCCAGAGATCCATCTCCCGATCCTGATCGAAAACGAAGACGGTCTGCTGTGGCGCTTCGGCGGTTTCCGCCGCGGCGGGTGCAAACACGGAAAGAAGCAGCAACGCCAGCAGAATGGCGGCAGCCCGGAGAAACGAGCGTTTTTGAGTCATAGGTTTGATTCGTCCTTTCACGCCCGGAAATCGTCTTCCGTCACGCAGCGTCTATTGTAGCGGACGGACGAAAGGCTTGTCAATCGGACGGAAAAGTTTTGACGAAGAACTTCGAAAAAAACGGGACGCACATCGGGTTTGCCATTGACAAAAAGGCCGGTTCCGTGATATATTAACTGGGTGAGCCGCTCAAGCGGGGCTTTGAAGTGCGTAGATCGCTGCCCGGCGCTTGGCGAGTATGGATCAGGAGGTGCTTGACCATGTATGCAGTGATCGTATCTGGTGGCAAGCAATACCGTGTGTCTCAGGGAGACGTTATCTACGTGGAAAAACTGGATCAGGAAGTGGACTCTACCGTTAACTTCGACGTGCTGATGCTGGGCAGCGAAGACGGTGTGGAAGTCGGCACTCCCACCTTGGCCGGCGCGAAGGTCGAGGGCAAGGTCGTCGCTCAGGTGAAGGGCGAAAAGATCTTGATCTACAAGTACAAGAGCAAGAAGAATTACCATCGCCGTGCCGGCCATCGTCAGGCCTACACCAAGGTGGAAATCACTTCGATCGGCTGATGACCCGCGTCGTCGTATGCCGGGATGAGCGGGGCGTGCGCTCGCTGACGGTCAGCGGCCACTCCGGCTACGCCGAAAGCGGACGGGATATCGTCTGCGCGGCGGTCAGCACCCTCATCACCACCTGCGCCAACGCCATGGAAAGCGTCGCCGGTCTGGAGCCGCTGGTCTCCCAGAACGAGGCATCGGCTGAAATTTCAGTGGCGCTGCCGGAAACGCTCTCCCCGGAGCAGGAGCACGACGCTCAGGTCGTCTTCCGCACCGTTTTGCAGGGATTGCGCGACGTGGCGCAGGAATACCCTAAGCATCTGAAAATCAATGATGGGAGGACATTATCATGTTGAAGCTGAATCTTCAGTTTTTCGCTCATAAAAAAGGTATGGGCTCCACCCGCAACGGCCGCGAAAGCGAAAGCAAGCGCCTTGGCCCGAAGCGTGCCGACGGTCAGTTCTCTCTGGCCGGCAACATTCTGGTCCGCCAGCGCGGCACCCACATCCATCCCGGCCTGAACGTGGGCATCGGCAGCGACGATACCCTGTACGCCAAGGTGGACGGTATCGTTCGTTTCGAGCGTCTGGGCCGCGACAAGAAGCAGGTCAGCGTTTATCCTGTGGCTCAGTAATGACAAAGCCAGAAGACCAGTACGGTTTCAAACCGCGCTGGTCTTTTCTTTTGTTTGAATCATAAGGCGAGGGCACAGGGGAAAAATTCCGCCTTTCTATGGACGCACATGGAACAGATATGGTAAAATATTCCAAGATATTTTAGGAGAGGTGATTACATGGATTCCGTGATTCGGGATATCGATCTGGCCCCGCAGGGGATTCAGAAAATCGACTGGGTTGAAAAGCACATGCCCGTTTTGAGCGGCATTGCCAAACAGTTTCGGGAAGAACAGCCCTTTGCTGGGCTGAAAGTGGTGGTCAGCGTTCATCTGGAAGCGAAGACCGCCTATCTGGCGCAGGTGATCCACGAAGGCGGCGGCGAAGTGTACGCCACCGGCTCCAATCCTTTGTCCACGCAGGACGATGTGTGCGCCGGACTGGCCAGCCGGGGCGTGACCGTGCTGGCGACCCACGGCTGCACACTGGAAGAATATCATGACTTCCAGTGCAGGGCCCTGTCCGTGAAGCCGGACGTCATTATCGACGACGGCGGCGATATGGTGCATATCCTGCACGAAGAGCACCCCGAGTGGGCGGTCAACCTGCGGGGCGGCTGCGAGGAGACCACCACCGGCATCATTCGCCTGCGCAACCGGGCCAAGGCGGGCCAGTTGCGGTTCCCCATGTTCAATATCAACGACGCGGACTGCAAGCACCTGTTCGATACCCGCTACGGCACCGGCCAGAGCGTGTGGGACGGCGTGATGCGCACCACCAATCTGGTGGTGGCGGGCACCACCGTCGTGGTGGCCGGGTACGGCTGGTGCGGCAAAGGCGTGGCCATGCGGGCCAAGGGGCTGGGCGCGAAGGTCGTTGTGACCGAGGTCGACCCGGTAAAAGCCATCGAGGCCGTGATGGACGGCTTTACCGTGCTGCCCATGGCGGAGGCGGCCAAGGTAGGCGACTGGTTCGTCACCGTGACCGGCTGCGACGGCGTGATCCGCCCCGAGCATATGCTGGAAATGAAGGAGGGCGCTATCCTGTGCAACGCGGGACACTTCGACGTGGAGGTGGACGTGGCCGGGCTGCGCGCTCTGGCGAAGGAAAGCCGCGAAGTACGGCACAATATCGAGGGCTTCCTGCTGCCCAACGGCAAAACCATTTATATGCTGGCCGAGGGGCGGCTGGTGAATCTGGCGGCAGGCGACGGCCATCCGGCGGAGATCATGGACATGAGCTTCGCCCTGCAAGCCGAGTGCGCCCGCCGTATGGCGGAGTGCGGCCGGGACATGAAGCCCGATCTGTACTCCGTGCCGGTGGACATCGACAAGGCGGTGGCCACCCGGAAGCTGACGGCGCTGGGCGTGTCCATCGACGTTCTTTCCGAGGAACAGAAAGCCTATCTGGGCGTATAATGCGCCCGAAAGCAGAGAAGAACATACATAAGAAAGGGGAAATGTTCTGATGAAGCGCAGAATCGGTATTTTGACCAGCGGCGGCGACTGCCCGGGCCTGAACGCGGCTATCCGCGGCGTTGCGCGCGCTGCTTATGAAATGTTTGACGCGGAGATCATCGGCATCCGAAACGGCTACGGCGGGTTGATCGAGGGCGACTATCAGGAAATGCGCAAGAAGCAGTTCTCCGGCATCCTGACCTTGGGCGGCACCATTTTGGGCACCAGCCGCACGCCCTTCCGCAATATGCGGATCATCGAGGAAAACGGCGTGGACAAGGTCGCCGCCATGAAAAAGACCTATAAGGACCTGAAGCTGGACTGTCTGGTGACGCTGGGCGGCAACGGCACCCACAAGACCGCCAACCTGCTCAGTGAAGAAGGCCTGAACGTGATCGGTCTGCCCAAAACCATTGACAACGATATTTACGGCACCGATTTCACCTTTGGCTTCCACACGGCGGTGGATATCGCCACCGAGGTCATCGACCGCATCCACACCACCGCCACCAGCCACGGCCGCTGCATGGTCATCGAGATCATGGGCAACAAGGCGGGCTGGCTGACGCTGTACTCCGGCGTGGCAGGCGGCGCGGATGTGATCCTGCTGCCCGAAATTCCCTACGACATCAACCGCGTGGCGGAGACCGTGGAGGCCCGGGCCAACAGCAAGAAGCCCTTCTCCATTCTGGCCGTGGCTGAGGGCGCGATGAGCGTGGAGGAGTCCAAGATGAAGAAGAAGGAGCGGGAAGCCTACCGTGCTTCGCTGCCCTACGACTGCATCTCCAAGCGCATTGCGGCGCAGCTGCAGGAACTGGTGGGCGTGGAGGCCCGCAGCGTGGTTCCCGGCCACATCCAGCGCGGCGGCAGCCCCAGCGCCTATGACCGGGTGCTGTCCACCCAGTTCGGCGTACACGCGGCTCAGTTGATCCGGGATGAGCATTACGGCGTGACCGTGGCCCTGAAGGGCAACAAGATCATCCACAACGACCTGAAGGATATCGCCGGGGTGCCCAAGCCCGTTCCCATGGACGACCCGGTGGTCGTCACTGCCCGGAATATGGGCATCAATATGGGCGACTGATCGTTTGAATAAAACAAGCTTCGCGGGGCAGCTGCTCCGCGAATTTTATTGTTTTCAGAAAAAGGAGAAACGAAAATGCCGGTTCAAATTCGAAAGGCTGCAGCCGCCGATCTGGACGCTGTGGCGCGAATCTACAGCCATATCCATACGGAGGAAGAGCAGGGACGCGCCGTCATCGGCTGGCAGCGCGGGATTTACCCGGAAAGGGAAACGGCGGAAAAGGCGCTGGAACGTGACGATCTGTTTGTGGAAGAACTGGATGGCATTGTTGTGGGAACGGCCATTATCAACCAGCTGCAGGTGGACGCTTATGCAGGTGCGCCGTGGAAATACGAAGCCCCGGACGATCAGGTGATGGTGCTGCATACGCTTGTCATTGACTCGCAGGCGTCCGACCATGGGCTGGGCCGGACTTTCGTGGCGTTTTACGAGCAGTATGCGAAAGAACATGACTGCCCCTATCTTCGAATGGACACCAATATTCGCAACACCCGGGCGCGGGCCTTTTATCAAAAGCTGGGCTATAAAGAAATCGCGGTGGTTCCCTGCCTGTTCAACGGGTTGAAAGGGGTCAAGCTGGTTCTGTTGGAGAAAAAATTGGGTTAATCACCCTTTGATTTTACCGATCAGATATTGGCGCAGCCGTTCCAGATCGTCCTCCGGGAAAGTCTGCGTCTCGCCTTCATACCAGACCTTCATGGCCCGGAGGGGCAGGTATTTCAGCTCCTGCGGCACATGCTCCGTCATCCAGAGACCCGCGTCATATTTGGACAGAATCGTATGGGTCTCTTTGAAGGAAAGAATGCGTCCCAGAATGAGAATGTTGCTGGCCAGATACCGGGGCGCATAGCTGTGAAAATCGTACTCATCCACATCGGCGCTGATAGCCGCCCAGAAATCTTCATCCGAAATTTCTTCAAAGACTTCGGAGACCGGCGGTCCGTACAGCACAATGCCGCATTGGCGAATCAACCGGATGTAGCTTGTCACATCCGCGTCGGGGAAGTCCTGATCGACCACATAGCATTCCGCTGCCGGGTCGGAGAGACGCTTCTGATAACGTTCCCGCCAATAATCGCTGTAATGAAAAACGCAGTTTCCCGGCGTTTTCCAGGGATGCAGATCGCAAAGCCGTACTGCGGACAGTTCCAGCGGGCAGGGCTGGCCGTCCAGCTTGATCATTTCGACCGCAAGGGCCAGCCGCCGCTTGGTAGAAAGGCTGTTTTTCACCACGGCCAGCACATCCAGATCGCCGGATTCCGGCCGGAAAGCCCGAAGCGCAATGGAACCGTGCAGGTAGATTCCTACCAGTTCGCCGGGAAGCTGTTTTTTCCAGAGCTCCACCACCCGGTGAAGCTGCTCCGCGACCGGGGCGGGCAGTTGATCGAAGCCTAAAAGCGGCGGCAAGGCGATGACCTCCCATCAATACACAACAGTTGTTTTCGAATCCAATATAGCAGCAAAATATTCCCGCGTCAATCCCCGGAAGGGCACTTGAAAGGAAACCTTGCCACGCGGCCGGGAATATGCTATGCTGACTGACGAAAGACGGAAAGTCCGTCCGAGGGAGGAAAGGCCATGCTGCGGACGCTGTTTTTAGTGTTTTTGAAGATCGGGGCGTTTACGTTTGGCGGGGGATACGCCATGATCGCCCTGCTGGAAAATGAATTTGTGGAAAAACGGAATTGGCTGGAACAGAAGGAATTTATGGATATGGTTGCCATTGCCGAGTCCACGCCCGGCCCGGTGGCGGTCAACTCCGCCACCTATATCGGCTATAAAATGGCTGGTACAGCCGGGGCGGCGGTGGCTACGCTGGGCGTATGCCTGCCGTCCTTCGGGATCATTTATCTGATCTCGCTGTTTTTCGATCAATTCTTGAGTCTGCGGTTGGTGGGCTGCGCCTTCCGGGGCATTCAGGTCTGCGTAATCTACCTGATTTTGAGCGCCGGATTGAAGCTGTGGAAGGGGCTGGAAAAAACGCCGCTGAATCTGGTTCTGCTGGGCGGCGTTTTCGCGGCCATGCTGGCGGGTTCTGTGCTGGCCGTGTCGTTTTCCTCCGTGTTTTATATTCTGCTGGGCGGCGTGATCGGGCTGACGGTTTATGGCGCGTCCTGTCTGAAAAAGAAGGGGGCGGAGCGGAAATGATCTACCTGAAACTGTTCCTGACCTTTTTGGAGATCGGCACCGTCTCCTTCGGTGGAGGGTATGGCATGATCGCGCTGGTGCGGGAGGCGGTGCTGGGCAACAGCTGGCTGACGGAGGAAGAATTTCTGAACCTGATCGCCGTATCCGAATCCACGCCCGGCCCTATTGCCGTCAATACCGCTACCTTTGTGGGCTCCACTCAAGGGGGATTCTTCGGCGCACTGGCGGCGACGCTGGGCGTGGTGCTGCCCTCTTTTGTCATTATTCTGGTGATCGCGGCGCTGATCCGCAATTTTCTTCAGTATGCCGGGGTGCAGGCGTTCCTGTCCGGGGTGCGGCCCTGCGTAGTGGCGATGATTTTGGCTACCGCCGTTACCATGGGCCTGAAATCGCTGGTGCAGTTCCAACGTTGGGGCGACCGCTTTACGCCGGACTGGAAAAGTCTGGCAATTTTCGCCCTGCTTTGGGCGGTGCATCTCTTTTGGAAAAAAACGCGGAAAAAAGCGCCGTCGCCCATGGCGATGATCGGGCTTTCGGCGCTGATGGGGATTTTGTTTTTCGGGCTGGCGTAAGGAGATTTTTTACCGTTTCAGCCGATCAATGGCTTCCTGCAGGGTCGGGACGAAGAAAACGTCCCGGCCCTGATTGCTTTCCAAGATGAAATCATGCAGGGGTTTCCTGGTGTAGCCGGAAAAGCCGCCGTAGATGGCGATTTTTCCGGCATAGTTGACGTACTTTTGCAGACTTTCGCCCGCAAGGCCGGGACTGGGAATGAAAAAATCAGGCGAACTGCGCCCGGTACATGGCGGCATAGGCTCCATTCTGGCGGAGAAGCTCCTGATGCCGCCCCTGCTCCACGATCTGTCCGCCCTGCACCACCAGGATCAGGTCGGCGCTGCGGATGGTGGACAGCCGGTGGGCGATGACGAAGCAGGTCTTGTCCCGCATCAGCGCCCGCATGGCCTCCTGAATGAGGGCTTCTGTGCGGATGTCCACGTTGGAGGTGGCTTCGTCCAGGATCAGCAGGTGGGCGGGCTGCAGCATGGCCCGGGCAATGGTCATCAGCTGCTTCTGCCCCTTGGAAATGTTCACGCCGTCCTCGGTCAACAGGGTGTCGTAGCCCTTGGGCAGCCGCTGGATCATGCTGTGAATGTGGGCGGCCTTGGCCGCTTCAATCACCTTCTCCCGGGTCGCGCCGGGGTTTCCGTAGGCGATGTTGTCGTGAACGGTGCCGTTGAACAGCCACGTGTCCTGCAGCACCATCGAGAACGCGCCCCGCAGGCTGGAACGGGTCACATGATGGATGGACTGGCCGTCAATGGCGATCGTCCCGGACTGGGGGTCATAGAAGCGCATGAGCAGGTTCACCAGCGTGGTCTTGCCCGCGCCGGTGGGGCCGACGATGGCGATCATGCTGCCCGGAGCGGCGGTCAGGTTCACGTCCCGCAGAATGAGCCGGTGAGGGTCGTAGCCGAAGTTCAGGTGCTCGATGTCCACTTGGCCCTCCCGCACGTCCAGCGGCTTCGCCCCCGGCAGGTCGGCGGGCTCCTCCGGCTCGTCCATCAGCTCGAAGACCCGCTCCGCCGCGGCCAGCGCCGACTGGAGCTCGCTGAAAATATTGGCCGCTTCATTGATGGGGCCGGAAAATTTTCGGGAATACAGCACGAAGGAGGAAATATTGCCCAGCGTGATCCCGCCGGTCAGGTACATCAGCGCGCCGAAAAGGCTGATAAGCGTCAGGGAAAGGTTGTTGATGAAATTCACCGACGGACCGGTAATGCTGGCGTAGTACTCCGCCCGGTAGTAGCTTTCCACGGCGGCTTCGTTCTTTTCATCGAAACGATTCAGCACGTCCGCCTCCCGGTGATAGGCCCGGATGGTCTTCTGGCCGGAGACGTATTCCTCCACAAAGCCGTTCATTTCGCCCAGGCACTTGGAACGGTCGTGATACAGAGGCCGTACCCGCCGGGTCATGAACCGGGTGAACAGCACGGAAAGCGGCACCGTGACCGCAAACACCAGCACCAATAGCGGCGAAATACGGATCATCATGCTCAGCGCGCCCGCCACGGTGATGACGCTGGTCAAAATCTGCACAAGGTCATTGGAAAGGGAGGTGTTGACGGTGTCGATGTCGTAGCTGATGTGGCTCAAAATATCGCCGGTCTGCCGGGTGTCGAAGTACTGCACCGGCAGGCGCATCAGCTTGGCGAACAGATCGGCCCGCATCATACGCACAGTCTTCTGGCTGATGCGCAGCACGATCTGGGGCACCAGATACCCCAGCCCCGCCGATGCGGCGTAGAACAGCACCATTAGCCGGGCATAGGAAAACACCGTGTCAAAATCCACCTTTCCCGGCCCGCCCGCCACCGCGTCGATGGCCTTGCCGCACAGGGTGGGGCCGATGAGCTGGAACAGGTTTCCTGCCACGCTCAGGCCAAGCGCTAGGATCAGCAGCGGCGCGCTCTGCCACAGGTAGCGCCCGAGGCGGCGCAGCGTTCCTTTGGCGTTGCGCGGTTTTTGAATCACTCCGTTACGCGGCGGCATCGTCGTCCCCTCCCATCTGGATTTTCGCGATCTGGGCGTACAGCGGGCAATCCCGCAGCAGGGCTTCATGAGTTCCCAGCCCCGCCATTCGGCCTTCTTCCAGCACCAGGATCTGGTCAGCGTTCTTGACGGAGCTGACCCGCTGGGCCACCAATAACAGCGTGGTGTCCGGGTATTCCTGCCGCACGGCGGAGCGCATCATGGCGTCGGTGCGGTAGTCCAGCGCGCTGGAAGAATCGTCCAGAATGAGGATCTCCGGGTTCCCGGCCAGCGCCCGGGCGATGAGCAGCCGCTGCTTCTGCCCGCCAGACAGGTTGACCGCCTTAGCCCGAACGGGATGCTCGTAGCCCTCCGGCGTGGCCAGAATAAATTCTTCCGCCTGCGCGCAACGTGCCGCCTTTTCAATGGCTTCCCGGGGCAGCCCACGGCCAAGGTCGATATTTTCGTAAATGGTGCCTGCAAAGAACGCGTCCGACTGGAACGCCACGCCGAACAGTCCGTGGAGCCGGGCTTCCTCCATCCCGGCGATGTTCTCGCCGTCCACGTAGATAGCGCCTTTGCCCAGCGGATAGAATCGCTGCAATAGCTGGATCAGCGTGGTTTTGCCGCTGCCGGTGGCCCCGATCACGCCCAGCGTTTCGCCCTGCCCTACGGAAAGGGTCACGGGGCCTAAATCGTACCCGCGGGCAGGCTGGGCATAGGAAAAGCACACGTCCTTGAAAACGATGCGGGCTTGGCTTTCCAGCCGTGCCAGTCCGCCCTGCGGCACCTCGTCCGGCAGGTTCAGCACTTCGGCGATACGATCCGCCGAAGCCGCCGCCTGGGAGAGCATGACGAACATTTTGTTTACCGACATCATGGCGTTGAGAATGATGGTGAAATAGGTCAGAAACGCAATGATGCTGCCGGGCTTGGTCAGCCCCAGATCGACCCAGTAAGCGCCGCAGACCACCACCGCCGTCAGCCCCAGATTGAGCAATAGCTGCATCATCGGGTTGGTGGCCGCCATGACCGAGTCGGCATGAATCTGGCTGCGGGAAAGGGCTTCACTGTCTCGCTGGAAATGGGCGCATTCATAGTCGCCCTTGGACAGGGCGCGGATGACCCGAATGCCGGTAATGTCGTCCCGGACGGTGCGCACCATGCGGTCTACGTTCTGCTGCACGGTTCCGTACAGCTTCAGGCCCCGGCGGGAGATCAGCGCAATGCCCAGCGCCAGCAGGGGCAGCGTGGCCAGCAGCACCAGACTGAGCCGGAAGTCCATCAGCAAGGTGACGATGATGCCGCCGGTGAGCAGAATGGGCGCGCGCACGCCCAGCCGCTGCATCCGCCCCAACGTCTGGTTGACGTTGTAGGTGTCGCTGGTCAGGCGGGAGATCAGGCTGGGTACGGTCAATTCGTCCATCTGCCGGGCGGACAGGTGCTCGACTTTTTCAAACAGATCGTGGCGGATGCACCGGGTCGCGTCCCGGGAAACGGCGGAGGCTCGGCGGTTGGCGATAACGTTTCCCGCCAGCGCGATGACCGCGCACAGGGCCATGCCCGCGCCCCAGAGAAAAATAGCCCGCCTGTCGCCGGTAGGAACGACCTCGTCAATGATGTGGGCCAAGATCCACGGAATGGCCAGATCCATCACCGTGCCCGCCAGCTTGATGCCAAAGCCCGTCAGCATCCGTCCCAGCAGCGGCTTCAGATATCCGAGGATCCGTTTCATGCGTCCCACCCCACTTCCCGGTCGATGTAGTCCCGTGCCCGCTGGGAGACCCGCTCCATCAGGGCCTGCAGCTGCTTGCGTTCGTCTTCCGACAGCTCGGCCAGCAGATAATCATTCCAGCTGCGGACCAGCTTCCGAACCTTCGGGACGATCTCCAAGGCCCGCTCCGTGGGGTAGACCAGTTGGCAGCGGCGATCCTCCGGGCTGGGCTCCCGCCGCACAAGGCCCTGCCGCTCCAGCGCGGCGATCTGCCGGGTGACGGTGGATTTGTTGAAATACAGCGCCTTGGCCAGTTCTTCCTGCGTCAGGCCGGGACAGCGGCACAGCCGCAGCAGGTAGGGCACCTGACCGCCGCAGACGCCCAATTCTTTCAGGACGGCGCCGCGCTGCATCTGAGTGCAGCGGCCGATGATGTTCAGACTGTGGGTAAAGGAAGGCATATGGTTTTCTCCTGTATCAAAATGGTTGCATAGGCAACTAATTCGGAAAAAAGCGTACCATGAACGAGAAAAGCTGTCAAGCGCCGCTCATGAGATTCTCAGAAATGTTTCAGCATTTCTTCAAGCATTTTTTTCGGGAATGTGGTATGCTGAATGCGTCAAAAAGGACGGAAGGAGACGAGCGTGTGGCAAGGTACACCATTGAAGATATAGAGATCCTCCGCAAAAAAAGCGGCATCACCTACGAGGAGGCCGTGAACCTGCTGGAATATCACGACGGCAGTCTGGCCCGGGCGTTGGTCGATCTGGAACGGAACGGCCGCATGAAGGGGGAGGGGAAGAACGCGCCCGCCGACAACGGCTTTCACGGCGTGGTGGATTTCCTTTTGCGGCTGCATTTGAAGATCACTAAGGGCGACACCTGCATCGTCTATCTGAACGCACTGGTGATGATCGTGGCGGCGCTGGCCGCGCCCTATGTGGTGCTGGCCGGGGTGATCCTCTCGTGGGTGCTGGGGTATAAGGTTCGCCTGACCCGCAGCGCCTCCGCCGATTCCGTGGAAGAAATGCTGAAAACCGTTCGAAAGAACGTCCGTCAGACGGTCAGCCGCTTTACGCAGGAGACGGAAAAGCAGACCGAATCCGCCGAAACGGGAAAAAAAGACGCTGCGCCGAAAGCGGAAACGCCTCGGAACCGTCCGCCCGCCAGCGGCACCACGCCGGTGAACGTGCAGTTTCCCGACGGCGCCACCGTGGACGTGCGGGAGGATCAGGACGGCTACCACGAGGCGGAAATACGGTAATAAAGGACAGGCCATAGGGGAAAGGGGCGCTTTGATTGAGCAAGATATTGATCGTGGAGGACGAAGCCAAGATCGCGCGCTTCGTCACACTGGAACTGGAACACGAGGGCTACGAGGTGCAGTGCGCCTATGACGGCCGCTCCGGCCTGCAGCGCTGCCTGGACTGGAAGCCCGATCTTTTGATTTTGGACCTGATGCTGCCGGAACTGAGCGGCATCGAGGTCTGCCGCCGTCTGCGCCAGCAGAGCGACGTGCCCATCATCATGCTCACCGCCAAGGACGACGTGAGCGACAAGGTCATGGGGCTGGACATGGGCGCGGACGACTACATGACCAAGCCCTTCGCCATCGAGGAACTGCTGGCCCGCATCCGCGTGGCGCTGAAAAAGCACCGGGCGGATACGGCTCAGAGCACCGGCGCCCGCAGCGCCGGAAAGCTGCACATGGAGCCCGCCAGCTACAGCGCGGGCTACGGCGGCGAGCCCATCAACCTGACCAAGAAGGAGTTCGATCTGCTCAATTACCTGTGGCAGCACGAGAACACCGCCATCACACGGGACGACCTGCTGACCAACGTATGGGGATACGAATTTACCGGCGATACCAACATCGTGGATGTATACATTCGCTACCTGCGCCAGAAGATCGACGACCGTTTCGGCATCAAGACCATCCACACCATCCGCGCCGTGGGGTATATGTTCCGTTATGAGCAGGAATAAGCGCAAGACCGCCGTTATTCTGGACGGCGAAACCGTGGAGACCGAAAATTCCCTGCTGGGGAGGCTCCATACGCGGATCGAAGAACTGGAAGCCCAGCAGGAGACGGAAAAACAGGCACGTCAGGAGCGGAAGGAGCAGCGGCGGCAACAAAAGCCCTCGGAACGTTTCGTGGCGGCGCTGAATCGGGCCTCCCGGAAGGTGCACAGCGCCGTGATGGGGCTTTTGAGCAACCTGCGGCTTTCACTGGTACTGCGGGTGGCGCTGTATGCCAGCGGCCAGCTGCTGCGGACGACCCTGCCCATGCTGCTGGCGGTGAGCGTCGCGTTTTTTGCCGCCCAGGGGCCGATGCTGGATCAGGCCATCGACCGGGTATTGGCAGAGCAGCCTGCCCAAACGAGCGCTTACAGCGCCGAGCAGTTGACAAGCCAACCGTTTTCAGCAGTGTATGTGCTGGAAACGCCGTTGGAGGATGACCTGCGGGGCTGGCCGGGCCGGATCGGCCTGTTCTTTTCGGAAATTCGGCAGGGCCCGCGAGTGCTGCTGTATGAAAATACGATTCTGGGCGGAACGGTCTTTGTCTGGGAACTGGGTGAGCCGCTGCGGGTGCTGTCGGTGCTGCTGTGGACGCTGCTGGCCTTCGAGCTTCTGCGGGTAGGCTACTTCGTCCGCCATCGGAAACGGCTGAATCAGAAGGTGCTCAAGCCCATCACCGACATGGCCGAGACCGCCGCCACCCTGAGCGCCAACAATTTGAGCGACCGTATCAGCGTGGAGGGCACCAAGAACGAGCTGAAGGATCTGGCGCTGGTCATCAACGGAATGCTGGACCGCATCGAATTGAGCTACAACAGCCAGAAGCAGTTCGTCAGCGACGCGTCCCATGAACTGCGCACGCCCATCGCCGTCATTCAGGGCTATGTAAATATGCTGCAGCGCTGGGGCAAGACCGACCCGGAGGTGCTGGACGAAGGCATTGCCGCCATCGCTCAGGAAACCGCCAGCATGAAGGAACTGGTGGAACGGCTGCTGTTTCTGGCCCGGCACGACAAAAAGACGCTGATGCTGGAAATGGAGGATTTCGACCCGCTGGAGATCATGAGCGAGCTTCACCGGGAGGCGAAAATGCTCTCCTCGGAGCATACCTTTGCCCTGAACCCTGCCGACAACGCCATGATCCACGGGGACAAGGGCATGATGAAGCAGCTGATGCGCATTTTGCTGGACAACGCTATTAAATATACGCCTGCGGGCGGCAGCATCACGCTGGGCATGAAAAACGACGGCGATACCTGCGTTTTGAGTGTGAAGGACACCGGCGCGGGCATCGCGCCGGAGGACTTGAGCAAAATTTTCGACCGCTTCTACCGATGCGACGAAGCGCGCAAATCCCAGCAGAGCGGCCATGGATTGGGACTGTCCATCGCCCGGATCATCGCCGCGGCCCACGGCGGCAAGATCAACGTGCGCAGCAAGGTGGGCGCGGGAACCACCTTCTCGGTGATCGTGCCCACGATTTCGCAAACCAAGTCATAAAGGAAACCCGCCTGTCCGGAGAAATGGACAGGCGGGTTTTTCAGTCGAAAAAACGGAGCTGGTCTCCCAAGGGCTGTTCCTCCCGCAGGGTGCGCAGGTAGCGGAACACGTCTTCCGGGCGGTGCAGAATGCAGAAACGACGCTTGTCCCGATCTGCCCGCCCGTATGGGCTTATTATCGCCACCTGTCCGGGGATGAATACTTTGCAGCCAATGCGCAACAGGTGAAGGAAGAAGTGCTGTTCATTGTAAATTGGCGGGCAGGGCTGACAACTGCGCACGTTGTGCGGTATAAGGGTGCGTTATGGGATATTACGAGAATTGACAATTACGAGGGGCGCAGGGAGGACTTGAAACTGTACTGCAAACGTAGAACATAGCTATGTTGCTTATATGCCGTTGTCTTATTTACTGCTTTAGATTAGAATGTCGGTATGAGGTGATTTATATGATGACCGATATTGCGCAGGCGTTAGGGCAGCGGATAAAAGAGCTTAGAACGCAAACGGGATTAAGTCAAGAAAAATTCGCCTTGTTAATAAACATGGACAGAACGTATTTTGCTTCTGTTGAAGCAGGAAAACGAAACATCGCTATTCGCAACATACAAAAGATTGCGGATGGATTGAATGTAAGTCTATCTGAACTGTTTAGTGGTTTATAGTGAGGTGAAACATATTGTTGCATGAAATCCCGGAATACATGAGCGCTGATTATGTAAAAGACAAAACTTCTGTAGACATCCTTTGGCGGCAATTAGCGACTTTGCAAGAAATAGCGTCTGACTTTGGAATCAGTAATATCTTTCAAGACAACGGCGCGGAAATACTCCAACAATTGATTTACCTTAATATGAAAGCTGTTCCCGGACGCGAAGGAAATGACGGTGTCGATATTAACGGTTGCGAATGGGAAATGAAGTCGTTGGATATATCAAAAGGCAATGCAGGCATCACAACAAACCACCATTTGAACGCAGCAATCATTGAAAAATACAAAACTGTTCCTTGGTCTGTTGCGATTTATGATGGTATTCATCTAAAGAAAATATATATCGTTGGGAACGAGCAACTGCGTCCAATGTTTAGCAAGTGGGAAAAGCAGTTAGAAACACAGGAATCAATTAACAACCCGAAAATCCCGCTTGCCTACATAGAGGAACATGGGATTCTGATTTATAGCGAAGGTGATGAATACCCGATTGACCCAATGACCGTGATTGATACAAAACCTTATATTCCACTACAAGCGGCATACTTTGAGAAAATCAAAATGCAAAAAGAATTAGCGAAACAGCAGAAGAAAATCAAAAAATAAATACACTGCGGCAGTTGATGTGATGTACACTTCAACTGCCGTCATTGTCATTCTATGATTGCAAATTCATCTGACAGGATCTTTGAATAAATGTCAGACGCAACAGTTTCGTTTGATATAAAGCGAAACGCTGAAGCGGCAACATATTCTTTGGACAACTCAAACGTTAACCAACGCCTTTTCAATCGTTCTGCAACCATACCTGTTGTGTTACTACCGCCAAAAATGTCTACAACCAAGTCGCTTTCATCAGTAAGCATTTTTATGAAAAATTCCGGCAGCGCAGCGGGAAAACGCGCAGGATGTCCCTTAATGCCCAAAAGCTTACACATTTTTAAGTAATGGCTATTACTTTCAGTATTAGGTATCTGTAGCATGTTTGGCGGGATAGCGCCACCATTGTTTTTACTCCAAGATGACTTATTCAATACATGCCCGGAAGGTCTTTCTGCGCTATCCTCTTTTATAAATTCTTCCGGTTTTTTCAGTAGCAATTCCATTCGTTCCGAGTAAGGCGTTAAAACCTGCGTCACGTCCGACTTACAAAACGGATTTTTACATAGCCACCAAACTGTATTTACAGATGTTTTCGCACGCAACTTGCGTTTGTTTACCCATTCAATCGGCGCAGGTAAAGCGCTGGGGTTGTGCCAATAGAAAGGTTGTGCAAGATGGAAACCTATATCATCACATAGTTTTATCAGCGTGCGAAACTGATAAAGGCTATATGTGGGCTGGCCTTTTTCGTAAGCCCCGCCAATGTCGATAACAAAGCTGCCATCATCAGCCAACTTTTGATAAACCAAAGAGCCGAATTGACAAAGCCACTCAACATAATCATATTGATTTTCATTGCCATATTCCTTTTTACGCTGAAGGGCAAAAGGTGGACTTGTAACGACCAAATTTACACTGCTATCCTCTAATTGCCGCAACAGGTCTAATGAATCACCACATATGCACTTGCCGAATTGAGTTGAATACCCGATATTGTCATTCATTGGCCTATCACCTCCGATGTTATTTCCATGATGTCCTCAACATTACAATCAAGTGCTCGACAAAGACGTTCTATTATTTCCATTGACACGTATTCGCCTTTTCCAAGTTTTGCCAATGTGCTGTTACTGATGTTGGCTATCGCCTTTAAGTCCGTCTTTTTCAAGCCTTTGTCAATAAGTAATTTCCAAAGTCTGTTATAACATATTGCCATTTTTTCACCTGCTTTCAGATTTGATTATAATACAAATGCTGTTGATGTGTCAATGACAACACAGAACTTTATTCTGCAAATGCAGATTTTAAGTTCATGCTTGATTGATTGAGTATTCTCTTGTGCTTTTCAATAGAGACTTGTAGATTTAAGCGACAAATAAGCGACAATTCTATACGAAAGAGTGCCAAATCTCTTGATATTACGTGGATTTTGGCACTCTTTTATACTTCTCTGGGGTAAGATGCTGCTCCAATGTCTGCTTTTTGGCTTTGCTCATCGGGGTAGGGGCTAGCGTCAGCAGCACCTTGTATTCTTCATTCTGGAAGGAACTTAAATGATGCAGCAGCTGGTCTTCGTGGAACCAGTCGGACAGCTTTGTTTCCACAACGATTTTGAAGCTTTTCTGACTAATGATGGCGTCGGGGATGCTGTCCTCGTTTTTTTCCTGAATCTCGAAGGCGATCTCCGGCTCAAAGGGATCGGCGGAGTCCGGGTAGCAGAGCTGTTTGAGAAAAAGGAAAAACCGATCGGGGGAATACTGGTACAGTCGGGATAACAACAGCATGGTATTAGCGGTGGAGACGTTTTCTTTTGTATGATAACGCTGGAAATCATGAATTTTCATGATGGGACCTCCCCGGTCAGAAGCAGCTCACGATCCCCGCCCACGTCGCCCCGCTGAACCAAAGTCGCAGAACGATCAGCAGCACCAGATGCAGGGGATAGAGACCGTAGCCCAGCCATTTGGGCATTTTCACGCCGCTGTCCGTGTGGGTGAGGATCAGGGGAAGCGCCAGCCACGCCAGTGTTTGCAGATGGAAAAACGCGGTGAATACGTCGCCTAGCCCGGGCCAGCGGAGGAAACTCAGATTGAAGCCAAGAAAGGTCGTGACCACCTGACTGTTGGAGCCCCAGAACAGAGCGTACCCCAGAAAGGCCGCGGCCAGACCGCCCCTGGATTCCCGGGCCAGATACAGAAGCAGGAGGAAGGTCAGCCCCCGCCAGCCGTAGTCGATCTCACAGAAGCCCAGCGCCAGATAGCACAGGGCCGGGCCCCAGAACTGGCTGCCGTACCGGCGGAGCCGGATGCCCTGAATGGCGGCGGTGGCCAGCGCCAGCAGAAAAAGAATGTTCAGGTGCTGCCACGTGTGGTTCAGCGCCATCATATACAAGGGCTGGGAAATGGCGGCCAGCAGCAGGAGCCGCCCGAAATACCGCAGAGGATGGCGGGTTTTCACATTGCCCACCACCAGACACCAGGCGTACAGCGGCAGCGCGATCCGCCCCAGCACGCGCATTTCCAATAGATTGCCGAACAGCGCCACGCCCAGATGGTCGATCAGCATAAACAGAAGCGCCAGCGTTTTAAGCAGCGAGGTATCCAGATTGCCCGCCAGCCGCTCGTCCCGGCCGGGCTGCAGTTCCCATTCCATGGCCGTCCCTCCAAAACGTCGATTTTCTTTGAAAGTATATCATCCGCCCGGAAAAAAGAAAAGGGAGAAAGAAAGGCAAAACTTTTCCGCAGGAAAGAAAACTTTTCCCGCTTCCCGTTCGTCGTGTATAATGGAAGTCCCAAAACCCTGCGCAGGGAGCCGAGGACGAAATCACCAGCAAAAGAGGAGGATCGTTATGGATGCGACCACCTTTCAGGCGGAGGCGGAAAAATACGAACGGCTGATGTTCCAGATCAGCTGGTCCATGCTGCGCAACAGCGAGGATTGCGCCGACGCCGTACAGGACGCGCTCATAAAGGCATGGCAGAAGCGGGATACATTGCACGATGAGGAGCGCTTCAAGCCGTGGCTGATGCGCATCCTGCACAACACCTGCAAGGACATGCTCCGCCGCCGAAAGAAGGTGCGCTTTGTGTCCTACGAAGAACAGACCCTGACCGTTCAGCCCCCGGAAGTGCCCATGCCCGTAAACGAGGCCATTGAGCGGCTACAGCCGGAGTACCGCGTACTGATCACTTTGTACTATCTGGGCGGCTTTGATATGAAGGATCTGGCGTCCATGTTCTCCGTGCCTATGACGACGATCAAATCACGGATCACCCGTGCCAAAAAACAACTCAGCCTTCTGCTCAAACAGGATGAGGAGGATGAAGCCTTATGAAAGAACAGGAAATGAAGCGGCTGATCGAAGAAAATATTCCCGAAACGCCGGAAGCCTTCCACGACCGAATGAATCAGACCCTGAACAGCATCGTGGTGCAGGAACGCTGCCAGCGGATGCTGGAAACCCAAAACGTACCCGTGCGCCGGGCCAGACGGCTCAGCTTCGCCCTGACGGCGGCGCTCAGTCTGGTGCTGGTGGCGGCGGTGGCCGTGGCGGCCATCCATTGGAACGTGTTCGACCATCTGTTCGGAAATACGCCGGAAAACGCGGATCAGGTGATGCAGTCGGTCGTGTGCCGGCAAACGATCAACAATGTGGAGATCACCGTGGACGAGGCCGGCTACGACGGCAAGACCCTGTACCTGCAGTGGCGCTATCGGATGCTGGACGTGGACCGCACGCTGGGCGACCCCGACGAGAGCGGCCTGTATTCCGACGACCTGCAGCTTCTGGACGACCACAACGTGGGCTGGTGGATCGACCATATCTGGATCAACGGCAAGGCCATCGACATGCCCGCCAATTCCGCCGGGGACGAGCGGGGCAGCAGCGTGCCCGGCGAGATCATCGAAAGCTGGTCCTACCGGCTGGACAACGAAGACCTGTATCTGCCGGACGGCAAGATCGAGATTTCTCTGCCCATCGGCGAACGCCAGCCCCTTGACGACTACAGCCTGCTGAACCATCCCGAAGTTTACGATGAAGATGGCACCTTGAAGCTGCCGGAGAAGGGCATGGTCACGTTCCAGCTCAAGACCGACATGCGCAGCAAGGTAAAGGTGGAAAAGCCCGAACAGTGGACAGAAATGCCCGACCTGCGCGCCTGCGTCAGCGAAGCGGACTACACGCCCATCATGATGTACGTGACCCTGAAACTGGAGGGAAACCCGGACAGCCTGGCCAAATTCATCGAGGAAAACGGCGAGGGCTATCTGGACGAGAACGGCGAGCTGCTGTGGCCCTACAGCGGTATGGACGTGTACGGCGAATGGGCGTCCGGCCTGACGCTGGTGGACGGCGACGGCAAGGAAGTGTTCCCCGGCATGCAGGAAGAATACGGCTTCGTGTACGGCTGCAACGGCTACGGCGACAACTGGGCTGAGTATCTGTTCCCCTATCGGGAGAGCTACCCCGCCGAAATGTGGCTCGCACCCATGGAAAACGGCACGGCGGACATGACGAAGGCCGTGCGGGTGCGCTGAGCCTGAATAGGAGAAGCAACCATGAAACACAGCATTGTGACCTTGCTGACCGCGCTGGCGCTGACCTGCGCCCTGTGCCTTCCCGCCGGAGCGGAGACTCTTGCGGAGCTCCGGCAAGAGACGGCGGGCGGCTGGCATGAGACCCTGACGGATCAGAACGGAACACCGGTACGCGTTGACGCGGATATTGACATCCGGCCCGGGGCGGAGGAACTCTCCGCCCTCCGGGTCAGCCCCGGGCCGCCGGCACCGGAAAGCAGGCTGGAGATCTTTGACGGCAGCTATAGCGGCCGCATGAACGAAAAAGGGATGCTCAGCCAGCTTTCGCCCACGATGATTCAAGGCTTGGAAGAACTGGGCGCCTTTCTTGGGGCGGAGCCCCAGGGACGAAAAATCCCCGACGTGACTGGCAAGGGCGGCCTTTCCTACGAAGCGGTGCTGAAAACGGCGGATGAGATCGTGAACCATCTTTTCGGCACAAGCATGAAAGACTACGAACTGGAATCCGTAGAGATCGCTCACTGGGAAAACCGGGATACCTGCCGGTATGAATTTTCGCCGGTGGTCGGCGGCCTGCCGCTGGGCAGCGCGCCTTTCGATCTGGACGTCCGTTCTCAGGAAGACTGGGGCGTGAGCTTCGTCCTCTACACGGTGGACGGGGTGGAAACGCCCGCTTTGGAGCTGGCTCCCTTCGCCAAAGTGCAGGAGACGCTGAAAGCCGCTTTGGCGAAGGCAGACGTGCAGACGGTGCTGGGGCTTTTCCCGGAGGAAACCCTGACCTCCATTGAAAATATTCGGCTGGAATACCTGGCCTTTGCGGCCGGGAAGGGCGGCGTTGTCCTTCGGCCCGCATGGGTGATGGACGTTTACTCCGAAAACGAAGGCCCACAGGTCAGAAGCCTGTGCTTCTCCGCCCAGACCGGCCAAAAGCTGGAAGTGAAGGACGGGCTGTATCGGTAGAAACTGTAAGGGAAAACGAAAGGGAAGTCCGAAATTGGACTTCCCTTTTTTATCTCCGATTTACAGCCCTATCGGCATAGCCATGCCGCTGTGGGCGGCAGCGTCCCGATTCAGCGTATCGCCGTCCAGAATCAGCTGGCCGTTGACAAAGACCTTTTCGATGCCGAAGGATTTTTCCTGATCGGGGACGGCCGCCCTGAGCAATGCCTCGTCAAAGACGGTCACGTCGGCGTAGCAGCCCTCACGGAGGTAGCCACGATCCCGCAGCTGGAAACGATCCGCCGCAGCGCCAGTCATCCGGCGAACCGTTTTTTCCATGGAATCGCCAACGCCAAGCGCCGCGTCCCGGAGAAACTTGGGAAAACAGTCGTAAATGGCGGGGTTTTGAACGCCGTGATCCTCCACCCATGCGTCGGTCATGAACAGGCACAGATCGTCCTTTTCAAAGGCGTGAATGATTTCTTCCGTGGTATAGGGCCCCATATTGACCCGGCCCTGAAAGTTGGACTCCCGGCAAAGGCGCAGGTACATGTCCAGATCGCTGACGCCACGCTCCTTTGCCAGCTGATGAACGGTTTTGCCCTCGTATTCCTCGTAGCCGGGGCCGATGTAGGCGATCTCAATGTCGCGAAAATCAAAGCCCAACAGCAGGATGGAAGCCCGCACCAGCAAGCGGAGTTTCAGCCGGTTCAGGGGTTTGCACCGTTCTTCCTCGCTCATGCCCTGGTACCATGCCGGCAGAATGACCGTGATGACGGACACGCCTTTGGTTTCGTGGTAAATATCGAACTGAACCTGAACGCCCTCTCGCCGCATCCGTTGGATGATGGCCATAGCTTTTGGCCTATCGGAAAAGGTGTTGCGACCGACGAAAATAAAATGGGAATACTGCAGCTTGAGATTCGTGCCTTTGGCAATGTGCTCCAGCTCGTCCAGCGCCCTCAGCAGATGAGAACGGCCCAGCAGCTGGGGATAGGCCATCGAGACCTTGGACTCCGCCCGGGGGTGTACGGTCAGGGGCCGGTCGTATTTCACGCACAGCGCGGCGACTTTTTTCAGTTCTTCTTCATCGGCGTAAAGACCGGGCGAGTACATCAGCCCCAGCGATATGCCCGCCGCGCCCTGTTTCAGGTTTTCTTCCAGAATGGCCAGCATCTGTTGCTCTTCTTCCGTGGTCAGTTTGCGGTTTTCACCGCCCGCAACGCTGGCCCGGGCGCTGCAATGGCCGGCCAGCACCGCGATATTGCAGGGCATGTTTCCATCGACGGCTTCAAACAGGCTTTTGGCATCCGGGTAAACGCCGGTGGTCTGTCCCCGGTAGCCGAACAGCCCGCCGCCTATCTGGTCGGTATAGGGCGTTTCTTTTTCAAAACCGATGGCGGACAGGCCGCAGTTGCCTGTGACAAACGAAGTAATGCCCTGCCGGATGAACGGTTCGAAGCAGGGCAGGCAGTTTGGACGGATGGCGAACCAGTCGTTGTGGGAATGACTGTCGATAAAGCCGGGGGCAACGGATTTTCCTTGCAGGTCATAGATTTTGTCCGCTGCAGCGTCGATCCGGGGCGCAACGCGGGCGATGCGGTCATCTTTCAGCAGCAGGTCGCCATGAAAGGGCGGAGCGGCAGTCCCGTCGTAGATTTTGGCATTTTTCAACAGAATGGTCATAGGATTCCTCGCTTTCCGATGTAGGGTTGGATAAGTGCAGAATAACGACCTTATTATACGTTATTTTTTCAAAATTACCAATTTTTGATTTTTCCTCGGAAGAGAGCGAAACTTTCCCCCTCTCCCAAGCGTCCTATAGGGTGAAAGCGCTTATCCCATGCGCCCGGCGGAAAAACGGCGGGCCGAAAGGAAATATGCTACAAATGAAACGGCTTCTGTCATTGCTGCTGACGGCAATGCTTGTGTTTTTGGTGCCCTTTTCCGCCTTGGCGGAGGAGCCGCTGTTTCGGCTGACGGTGATGGCGGCGGGAGAAAGCGACTGTATGCTGCTGGAATCGGGTGGCGAAGCCATGCTGGTGGACGGCGGCAGCAACAAGTACCGCGAACGACTGGTGAAAATGCTGGAAAGCCGGGGACTGACCCGGCTCAAGTATCTGTATAATTCCCATCCCCATGACGACCACATCGACGGCCTGTACCGGGCGATGCTGCAGGGGATCACCGCCGAAGCGTTTTTAACGCCCTTTGGGCCGGGACTGCCCAGCGAGCTGCACAGCCGCACTTTGAAAACGGCCAAGCGGCGGGAAATTCCCGTGCGGGTGCTGGAAAACGGCGAGAGCTTTTCACTGGGCAGCGCCAGGCTGACTTTGCTGCGCTGGATGGCGGGATGCACTCTCAACGACCAGAGTGGAATGCTCCGGGTAGAGGTGGGGGAGACGGCGCTGCTTTTGTGCGCCGATGTGACCGGCAAGGCACAGAAAGCACTGCTCCGCAGCCTTCCGCCGGAACTTTTGCGGGCGGATGTGGTCAAAGCGCCCCATCACGGCCTGACGCCTTTTGTCAGCGAATTTCTGGACGCGGTGGAGCCGCAGATGATCGTTGTCACCAATACGCCGCGCCGCGCGCCCAAGCTGGCCGGTCAGGCGAAGCATCGGCAGCTGCCCCTGTATTTCAGCGGAGCCCAAACGCTGGCGCTGGAAACGGACGGCGTGAATTGGACGGTTCGGGAGGAAAAACCATGAGCGGGAAACGAATGAGCTGGCTCCTTTGCGCGGCATTTTTACTGGCGCTGATGGTTCTGCCCGCCCTGGCAGAGACGGACGAGATCGTGCTGACCTTCGGCGGGGACTGCGTGCTTGGCACCCGGGAGCAATGGAAAAAGAAGAAAAACACCTTTGACACCGTCGTTGCCGATCAGGGCATGGAGTGGTGCTTTGAAAAGATTCGGGAGCCTTTCGAAACGGACGATCTTTCCACCGTCAATCTGGAAGTGGTGCTGCAGAAGGGCAGCAAGGGGCACGAACGGAGCAAGCAGTTCACCTTCCGGGGCGACCCGTCCTACACGGAAATCCTGTCCGCCGCGTCCATCGAGCATGTGAATCTGGCCAACAATCACTATATCGACTTCGGCAGACCGGGACGGGCCAGCACGGTGGCGGCGCTGGAGGCGGGCGGCATTGCCTACAGCGGCTACACCTATCGTTATGTGACGGAGATTCGCGGCCACAAGATTGGTTTCGGCGGCTGCCGGGAGACGGTCTGGCGGCAGAAGCCGGAGATCATGCGGGAGGACCTGCAGGCCCTGCGGGAGGAAGGCTGCGAGGTGATCGTCTACTCCTGCCACTGGGGCAAGGAATATGCCGCCCGGCATAACGAGCGGCAGGAAAAAATGGCCCGGGAGGCGATCAACGGCGGGGCCGATCTGGTGATCGGGACTCACCCTCATGTGGTGCAGGGCGTCGACGCGCAGGACGGCGCGGTGATTGCCTATAGTCTGGGCAATCTGGTGTTTGGCGGCACCCACAAAATGAAAACCTTCGACGGCCTGTTGGTTCAGGCGGCGCTGCGGTTTGACGAGCAGGGCTACGCGGGCGTGACGCTGCGGCTGCTGCCGGTGCTGACCTCCGGCTCTGCGCCGGAAAACGACTTCCGTCCGGTATTCGCGCAGGGCGAGGACGCGGCGCGTATTTTGGGCGCCGTTCAGAAGGACAGCCCCTTCGCCGTTTCCTCCGAAATGTGGTTTCCCGCCCGCTGACCCTTGCATGGCCCTCTCAAACGTGGCATACTAATAAGGGGAGACGATGGGGCCTGTGCGGCCCCAAACCCCGCAGTTAAGGGCTTCGCCCTTAGCAATCCCGACATTGACCGTGCTATGCACGGTCAAAAATGGGTCAAGGGCATAGCCCTTGGCAGGGTGCAGGGGCGGCAGCCCATGCAGCAGCGTTGAAACGGAGGAAAGAAACAATGAAAGTGATGCTTTTGAACGGAAGCCCCCACGAAAAGGGCTGTACGTATACCGCGCTGGAGGAAGTGCAGCGGGAATTGAAAAAGTGCGGCGTGGATTCGGAGATTCTCCACGTGGGTCACGAGGACATCCACGGCTGTATTGGCTGCGGTTATTGCGGCCGGGAGGGACGCTGCGTGTTCGACGACGCGGTGGACCGTATCGGCGCAAGGCTGGATGAGTTCGACGGCTATGTGTTCGGTACGCCGGTGTACTACGCGGGCATTTCCGGCCAGCTGAAATCCTTTATGGACCGGCTGTTCTACGCCTATAAGAACCATATGCAGTATAAGCCCGCGGCGGCGGTGGTCAGCGCCCGCCGGGGAGGCTGCGTGTCCACCTTCGATGATATCAACCGCTTCTTCACCATTTCCTGTATGCCTGTGGTGCCCTCCCAGTACTGGAATCAGGTGCACGGCGCAAAGCCCGAGGACGTGCGGAAGGACGAAGAAGGCCTGCAGATCATGCGCACGCTGGCCCAGAATATGGCGTGGATGCTGAAGTTGATCGAACTGGGAAAGAAAAACGGCCTGCCCCATCCGGAGCGAGAGCCGTTTATGAGAACCAATTTTATTCGATAACGTCCGGCAGTTCGCCGCCGTGGCGAATGATGGCGCGCCATACGTCCAATACGTGGTCGCATTTGCGGATGCCCGGCTTCCAAAGCCCGGCGTCCGCTTTTGCCATCAGGAAGGGATGACCGACCTCGGCCAGCATACTTTCGTCGTTGTAGTTGTCGCCGAACGCGGCGGCCTCCGCGGGGGAAATGTTCAGCGTCCGCATCAGGTCTTTCAGCCCCATGCCCTTGTTGGACAGGTTGAAATCGCACCATTCCTCGCCGGAGCGGGCCACGTTCACTGCGGAGCCCCACTTTGACTGCAGCTTGTCCATAAAGGGGTCGATGGTGCCGGGATGATAGGCCGCCAGCTTGATGAAATCATCGTCGATCTGGGAAAAATCGTCCACGATGGTCATGGTGTTGCGCAGGGTATAGACCATGCTGTCGCAGAAGGGACGGTCGCTGGCCAGCGTATAGCAGCAGCGAACGCCGCTTAAAAGAATACTCAATCCAAGCCCTTGCAGGGTCTGGGTAATGCCCAGCGCAGCGGCGCGATCCATGGGGTGGATGCTGACGATCTCTCGGCCCACCGCGTTCAGACCGCCGTTTTCGCACACGAAGCCCATTTCCCGGGCGATGGGCTGAAACTTCCGGCGCAGGTTGTCATACTGCCGCCCACTGGCCGCCACCAGCAGAATGCCGAGCTTTTTCAGATCCTCCGCCACGTCGTAAAAGCCCTCCGGCAGCGCGCCGCCTTTTTCCAGCAGCGTTCCGTCCAAATCTGTCGCGATGAGTCGAATCATAGCAGCCTCCCGTTTTTTGCGTATTCAAACGAAAGGGATTATACCAGAAAACGCGGGGCTTTGTCACCCCTTTCCCGGCCGTTTGTTCTTTCGCTGCACTTTGCTTGCAAAGCGGGGATGCACCTCTTACAATAGGAAGGAAAGAAAACGCCCGCTCGGGGGCTCGGTTTCGGAGGAAAGGATTTTTCAATGATGAAAGCAAAGATTGCCATGAAAACGCCGCTGGTGGAGATGGACGGCGATGAAATGACCCGGATCCTCTGGCAGATGATCAAAGAAAAGCTGATTCTGCCCTATGTGGATCTGAAAACGGAATATTATGACCTGGGCCTGAAGCATCGGGATGAGACCGACGATCAGGTGACGGCGGACAGCGCCAACGCGGCCCTGCGGCTGGGCGTGGCCGTCAAGTGCGCCACCATTACGCCCAACGCCCAGCGGGTGGAGGAATACGGCCTGAAAAAGATGTGGAAAAGCCCCAACGGCACCATCCGCGCCATGATGGACGGCACCGTGTTCCGCACGCCCATTCTGGTGCCGGGTATTTCGCCCTGCGTCCGCAACTGGAAAAAGCCCATCACCATCGCCCGTCATGCCTACGGCGACGTGTACAAGAACACGGAGATCCGCGTGCCCGGCCCGGGCAAGGCCGAGCTGTGCTTCACGGACGAGGACGGCCGTGAGACCCGGGAGACCATCATGGATTTCGGCGGCAGCGGCATCATTCAGGGCATCCATAACACGGATAAGAGCATTCTTTCCTTTGCCCACAGCTGCTTCCGCCGGGCGCTGGATATGAAGCAGGATCTCTGGTTCTCCGCCAAGGACACCATTTCCAAGACCTACGACCACCGCTTCAAGGATATTTTTGCGGAGGTGTACGAGGCAGACTATAAGCGCGCCTTTGAGGAGGCGGGCATTACCTACTTCTATACGCTGATCGACGACGCAGTGGCGCGGGTCATCCGCAGCGAGGGCGGCTTCATCTGGGCGCTGAAGAACTACGACGGCGACGTGATGAGCGATATGCTGGCCACGGCCTTCGGCAGTCTGGCCATGATGACCAGTGTGCTGGTAGCGCCCACCGGCCAGTATGAGTACGAGGCGGCCCATGGCACCGTGACCCGGCATTATTACCGCTACCTGAAGGGCGAGGACACCAGCACCAACCCGGTGGCGACCATCTTCGCGTGGACGGGCGCACTGCGCAAGCGGGGTGAGCTGGACGGAACACCCGACCTGTGCGCCTTTGCCGACCGGCTGGATAAAGCCACGCTGGACACCATCGCAGGCGGTCAGATGACCGGCGATCTGGCCCGCCTGTACGAGGGCGAAGCCCAGACGCTGACCAGTGCCCAGTTTATGGACGCGATTGCGGCCAGAATGTAAGAAGCATATTAGATGAAAATGCCCGCTCCGGCTATGGAGCGGGCATTTTGTATATCAGCTTATTCATTCACCGTCAGAACGCTGACGCCGTCGGGGATGACCACCACACTGGCCTGCTCGCCCTTGAGACGATAGGCGATCTCCAGTGCTTCGTCCGGGGTGGAGGCGGGGATCATATTGGCTTTGCGCACTTCGTCGTGGCTCAGGAAGGTGGTGACCAGAATGACCGGGTGCTTCCGCAGCACGCGGACGCAGACCTGCGTACACCACTGCTCCGGGATGGTCTTCTCCGGCGGGATAGAGGACAGATAGCGGTCGATCTCGTCTGGCGTGCCCCGCTGGATCAGCTGGCCGAAATGCGCGCCGCCCATGCCGTCGCAGCAGCTGCAGCACATGATGATCACGCCGTCCTCGCCCGCACAGGCTTCCGCCGTGGCCATGGCCTTGGGACTCTGGTACAGGTTTTGATCCAGTGGGTAGCCGCCGTTGCTGGTGATGACGATGTCCCCCGTGACCACCGGGCACTGAGACCACTGGCGGATGAACGCCACCCCGGCTTCGTGGGCCTTTTCCAGATCGCCTGCCCAGGCGGCTACGATCTTCTTTTCGCCGTCCAGCGCCACATTGAAAATGAACTGTACGTTGACCGCCTTGGCCGCGCAGAGCATATCCGCGTGAATGGGATTGTCCTTCAGCATCCCCGAGTTGGAACGGGGGTGAGACACGGCCTTGTAGCTGTGGTTTTCGTTGACCGTCCGTTCGGAACAAATGCCGGGCAGGATGCTCTTGCGTCCCCCGGAAAAACCCGCGAAGAAATGGGGCTCCACAAAGCCTTCCGTCACCAGCAGGTCGCATTCGGCGGCCAGCCGGTTCACCTGAAACACCGCGCCGGAGGGCAGAGTACACAGCTCGACAAACTGCTCCGGGGCGAAGGCGTTGTTGATGGCGATCTTCTCATGATCGACGATCTCGTCGCCGAACATGCGGCGCTGTTCCTCCTCCGTGGTGGGACGGTGCAGGCCGGTGGCGATGAGAATGGTAATGTCCGCGTCGGGATTGCCCGAGCGAATTTCCTTCAGCAGCAGGGGCAGGGTGATCTTGCTGGGCACGGCCCGGGTATGGTCGCTGGTAACGATGACGATGTTCCGTTTGCCTTCCGCCAGCGTCCGCAGACGGGGCGAACCGACGGGATGCTCCAGCGCGTCCAGCACCAGCTGTTCCTGACTTTTTTCGGCATGAAAGCCGTGCATTTTGGCCGTCAGTACGGCCTTGAGGTTTTCCTCCTCCACATGAAGAGCCAGTGTGGAGGTATAGTAGGGGATAGGGATCGTCCGTTGCATGGGCGCGGCCTCCTGTGCCTGTTTTTGGGGGAACTTTTTTTCTATGTGCCATGATACCAAAGAAGGCCGGAGAATGTCAATACAGAGGAAAACGGCGCTATTTGGGTGGCTTCGGGTGGAAAAATCTCCGAGAACCGGGAGCTTTGGAACTTGACAGCCCTTAGAACAAGTTTTTTGATTTTGTCAAGTCACAACTATGCGCGATTGCGCATAGTTTTTGAGCCGTGAAAGAAGGCCAAAAAGGAGGAAAACCGCCCGGAAAACGCATCGCAAAAAAGACGAAAATCGTTGAAAATAAAGGGAATAATGTGCTTTATAACAAATGAAATAATAATATAAATCTATAACCATTCAATCTGAATAAGTGAAAAATTAAATGAAAAATGTCGAAAAAATTAGCCGATTCAGGTGTGAAATCGGCTAATTTTATGTATGCGGATAGGAACGAAAACACGTAAATATAGTCGCTGTGCTAAGAAGCTGCTAAGATGATATTCTACTGGAAATGGAAAAAATAGTCTGTATAACGTTTTCTTCTGCTGTACATGAAAATTCTAAATTATAATTTATAGAATTTGTGTAGACTTTTGGCAAAAACCATGATATACTAACTGCGTCCAGTCAGGAGGCGTGTCGAGACGTCTGCGGAATGGGAATCCTTCGCAAATTCATTTCCAGGCAAAATCCGAATGGCAACAGCTCTGCTTCCCCCGATTGGGAGAGGGCTGGTATGTGTACGCGTTTTCGATGCGCCACTGCGAATCTTCGCTTCTGCGTTCTTCCCGTATGAAAGAAAGGACGCGGTCCGGCGGCTGTTTGAGTACCAGGCGAACAGCTGCGGGGGACTTTCTGAGTCCGCGGAGGTTCGCAGTCTATCCGAATTTCCAGAGGAGGAAGAGGTATGAAAATGAACAAGCTGCTGGCCCTGACGCTGGGATTGGCCCTCGGGCTGATGATCTGCGCCTTCGCCTGTGCGCAGGAAGGGGAAAGTGTTGGGCTTTCCGCTATTCCTGAGATCCCCGCGGAGCTGATCGCCGAGATCCCCGCGGCTTATGTGGAGGAACCGTCCGCAGAGCCTGCGCAGACTCCCTCGATTCCCGTGGTGCTGCCCGCGGTGGAGAACAGCCAGGAGTTTGTGCCCACCCTGTCCTCCAACTATGCGTATATCAGCGGCGGCACCCGCCTGTATAAGACCGCCGCGAAGGACAAGCTGCTGGGCTCCTTCGCCGGGACGAACCCCGTCCGGGTGATCTGGCAGAAGGACTATTATAATGAAACGGGAGACGTCGAGTACTCTCTCTATCAGGCCGTCTTCTATGCCAACGGTCAACGGGTGGAGGGCTATTTCTATGCGTCCGCGCTGGGCTTCCTGACCCTGAGGGACGAGGCCGAGCTGCTGGACGGCTCCGACGAGCTGAAAATTCTGACGGCGGACTTCGAATTTGCGGCGGATGAAGCGCCCGCGCCGGACTATCCCTGCACCAACACCAATGCGGTGAACCTGCGCAAGGGCCCCGCCAGAAGCGAGGAAAAGCTGGCTCAGCTGGCCGATGGCACGCATGTGGACGTGATCGAAGCCGTGACCAACGCCGCGGGCGAGGTCTGGCTGAAGGTGACGGCCGGCGGCAAGACCGGCTATGTGATGGCGGGTCTGGTGGACGGCTATAGCGCTCCCGCTGGGGAGGACAAGCAGGAGACGGAGGAGCCGGTACAGGAAGAACGCCAGATTCGGGTGTCTGCTTCTTACGATACGGACGAACTCCAGCTGGGCAGCCGCATTACGCTTACGGCAAAGCTGGAGGGATATGACGGCCAGAGCTATACTTGCTGCTGGCAGTATGCCGCCGCCGATAAAGAGGGAAATATCATCGGAGAGTGGCAAAACGCGCAAAGCAGTGCGCTGTCCTATTCCTACACGCTCAGCGAAGAAAATCTGCTTACCGCATGGAGAATGTGCGTAACCATCAGCGAATGATCTTTTCGCTATGTGACTGAAAAAAGCATATCGGCAGACAGGGAGGAGAAACCATCATGAAAAACGGCTTTCAGAAGCTTACTGCGATTTTCATGACCGTCCTCATGTTCCTTGCGGTCATTCCCGTAAGCGCATGGGGAGCGGAACGATATTCCAACAGCGTGGTCCCGGGCATCAGCGTGCTGAGCATTTTGCCGGGAGACACCAACACGATCACGTATATTTTCCAGAAAAAGAACGGCGAGCAAACGGAGGAAATTGCCCGGCAGATCGTGAAGAAGGGCGATACTCTTCTGGAGCCTGAAGTCAAAACGGGCGAAAATGAAAAGTTCACCGGCTGGGATCCTGCCGTCACGTTTGGAACGGTCGGAGAAATCACAGAGACCAAAACAATCACGGTAACGGCGAAGATCGAAAAGGTTTACTATATCTTCTTCAAGGATAACACGGGCCGTGTCGTAGCTACGAAGGAGTGCACGGACGGCCAGACGGTCAGCGATTTCAGCGACGTGACCTTCCCGGTCGGCCCGGATGAAAGCATTACCGGCTGGTACTTCGACGAAGCAGCCCAAACGGAAAAAGCGGACTCTGTGACCATTAACGGCCAAAACGTTACGCTCTATGCCAAGGTCGAAAAGGGCTACTGGATCACCTTCGACGCAAACGGCGGCTCTTATACCGCGCCTGTGTTCTATGCCAATGGCACGGTGGCTGCTGCGCCTGCAGAACCCAGCAAACCGGGCTTTAAGTTTGCTGGATGGTATCTGGATGAAGCACTAGAAACGAAGGCAATTTTTGATAATATTAAAGCAAATACAACTGTGTATGCAAAGTGGAATGCTGCGTCGGCAAAGTATACGGTTATTCACTGGTGGGAGAATGCGAATGATGATGACTATTCTTATCACGAAAGTCAAGAATTGTATGGAAATGCTGGCGAGATGACCAGTGCTGCGGCTAAAAAATACAAAGTCGATGGTACGAATATTTTGGGAGAAAAAGTTACCAGTAATGAAGTTTTCACGGCTGAAACGATCACTCAAAAAACGATTGCTGGTGATGGCTCGACGATTGTGAATGTTTATTATAAAAGAGCCAGCTATACGTTGACATTTATGAGTCCTGGAGGGCGGCAAACTCTAAAAACTGTGACCAAGAAATGGGAACAGAACCTCGACACAACAGATTGGTATACCTATGACGGAAATAATAATTATAGAATTAACAAAAATACTGACAATGCGCGAATGATTGCTTTTTTAAGCGTTATGCCCATGAATGGCGCTACGCTTTATGCAATAAGAAGCTTGGCAAATACGAATACAGCAACATATTATGTTGAGACACTAAATGGAGATGAGGCAGGCGCTATTCAAATAAACGGACGTTGGTTTACGGTCCATCATGTGGATACAACCAGAGGAACAGCTAGCTATACTGTAGGTGATGAGGATAGATATCCTATTACAGGATTTAACCTTATTCCAGATATGGGCACCCAAGTTGGCGATAGTTACAAAAATGCTAAATTCTATTATTCACGAGCAAGCTTTGAGATCATTTATATAAATAATGGTGTCGAGGACAAAAAAACGGCATATAAATATGAAGCTGATATCAGCGGTGCGGGAAATGCCTACAAACCTACCATACCGCCTGCTGGAAAAGAAGACTACGTATTTGCCGGCTGGTATGCCGACCCAACGGGACAGACGAAGTATGACTTCACAGGCAAAAAAATGCCTGCCAATAGCATCACCGTCTATGCCAAGTGGGTACCCCCGACCTACACCGTGACGCTCTACGATCATGACGGCAACCTAGTCGACGCGCTTACGATAGCCAAAGGCGCAAAGCTTGATGAAAATCAGGTTCCGACGATCACGCTGGATGAGGGAGAAACCTTCCTTGGATGGAAGCTGCAAGACGGCACGCCTTTCAACCTTGATACCGAGATCAATCGGAACTACGAACTGTATGCCCATGTCGGCAGTACAAATGGATATAGGGTTCAATACGAGGGAGGCAAAGACACCACCGGCACAGCCCCGGAGGATAGGACAAACTACGCCGAGGGCTCTTACGCGGATGTAAAGCTGCCCGGTGATCTGGCTAAGGCTGACAAGGTATTCCTTGGCTGGGCAGAAGCGACTGACCCCACTAAGATTTACCAGCCCGGAGACAAGCTGCCCATTGAGGCGGGTAAGGCTGTGGACGGCGTTATTACCCTCTATGCCGTGTGGGGCGACAAGCCCGTCCAAACGAAGCTGACCTACAATGCCAACTTTGAGGGGGCAACGTCTGCCGAGAAGTTTTATGAACTGGAAAACAATGCAACCGAGATGATCAAGAGCTATGACGAGACCGGGTTGTCGCCCCGCTCCGGTTACGAGTTCCTTGGATGGTCGGAAAATCCGAATGCAAAGGAAACGGACAAGCTCTATAAGGCTGGCGATCAGATTATCGTCGATGAGACGACAGCCAAGAACATTCTGTACGCCATTTGGAAGCAAAGCACCGTCACCCTGAAAATCACCAAGACCGTTACCGGCAACTTCGGCGATAAGACCAGGGAGTTCAAGTTTGAGATTACCTTTACGGATGCAAACGGTAAGGCTTTGCGTCTGGTACAAACCGATAAAGCACCTACTTACAGCATCACTTCTGACACTACTGTTGGCGGCGAAAAACTGACTGTTCTCATGAAGGACAAAGGTGAAATCACCCTTACCAATGTGCCGATTGGTGGTACGTTGGTCGTGACGGAGATTGAAGCATCGGGTTATCAAACCAGCTATAAGATTGGTGAAACAGAGTCCCAGGAGGGGAATGTGGCTCGGTACATCGTCCCCGAAAATGGCGGTACGATCACCTTCATCAATCACCGCAACGTCTCCCCCGACACCGGCGTCTTCGTTGATTCCCTGCCGTATATCCTGATTATCGCCTGCGTGGCAGGCGTAGCGGCGCTGTTCCTCATCCGCCGTCGGAAGAAACGTGAGGACTAAGGAGTAACAAAACGATGCCACCAAGGAACGGACAACAGCCCGCGCAAAAGCCCGTTCAGAGCCGGGCGCAGGGACGAAAGGAAACCATCCAGCCCTTGAACTGCGAACAGAAGCGCATCCTGCAATGGCTGCGCAAGGTGCGCTTCCGCAAGCAGCTTTTCGGCGGAATAAGCGAGCGCGACGCATGGAAAAAGATCGAGGAACTGAACGCCATGTACAATAACGCTCTCATGGCCGAACGGGCGCGCTACGACGCACTGCTGGAACGGCAGCGCTGGGAGTATGGCTATGGCTATGGCTATCAGCCGTCCGACCCGGCGCAGGGGTATGAAGCCGACGGCCAGTCTGCCGGGGAGGATGGGCAGTAATGGCCGCCAAAAAGCCGCGTACCCCCGAGGAAGCCATCAAACAGCGCCGGGATCAGCTGGCCGCCAAGGCCGAAAACCGCAGTCTGCTCCTCCGCGTGGTGCTGATCGCTGTGGTGTGCTGGGGCTTCTTTCACTACCTGTTTCTGATCACGCAGGTCAAGGGCATGGACATGTTCCCCGCCGTGAAGGACGGCGACCTGGCCATCGTGTTCCGGCTGCAGCAGGAGTACGCCAAGAACGACGTGATCGTGTACCGCACGGAAACGGGGCTCAAGTTCGGCCGCATTGTGGCCCGGGCCACGGATAACGTCACCATCGACGACAGCGGTTCCCTTACCGTGAACGGCACGACCCAGACCGGCGAAATCCTCTATCCCACCTATCCCGAGGTGGACAGCAGTCTGTCCTACCCCTATCAGGTGCCGGAAAACAGCGTGTTCGTGCTGGGCGACTACCGCACCCGCTCCACCGACAGCCGCCTGTACGGGGCCATATCGCTGGATCAGGTGGAGGGCAAGGTCATCACCATTCTAAGGCGCAGGGGTCTCTGACCCGCGCCGAACATCCACGGTATCAGCCCGGCTCCACTCGCCGGGAATGATATAACTTCCCTTTCAAAATCTGAAAAACAAGGAGAGAAACAAAACCATGAAAAAGTTTGTAGCGATTCTCTTGACTTTGATGCTCGTGCTGGGCATCGGCGCGGCAGTTGCGGAGGGTGCGGAAGCGCCCACCACGTATGAAGACATGAAAACGATTACCATTACTAAGAATTATGAACTTACCAATGAGGGCACTGTGTCTCCCGCTGAAACCTTTAATTTCACCATCGCAGCCAATTCTGTTACGGATGCTGCTGAAGACGTGACCGTTGCGAATATGCCCATGCCTACTATCGGCAGTGTAACTTATGTGGATGGTGAAGCTGGTTCCGCTACCAAGAGCAAGACAGTGGAAATTAGGCTGCCTGACTATACCAGTGTTGGTATCTATACCTACATCGTTAAGGAAACTGCTGGCACCACTGCTGGCGTTACCTACTACGGCAAAGATATCCTGCTGAAGGTTACTGTCATTGAACAGGGCGGCAAAATCCGTGTTGCGGCTGTTCACACCGAAGAAGGACATAGTGGCACTGGTGATAACAAAAAAGACACTTTCGCGAATACCTATGAAGCTGGCACCCTGAATGTGACCAAGACGGTTGCCGGTAACTTGGGCGATCAGAGTAAAATGTTTGATTTCACCGTGACATTCACTAAGCCCACTGGCAAAGAAGTCAAGAGTGCAATTAACGCTAAAGTTGCTGGCACGGGTGCCACTGACTTCAACGTTGCTTGGGATGATAAAGGTACGTATACCTATACCTTCCAACTGAAGCACGGCCAAAAGGCTTCCTTTGCCAACCTGCCCTACGGCGTGACCTACACCGTGACTGAAACTGCAGTTACTGGTTACGAAACCACTAAGACCGGCGATAGTGGTACCATCAACGCCGCCGAACATACTGCTGCCTTCACCAACACCAAGACCGGCTCCATCGACACCGGCGTGACCACCGAGAATCTGCCCTACGTCCTGCTGATCGGCTTCGTGGTGCTGGCCGGCGCCGCGCTGCTCATCAAGCGCAAGGCTCATAACAACTAAGCATTTGATTGACACGCGCCCTGTCCCGGGGCCGGGAAAGCGGAATCCCGGCCCTGACAGGGCGCCATGAACCGGCATAAAGGAGTGGCAGGATGGGAAGGGGCTTCGTCAGATTTCTAAATGGTCTGGTCAGTCTGGCCGTGGGCCTTTCCCTCCTGATCGCCGGGGCATATGCGGGCTATTGCCTGTGGGATAATCACCAGATCTATGCCGCCGCTGAAAACGTTCAGGACGATATGATCCGGCTCAAACCCAAAACAGACGACACAGCCGAGGAACAGGGGCCGTCCTTCGCCGAGCTCCTGCGCGTCAATCAGGACGTGAAGGCGTGGCTCACCCTCGACCATACCCAGATCGACTATCCCGTCCTGCAGGGCGAGGATAACTTCACCTACATCAACACCGACGTTTACGGAAACTTCGCGCTGGCGGGCAGCATCTTTATCGACTCCCGCTGCGACCCGTCTTTTGCCGACCCGTATACCCTGCTTCACGGCCATCATATGGAAAACAGCAGGATGTTCGGCGATCTGGATCTTTATAAGGAGCTGGATTTTTTCCGGCAATACTACACGGGAACCTTAATTATCCCCGGCTATCAGTGGCCCCTGCGGGTCTTCGCCTGCATGGTCGTCCCTTCGTCCGAGGAAAAAATTTTCAATCCTACCCTTTGGAAAAAGGATGGGATCGGCCGGCTGCTTTCCTTCGTCAAGGCCGAAGCATTGCATTACGACGCTGAAACCGTGGCCATGCTGGAGGACACCATCCAGGCCGGTGAAACGCCCCGGGTCATCGCTATGGCCACCTGCTCGTCCGAATATACGGACGCAAGAACGATAGTACTGGCGGTTTTGAACGACTACGGCCAGGAAAACAGGGAGGATGTTTGAATATGAAATCGAACCTTCGCGCCATTTTGGTCACTGTGATTGCTCTGGCGCTGTGCCTGACCGCGCTTATGCCCGCCGCCTTTGCTGAAACCGCCGACAACTCCTTCTCCGTTACCCTTCATGGCCGGGTACAGCTTCGCGGCGGATCGATCCCCAAATCGAAAATGGATCGTTTCCTGATCCGCCTGACCCCTGCCGACAAGGAATGCCCCATGCCCAAAGGCAGCTCCGATTATTTCGACGCGGAAGCCGTAGGCTATGCGCGTGAGGTGGACGTGGTGTTCCCCATCACCTTCACGAAGCTGGGCGTTTATCATTATACGATCACGCAGATCCCGAAGAACATCAACCCCAATCTGACGTATGACCGGCGCACCTATGACGTGACGGTCAGTGTTTTTAACGGCGAAAACGGGATCGAGACCGCTGTCGCCATGCGGCTGAACGGTTCAGAAGCCAAGACTGATCTGGCGTTCTTCGTCAACCAATACTCCAGTAAGCCCGGCACGCTGACCCCCACCGGCGTCAGCCAAAACTGGCCGTGGCTTGTGGCCGGATGCGCAGCGCTGCTGATTGCCGCCGCATTCGTTTTCCGTTCCCTCCGCAAGAAGGAGGGCGGCGCGCAATGAGCCGCCGTTATCCCAAAAATCGAAAAAAACAGGGGGGCGCACGTCGCGCCCTGCTTGTTTTTCTTCTGACAGTGCTGATCCTGGCCGCGCTGGTGCTGGGTACGCTGGCGCTGCTTGAACTTTACGAGCAGCATTCGCTGGACAGCTTCTACGCTTCCCTGTCCCGGAACAGTGAATGGACGGCAGACGACGGCGGAGAGGTCAGCCTTCCCACGCTGGCGACCGTCCTGCCGGGCCCCACGGCCACGCCGTCCACCGCAGACGCACAGTGGGTGCCGCAGGCCACGCTTCCGCCCTCTTATCTGGACGTGGAGTCCGAACAGCCCCAACAGGCCGTCTCCGAAAAGGATTTTGCCAAGCTGCGTCAGACCATGCCGGACATCGTCGGCTGGATTCGGCTGGACGACAGCGTAATAGACTATCCTGTGGTTCAGGGTGAGGACAACGAGTACTATCTGAAGCATTTTCCCGACGGTACGCAGAACCGCTTCGGTTCCATCATGATGGACGAGGCCAACCGGGGCGATTTCAGTGACACAGTGAACATTCTTCACGGCCACCACATGCGCGGCGGCTCCATGTTTGGCGGCCTTCACCAGTACGAAAGCCGCGAGTACTGGGAGACCCACCAGACCATCCGTCTGATGACCCCTGACGGCGATTACGACGTGGCCGTTTTCGCCGCCTACACAGTGAATGGCTACACGTTTACCTATCCCACCAATTTCGACACCGAGGAGGACTTCAACAAGTTCATTCACCGGGCTATCACCTCCACGCCTTACGACACGGGCATAGAAGTGACCTTCGAAGACCGGCTTCTTATGCTTTCCACCTGTGTCTACACCTTCGATGGCGCCCGTTTCATCGTTCTCGGCAAAATCGGGGACTGAGTCCCCCGTTCGGACTGCGCGCCTGCGGCGCGCAGGGGCATAGGGAGACGTGTGAGTTGGCTGCGAAGATACCGCCGCTCGGCGACAGGCCTCGCGCAAGGGGTAGTACCCCTTGACCCCGGAC
>ERZ827150.755-NODE-755-length-45623-cov-5.867275_pt1 | contig 45623 bp, 37 predicted proteins | sample MGYA00519779_ERZ827150 | MGnify/ENA primary metagenome ERZ827150 (study PRJEB31778, sample SAMEA3449267) | human gut metagenome | biome: human gut; feature: human-associated habitat; material: faeces | place: United Kingdom | collected 2010/2012 ...
GCCAGCAGCGTTTTACCCGTGCCGGGAGGGCCCACCAGCAGCACGCCCTTGGGAATGCGCGCGCCAAGGGCCAGGTAGGTGCGCGGATTGCGCAGGAAATCCACCAGCTCCTTGAGCTCTTCCTTTTCCTCAACAGCGCCGGCAACGTCCGCAAAGCGAATCTTGTTTTTGCTCGGATCGCTCATTTGAGCGCGACTGCGGCCAAAGTTCATCACCTTGCCGTTGCCGCCCATCTGCTGACGCATCAGGAACCACCAGAAGAACAGCATCAGCCCGATCATCAGGATGAAGGGCAGCCATTCCAGAATCCAGGGCGTAGTCAGAGGCGCAAGATAGATGATATCCAGCGATTTCCCGGAGAAAACAAGGTTGCCCTCGCTGATCATGGCGCGATCCACACCCGCGTCCGCCGCGGCCATGGTGCGCAGGGTATCCAGAAAATCAGAGCCAATAACGCAGTAAAAATCGTAGCTGTCCGGGAATTCCGCATAGGAACGCACGGAATCGTAGTACAGGCCGTACAGGTTCTGCCCGCGAACGGCGACGTATTCTACCTTACCGTCCTGCACCTTTTTAAGCAGATCAGGATAGGTAATTTCGCCGCCCGTGCTTTTGCCTCCGGAGAGCAGCACGGCCATGAGGATGAACGCGGCAATCAGTACGATATAGCCGATTAGGCCGCGAGAGGGCTTTTTCAAAGGACAAATCCTCCTTAAAAAAATACAGTACAAATCTATTATACCACATCGGTGGGAGATATTGCAAACCGCCGATGGGCTTATTTGGTGTAAATTCTCGGATGCAGCACGCCGATATCGGGCAGGTTGCGATACTTTTCATCATAGTCCAGGCCGTAACCCACCACAAAAGCATCGGGAATAACAAAGCAGGAATAGTCCACATCCAGCTCCACCCGGCGGCGGGCAGGCTTATCCAGCAGCGTCGCAATGCGTACGCTGGCCGCGCCGCGCTGGGCAAATTCCTTTTTTATATAAGAAAGGGTCATGCCGCTGTCCACAATATCCTCTACCACCAGCACATCACGGCCGCAGATGTCACGATCCAGATCCTTCACCAGCTTTACAACGCCGGTGGATTTGGTGCTGCTGCCATAGCTGGAAATGGCCATGAAATCCGTAACCAGCGGGAAATCCAGCTCACGCAGCAAATCGGCAAAAAACATCACCGCGCCCTTGAGAATGCACACAACCACAGGCGTTTTTCCCTGATAATCGGCGCTGATCCGCTTTGCAACTTCTTTCACTTGCGTCTGAATTTCATCTCTGGTAATCATTATTTTTTCCAGATCCTGATACTGCGAAAACTGATTTTCCATTGGTATTCCCCTCCCTATATTGCGTCGGGCAGGATGCCCGTATACGCCAGCAATTTGGCTGCCTGATCCCCCGGCGCCGTGCGCAGCGTTTCAGACGCGCCCACGCCGATTACCCACAGCACCTCGCTGCCCTGGCACACCAGCGGCCAGTCGTCACGAAATGGCAGGTCGATCTGCCGGTCAATCAGGTAGTCCTTTAGTTTTTTTGAACCCTGCATGCCAAACGGCCGGATAAAATCGCCCGTTTGACGTGTGCGAAGCTCAATCCCGCGCGCAAGTACGTTCTCCGGAACAACCTGCGTCAGCCGTCCATCGCCGCGCTTGCCTGCAAAAGGCAGTATAAACAGCGCATTCGCATCCAGCGTGCAGGCGTCGGCCTTGGGCGGCAGCAGATGAAGGCGCGTTCTTGTTCGTAAAGCGCGCCACTCGCCGGGCACATTCGCATAACTGCCATCTGCTCTATCCAGCAGCGCGCGCAGGCGCTCGGTCTGTTCATAATCCAGCGCAAGGCCGGCCTCCGCTGCATAAACGCGCAGCATTCTGCGCTGCATGGCAGGCTCCTGATCCGTCAGCGCCTTCAGCAAGATAAAGCGATGCATTCCTCTGCCGCACGCACCCGAAAGCGCATCCTGCGCCAGGTGATTGAGCAAGCCGTCCTCCTGCCGCAGGATATCAGCCGCGCGGCAAATGGCAGGCACGGCAGACGCATTTGCCTGCTCCAAGGCAGGCAAAGCCCGCGCGCGCAGATGATTGCGCGTATAGGCTGTATCCTGATTGCTTTCGTCCTCACGCCAGGGCTGATGGAGCGCCGTCAAAGCGTCTCGGATCTGCGTGCGGCGGACGCTAAGCAGCGGCCGCCAGAAAGCGCCGCTCAGCTCCCGCATGCCAGATAACCCGGCCATGCCGCTGCCATAGATCAGATGCATCAGCACCGTTTCAGCCTGATCATCCATATGATGTGCCAGCGCCAGCACGGCGGCTTGACCCGCCGGCATCGCCTGCTCAAAGGCCGCGTAGCGCGCGCGGCGCGCAGCATCCTCCGTGCTGCCATGGGAATCTACCTGTACATGAAACACCGCAAGCGGAATATGCCACTTGGCGCATAGCTCGCGGCAGAAGGTCTCGTCCAGCGCCGCGTTTTCGCGCAGGCCGTGATTGACGTGCACGCCCCGCAGCTCAAATGGCGTTTCTTCGCGCAGCGTCCGCAGCGCCCGCAGCAGCAGCACGGAATCCGCGCCGCCGGACAGGGCGGCGATCACGCAGCCCGGCCTCCCGACGCGAGCGTAGCTTGCGCGCACAGCGGCGCAAATCAAGGTAAATTCGTCCATAGCTTTATTATTGTACCCTGCCCGCACGCCACGCGCAAGGGTTATTTGCGGTTTATGTAAAATTTTATGTAGTTATCCCGCGGAATATAGTTATATCCATGATGGCCGTCGTTTTCAGCCGGATAAATATCAAGGTGGAAAATAGCATAAAAAAACGTTGGAAGAATGAACCTTCCAACGTTTTGGTCTGGGTGGAGAGATTTGAACTCTCGACCTCTTGAACCCCATTCAAGCACGCTACCAAGCTGCGCTACACCCAGATACGTCCCGCGCCATCTCTCAGGCGCAGGATGTATTATATCAGCAAGTCTTCCTGGTGTCAAGGGTTTTTTACAAAATAATTCAAATTTTTGTCAATGCATCGCGGCGGCGATCTGCGCGCCCAGGGCGACGTTGTTGAGCACCAGTTTAATATTGCTCTTCAGGCTCTCGCCGCCCGTCAACTCGCACACGCGCGCCAGCAGGAAGGGCGTGGTCGCCTTGCCCTTGACGCCCTGCTCTTTGGTCTCGGCCAGCGCCTGGTTAATAGCCGCGTCGATCACATCCTTGGGCATGGCATACTGATGCGGGATGGGATTGGTGATCAGCATGCCGCCGGGATAGCCCATATCGCGCTGAGCGGTGACGGCGGCGGCGATCTCCTCGGGAGAGTCCATGCGGTAATCAACCTTGAAATCGCTTTCATCGGTATAGAAGGCGGGCAGCGTTTCGGTGCGGTAGCCCAGCACGGGCACGCCCTTGGTCTCCAGGTATTCCAGCGTCAGGCCCAGATCCAGAATGCTCTTAGCGCCCGCGCAGACCACGGCCACAGGCGTGCGCGCCAGCTCCTCCAGGTCGGCGGAAATGTCCATCGTTACCTCAGCGCCGCGATGCACGCCGCCGATGCCGCCGGTGGCAAACACGCGGATGCCCGCCATGGCGGCCACAATCATGGTGGCGGCAACGGTGGTGGCACCGTCCGCGCCGCGCGCAGCCAGGATAGGCAGATCGCGGCGGCTGGCCTTGGCCACCTTTGGGCCGGCCTTGGCCAGGTATTCCAGTTCTTCATCGGTCAGGCCCGCGCAGAGCTTGCCGTGGATGATTGCCACCGTAGCGGGCTCCACGCCGTGCTTGCGGGCTTCCGCCTCGCACAGGCGGGCGGTTTCCAGATTCTGGGGATACGGCATGCCGTGGCTGATAATGGTGCTTTCCAGCGCCAGCACAGGACGGCCCTCGTCCAGCGCTTTTTGCACAGCAGGCGAAATTTTGAGATACTCATGCAGATTTTTCATTGCAAATCACTCCTTTTGATCTATATCGAGCAAAAAACGCCGCGCACAGCACATGCCCTCCTGGGCGCACTGCGGTGTGTTTTTACCGCTTGCCAAGGCCATGGCGATTCCTGCGCACATGGCATCCCCCGCGCCTGTTTTGGGCGCGTCGGTGGATTGGAGAACCGGTACGATACCGCTTCCCTCCGCGTCCGCGTACAGCACGCCCTCCGCTCCAAGAGAAATAAACACCCGCTGCACACCCTGCGCAAGCAAGGCATGGGCGCAATCCTCGGGCGCATCGCAGCCGGTCAGCGCGCGGGCTTCGTAGATATTGGGCTTAATGGCCGTCAGATGCGGCAGCGCCGCGCGGACGCGCTCCGCCTTGGCGCAGCTGACAGGATCCAGCAGCGTAGGAATTTTCAGCTCCTGCGCCAGGAATGTCAGCGTATCGGCCGGGGCGTTTGCATCCAGCACGCACAGATCAAAGCCCGCCAGAATAGGCAGTATAGACCGCGCATAACCGCAGTCCAACCGCTCAGTCAAGGTCATATCGTTCATGGCCAGCAGCATATCGCCGTCCAGGTCATGCATGCACAGATACACGCACGCGCCGCCCTCACAACAAAGTGCATGCTGCAGCGAAATGCCGCGTTTTTGACAATCCGCACGCAAGGTATCGGACATCACGTCGCTGCCAAGCACGGTAAACAACTCACATTTCGCGCCGTTCTCCGCCAAGCGTGCGGCGATGTTACGCCCTACCCCGCCGGGTTGCATCTGAATATGGCCGATGTTGGAATCCCGCAGGCGCAGCGGATGATCCGTACGCCCGCAGATATCCATGTTCATGCCGCCAAATACTGCTATTTTCATGGTTTTTCCTTATTTCAGCAAATCATTGCCCAGCAGCATGCAGTCGCCGAAGCTGAAGAAGCGATACCGCTTTTCCACCGCCTCAGCATAGGCGGCCAGCGCGTTTTCACGTCCCATCATGGCCGAAACCAGCATCAGCAGCGTGCTTTGCGGCAGGTGGAAGTTGGTCAGCAGCATATCAACCGCCTTGATGGGCACGCCGGGCTTGATAAAGATATCCGTCATGCCGCTGCCGGGATGCACCACGCCATCCGCGTCCGCCACGGTTTCAATGGTGCGCATGGAGGTGGTGCCAATGCACAGCAGCCGTCCACCGTTTTGACGCGCGCGGTTGATGCGATCCGCCGCATCCTGCGACACCTCATAGTATTCGCTGTGCATGATATGACGATCCACATCTTCTTCCTTGACAGGGCGGAAGGTGCCCAGTCCCACATGCAGCAGCACCGGCACCACATCCACGCCCATATCGCGCACCTTTTGCAATAGCTCGGGCGTAAAATGCAGGCCAGCGGTAGGCGCGGCGGCGCTGCCATCCAGGCGCGCGTAAACCGTCTGATAGCGCGTAGGATCGTCCAGTTTTTCATGAATATAGGGCGGCAGGGGCATCTCCCCCAACTTATCCAGCAGGCTTTCAAATACGCCCTCATAAATAAAGCGCACCACGCGCCCGCCCGCGTCCGTTGTATCCATAATTTCCGCACGCAGCAGCCCATCGCCAAAGGATACCGTATCGCCCTGATGCAGGCGGCGGCCCGGCTTTACCAGCGTTTCCCAGGTGTTCATATCCAGTCGGCGCAGCAGCAGCACCTCGGTGGGCACGCCCGTGCTTTCCTTAACGCCCAGCAGACGCGCGGGAATCACGCGCGTTTCATTGAGCACCATCACATCGCCCGGACGCAGGAACTGCGGCAGCTCACGAAAAATATGATCCTCGCGCCGCTCGTTATTACGGTTGCAAACCATCATGCGACTGGAATCGCGCGGCTCTACCGGCGTTTGGGCAATCAGCTCTTCCGGAAGATGATAATCAAAATCGCTTGTTTTCATGCCAAAGCTCATTTCCTTTTATGCTGTATTTCTTAAAGGCCGCCTAATCCTCGTCTGACGGATCCAGAAGCGATCCCTGCTCCACCATTTCGGCCAGCGAAGCGGGCTTTACTCTTCCCAGATGTTCATAGGCCGCCGCAGTGCAGATGCGGCCGCGCGGCGTGCGCTGGATAAAGCCTAACTGTAAAAGATACGGCTCGTACACATCCTCAATGGTATTGGCGTCCTCGCCTGTAGACGCGGCCAATGTATCCAGCCCCACCGGGCCACCGCCGAACTTATCGATCATCGTGGTCAGCAGGGTACGATCCACACGATCCAACCCCAGCTCGTCCACATCCAGCATGCTCAGGCCCTCACTGGCGATTTCGCGGGTGATCTTGCCATCGCCTCGCACCTGGGCATAATCGCGCACGCGCTTGAGCATGCGGTTGGCGATACGCGGCGTGCCGCGGCTGCGGCGGGCGATTTCCAGCAGACCCTCCGGGTCGCTTTTCACATTCAAAATGCGCGCGCTGCGGCTGACGATCTGGGAAAGCTCCTCGGGCGAGTACATTTCCAGTCGGAAGATGATGCCGAAGCGGTCGCGCAGCGGGGCGGAAAGCTGACCCGCGCGGGTGGTCGCCCCCACCAGCGTAAACTTGGGCAGGGCGATGCGCATGGAGCGCGCCGTAGGGCCCTTGCCCGTCATCAGGTCGATTTCATAATCCTCCATGGCGGAGTAGAGCACTTCTTCTACCGCATGGGAAAGGCGATGAATCTCATCGATAAACAGCACGTCGCCGGGCTCGAGCTTCACCAGGATGGAGGCCAGATCGCCCGCGCGGTCGATGGCCGGGCCGGAGGTAATGCGGATGTTCTGCCCCATTTCGGCCGCAACAATACCGGCCAGGCAGGTTTTGCCAAGGCCGGGCGGGCCGTAGAGCAGAATATGATCCAGCGAATCATGCCGCCGAAGCGCCGCGCTGATATAGATGGACAGGCTGTCCTTTACCTTTTGCTGGCCGAAATACTCGCGCAGCGAGCGCGGACGTAGCGAGGTTTCAATTTCCATATCCTCGCTTTGCATTTCGCCGGCTATCAAGCGTTCTTCTTCCATAAGCGCCCTCCCGCCCTTACATCATGCCGCGCAGCGCCAGCCGCACCAGCTCGTCGCTTTGATCGCTTTTATCCTTGACGGCGCTGAGCGCCTGCATGGCTTCTCCCTGGCTGTAGCCCAGAGATTGCAGAGCGATCATGGCCTCGGCCACGGGATCGTCCCGGCGGTGCGCCGCCTGCGCGGTAGCTGCCATGCCCTGCGGCAGGGCGTTCACCTCGTCGTCGGTAATCTTTTCCTTCAGTTCCAGCGCGATGCGCTGCGCCGTCTTTTTGCCAATGCCCGGCGCGCGGCACAGGGCCGTTGTATCGCCCATCAAGATGGCCAGCGTCAAATCCCGCAGCGGCATGCTGCCCAGTATCGCGATGGCTGTGCGCGGGCCGATGCCGCTCACCCCGGTCAGGCGCAGAAACATCTCGCGCTCCTCGCGCGATTCAAAGCCAAAGAGATCCAGCCCATCCTGCCGCACATTCAGATAGGTATATACGCGCATGCTTTCGCCCACGGACACGGCGTTTTGCACTGTATTCATGCTGCACATCAGCTGATAGCCGATACCACCGGTCTCGATCACCAGCTCGTTGTGGCCCTTTTCCGCCACGATGCCTGTAATGTATGCGTACATGCTTGCTCCTTACTTCATGCGGAACTGCTCGCGCAGCATTCCCGTGTTGGCATGGGTGATGGCCACGGCCACGGCGTCCGCCGCGTCGTCGGGCCTGATGATCTTTTCCTGATGCAGGATCATGCGCACCATTTCCTGAATCTGGTGCTTATCGGCCTTGCCGTAGCCGACAATAGCCTGCTTGATCTGCATCGGCGTGTATTCAAACAGCTCTTTTGTATATTCGGCGCAGGCGCACAGCGTAACCCCGCGCGCTGCCGAAACATTCATGCCGGTGGTGATATTCTTTGAAAAGAACAGCTCCTCAAAGGCGATTTCCTGCGGTTGATAAACCGTCAGCAGCTCGCGGATATCGCAGCGAATTTTGACCAGGCGATCGGGCGTGATCATATCCGGCGGGGTAATCACCGCGCCTGCGGTAACCAGCGTGATTTTGCTGCCCTGAGTGTCGATCACCCCATAGCCCAGCGTGGCCAAGCCTGGATCAATGCCCAAAATGCGCATGCTTTGCCTCCCGACATGTAATGCGCTAATATCATAGAACAAATGTGCGCGTTTGTCAAACCTCGCGCGACAGCAGTTTTTCTACATAGCGTCGCGCGTAATCGGCGTCGGACTGCATCAGATCGGGCGTGGGCACACGCTCGCCCATCAGCCCCAGGAACTGGCTGACCTTCAGGCCCAGCGCCTCCTGAATATCCGCGTCGCTCCCCTGCGGGCTGACCAGATAGTAGCACAGCAGCGAATCTCGCTGGCCGATGCGGTGCGCGCGATCCTCCGCCTGCGAATGTACGGCGGGCGACCAATCCAGCTCGCCAAACACCACGCAACTGGCGCGCTGAAGGTTCAGCCCCGACGCGGCGCGCAGCGATACGCAGCACAGGTTCGTTTGCCCCTGCATAAAGCGCGCGGCGGCCTCCTCCTTCTGCGCGCCCGATTCACGGCCTGTAATGAAGGCGGGCGAAAAGGCATGCAGTTCCTGCCGATAAATATCCATCACCGCATGATGATGCGCAAAGAGCAGCACGCGCTCGCCGTTTTCCAGCAGCGCCCGCACAAACTGGCACACAAAAGGCGCTTTGGCAATGCCCGTGGCCTGGCGTTCTTCCAGCGAAATCTGATCCATCAGCAGCGCGCGCGCCGAGGGCGACATGTCGCCGTCCGCGCGCAGCAGGCGCAGCTTTTCAAGCACAGGCTGCATCAACCGGCGGTAAACCATATCGTCCGCGTCAATCTGCTGCACCAGCCGGCGTTTTTCGGGAAGCTCGGGCAGCACCTCGGCCTTGGTGCGGCGCAGCATCACCCCCTCTCGGCGCAGATGCTCGCCCAGCAGGTCAGGCTTGATGACCACGTTGTTGCCATAGCCGTAGCACCATTCGCGGGTGAAGGACTCCCAATCGCCCAGAAAATGATAGTCCAGGATGTTGACCACATTCCAGATTTCGCCGCCCTGATTATAGATAGGCGTGCCCGAAAGGCCGATCACGCGCCCGCAGCTTTCAGCCAGCAGGCTGGCAGCGCTGTACTTTTCGCTGCCAGCGCGGCGAAGCTCCTGCGCCTCGTCAAACACGGCCGCGCGGAAGCGCAGATTGGGCAGCACGTCCTTCCAGCCGCGCAGCAGCAGATAATGCACGATATAAATATCCGCCTCGGGCAGGGCGTAGGGCGTCAGCCCGCGCAGCACATGCACGCGCAGTGTTCGACCTTCAATGCGAATAAAGCGCGCGATTTCTGCCTGCCAGTTGCGCACCAGGTGCGGCGGCACCACCAGAATGGCCGGAAACGCCTGCGTATTACATAGGCAGCACAGCGCCTGCAGCGTTTTGCCAAGGCCCATTTCATCGGCCAGCAGAGCGCGAGGCGTGGCGCACAGCCAGGAAAGTCCGGCCTTCTGGAAGGGCATCAGCGTGCCAATAAAGCTGCCCGCGCGCGGCTCCATCTGCGGTGGCGCATCCTGTATGCGCTGCCGCGCGGCGGCATAATCCCGTGCGGCGCTAATGGCCTTTTCCCAGCGTTCCCGATCGCGCGGGGCGATTTGCAGCGGATAGCGCAGCATCAGCCAGTTCAGATCACCCACAATGCGGCGGTGATCGGTAAAACGCGCCTCGCCGCGCTTGCCGCCGTCCGTGCCCGGGAACAGGCGCTTGCACAGTTCAATCACGCAGGGCTCGCCGCGCACCGTCCAGCTTTTGCGGCGATTATTATAGGAAAGCGTGCCGTAATAATGCCCGGCAGGCGGCGCATCCTGTAAATACGCCGGCACGTCCGCATCCTGATAATCGCTGCTTTCGAGCCTGGGCAGCGCCAGCGCGTCCTGCGCCAAGCGCATAGCCACGCCAGCCTTGATCAGCGTTTCATCCTGCGGATGCTCCATTCCGCCGCCCGCGTCGCTCAGTCCCCACAGCTTATACAGGCAAACCAGCCGCACCGGCACGCCCGCAATCTGCTCTGGCAGGCTGACGCTTTGCTCGCTGAGCACTACCAGCGCATCCAGCGCGCCGCTTTGCGCATAGCGCGTCAATTGCCGCGTCAACGCTGAGGCCGTCGGCCTGCCGCGCTTGATCTCAATGCCGACACGCCCGCACAGCACGTCAATGCGGCAGCGGGGCGCAAGCTGCGCCTCATGCACGCAGCCGATGCCCGCCTGCGCCAATGCCTGGCAGGCCAGCTGATGCAGATCGTATTCGTCTGTGGCGACGGGCGCACGGATGCTCTTTAGCGCCGTCAGTACCTGCTCCAGCATTGCTTGCGCTCACCGCCCCTTCAATCGACATTGCCTACAGTATACGGCAAAATGAAAAGTTTTACAATTATTTTCCGGGGCGAATTGCTTGCATTTGGGGCGTGCAGTTGTTATGATAAGAATGGTTGATTTTATTTTCACAAAGGAGTACCCCATGCGGTTGAAAGTTCTCGCGCTGACGGCGCTGATCGTCTGTATATTCGCCACCGTTCCCGCCTTTGCGCTGGAAGCAGGCTTTGTTTACGCCCCTGAGTCGCTCTCTCCCGGCAAGGCGGAGCGCATCTGCATCAGTGTGGATACAGATTGCGCCATTACGCTGGAGCTGCTGGACAGCCAAGGCAATATCGCGCATACCCTGCGCAGCAATTTGCAAATTGGAACAGGCATGCTGAACCTAACCTATAACGGCCTGAACGCACAAGGCGAGGCGCTGCCAGCAGGCGAATACACCTTGCGCCTGCAAGCTGGCGATCAAACCGTACTGCGTACGCTGACCATTGGCGAAGTCGCTCCGCAGATTCGCTATATCGCCGTTCAAAACGACGCGCTTTACATTGATGAACCGCTGCCGCTTTCCATCATTGTTACTGCGGACGGCACGCTCTCCCTGACGCTGACAGGCATCGACAACAACGGCCTGTATCCGCTGGAAGACACGCAAATACAGGCAGGCAGCAGCACCTTGAATATCTCCCTGCCCGGCAATCTGCCCGCGGGCGAGTATACGCTGAACGCGGTACTGACAAGTCATGCAGGGCTTTCCAGCAGCGCAAGCGCCGTCACGCTGCGTTTCTCCGCGCCCGCTACCCCCACGCCGCAGCCCACGGCCACGCCCGCGCCGGTCTATCGCGCATCCAAATCCACCACGGAAACGATTCCCGGTGATTTCTGGTCTATGGAAATTGGCAATTATGATTGGGCAGCCATATGGGACGTGATGATTTCGCCTATGACGGTGATCTCCGGCACGGGCAAGGAAGCCGAAAAACAGGTCTATCGCCTGCGCGCAACGCCGGATAAGTCCACCGCGCGCAGCAATATCGTGGGCGAAATCACCTGTGAAACGCAGGGCGTGCATGTACTGGAAACGCGCGACGACGGCTGGACGCTGGTGGAAGCCTATAATTCCAGCTATGGCCCCAACAACTCCAATCGCCGCGGCTACGGCACAACGGACGAGCTGATCCAGGGCTATGCGGAAACCAAAAAGCTGAAGGTCTTCACGCCCAAGACGGAATACGGCCTGCTGATCGACAAGATGACGCAGCGGCTCTATATTCTCACCAAGGACGGGCTGTTCACCACCCTGCTGATCTCCACCGGCTATCCCACCAGCGATAAGCCCTGGAACGAAACCCCGGCGGGCGAGTTTTATTTAAGCAGCAAGGTAGGCGATTTTCCATCCGGCAATATGACCTGCGGCTACGGCATGCGCTTTAACTGCGGTGATATTCTGCATGAAACGCCTTATATCCTGAACGAAAAATACAATATCAAGGATTATTCCTACACGGAAAAATACCTGGGCGAAAAAGCCAGCCACGGCTGCGTGCGTGTACAGCGCAAGCAGAACGAGGACGGCATCAACATGAAATGGATCTGGGATAACGTGCCCCTGGGCACAAAGCTGCTGATCTGGGATGAGGATCTTCGCCCCATTCCCTATCCGGTAGAGGATGATACAATCTTCTATTACAATCCAACCGGCGGCAAAAACTATCACGCCGATCAGAACTGCTCCTACATTCGCGATAAATATCTGCCGCTGCAGGGGCAGTGCACTTATGCAGACTTGGACAGCGAAGCCTATTCCTACCTTACCCCGTGTAAGCACTGTGATCCGCCGGTTAAAAAGAGCACAATTGACGCGCAGAACGCTGAAAAACTGCAATAGTACGGCAATAGTGCGGCATTTGCGCTGCGGGCTTGCACAATTGCGGAAAATCCTGTATAATAGAGCGTGACCTTCGGGTCAGAACCAACATCAGGAGGTTCAAATCGATGGAATGCAAAATCAAGAATGATATCGGCGCCATCTACATTTCGGAAGACGTAATGCTCAAAGTAGTCGGCTACGCCGTGCTGGAATGCTACGGCATCGTGGCCATGTCCTCCAAGCGCGCCAAGGACGGCATTGTGGAATGGCTGGGCCGCGAAAACCTGAGCAAGGGCGTTCAGCTGCGCATGGTAGAGGATATGCTGGACGTAGACCTCTACATCGTGGTGGAATACGGCATTTCCGTATCCGTGGTGTGCAAGACGATCGTAGAAGTCGTCAAATATAAGCTGGAAAGCATGACCGGCGTCAAAGTGCGCAAGGTTAACATTTCCGTGGAAGGCATTCGCGTGCAATAAAGCCGGCACTCGTTTCATCCGGCTTCTTTTGCGCGCATATTCAGCCGCTTTGCGGCATGTTCGGAGGTTATAGCCTTGATTCAAGTTCAATTGATAGACGGTCTGCTGCTGCGCGAGATGGCTGTGTCAGCCGCCGCGCAGCTGGAAAAAAACCGTGAAGCGGTAGATGCGCTGAACGTATTCCCCGTGCCGGACGGCGACACGGGTACCAATATGTCGCTTACCATGATGAGCGCCTCGCGCGAAATCAGCAGCAAGGAATATGTAAACGCCGGCGAAGCTGCCGCAGCTCTGGCCAAGGGCGCGCTGCGCGGCGCGCGCGGCAACAGCGGCGTCATCCTGTCCCAGCTGTTCCGCGGCTTCTCTCGCGCGCTGGAGGGCGTTGAAAAGATTTCCCCCGTCCAGTTTGCCCAGGCGCTGCAAGCAGGTGCGGAGGTGGCTTATAAGGCCGTCATGCGCCCCAAGGAGGGCACCATCCTGACTGTCGCGCGCGTCATTGCTGAAGAAGCCGTAAAACAGGCGCAGTCCGCCCCCAATGATTATGATGCGCTGATGCGCGTAATCCTTGCCAGCGGTGAAAACATTCTCAAGCTCACCACCGATATGCTGCCTGCCCTCAAGCAGGCCGGTGTGGTGGATGCGGGCGGCCGCGGCCTGCTGTGCATCTATGCAGGCTATGCCGCTGCGCTGGGCGGAGAGCATATCGACCTTGCTCCCGTGGACGCCGCCGCCCCGGTAGAGGACTTTGTGGACGATCACGACGAAGAGTCCAAATATACCTACTGCACACAGTTCCTGATTCAGCATCTGCGCATGGACGCCAAGCCCAGCGATATCGCCACCTTCCGCCGCCATCTCAATCGCATCGGCGATTGCGTGCTGGTCGTGGGCGATCTGTCGCTGATCAAGGTACATGTGCACACCAACGATCCCGGCAAGGCCCTGCAGTACGGCCTGCAGTTGGGCGAACTGAGCGATTTCATCATTGAAAACATGGTGGAACAGCATCGCCAGAAACAGGCGCAGAAGGCGCATGAGAACCCGCCCAAAGAATACGGCATGGTTTCCGTGGCCCAGGGTGCAGGCATTGCGGGCATCTTCAAGGATCTGGGCGTAGATGTAATCGTAGAGGGCGGCCAGACCATGAACCCCGCCATCGAAGATCTGCAAAACGCCATCGACAGCATCAACGCCAAGAACATTTTCGTCCTGCCTAACAATGGCAACGTCATCCTGGCTGCACAGCAGGCGGCAGAGCTTTCCGACAAGCACGTCGTCGTTCTGCCTACTAAGAACGTAGCCATGGGCATTTCCGCAGTCGTATCCTTCCAGCCCGATCTTTCGCCGGAGGAGAACGCCGCCAACATGGACGAGGCCGCGCAGCGCGTGCGCACAGGCATGATCACCTACGCCGTGCGCGACAGCGATTTTGCCGACATGCACATCAGCGAGGGCGATATCATTGGCCTGCAAAACGGCAAGGTTTCCGTGCGCGGCAACAGCGTGCACGATATCGCTATCAGCCTGATGAAGGAGCTGGTGACGGACGAGGACAGCCTGATCACCATCTACTACGGCGCGGATACCAAGCAGGAGGATGCCGAAGCGCTGGGCGAGGAGCTTTCCGCGCTGTATCCGGATTGCGATGTGGAAGTGCACATGGGCGGTCAGCCGCTGTACTACTATCTGTTGTCTGTAGAATAAGCATTGTCACGCTTATAAAGGGCTATCCTTGGATAGCCTTTTTCTTATAGCACACGCAAAGGGAGGATTGACATGGAGCTTCAGGCCCTGAAGGGCATTGGCAAGTCCCGCATTGCGGCGCTGCACCAGGCAGGCATTGATACGATGGCCGACCTTTTACAAACCCTGCCGCGAAGCTATCGGGATACCTCCAGGGTCACGCCCATCGCGCAGCTTTCCCCCGGCACGCCTGCCTGCGTGCGCGGATACCTTAAGGGTTCTCCAAAGCTGGTCTATTTTCATGGCAAAGCCCGCGTGAGCGCTACCCTGCAGGATGAATCCGGCGCCCTGCCGCTGGTATGGTTCAATCAGCCCTGGGTACGCGATAAGCTGTCCTCCGAGGAGGAGTTGCTGCTCTACGGCCAGCCTGCCCGCGACAAATCCGGGCGAATCACCCTGTATAGCCCTTCCTTTGAAGAAAAAGAAGCGCTTCTGCCGCAATATCCAACCATCCCCGGCATTTCGTCGCGCGTACTGATGCGGCTGATTGCGCAGGCGCTGAACCAGTTGGATACTTGCTGTCCTGAAACGCTGCCTGAATCGCTGCGGCTGCGCTATCAGCTATGTGAGCGCAACTTCGCCCTGCGGCAGCTACACACGCCAGACAGCCACGAGAGTCTGGCCTTGGCTCAGCGGCGCATCTCCTTTGAAGAGCTGCTGTTTTATCAGGCTGCACTGTCCATCCTGCGCGGCACGCCTGGCCGCGCGCATCCCATCCAGGCTGATGATGGCGATACTTACTGGAGCAGCCTGTCCTTTACGCCCACGCAGGCGCAAAAGCGCGTTTTTGAAGAGCTTCGCGCCGATATGGCGCGCGATACCGCCATGCGCCGCATGGTGCAGGGCGACGTAGGCTGCGGCAAGACGGCTATTGCCTTCGCCGCCATGTATTGCTGCGCGCAGGCAGGCTATCAGGCCGCGCTGATGGCGCCCACCGAGATTCTGGCCCGCCAGCACTTTGACAGCGCGCAGAAATCGCTTGCACCGCTGGGCATTCGCTGCGGGCTGCTGTTGGGCGGCATGAAGGCTGCCGAGCGCCGTGCCTCCCTGGCTGCCATCGCCTCGGGCGAATGGCAATGTGTCATCGGCACCCATGCGCTGCTTTCAGAGGGCGTTGCGTATCAAAGTCTGGCGCTGGCTATCACCGATGAACAGCATCGTTTCGGCGTGCGCCAGCGTAAAATGCTTTCAAAAAAAGGCGGCGAAGCCTTTGAGCCGCATGTGCTGGTCATGTCTGCTACGCCCATTCCCCGCTCGCTGGCGCTGATTCTCTATGGCGATTTGGATCTATCGATTGTGGATGAGCTGCCGCCGGGCCGCACGCCCGTGCGCACACGCATCGTGCCGGAAGCCAAACGCGATGGGCTTTATCGCTTCATCATCGAGCAGGCCGCCCAAGGGCATCAATGCTATATTGTTTGCCCCCTGGTGGAGGAAAACGAGGATTTGCCCGTGCGCAGCGCCCAGGATACCTATGCTGAGCTGTGCAACGGCGCGCTCTCCTGCCTGCGGCTTGGGCTGACCTACGGCGCGCAGGATGCCGCCGAAAAGGAACGCACGCTGGCTGCATTTTCGGCCGGTGAAATCGATGTGCTGATCGCTACCACCGTCATTGAGGTGGGCGTAAACGTGCCGTCGGCCACGGTCATGGTGATCGAGAATGCCGATCGCTTCGGCCTGTCCCAGCTGCATCAGCTGCGCGGACGTGTGGGCCGCGGCGCGCAGGAAAGCTGGTGCTTTCTGATGGCCGAGCCAAACGAGCGCCTGACCACCCTGTGCGGCACAAACGACGGCTTTGAAATCGCCCGCAAAGATTTGGAGCTGCGCGGGCCAGGCGAGTTTTTAGGCACGGTGCAGCATGGCGCAGGCTTTCTCTCCGGCCTTGCGGCAGACGGCCGCCTGTTGGCCGAAACACAGCAATGCATGCGGGAACTTCGGCAAAATCCCAATTATCACCAGGAATATGAGCAGGTGCTTGCCCAGGCGCAACAGCGCTTTGCCGCGCGTCTGCCGCAGGTGGCGCTTAATTAGCGCGTCAAAGTTCTTTTTTGCAATTGACATCCCCTGGCATAATTGGTATAATAAGAGATGTGTTTTTCGCACTTTCGATCTTTCAAGGGAGGATTTTACCATGCATTATACGATGAATATCGCGGGCTTAAAGCGCGATTTGCCCCTCTGCCGCGTCAACGACGATCTGTACATCGGCGCTTTCGTCATCTTCGGCGACGTTGAGCTGACCGTTGCCTGCGCGCGCGACCTGCTCAAGGTTGCCCCCGAGCACGATATCCTGATCACCGCCGAATCCAAGGGCATTCCCCTCGTCTACGAGATGGCGCGCCAGCATGGCGAAAACCGCTATCTGATCGCCCGCAAGGCTGCCAAGCTATACATGCGCAATGTATTCAGCACCGACGTTACCTCCATCACCACCGCGAACCGCCAGATGCTGTGCATTGACGGCGACGATGCGGAATACATGCGCGGCAAGCGCGTGCTGATTGTTGACGACGTGATCTCCACCGGCGGCTCCCTGATCGCCGTGCAGAAGCTGGTTGAGCAGGCTGGCGGCATCGTGGTAGGCAAAATGGCCATCCTGGCCGAGGGCGATGCGCAGAAGCGCGACGATATCATTTACCTGGAAAAGCTGCCGCTGTTCAACGCCGACGGCACGGTAAAGGAATAATCCCATTAAAAAACTGCAATGGGCGCTGGAAATGCCAGCGCCCATTTTCACTATCAGAATATAAAAGCGCGCGATCCAAACGGATCGCGCATATGTTTTAGGTTTTGCTTTGCTATTACTCCATGATGGAGGTAACGGCACCGGAACCCACGGTACGGCCGCCCTCGCGGATAGCGAAGCGCAGACCGTTCTCGATAGCGATGGGGGTGATCAGGGTCACTTCCATCTCGATGTTGTCGCCAGGCATAACCATCTCAACGCCGTCGGGCAGCTTGATGTTGCCGGTAACGTCCGTCGTGCGGAAGTAGAACTGAGGACGGTAGCCATTGAAGAAGGGCGTATGACGGCCGCCTTCTTCCTTGGTCAGCACGTACACCTGACCCATGAAGTGGGTGTGCGGATGGATGGAGCCGGGCTTGGCCAGTACCTGACCGCGCTCGATCTCGTTGCGCTGCACGCCGCGCAGCAGGGCGCCGATGTTGTCGCCGGCTTCCGCGTAATCCAGCGTCTTGCGGAACATTTCGATACCGGTGATAACCGTCTGACGGGGCTTGTCCATCAGGCCGACGATTTCTACGGGGTCGTTCAGCTTGATTACGCCGCGCTCTACACGACCGGTGGCCACGGTGCCGCGGCCGGTGATGGTCATGGTGTCCTCAACGGGCATGATGAAGGGCTTGTCCTCATCGCGCTCGGGGTTGGGGATGTAGCTGTCAACAGCGTCCATCAGCTCGTAGATGCACTGGCACTCGGGCGCATGCTTCGGATCGGAACCGTCGTTCTGCATGTACTCCAGCGCCTTCAGCGCGGAACCCTTGATGATCGGAATGTCGTCGCCGGGGAAGTCGTAGCTGCTCAGCAGTTCGCGTACTTCCATTTCAACCAGCTCCAGCAACTCCTCGTCGTCCAGCAGGTCAACCTTGTTCAGGAAAACCACGATGTAGGGCACGCCTACCTGACGGGCCAGCAGGATATGCTCGCGGGTCTGGGGCATGGGGCCATCGGGAGCGGACACCAGCAGGATCGCGCCGTCCATCTGCGCAGCGCCGGTGATCATGTTCTTTACATAGTCGGCATGGCCGGGGCAGTCCACGTGAGCATAGTGACGCTTTTCGGTCTCGTACTCTACGTGGGCGGTGTTGATGGTAATGCCGCGGGCGCGCTCTTCGGGCGCCTTATCGATTTCGTCATAACGCATCTTCTGCGCATGACCCTCGCTGGCCAGCACCATCGTGATGGCGGCCGTCAGGGTCGTCTTGCCGTGGTCAACGTGGCCGATCGTGCCGATGTTTACATGCGGCTTATTGCGCTCAAACTTTTGCTTAGCCATGGGAATAATCCTCCTCTTTAATCAGAAAGATGTAATTACTTGCCGACAACCTTCTCCGCGATGGAGCGAGGCACTTCGGCATAATGATCGAACTGCATGGTGAAGACGCCGCGGCCCTGCGTGCGGCTGCGGAGGCTGGTGGAATAACCAAACATCTCCGACAGCGGGGCTACGCCGTGCACCACCTGCTCGGTGTTGCGGGACTCCATGCCCTGAATCTGTCCGCGGCGGGCGGTCAGATCGCCGATCACATCGCCCAGATACTGTTCGGGAACGATGATTTCCAGCTTCATCATGGGCTCCATCAGCTTGGGATCGGCCTTGGCCATGGCTTCCTTGAAAGCCATAGAACCGGCGATCTTGAACGCCATTTCGCTGGAGTCCACATCGTGGGAGGAGCCGTCGATGACGGTCGCCTTGAAATCCACCACTTCAAATCCGCCCAGGATACCGTTCTTGGCGGCTTCCTGAATACCCTTATCGATCGCGGACATGAACTCCTTAGGCACAACGCCGCCGATGGTCTTGTCCTCGAACTGGTAGCCCGTGCCGGGCTCCAGGGGAGTCAGGGTAATCACGCAGTGACCATACGCGCCGTGACCGCCGGTCTGGCGGACATAACGGCCCTCGCCCTTGGCCTCGCGGCTGATCGCCTCACGATAGGCCACCTGGGGCTTACCGACCTTGGCTTCCACCTTGAACTCGCGCATCATGCGGTCCACGATGATTTCCAGGTGCAGTTCGCCCATGCCGGCGATGATGGTCTGGCCGGTCTCATGATCGGTCCAGGTGCGGAAGGTGGGATCCTCTTCAGCCAGGCGCTGCAGGGCGATGGACATCTTTTCCATGCCAGCTTTGGAGCGGGGCTCGATAGCAACCTGAATGACGGGATCGGGGCAGTCGATCGATTCCAGGATAACGGGGGCCTTTTCATCGCAGAGGGTATCGCCGGTGCTGGTGTTGTTCAGGCCAACAACAGCCACGATCTCGCCCGCATAGGCGGCGTCCAGCTCTTCACGATGGTTGGCGTGCATCAGCACGATGCGGTTGAAGCGCTCGCGCTTGCTCTTTTCGGCGTTCAGCGCCGTCTGGCCGGCAGAGATTTTGCCGGAGTAGACGCGCAGGAAGGCCAGCTTACCCACGAAGGGGTCCACCATGATCTTGAAGGCCAGGGCGGAGAAGGGCTCGTCATCGCTGGGGTGACGCTCTACCGGCTCGCCGCTGTGAGGATCCTTGCCGACGATGGCGGGGATATCCAGCGGGGAGGGCAGATAATAGACGATAGCGTCCAGCAGGGGCTGAACGCCCTTGTTACGGTAAGAAGTACCGCACAGCACGGGCGTCATACGGTTGTGCACCGTAGCATGACGGATACCGGCCTTGATTTCTTCAACGGTCAGGGACTCGGGATCATCCAGATACTTCTCCATCAGGTCGTCGTTTTCAGCGGCGACGGCCTCCACCAGCTCCTCATGCATCAGCTGAGCCTGATCCAGCAGATCCGCAGGAATCGCTTCCTCGCGGATATCCTTGCCCTCGTCGTCATAGTAGACTTCGGCTTTCATGGTAATCAGGTCGATGATGCCGCGGAAGGTGGCCTCAGCGCCGATGGGAAGCTGGATAGGAACGGCATTCGCGCCCAGACGATCTTTCATCATCTGCACAACGCGCATGAAGTTCGCACCCATGATATCCATCTTGTTGACGTAGGCGATGCGGGGCACGCCATACTTGGTAGCCTGGCGCCATACCGTCTCACTCTGAGGCTCAACGCCGCCCTTGGCGCAGAACACAGCCACAGCGCCGTCCAGCACGCGCAGGGCGCGCTCGACCTCCATGGTGAAGTCCACGTGACCGGGGGTGTCGATGATGTTGATACGGTGGCCAAGCCACTGGCAAGTGGTAGCGGCCGACTGGATGGTGATGCCGCGTTCCTGCTCCTGTGCCATAAAGTCCATGGTGGCGCTGCCCTCGTGGGTTTCGCCAAGACGATGTACGCGCCCGGTATAAAACAGGATGCGTTCGGATGTGGTCGTTTTGCCGGCGTCGATGTGTGCCATGATGCCGATATTGCGTACCTTTTCAAGCGGATGGCTTCTGGGCATGGAATGCGTAATCTCCTTACTTCTTAATTGTTGTTATATCTGAAAGGCGCGGCGCTTATCAGGCGCACAGCACCTTACCAGCGGTAATGGGCAAAGGCCTTGTTGGCTTCGGCCATGCGGTGCATTTCTTCCTTGCGGCGGACAGCGTTGCCGGTATTGGCGGCAGCATCCAGCAGCTCGGCGGCCAGGCGCTCGGCCATGGTCTTTTCACCGCGGGTACGGCTGAAATCAACGATCCAGCGCAGCGCCAGGGTCTGACGGCGCTCGGGACGGATTTCCATAGGCACCTGATAGGTGGCGCCGCCGACGCGGCGAGCCTTGACTTCCAGCTGGGGCATGACGTTGGCCAGCGCCTGCTGGAACACTTCGTTGGCTTCCTTGCCGCTCTTCTCGGCGATGGTTTCAAAGGCGTCGTAGCACACCTGCTGGGCTACGCCGCGCTTGCCGTCCAGCATGATCTGGTTGATCAGCTTGGTCACTACAACCGTCCCGTATACGGGATCGGGGAGTACTTCACGCTTGGGGATAAATCCACGACGGGGCATCTTGTTCCCTCCTTGATTGCGGCCCTTTTATCGGATTGTCTTTGGCATGTCAGCATCACGCCGTTACTGAGGATACAGTGCGTTATGCGCGCAGTACGAGCCCTGGCCGCACCCGCCGTTCCGAGCGGATGGGTGGGATGCGCCGCCGCGCCCTGCGCAGCAACCCCTGACAAAAGGAACCCCTGCGGTAATAAATTACTTCTTGGGGCGTTTCGCGCCATAGAGCGAACGGCCCTGGCCGCGCTTGGCTACGCCAGCGGTATCGAGTGCGCCGCGAATGATGTGGTAACGAACGCCGGGCAGGTCGCGTACACGGCCACCGCGGATCAGTACCACGCTGTGCTCCTGCAGATTGTGACCAATGCCGGGGATATAGCAAGTACCCTCGATCTGATTGGTCAGGCGGATTCTCGCGATCTTACGCAGAGCCGAATTCGGCTTCTTGGGCGTCGTGGTTTTGACGCTCAGGCATACGCCGCGCTTTTGCGGGCAACCCTGCAGGATGGGCGCAGTCGACTTTTTGACGACGTCTTCTCTTCCCTTGCGGATCAACTGGTTGATCGTAGGCATGGAAGCACCTCCTGATAATTGATCGGAGCGGGTTCTATCCCGTCTCCTCCTATAAAACTTCCGCAACCCCCGGAAGCTATAGTCTATTTTAGTACGGCAGCGGCGGCGCAGCTGACGCTGATGCGGCACGCGCGCCCCAGGACGGCCATGGATTCGGCCTGCTCCACCGGAACGCCTGCGGCCTCGGCGGCGGCAATTGCCTGCGCACGGATGCTTTCCTGCGCGTCTTGCGCAACATATATCCGCGCGGCCTTGCCCTGCGCAATCGCGCGCATTACCTGCCTGAATCCGGCGGCGATTTTTCCCTCCGGCAAGCCTGCTGGCACGGCGCGCACCTCCCGCTTCTGCCTATGCTGTCAGGGCAATGAGACGCACGCAAAAAGCGCTGCAGCCGCATATTACTGACAACTGTATCATGATACCATTTGAAACTGGGCTTGTCAACTGCAATTTATCACAAAATTTCAAGCATTTTCGGGCACATTTTCGGATTTGCAGGATGCGGGCGCATTCCCGCCAAGGAATAAATCCCGCTTGCGCTGCGCCATCTCGTCCACGCGCGAAATATACTGGCGGATGTCGCTCACATTGAAGGCGCGACGGATGAATCCCTGCCGGTCAAACAGGCGCTTGCTGGCCGCGCCCGCGCCCATGGCCAGCACGTTTGCCGTCTCCTCCATCATTTCCACATTGTACAGGCAGGCGTGCCCAGGCAGGGCGTAGCCCACGTTTTCCTGATTGCCGGCCATGTACTTCTGCCGGTACAGATAGTAGGGCTGCATGCCCATTTCGTGCGCGGTTCGCGCGCCCGCGCGCACCATATCGGCCACCATTTCGCCATCGGGCAGCTGCGCCTCCCACAGGTGCAGCAGGCTGCTGCGCTTGATGGACAGGGTGTGCACTGTCATGCTCTCGGGAGCCAGGCTGCGCAGCCAGGCCAGGGTTTCCTCAAACATTTGCAGGTTCTCCCCCGGCAGGCCGGCGATCAGATCCATATTGATATGGCTGAAGCCCATCTGCCGGGCCAGGGCGTAGGCCTCCTCGGTCTGGCGGCAGGTGTGGCGGCGGCCGATGCGCGCAAGCGTTTCATCGTGCTTGGTCTGGGGATTGACGCTGATGCGCGTCACCCCGTAGTCCAGCAGCGCCTGCAGCTTGTCCCGATCGATGGTATCGGGGCGGCCCGCCTCCACTGTCATCTCCCGGCAGCGGGCGGTCAGGGGCTGCGCGGCGCGCAGCACGCGGCGCAGCAGCGGCGCAGGCAGGGCGGTGGGCGTACCGCCGCCCATGTAAAACGCGCGCGGACGCAGACCGGTTTCCTCCAGCAGGGCAATGGTCTGGGCGATTTCGCGCTCCAACGCCTCTACATAGGGCGCAAGCAGCTCACCCTTGCCTACCTCGCCGGACAGAAAGCTGCAGTACGCACAGCGCGACACGCAGAACGGAATGCCGATATACAGATCGATTTCGTCCCTTGCGGGCAACGTCAACGCCTGCTGCACCTGCACAATTTCGCGCAGCACGGCAGCCTTTTCGTCGCTCACATCAAACACGCGCTGCAATTCATGCACAGCCTCATCCATGGTCATGCCCTTATCCAGATTGGCATACAGCAGGCGCGTGGGACGAATGCCCGTCAGGCTGCCCCAGGGCGGTGCAAAGCCGAAGCGGCGCTTCATCAGCCCGTACACGCCCAGCTTTGCCTGGCGGCGGCGCAAGCGCTTATCCACCACCGCATCCCCCGTGATCCGCTCGCGGGATTCCTCGCAGCGCTCGCCATCCGTCACGCGCACAACGCGCACGCCGTCGGCGATTTCTTCAGTATGACGAATTGTCATATCGCCGCCCGGCGCGTTGGGCAGCACGGTCACGCCGCACATGTACAGGCGCAGCACCTCGGCCATATCGCTCAGCAGCGTTTCGGAGGCGGCGTACAGCGATACCGTGCTCATAGGTTCCCCCGCAGCGCAGACAACTCCGCGTCCCCGCCGTGGCCGGGATAAACATGCAGATTGCCGGGCAGATGCAGCAGCCTGCGCAGCGAGCGCACCAAATCGCTCCAGCTGCCGCCGGGCAGATCGGTACGGCCATAGCCAGGGGCAAACAACGTGTCGCCCGTAAACAGATCGTCGCCACACTGATAGCACACGCCGCCGGGCGTATGGCCAGGGGTATGCATCACGGTAAAGGTCATGCCGGCCAGATGCAGCACATCGCCCTCATGCACCAGATGGGTAGCGGACACGGCAGGCAGCCTGTCCTCGGCGCAGTTGCGCACCGCGTCGGTCATGGCGGGCGCATCCAACTCATGCACATAAATGGGCACATTGCCCAGCGCGGGCAGGCCCAGGATATGATCAAAATGCGCGTGAGTAATCAGCGCGGCGGCCACCTTTTTGCCCGCCAGCGCAGCCTGCAGCAGCAGGATATCGTCGCCGGGATCGATCACAACCACGCCGTCCTCCGGGTTTTCACACAGGATATAGCAGTTGGTCTGCAGCCGCCCCAGCGGCAGCTTTTGAATGGTTGGCATATGCTTGTCCTCAAAAATTCTTTTCGCTGTCCAGCAGGATCGTCACCGGGCCGTTATTGACCAGCTCCACCTGCATATCGGCGCGGAAGATGCCCTGCGCCACGGTCATGCCCTGATCGCGCATACGCTGGCACACGCGCTGATACAATGCGTTAGCGCGCTCGGGCGCCTCCGCCTGGGTAAAGCCGGGGCGGTTCTGCCCGCGCGCGTCGCCCAGCAGCGTAAACTGGCTGACACACAAAACGCTGCCGCCGATATCGCGCACAGAGCGGTTCATCTTGCCGTTTTCATCCTCAAAAATGCGCAGCTTCAGCAGCTTGTCGGCCATGTAGTCCGCGTCCTTTTCGGTATCGCCCACCTTGACGCCCAGCAGCACCAGCAGTCCTTCGCCAATGCTGCCTACTACTTCGCCGCCCACCGTGACGCTTGCGCACGTAACGCGCTGAATGACTGATCGCATGTTTTTACCTCCCCAGTCGGAACGCCTCGATGACATCGGGGCGCTTGCGGATGCGCGCCAGCACGGCGTCCAGCTTCTCGCGGCTTTCCACCTGCACCTCCATCTGGATGGTACAGGTTTTGTTTTTGCTGATCTTTACGCTCATGGCGGAGATCGGCGCGCCGCCATCCTGCACAAATACGGTCAGTTCGCCCAGCAGGCTGGGATGATCGTAGGCGATCACCTGAATGGTGGTGGTAAAGCGCCCGATGCTCTCCTCCGCCCAGGATACGCGGATGGCGCGCTCCGGCTCACTGTGCTGGGCATTGACGCAATCGGCCTTATGCACGGTTACGCCGCGCCCACGCGTGATATAGCCCACAATGTCGTCGCCCGGCACGGGATTGCAGCAGCGGGCGAAGCGCACCAGCATGCCGCTGCCGCCCTCCACATAGATGCCCTGCGTGGGCTTGCCGGTACGGGCGGCTGCGCTCTCCCCCACCTCGGGCAGGGCAGGCGGCGCCTTGGGTGCGGCGGCCTCCTCGGCTTTTTGCTGCTCCTCATACAGGCGGGTAATCACATAGGCGGCGGCGATCATGCCGTAGCCCACCGCGCCGTAGATATCCTCCGCATCGGAGAAGGCGTACTTTTTCAGCAGCGGCTCCAGGTTTTCATCCTTCATCAGCACGCCCAGCTGCAGGCCGCGCCGCTTGGCCTCGCGATCCAGCAGATCCTTGCCCTTGGTCACGTTCTCGCCGCGCAGCTCGCGCTTGAAATACTGGCGGATCTTGGAGCGCGCGCCCTGGGTCTTGACGATCTTGAGCCAGTCCATGCTGGGGCCCTTGGCGGCGGAGGAGGTCATGATCTCCACCCGGTCGCCCGTTTCCAGCGGAGTATCCAGCGGCACGATACGGCCATTGACCTTGGCGCCAATGCAGCTGTTGCCCACGGCGGAATGCACGCGGTAGGCAAAGTCCAGCGGGGTCGCGCCGCGGGGCATATCGATGATATCTCCCTTGGGGGTAAAGATGAATACCTGCTCGGCGAAGATATCGGTCTTCAGGCCGTCGATAAACTCATGGCTGTCGCGGGTCTCGCCCTGCCAGTCCAGGATCTGCCGCAGCCAGTACAGCTTGCGGTCAAAGGCCTTGTCGTCGCCGCCCTCCTTATAGCGCCAGTGCGCGGCGATGCCGTACTCGGCCACATGGTGCATTTCCCAGGTGCGGATCTGAATTTCAAAGGGGAAGGGAATGCGCCGGCCGCCGATCACCGTGGTGTGCAGCGACTGGTACATGTTGTTTTTGGGTACTGAAATATAATCCTTGAAGCGGCCGGGCACCTGCGTCCACAGCGTATGGCACACGCCCAGCACCGTGTAACAATCCGGCACGGTATCCACCAGCACGCGGATGGCGATCAGATCGTAAATCTGATCGAAGGGCTTATTCTGAATCACCATCTTGCGGTAGATGCTGTACAGATGCTTGGGGCGGCCCGCCACTTCAAAATGCATGCCCAGATCCTTGAGCTTCTGGGACAATTCCTCAATGACGATTTTGATGTTTTCTTCGCGCTCGGCGCGCTTCATGCCCACCTTGCGCGCCACATCCTGATAGCCCTCGGGATCGATATAGCGCAGCGACAGATCCTCCAGCTCGGCCTTGATGGTATATACGCCCAGGCGGTGTGCCAGCGGCGCGTAAATATCCAGCGTTTCGCGGGCGATGGCCACCTGGCGCTCGACAGGCTGAAACTTGAGCGTGCGCATATTGTGCAGCCGGTCGGCCAGCTTGATCAGCACCACGCGGATATCGCGTCCCATGGCCAGGATCATCTTGCGCAGCGTTTCGGCCTGGCGCTCCTCGCGGTCGGTAAAATCCAGCTGGCTCAGCTTGGTCACGCCGTCCACCAGCATGGCCACCTCCTCGCCAAACTCCTGACGGATCACATCCAGCGTAACGTCCTTGCAGTCCTCCACCGTATCGTGCAGAAGGCCTGCGGCGATGGTGGGCGCGTCGATGCCGATTTCAGTCAGGATGCTGGCCACATAGACGGGATGGATGATGTAGGGCTCGCCGCTCAGGCGGCGCTGCCCACCGTGCACGCGCTCGGCAAAGGCATAGGCGCGCTCCACCAGGGAGGCGTCGGCGTTGGGATGATAATGCTTCATCCGCGCGATCATCTGTTCCAGCGTCATGCATTCATAGGCGGTTGCCATGGTTTTAATTTCCTCCGTTCAGGATCAGGCGATACAAGGGATCTTCCGTCGGGCTGGCTTTGCGCATGGGCAGCAGCTGCGGCGCGGGCTGCAGGGTGATCAGCTCCATGCTTTGCAGCACATAGGCCATTGCGCATTCCCGGGGATTGAGCACGTTGATTTTTTGTCCCGCGCGCAAGGTTCGATAGCAGTCGCGCAGCGCGTTTACGTCAAATTGCAATTGCGCCAGCCGCGCGCGCAGGGCGGGGCTTTGCGGGGCGGACAGAATTTCCGCCTCAGGATACATTTCAGCAAGGCAGGCAATTTCCTGCGGGCACAGCGCGCCGTCGCACAGGATCACCCTGCGGTACGGCCCGCGGCGCTTGAGCCTGCGGCACAGCCATACGGCGCTGTATGCGCGCGGCTCCACGCCGCCATCCTGCGCCACGTCCAGATCTGGAAACCGCGCACACAGGGCGTTTGCCGTATCGGCCGTGCGGCACAAAAGCAGCGTGCCCTGCGGGGCGACTGTCATCGCCTCCATCTGCGCGGGAGCGGGCTGGGGGCAATCCTTATGTATTCGGCAAAAACGATCAAATTCCTGCAAAAGCGCCAGCGCTTCCTCATCGGGGCGGGGCAGAAAGCGCGCCGTCGCGCGGCCCAACGCCTCCACGCGGCACTGCGGCGTTACCTTGCCGCAAAAGCTGTTCTGCTCGGGGGTAATCACCAATTCGGTCGCGCCCTGCAGCACGCCCGCGCGATCGCCCATCTGAAAGGCGATACCATCCATCATCGCGCCGTTTTGCGATAGGGTAAGCTTCAGATGCGCGCCCGTCGCGCCAACCGCCCGGGCGGATAGCACATCGGCGTTGCGCAATAGATAAACCGGCGCGGGGTTGCCCATGCCGAAGGGCTCAAGGCTTTTCAGCTCCTCGATCATATCCAGCGTGATTTCAGGCAGGGTGATCTCCGCGTCATAGCGGCTTTCGGGCATGGGCACGCGGCCGTTCAGCTGCTTTTCCACCGCCTGGCTCAGCCGCTCGCGCAGGGTGTCCGCATTCTCGGCGCGGATGCTCAGACCCGCCGCCTGCTTATGCCCGCCAAAGCGCGTAAAGATATCCCCGCAGTCGCATAGCGCCTGATACAGATCCACCCCGCTGGCGCTGCGCGCGCTGCCCACGCACGCGTCGCCATCGCGCGAAAGCGCCACGGTGGGATAGCCGTAACGCTCGGCCAGCCGCCCGGCGACCAGCCCCACCACGCCGCTTTCCCAGCCCTCGCCCTGCACCACAATGGCGCGCAGCCGGCACAAATCCATCTTGCGTGCCTGAGCATCCGCCTCCTCCACAATGCGCTGCTCCACCGCCTTGCGGCGGGTGTTGAGCGCATCTGCCTCAGCGGCCAGCGCGGCGGCGCGGGCTGCGTTGCCGGTGGAGAGCAGATTCAGCGCGATATCCGCCGTATCCATGCGCCCGCAGGCATTGATGCGCGGCGCCAACAGGAACGCGGCCTGCATACCGCCGATATCGGCGCTCTCCTGCATGCCCGCCGTCTGCATCAGCGCGCGCAGGCCGGGGCGCGCCGTCTGCCGCATAGCGCGCAGCCCCAGCGCGGCCAGGGCGCGGTTTTCGCCCAGCAGCGGCACCATATCGGCAATCGTGGCCAGCCCAGCCAGCTCCAGGCTGGGCAGAATCCTCTTGCCCGTCAGTGCGCAGGCCAGCTTGTAGGCAACGCCCGCGCCGCACAAATCGCGGCAGGGATAATCGCCTAACTGCGGATGCAGCGCCGCGTCCGCCTGCGGAAGCTCTGCGGGCAGGGTATGGTGATCGGTCAGGATCACCTGCATGCCCAGGCTCTTGGCCAGGGCAATCTCCTGCACAGCCGTCACGCCGCAGTCCACCGTGATCAGCAGCCCGCAGTGCCCGGCCAGCCGGCGCACGGCGGCCTCGTTCAGTCCATAGCCCTCGTCCTTGCGGCTGGGGATATAGCTGCGCGCGTCCGCCCCCAGGCTGCGCAGCGCTTCCAGCATGATCACGCTGGCGCACACGCCGTCGCAGTCGTAATCGCCGTACACCGCAATAGGCGTGCGGCGGGCGATGGCCGCGCGGACCATATCGCACGCGGCGCGCATATCCGGCATCAGAAAGGGATCGTTCAAATCCCTCTCGGAAGGATGCAGGAACGCCTGCGCCTTTTCATAGGTATCCGCGCCGCGGGCAATGAGCAGCGGGGCAAGCAGCGGCGATATGCCAGGGATTTCCCCCTGCGCGCCGCGGCAGATCAGCTGTTGCATAAAACACCTTTTCCAAAATAAAGACAGGCAAAGCGCCCCCTCCCGGCGGGAGAGAACGCTTTGCCCCGTGGCTTACAAATTACTTATACAGCGCGGACTTTTCGCCAAAGAGCGCAAAGCTGCAGCTGAGCACCAGACGCAGGAACGCATAGATCATCGCTACGCTCAGCACGGCGCTGATGGCCATGAAGCGACCCAGGATGCCGACCATACCGCTCTGGAAGGCGAACATGAGCACCAGACCCACCGCCAGGATAACGCCATAGAAGATGGCCAGGAACTTGAAGCTGCCGTCAAAGGCAGCGCCCGCAGCCGCGCGGGAGCCGCGACCCTTACCCATGGCGGAGGCCATACGGCTCAGCACCAGCAGCAGACCATACACGAAGGAAACCTCGCACAGCAGCAGCACGATCATGGAAAGCACGCTCATCTTCCAGTTGGCGGATACGGCGATCAGCGCGGTCAGCAGGCAGAACAGCACCACCTGGGCAACCAGCGTCCACGCTCCCAGCAGGCCGGTCAGGCGATTGCGCACGAGCATCCATACGCAGCACAGCAGCAGCACGGCGCCGGCAGCCAGGATGATCGTATTGAGCAGATTGCCCAGCGTCGCATCGGCTACGGCAGTGGTCTGCACCGTCATGGCGGTGGACATGGCGCCGGAGCGCAGGCAAGCAACGGCGGTAAAGGCCGTCGTCCAATCGCTGGTGGAAATGGTCATCACGCCGTCGCTGAGCAGGGAAGCGGACATCGTGGCGGCAGCCACGGCCTGGCCATCCTGCAGCAGATACAGCGCTTCGCCAGCATGATCAGCCAGCAGAGCGTTGAACTTGCTTACGCCCTTCTTGGTCAGCTGCAGCTGAATGGAGTAGGTGCTGTTATTGGCATAGTAGTAGCTCTGCTTCACATCGCCCGCGTCCATCACGGTCTCGCCCAGACCGGAATTATCCGCATTGGGGAAGGCCAGGGTATACTTGCCCACAGGGGAGAGCAGCATGGCCACGGCGGAATTATAGGCGGTTTCCGGCACAGTCAGCACGATCTGCTTATCCTCAACCTTCACGCTCGCATCGCCCGTTACCAGCTCGGCGCGGGTCTTAAGCACTTTGGCAGCGGATTTGAGCGCCTTGGTAAAATCAGCGTCGGTCATATCGCCCTGCTCGGCAGTAACGGTATAGCTATAACCGCCGCCCAACGCAGCGGAGGGCACGATGGCTTCGCGCCAGTTTTCATTGACGGTGTTGGGAATGAAGGCCACCTGGCGATAGAGGGCTTCCTGATGATCGCCGTCGTCGTCATGGATGGTCACCATCTGGGTGTTGCGGCCCTTGATGCCCAGGAAAGCGCCCGCGACGGTGGCGGCCAGCAGCGCCAGCAGCACGATCGCGCAGACTACGCGATTGAGAACAACGTTCTTAGACATGGTAAACAGTTTCTCCTTTGCGGTATATTTTGAATTTCATGATCGAACAAACGCTTTGCCGCGCCGGCTATCCTGCCTCGCCGATCAGGTGAAACGCCTGATAGGCCGTACGGTAATGGCAGGCCGTCTGCACAGGCTCGGCCGGCATGGGCTGTGGAATCGCATCCGGCTGCGCCGCCTGCCTGGCCGGGACATGCCGCGCGGCGCTTTGCCCGGCAGGCTCCGTCTTTTCCCGCTGTGGCAGGATGCAGCGCTCCAGCGCGGCGCGGGGCAATGCAGGCCGCTCGACGGCAATCTTTTGCCCCAGCGCGGCCGTGCCCGCCCACAAAAGGGAAACAAACAGCAGCGCCAAAAACAGCTTTGCGCGCATCTACCTGCCCCCCTTTCAAAACCTGATTTTACTATTATAATTATTTTTTACCGGTTTGGCAACTGCCGGATATCGCGCCCCAAGAATTGCAGCGTCTGGCAGGCGTGCGCATCCCGCAGGCGGGAAAGAATGCGCTCGGTATAGCGGGTTTTGATCTCGTTCAGCGTCAGATTGGTGGAAAGCACCGTGCACTTGCGCGCGTTCTGACGCTCATTGATCAGATTAAACAGCTCCTCCACCGTCACGTTTTCAATCAGCGGCTCGGTGCCCAGATCATCCAGCAGCAAAAGCTCGGTTTCATACAGCGCGTCCAGATCCTCCTGACTGCGCTGGAAGATGGCCTGCCGCGCCGTGCGGATAAACTGATTGGCCGTTACGCACAGGGCGGGCACGCCCTTTTCGCGCGCGCGAGCATGGATGCAGCGCAGCAGGTACGTCTTGCCCAGCCCGCTTCCGCCGTAGAGCAGCAGCGTGCGCTGGGGCGGATTGGGCAGCGCGTCGGCGTAGCCCTCGCACTTGCGGCGCAGCACCTCCATATACCGGCGCTGGGACACCGTGCGGAAGGCCGCCTGCGAATCGGGCAGATCGTCCATGGGCGTATCGGGGAACACGTTTGGATCGTAATTTTCAAAGGTCTGCTCGCGCTCAAAGCCGCCCTCTTTTTCAAGCAGTTGGGTATACATGGCCCGCGCGCAGGCGCACAGCGTCTTTTTGCCGCTGCCGGTATAGCCCGTATCCTCGCACTGGGCGCAGTGGAAAACAGGCTCCAGATAGTCCGCCGGAAAGCCGTTCTGCGCCAACAGCGCTTTGATCTGCGCGTTCCAGGCTTCCACCTTTTCGGTCAGGTTTTCATCCGCCGGAATGGCAAAGGCTGAGTACACGCTTTTCATCACCGCCTCGCGGCGCGCATCCATCACCCGGCCGATTTCGGGGCATTTGGCCAGCGCCTCGCGGCGGCGGCGCTCCTCCTCGCGCTCGTTGCGCGCGCGCTGATCAGCCAGCTGCTCCATCACCTTTTGCAGCACGTTAGCGTTCATCGCTCTGGCTCGCCTCCTCCAGCAGTTCCAGGGTCTGACGGTTCAGTTCTTCGTCGGTATACTCGCGCTGGGTATACTGCTGCGCGGATACCTGCCTGGCCGGACGCTGCGCCGCAGGGGCCGCTGCGCATCCGCGTGCGTGCGCTGCCTGCCGGGCGGATACCTGCTCGGGCGCGGTTACGCCCGCCTCGTGCCAGGCCTCCAGCACCTTATCCATATAGGGCAGCTTGTTGTCCGCCCCGCGCGACTGCTCGGCGGCCAGCAGCAAAAGCTCCTCGCCAAAGCCCCAGCCGCGCCATTTTTTGTATAGCGTGCGATCGGCATTGGTGGGCTTGCCGTTCAGCCCGCAGGCGGCAAACACCGCGTACAGCGCGCGGTTAGCCGCATCGGTCTCGGCGATAAAGGTCAGCGCCTGCTCGCGGGTGGTGACGCCGCGCTTGCGCAGGGCGGCCAGATACGGCTCCACCGCGTCCAGCCCGCGCCCCGCCGCGTGCGCCTGATGCGCGGCCAGCAGCACCAGCCCCGGCTCGTACTCGCCGCACAGGCGGGTATAAGTAGCGTTGAGGGTATCGGGCGCGCCCCTGAGCCCCAGCTCTGCGGCAAAGGCACGCACGGACGCGCGCTTTTCCTGATCGGCGGACATCTGCTGGCGCAGCTGCTGGGCGCTGCGGGGCGCTTCGCCGCGCTCGGCGCGGGCGCGGATGCCGTTCAGGATGCCGTCCAGATAGGCAAACGTCGGCTCGCCCTTGGTGGTTTCGGCGCAGGCTTCCAGAATCGCGTCCGGCTCATAGCGCCACTCCTGCGTCCATTTGCGGTACAGATCCATTTCATCCTGGCTGGGCTGACGGCGCTTGCCCAGGCGGCGCAGCACGGCGCGCGCGCCATCCTGCACCTTTTTGCTGTGGGCGAAAAACGCCTCGGCGTCCTCGGCAGTAACAACATTGGCCTCGCGCATGCGCACGGCCTCGGGCTCAGCCAGCTTAAAGGAAAACTGCGCGCCGCGGGTGCTGAGGCAATGGGACAGAAGCATCAATACCGTTTCCTGCCGCAGCCCCAGATCCTGCACCCACTCGTAAGCCTGGGCAATCTCGCTGGGGCGCACCTTGCGGCGGTCGCCAAAGAGGGCATAGATATCCTCTGAAAAGGCCACGAAGGCCGAATCCGCCTCCATGCCTGCCTCCCCGGACAGCAGCAGCTGCGCGGGGCTCTTCATCTGATAAGCGGGCGGATTATCCGTCAACCGTACCAGCAGATGCCGCCGCTCCCAGTAGCGCAGCGCGCCCTCCACATCGCTTTGCGGCATGCCCAGCTCCTGCGCGATTTCAGCGGCGCTGAGTTCCTGTTTGGGGTGCGCGCTGATATAGAGCGCATACAGATATACCTTTACATAATCGCCGCGCGCGGCAGGCAGATACTCCTGAATAAACAGGTTTTCCACCGGCGTTACGCCAAAGCGCAGCATGCTTTCGTCCTGTTCAAACATGTGCCCGTTCCTCTCAGCCGTTGTTCTTTTCGTACAGGGATAATTGCAGCGCGTGCTCCACAGCCTGCCGCGCCTTTGGGGCAAGATCAACCGCCGGGCCCTTGTCCCGGCCCAGCCTTACATGCAGGAAAAACTCGCGCGTGCCCGCATTGCCCGTCACAGGCGAGTGCGTCACGTTGACTGCCTGCGCATAGGGCAGGGCGTTGACGTCGCGGATCAGATCGTTTAGCACGCCCTCGTAGGCATCGTCGGGCAGCACGCCTGAGCGGCGCGCGGCCGCGTCCTCGGTTTCAAAGAGAGGCTTGACCAGGCACATCAATTCTCCCTCCTCCTTCAGAATCGCCGCGAAGGCCGGAATTCCCTTGCGCAGGGACAGATAGCTCAGATCCACCGAGCCCAGCGTGGGCTTTGGATCCAGCGAAAGCAGCTTTTCATCCGAAATATTGGTCTTTTCCAGGTTGACCACATGCGGATCCTGCCGCAGCGAGCCCATCAGCTGGCCAAAGCCCACGTCCACTGCGTACACCAGCGCCGCCCCGGATTTAACCAGGCAGTCGGTAAAGCCGCCCGTGGACGCGCCCGCGTCGATGCATACGCGGCCCGTCACGTCAATGCCAAAGTCCCGAATCGCGCCGCTGAGCTTGAGCCCGCCTTTGGACACAAAGGGCATGTCCATCCCGCGCACATGCAGCTCGCAGTCGATGGGCAGCATTTCGGATGCGCCGCCGATTCTGCGGCTGCCGCTGTACACCTGCCCGGCCATCAGGCAGGCGCGCGCCTCCTTTTCATCGGCGATCAGCCCGCGCCGCAGGAGCAGGTCAAGCGCGCGTAGTTTTTTGCTCATGGTGTTCCTTTCTGCCATGCGGGATGAAGCCGGAAAAGATGGTGCGGCTTTCGTCGCTGGTCACATGGATGTTGCCGTCGTATTTTTCAAGCGTGCAGCGCACGATATACAGCCCCATACCGCGCCCCTCGCCGCGGCTGGATACCCCAGCCTCGAAGATGCGGCGCTGCTCGTTTTGCGGAATCGCGGGACCGTTGTTGGTAAAGGAAAAGGAAAAGCCGTGCAGATCCTCGCGCAGCAGGATGCGCAATCGCTTGTCCGCCGTATCCTCCAGCGCGTCAATGGCGTTGTCCATCAGGTTGGAAAACACGCGGCATATCTCCCAGGCAGGCATGGGAAGCTCGCGCCAGCTGCCGCTCACGTCCATTTCGGTCAGCACGCCGGCAGCCTCGCAGTCAGCCAGCTTGGCGCGCAGCAGGGCGTTGATAGCGGGATTATCCGTGCGCATGGCGCGGGAGACCGACTGCATATCGCCGTACACCTTTTCAATGTAATCGGCAGCTTCCTGCTGCTCCTCCATTTCGATCAGCGAAAACACCACCTGCAGATGGTTGAGGAAATCATGCCGCTGGGCGCGCAGGGAGCGGTTGAGCGCGTCCATCTGCGCCACCATATCGCTGAGCATATCGGCCTCGTCGCTTTTGCGGCGGGCCGCCATGGCCTCGCGGACATCCAGCGCCGCGCCCGCCGTAACCACCACGGCGATTACAATGGAAAAGATATCAATGGCCAGATTGTTTTTTTCAATCACCAGCACCACGGCCGCCACGATCTGAATGGAATTGACGGCGATGGCATAAAGCGCGTTCTTGTGGATATCCACCGAGGATTGACTGATTTTCATTTGCTTTCAAGCCTTTCACGCAGCAGGGCAAGCAGTCGCTTTTCGGCGCGATGCACCTGCATCTGCGTCATATCCAGCGCGCGGGCTGTATCGCGCTGAGAACGGTTTTCAAGATAGCGCAGGGTCAATAGCCGCGCGTCGCGGGGCGGCAGCGCGTCCAGCAGCGCCTTCACGCTGGCATAATCGGCCGCGCTGGTGATGTGCTGATCCTCCGCGCCCAGCATTTCATGCAGGGGGATTTCACCCTCCCCCGCCTCCTCATCCAGCGACACGCCGCGGCCGCTTTCCAGGCTCAGCAGGGTATCCAGCGTGCGGGCCTCGTCCCAGCCCAGGCATTCGGCCAGTTCGGACAGCGTAGGCTCGCGCATCAGCTGCATGGTCAGCTCGCGCCGCGCGCGGGTCAGCTGCGCACCCTGCTCATACAGCGTGCGGGGCAGGCGCACCGCCGCAGCCTGATCGCGCAGATAATTGCGGATCGCTCCGCCGGCATACTGCGCGGCAAAGGCGGCAAAGGGAACGCCGCGCTCAGGCTGATAAACGCGCAGTGCGCGCACGCAGGCCAGGCACGCCGCCTGATACAGGTCGTCATATTCCGCGCCGCGCCCGATAAACCTGCGCGCCACCTGCGCACACAGGGGCAGCGCCGCCTGCGCCGCAGCGTCCAGGCCTTCGGGCGAGGGCGCGCGGGCATAGCCTTCGGCCAGCGCCTGCAGGGCGATCATATCCATCATGCTTACCCCACCCGCAGCGTCATGCGCACGCCCGTGCAGCCGCGCGCATCATAAAACACCTGCGCCTGATTGACCAGCGGCAGCAGCACCGCGCGGGTGATATCGGCGTTATCCTCCGGGCCGGGCACGCCCGCGCGGCCGCCCAGCCGCAGCGAAAGCGTCACCTGATCCGCCTGCGCGCGGTAAATATCGCACAGCGCCTGCGCGCCCTCATCCGCGCTTTCCGTCAGGGCGGAAAAGGCCTCCAACGCGGCCTCGCGCAAATCTTCCAGCGCGTCCAGCGGCAGATCATACGCCGCCGCCGCGCCCGATACCGCCGTGCGCAGAAAAATCGCATAGCCCTGCCTGGCGGGAAAGCTCAGGCTGATCGCAGCATCCGTCATCGTTTATCCACAACCTTCATATCTTTTTCGGGCAGGGTGGTCATCAGCGTGGCCAGCATGTCCTCCGCGTCCTCGCACCACCAATCGCGCGGGGCAAGCAGGGTAATGCCCTCGTCGGGGAAATTCATATACACGGGCACCTTGCCCGGCTGGCGCTGCAGCACCTCTTTCACCTCGTCCATCTGGCTGCGCTGCATGCGCAGATACAGTTTAACCGGCGAACGCTTAGCCCGCTCGATATCGGACATCGGCTCCTCAGGCGGGGGCAATTGCACCAACGGCTCCACCACGTCCACCAGGAGCTTTGTATCCTCCTCCTCGCGCACGCTCAGATGCCCTGTCAGCAGCACAGGCATGTCCAATTCCAGCAGCTTGTTATAGCGCTCAAAGATGCGCGGGAACAGCAGGCATTCGATCTGCCCGGTCAGATCCTCCAGGGTGATAAAGCCCATCATCGCGCCCTTCTTGGTGGCCTTAGGGCGCAGCGCGGTCAGGATGCCGCCCATGACCACCTGGTGGCCATCCTCATCGATGCCCGCATCGGGGCGTTCCTTGAGCTCCGCCACCCAGGCGGTGTTGATTTCCAGCGCTTCCAGCTCCTTGCGGTACTCGTCCAGCGGATGGCCGGACACATACACGCCCGTCATTTCCTTTTCCATGGACAGTAGCTGCTTGTAGGGATACTCGCCCACATCGGGATAGGTATCCTCGATGACCAGATCGGCGGTGGGCTGTCCCATATCGAACAGCGAAATCTGCCCAACCACGTTTTGCCGCCGCTTGGCGGAGTTGGCCTCCAGCGCCTGATCGAACACGCGCATGCATTGCAGCCGCGTCGCGCCCATATGATCGAAGCACCCGGCCATAATCAGGCTTTCCACCGCACGCTTGTTGACGGCCTCGCTGTCGATGCGGCGGCAGAACTCAAACACATCCCGATAGGGGCCGGACAGCTTACGCTCCTGCACAATGGCGTCCACGGCGCTGTTGCCCACGTTTTTCACGCCGCTCATGCCCATGCGCACGCACTTTACGCCCTCTTTGTTGGTTTCCACCGTAAACTTGCGATCGGAAAAATTGACGTGCGGCGGCAGCACGGGGATGTCCTTTTTGCGGCAGTACTGGATATAGGCAGCCACCTTGGCAGCGTTGCCCACCACGCTGTTCATCATGGCGGCCATGAACTCCGCCGGATAATAATACTTGAGCCAGCCCGTCTGCACAGCGACCACGGCATAGCAGGCGGCGTGCGCCTTGTTGAAGGCATAGCTGGCAAAGGCCGTCATTTCGTCAAAGATATGCTCGGCCACGGCGGCAGGCACGCCGCGGTTGACCGCGCCGGGTACATGCTCTTTTTCAGAGCCGTAGACAAAGTTCTTGCGCTCGGCAGCCATGACGTCCTTTTTCTTTTTGGCCATGGCGCGGCGCACCAGATCGGAGCGGCCGTAGGAGTAGCCCGCCAGATCGCGCACGATCTGCATCACCTGCTCCTGATACACCATGCAGCCATAGGTAACATCCAGAATGGGCGCAAGCTGCGGCGTTTCATAGTGCACGCTGGCAGGATCGCGCTTGCCCGCAATATAGCGCGGAATGGACTCCATGGGGCCGGGACGGTACAGGCTGATGGCGGCGATGATATCCTCAAAGTTTTCGGGCTGCATGTTGGTCAGGAAGGTGCGCATGCCGCCGCCTTCCAGCTGGAACACGCCGTCCGTATCGCCCTGGGAGATCATCTGATAAATCGCAGGATCGTCCATGGGGATGTCCTCAGGCTTCATATTCACACCCTGCGAGCGCATCAGATCCAGCGTATCCCGGATCACCGTCAGGGTTCGCAAGCCCAGGAAGTCCATTTTAAGCAGGCCCAGCTTGCCGATAATGCCCATGGGGAACTGCGTGGTGACAACATCCTCATTGGTTTGCAGCGGCACAAAGTGCACCGCCGGTTCGCCGGTAATGAGCACGCCGGCGGCATGGGTGGAGGCATGGCGCGGCATGCCCTCCAATTTAAGCGAAATATCAATCAGGCGCTTGATGCGCGGATCGTTCTCATACCCGGCTTTCAGCTCGGTGCTCAGCGTCAGCGCCTTTTCCAGCGTCATGCCCAGATCCATGGGCACCTGCTTGGCGATCTGATCGGTTTCGGCATAAGTATAGCCCAGCACGCGGCCCACATCGCGGATCACGCCGCGCGCGGCCATGGTGCCAAAGGTAATGATCTGGCACACATGATCCTGCCCGTACTTGTGCGCCACATAGTTGATCACTTCCTGCCGGCGCTCATAGCAGAAGTCCATGTCGATATCGGGCATGCTGACGCGCTCGGGATTGAGGAAGCGCTCAAACGTCAGGTTATATTTGATGGGATCCAACTGGGTGATGTTCAGGCAATAGGCCACGATGCTGGCCGCGCCGCTGCCGCGTCCGGGGCCCACCATGATGCCCGCGTCCTTGGCGAACTTGACGAAATCCCACACGATCAAAAAGTAATCCACATATCCCATCTGGGTGATCACGCCGATTTCGTATTCCAGGCGCTCGCGCGCCACGGGATCGTCTGCCGCATAGCGCTTGGCAAAGCCCTCCTCCACCAGCTTGCGCAGCAGGGTATCGCTGGTTTCGCCCTCGGGCACAGGGAAGTGCGGCAGATGCACGGTATTAAAATCAAACGTCACGTTGCAGCGCATGGCAATATCGTGCGCGCGCTGCACCGCGTCCGCATGGCCGGGGAACAGCGCCAGCATTTCATCCTCGCTTTTCACATACAGCTGATCGGTATCCATGCGCATGCGGTTCTCATCATCCAGCGTTTTGCCCGTCTGGATGCACATGAGTACTTCCTGCGTTTCGGCGTCCTCGCGGCGCATATAGTGGCAGTCGTTGGTGACCACCAGCGGAACGCCCGTGCGCTCGCTCATATCGATGATGCGCGGCAGCAGGCGCTTTTCCTCAGAGATGCCATGATCCATGATTTCGATATAAAAATGATCGGGGCCAAACAGCGCGGCCATCTCGCGGGTATACTTTTCAGCCTCGGCGATGCGGCCGTCCAGCAGGAGCTTTGGCAGATCGCCCGACAGGCAAGCCGTCAGACAGATCAGACCCTCGCTGTGCTCGCGCAGCAGTTTATAATCGATACGCGGCTTATAGTAAAAACCGCGCGTAAAGGCCTCGCTGCACAGATACATCAGGTTCTGGTAGCCCGTATTGTTCTCGCACAGCAAAATCAGGTGGCTGTATTCGCGGTTGGCGTACACCTTTTCATCCATATTGGGGCACAGGTACATTTCGCACCCGATCACCGGATGCACGCCCGCATCCTGGCAGGCGGTGTAAAAATCCACCACGCCATAGAGCACGCCATGGTCGGTGATGGCGCAGGCGTCCATGCCCAGCTCCTTAATCAGCGCGGGCAGCTTTTTGATGCGGCACGCGCCGTCCAGCAGGCTGTACTCGGTATGCAGATGCAAATGCGCAAACGCCATGGCGATACCTCCCCATTTTTTATCTTCCGTATTATACCGCAATTTTCATGGCTTGGCAAATGCATATCATCACAAATGTCAGCGCCGCGCTCAATGCGGCGCGAATGACCCCGTAACCCGCCAGCCGGACAACCGATATCCCCACCCCGCGCCAGTAGCCCGCGTTCTGAAACAGGATCGCCGCGCCCGAAAACGCGCAGGCCGCCGATATCAGGCACAGCGTAGGCACGCGCGGCCAGGCAAGGGAAATTACCGTCCGGCAGCCGCCGCTCATTTCCAGCGCCGCATGCAGCAGCGCGCGCGGAACATCAGGCAAAAAGGCCCCGGTCAGGGCCGCCGCCAGCGCGCCCATGGCGATGCACCCGCCCACCGACAGCATGGCCAGCGCGCTCTGCGCCACGGCCTGGGGCAGGGAAACCTCGGGCGTTTGGATATCGCGCGCCTGCCCGCGCGGCAGCAGCAGCCCGCCCAGCGCCAGCGCGCCCAGATGCGATGCAAGCAGGATCGTCCCAGCAGCCCGGCTATCCAGCCACAGCGCCAGCGTGCCCGCAAAGAACATGGGGCTTACCCCGCCTGTCATCATGGCCGAGCGCCGCGCGGCGCGCTCATCCCCCACCTCCGCCAGCAGCCGTGCGCCCGTGGGCGAACCGCCCAGCATGCCGGTCAACCGCAGCGCCCACAGCGGCGCGCGCCGCCCGCAGGCAAGCAGCTGCGCCAGGCAGGAAAAGGGAAACAGAAACGGCAGCACACCCTGTGTAAAGGCCGTTAGTCCGTTTAGTACAGCCGCCGCCCCCGCGCGCGGCGAGGCCATCAACCCGCCCAGCAGCGCCCCAGCCAGGGCGGATTGTAAATTTTTGTGCGCGCGGGCGGACAAATTCATGGCAAAATCTCCTTTTGGCTTTTCATTTTGGCGATATTCTATTATAATGGGAAGCAGTGGAGGTATATGCCTTATGATGAAGTTTGCCCGCGCGCAGCGGCAGGACGCGCTGCCCCTGCTGCGCCTGTATCGTCTTTGCGCCAATCAGCCCCAATCCACCTGGAACGAATACTATCCCAGCCCCGTCGAGGTGCGGGAGGATCTGGATTTCGGAGGCCTGTATGTGCTGCGCGACGCGCATCGCATCGTTGCCTGTGCCAGCCTGATCCTGCCCGATGAGGGCGCGGAAACCGGCGACGTATTTACCCCGGCCAGCAAGCCCTGCGCCCTCGCGCGCCTGGGTGTGCTGCCCGATTGTCAGGGCCGCGGCTATGGCAAGGCCATGCTGTGCAGCATGCTGCATGTAGCCCGCGCGCAGGGCTATGACGCCGTGCGCCTGCTGGTTGGCGCGGATAATGCGCCCGCCATTCATTTATATGAAGAAACCGGCTTTATCGCCGTGGGCGAAACCGACGCTTACGATGAGCACTGGCTGCAAATGGAGCGGCTGCTGACGGCATGAAACGGCTGCTTTGCATCGTATTGATTCTTCTTCTGCTGCCCGGCATGGCGCTGGGTGAGGGCGTTGCGCTCTCCTTTACAGCGCAGGACAGCAAACTCTGGCCGCAGGGCGCGGCCGAGGCGCTGAATACCCTGCTGGACGGCATGACGCTGACCGTGGACGACAACACGGGCGCGGATATGCGCTGCCAGCTTGCGCGCGGCGATCAAGCCTGGCTGTCGTTAAGCAGCAGTGCGCCGCGGATAACGCTGGAACGCATGCTGTCCCTGTCGCAATCGCTGGGCGCTTTGCTGGCGGATTTCGAGCGTGAGGAGCACCGCTCCATTGAAATGGGCGACGTACTGACCAGCCCGCTGCAATTGACCTACGCCCTCACGCGCGAGGAATGGCAGGAAAAGTGGCCCGATGTGCTGGCGCTGATCGCGGATGTGTTCCCTGCCTACGATCTTTCCGGCTTTGATATCACCAGCGACAAGGCCACCTTCAAGCGCTACTTTGCCCGCGACGGGCAGGAAATCGGCGCGTACTTTTATGCCGGCCGCGCGCGCGTTGCGCCCGAGGATATCCGCGAGATCCGGCTGGAATGGGGCTGCCGGGCTGATAAGGCGCTGTACCTGGCCTTTCGAAGCCCCAGCCAGGGAAAGGGCGAAACGCGCAATTTCAGGATCGCCTTCAGCGCACGCATTGCCAAGCAGACCGTCTGGTCATGCGAGGTGCGCCGCGTCGCGGGCGATTACGAGCGCATTTTTGCCGCCGACGGCCGCTATACCAGCAGCTTTCTGGATGGCAAGTCCACCGCGTCCTATCAGCGCAAGCAGGGCAAACGCTCGCTCAAATACACGCTGACCTTGCAGCCAAATGGCGAACAGGCCGCAGCCTATGCCCTCAACCGCGGCGGAAAGCTGCTGCTTTCCGGCACGGTACAGTGGACGGCAGCCGCGCTTCCCGCCGAGCTGCCAGTACAAACCGACACAGCGGCCCTTGCGCGCCTTTTTACGCAAACCCTGATGGCGGAGGATCCCGCCAACGCACAGGCGCTTTTGCAGGCCCTGTGCCGGACGGACTATTTAAACGGCGATATCACGCAGCTGCGCGTATCCCCCGAGCCTACGCGCGCGGCTGATAAGGAGGATCCCTGATATGAAGAAATGCCTTTGCATCCTGCTGTGCGTGCTGCTTGCGCTGCCGCTGACAGGCCTGGCCAAGGTGTCGGACAAGCCCATTCTGGATATTATGCAGCGCCAGATTGAGGCCAACACCAGCTACCGCGTGCAGCTTTCCGCCAGCGCGGCGGGCGACGCGCCCTTCTTTATCGGCGCGGATACTTGGGCGGCACTCAAGCAGCTGCTGCCCGCGGTATCGCTAAACGCCACCTATGTGCGCTCCAAATCCGCCGATACGCTGGGCGATACGCAAACGCGCCTGATGCTCTACCGCGCGGATGAAAAGCTGTCCACCCTCACCCTGTCCGGGCGGGGCGACCGGCAGTACATTTCCGGCGACGTGCTGGGCGAACAGGTGCTGTCCATTCCGCGCGACGCCAACGCACTGTCCATGATGCTCTTCCCCGCAGGAGAAGCTCCCTGGCCTTCGCTGAACCGCGCGCTCTATGCCGTTGCAACGGCGGACAGCGATTGGCAGACTCAGCTGAACGCGGCGCTTGCGCCATACTACAGCCTGCTTTCCGCCTGGTTGCAGCAGAACACCCAGATGACGCTGGAGCGCGACGCGGATGGCGACATGCGCACCATATCCACCGCCACCTTCACCGTGCAGCAGGCCGCGCAGGAAGCCGAAGAGCTGCTGCGCGCCCTGTATCAGGATGAAACAATGCTGGGCCTGCTGCGCCAGCGCTTCAGCCCAGAGGAAGCTGCGCTGTATCTGGAGCCGGGCATGCTTCCCGTATTCGTCAGCGCGCTGAATCAGCTTTCCTCCGAGCAGGTGTTGACCCTCACCCGCGCCTTTACCGCCGATGGCACGCTGATCCGCGAAACGCTAGATCTGCCCCTGGAAAATCATGCAACGCTGTCCCATTTCCGTCTGGAAAAGGAAAACGGTGCACAGACGATTGAGATGACCTTGACCACCGGCACTGTGCTGCGCTTTTCCCTGCGCGCGCAGGGGACGGGCGTGTATGCGGGCGAATTCTCGCTCAGCTCCGGCGAAAGCGTCGCGCTGGCGGGTACCTATCTGTTCACCGCCGTGCTGGGCGAAGAACAGTATAACGAAGCCAACGCCGGCAAGGAGCGCACACAGCAGCACACCTTCTCCCTGCTGGTGCAGCCCGCGCAGGGGCAAGCTTTCCCCGCGCAGCTGCTTCAGGGGGACATAACCCTGGCCGCCGGAGCCAGCACCGAAAACGCTGTGTGGGTGGATGTGAATCTATCCTACACCCAGCCTGGCACGGACACGGCACTGACCTTGAATTACCACAGCCGCACGGGCGCGCCGCTGTCGCAGGCGGAGGTAAACACTGCCGCTGCTGTGGCGCTGGACGGGCTGTCCCAGCAAGAATTGACCGATTACATTGCCGCCCACAGCGAAGCGCTGATCGGCAGCCTGACCGCGATCCTGGGACAGATCCAGCCCGCAACGCCCATCCCGGCTACCGAGGTTCCCACGCAAGCGCCTACCGATGTCCCCACGCAGGCTCCCACCCTAGCGCCTACTGCGCAGCCCAGCGAAACGCCGGCAGAAATTCCCACTGAAATTCCCGCCGCGCAGTAATCAACATGGCGCTTTCTGCGTTGACATGGCAGATTCGCCCATGGTATAATATACTTGGTCATACAATCGTAATGTTTATGAAACATTAAAAGGAGGAACTGTTTTCAATGAAAAAGCTTGTTGCCCTGCTGATGGCGCTGGTTCTGGCGCTGTCCTGCACCGCGGCCTTCGCCGAGGAAGCCGCTGCTGCTACCGGTACAATGACCGGCCTGTCCGTCGCCCTGGATGAAAACTATGTAAAATCCCTCGCCGGCGCGATGGATCCTGACGGCTCCCTGGGCTATGCGCAGGCTGCCGACGCGTTCCTGCAAGTGCTGGATAACCTGGGCATCTATGTAGTCGAAGAGGGCGATCTGGCCCATGTCAGCGTGGAGCTGAACGAGACCGTAATTGCCAACCTGACCGCCGCTGCCGACGATACCGGCGTATCCGTCGTGTCCAGCCTGTTCCCGCACTATGCCATCCGCGCCGAGGGCGCCAGCTTCTCCGATATGCTCATTCCCTCCTATACCATCAACGGCCAGGCCTTCACCCAGGAAGAGATGACGGCCATGCTGCAGCAGCTCAGCGCCGTTGTGGCTCCTTATTGGGAAGACGCGCTGGCGATTTCCGCTCAGATTCAGGGCGCTGTCAATGAAGACGGCAGCGCCACCTCGGTAATCACCACCAAGAACGTCGCCGCGCTTTGGAGCGCCTGGAGCACCCGCCTGTCCACCGACGCCGCCATGCAGGGCATTTTGCAGTCTGTGCTTGAGCTTATCAATGAGGGGCAGCCTGAGCAGCTCACCCTGCCCGAGCTGATGCAGTCCGTCCAGAGCGCTGTTGACGAGCTGAACGCACAGGAAGAAAACGTAATGTGCGCTGTCACCGTATACGAGGATGAAGCCGCCGGCAGTCAGCATATCATCATCAATGCGATGGATTCCCTGCAGCTCCAGCTGTCCTCTTATGTAAACGAAAACAACCATGCGTGCATGGACATCACGCTGATGACCAACTCCTCCGAGTCCGGCGAAGCCGAGTCCTGGGAAGACATTTATAACGCCATTACCAGCGGCGAAAACACCGAGGATCTGCTGCTGGGCGTAACCATTGAAATCACCGATTCCGAAACCGTGGACGCGCTGCTGTATGCCTTTGTGGACGGAGCTGAGTGGGACGTATGCTTCGGCGTAACCGGCCCGACCGAAAACTACAAGAATTATGCCTACCTGACTGTGGATCCCGGCATGGGCCTGGAAAACGGCCTATTTGCCCTGCATATGGCCAGCATCGATCTGGACAGCTCGCTTGAATCCATGGGTATCACTATGCCCTCCCTGGATGGCCTGACCGTGCTGGACGCCTCCACCATGGGCGAAGACGAAGCGAATCTGCTCCTGGCCGATCTGCAGAACTACGGCCTGGCCACGCTGATCACCAATGCGCAGACCGCCATGCCCGAACAGGTGGCCCTGCTGCTGACCCTGCTGACCAGCGCGCAGGAGTAAACGCCGGTCTGTTCGCATCATCCATCCTAAACAACAGCAAACGCCCTGCGGGTAAGCCCGCAGGGCGTTTGTTCGTATGAAGGGATAAGCCGCGTTTGCTGTGAACCGTCCTCTCGCAGGGGCTTTCCGCTTCTGCTTCCAGCGCCCAATCATCCCCGCGGCAGTGCCGCCTTCCAGTTTTATGTGCCTGACTTTCACAGCGCAGCCTTCTTTGATTCTTTCCTTGTACGCCCCGCGCTGCTGCCTTACGGCAAGCGCGGGTTT